>Ga0308160_10000617_pt1 | contig 63930 bp, 74 predicted proteins | sample PhyFR1_FD_201036 | JGI IMG/M metagenome (GOLD analysis project Ga0308160, IMG submission 201036) | Phyllosphere microbial communities from UC Gill Tract Community Farm, Albany, California, United States - DLSLF.R1 | ecosystem: Host-associated > Plants > Phyllosphere > Unclassified | place: USA... | reverse complement strand
GGCGCACCGCCCGACCAGCACGCACCCTGCCAGAGCCGCGTCGCTCGGCGTCGGCTCCGCAGTTGTCGCTGGCTCCTAGCGCACTCGCGAGTCGTCAACGGACCATCTCACGCCTCTCAAGCTCTCTAAGCCCATCGACGGCCAGCAGGACTCTGTTTCCGGCCACCGCTCCTCGCACGACAGCTTCGGATCGGTCATCGACTGCTCGCCTGCCGTCCGCAAGTCGACTCTTCCCCGCCGCTCGGCCAGTCGCCCCTGCGCTTGCGCGTCCGGGCCGACTCGCTCTCGGTCAATATGATGCCAGTCCCGGAGCTGACGGCCATTCCGCCATCGCTGCTGTCAGTCCGGCCGGCTCTGTACGGCCTACGGTCAAAGGCACCCCGCGGTCCGTTCTCGCCCCCTCGTTCCCCCTCGCGTCGCCCGCGCCGCGCTTGCTCACAGAAGAGGGCGCTCGGCTGACGCTCGCTCGGCTGGGCTGTGCAACGCAGGACATTCGGGCAGTCAGACCATCAGCTTCAACCAGAAGTCGTCCGAGCTGCTTGGCTCGCACGGGTGCGTCCTTAAGCGCTGCCCTGCCCTACCCTGCATCCGCCTTTCTGCAACGTGCGCCCTCCCTGACTTCGGCCCCGCTCTCTCTTTCTCTTGCGCTCCCTCGTCTTCACACGTCTGCGTCTCCTTGCTGGTCTGCGCTCGACAGCAGTCATTGCGCTGGAAACGATCATTGATAGCCTACAATTAGAGCGGGGTGAGGATGTCAACTGCATGAATGACGCCATGCAGACCCTCTTGCCTTTCCGACTCCAAGGTGCGAGCAGCGAAAGGCAGTTTGCGTGCCCAGTCCGCAGGAAGAACACATTTTCGACCCACTGCCGACGACGACTAGGCCCCTCCCTGATGTCGGCCCCAGGGCGGCGTCGGCCCGCACCAGGGCTCCGACGCCGCTTCTAACGCCGCGGCCGCTTGACTCTGGCGAAGCCGCTCGGCGTACTGGGTCTTGAATGAGTTGCAGAGCTCGAGCATGCCTCCGACTTCAGCTTCGCCGAGGACGTACGTGCCCGGGTTGACCTTGACGGGCTGCGCAAGGCGGGCCGAGAGAAGGCGCGTCAGTCACCGGTGGGAAGGGCGAGGCGCCGAACGAGGCACGTACCCAGGTCTGAATGACGCCGCCCTCGGTCGTCGGCTTCGTGAGGAAGGCGAGGTCAAAGTAGCCCGGCCGCTCGCGGTTGAGCCCAAAGCCGTAGATCGATTTGCCCGGGTTGGCCATCGTGTAGTTCCGAAGGAACGAGTCTGCGGGGCGGGGCGGGGGTGAGCCAAGGGAAGGGGGTTGGGGGAAGGCGGCCGGCGGCCGGCGGCGGCGGGACGCACGGAGCTCCTCCTGCGAGCGCCCTTTGAACTTGTCGTGCTTGATCAGCTCGTTGACCTTGCGAGCGGTCTGCTTGATGTGCTTGACGATGAGCTCGTCGAGGTCCTTGTAGTCATACTTGTCGGCGACGCGCAGGAGCTGGCCGACCATCTGCGGGCAGGGCTTGCCATGCTCTTGGACGTCTGCGAGGAAGGGAACAGCGCGGCTAGGGTCAGAATGAGACGCAGAGCAGCTCGGCATGACCGTGCAGACGGACCGAGATGTTGGTAGACACCGTCGTCGACCTTCCAAGTGACGGCGAGGTGGTTGAAGCCGAGCGAGGAGGGCCGGATGACGCAGTCGCCCCGCTGCTGCGTCGCAAGGTACTGCTCGGCCTCGGCACAAGTCACGTTGGAGAAGTTGGGGTGGTCGCTCTGGCGCCGCGCGCGGTTGACCTTGGTCAGCTCCTTCTTGGCGCGCGCGGCTTCGTCGAGCGCGGCCTTGTCGGCCTGGGCTCGCTCCCAGTCGTACGGCTCCTCGGTCCGGACGCGGCGCTGCTCGGCGTCGCCCATGTCGAGCTCGGTCTTGCGCATCGAGAGCTCAGCCAGCATCCTTTCCGGGAAGACGCCGATGATCATCGCCCGGACCGGACCAACCCGAGCGACCTGGTGGCACGACTTTGGCGGGCGGTCGGCGACGTAGCGGATGTCAACTATGGCCTCGACGCCCGTGTCGAGTCGGATGTTGACCATCTTGTCGCGCACGCGCCAGATGTGGACGGCGATGATGAAGCCTGGCTGAAGCGTCGACGGCGTCTGGCCGGAGAGCATCGTCAGGACCTCCCAGTCGGTCAGCGGGCGGAAGTCGTCGCGCCGCTCGCGGCCGGGGCTCGCCATCTCGTCCTTGATGACGTGTAGGGCGTAGCGCTTCTCGACGTGCCGGAGCTCGCGCGGGCTGTCGGCAAAGTCGTCGAGGTTGAGGCTGTTGAGCTTGTCCTCGGTTGAGTCGTCGAGCATCAGCTCGAGGACCGATCGGGACGGGTGGACGTCGTCGACGTCGCCCTCTTCAAGCTCGAGCGCCCGGTCGGCCATCCTGCGCGCAAGCTCGTACTCCTCGGGGTGGATCCGGGTCGAGTCGAGCGGGTCAGGCTGACCCTCGATGTTGTCGCCCGTGATCTCGAGTCGCTCCAGGTCGTGCGAGATCTTGAGCGAGCCGATGCCGTTCTTGCAGATGACCGAGCCGAGCAGCTCGGCCGTCAGGAGCTCGTTGCGGTTGATGAGCGCGCCGTTCTGGAGCGAAGGGAAAAGGAGTCAGTGCAGGCTTGGCGGACAAGAGGTGCGAGACCGCGCGCGGACGGACCGAGGTGTCTTTGATGATGTCGCGGACAAGCTTGGTCGCCTTGCGCGGACCGAGGCCGGCGACGAACGGCAGGACGCTCTGCTGGTAGGCATCGGTGACGGTGTCGTTGATCATGACGCCCACGTCGTTGACGACGTTGACGAGGGCGCGCTCGAAGGCGACGTAGAGCTTCTCGTTCGGCACCTATCGGCGGACGGCAAGAAGCGACGGACGATCAGCGGGGGTCCTTTCTCGCTCGAAGACGGCTCAGCAGCGACGCACGAGCTTTTGCGACTCGTCGAATGTGATGGCGGTGATGTCGGCCCGCAGAGCGCAGTACTCGTGGATGGGCGACTGGACGTAGCGGCCGAGGCCTACGCAGTAGCGGACCGTCAGCGACAGCTTCCGAAACTCCTTCTTGGACCGCTCGGAGTGCTGGTAGAGTTGGGCGGCGGCGTCGGGGACGTAGATGACCGGGAGCGTCGCCTGGGCGAGCTCGCGCTCGAGCTCAGCCGGGTCGGTCCAGCCGCTGCCGCCCCATCTGCTGCCGCCCTGGTCGTCCCGGTGCTGGTTGTTGACCTTCTCCTCGGCGAGCTCGCCAACGAGCGCCCGGACGCGGTTGAAGACGTGGTCGTGCGTTGCGACAGTGAAGCCGCCGATGACGATGCACGCCGGCTGGCGCTTCCGGACGAACGCCTTGAAGGCGTCGGTCGGGTGCGTCTTGCCGGCCGACGCGGACGTGAAGAAGCGCGGCTTGTCGCGGAGGTGGCCGACCTCGATCGTCTCGCGGATACGGCCTCTCTTGTCGATATAGACGCACATGACGGCGTCGTCCATGGAGTCACCGCGGCCATGGCTGACGGCCATGACCGAGGGCGACGAGCCCTTCTCGTACTCCTTGGGCCGGTAAGGCGCCTGGTTGGCGGCCTGTGATGAGTCGGAAGTGCGAGCGGAGGGTCAGCAGCGTCCGAAACGGCCACAGCCAAGGGTCCGGCATCAAGCGGCTGGCCGCACCTTCTCGAGGAGCTCGCCGCACGAGCCGGCGACAAAGTCCTCGACCTCGTCGCGGAGCCACTCCTTGACCCAGCGCTCGCCCATCGGCAGGAGCTCGTTGCGGACGGCCGCCTTGATGTTGTGCTCGCGCCAGGCGTTCCACGTATTCGGGATCTCGCCGTCGCCGGCCGAGGTGAAGGCCTCGATGACGCCCCGCTCGAGTCGGTCCTGGACCTCCTGCGGGAGGGAGAAGCGGATCGCGACGAGCGTATCCTTCTCGGCCGCGAGGTAGTGGAGGAAACGGGTTGACTGGGCCAGCTCGACGACCGGCTTGTTCTTGAGGTATTTGAAGGACTATGCAGGCCGAGGCGGTGGGCACGGTCAGCACTCTGGCCCCCGGAGGCTCGGCGGGGAGGCGACGGGCGAGACGCACAGAGTAAGGGTGGAACTCGTCAATCTTGGCCAGCCCCTTCTCGGTCGGCCGGATGGTAAGCAGTCCATGCTCGCGATACAGCTGGCGCACGCTCTGGCGGAGCGTCGGGTTGGCGGCAAAGTCGGCGACCTGGAGCGTCCGCAGGCCTGTGGAGGGAAAACGCACGCGAGACGTTAGCGATCAACGAAGTGTCGGGCGCGGGATGCAGCCGACGCACCCTTGAGGACGGCCTCGGTGCTGCTGAACTGGCGGCCGTCGACGTAGGCCTCGGCCCACTCGTCCGGCGGCAGGTCCGGGTCCTCCTGCATCGCCGTCGGCGGCTGGAAGAGGTTCTTTGAGATAGCCTCCTCGGGCGAGATGCCCATGTTCTGAGAGGAGAGGTGCAGCAGAGGTGGCACACGCGCGCGCAGAGAGGGTCGGTCAGCTGCGCGTCGCACGAGTCGAGCCAAGTCGTGGAAGCGGACGTACACGGAGAGCGCTGCCGGCGCGACCCTCACGAAGCTCGGCGGCACGCTTGATGGCGCCCTCGTTGGGCCGCTTCTGGCGACGCTCGCCGCGTGCCTTCATCGCCTCGTCCTCCTCCTCGCGCATCTCGCGCAGCTCGCGCGCCCAGCGAAGGCCGACCCACTCCATTGCGTCCATGACGCCCTCGATGCCCTCCTCGGCGAGCCCACCCGAGCCGTCGATCTTGTCGGTGTAGTAGCGCTCGAGGACGTCCGGGGCCGGGCCGTCCTGGGTGGGCGAGATCTCGGCGCCGTTCTCGTCGACAATGACGTCCAGCTCGGCCCGCCAGGCTTCCTTCTTGCGCTCCCGGAGGCGGTTCCAGATCGTGTCGAGCGCGTCCTTGCGCCTCATGAGCGAGCGGTACTTGGTGCCGAGCTCGTAAACCTTCCAGAGCTCGTTGCGCTCGAGCAGGCAGACGCGGCCGCTGCCGCTGTCGGTCGCCGAGGGCGCGTTGCCCTGCTCGTTCTTGCGGTAGTGGACGATGTAGTCGCGCCGGTGCTCCCAGATGAAGGGCACCTCGAGGTGCTCGACAAAGAGGTAGCCGAGGACCCGCTGAACGGCCTCGATAAAGTGGCGGTGGACGTCTCCCTCGGCCGCCCCAAGGCCGGCGCCGGCGCACGACTCGAGCTTGGGCGAGAGGAAGGCCTTGGTCCGGGCCGAGATGCGCGGCGCGATCCACAAGGACGCCGTCTCGACCGGCGGGAAGACGGGGAACGGCTCGGGGATGTAAGTCGGGTTGGCCGAGAGGGTCGAGTTCAGAAGCTGATGACGCTCGGGGATGTCGCGCGCGCGAATCAGATCGTCCTCCTCCGTCAGAAAGCGGGCCTTGATCTCGTCCGGCTCAAGGATCTGCGAAGAGGGACGAGAGCCGCTCAGCTGGACGGCTGATTCGACGGTGTGCGAGCCAAAAAGGAGGGAGGGAGCGACGTACGTCGGAGGTTGTGGGCGCCAGGCCGTCGCCGGCCGCGCCAAGCATCTCGTCCTCGCCCTCCAGGGCCCAGTCGTACTCGCCGTCGCCAGATACGTCGCCAAATACGTCGTAGATGTCGTCCCAGGTCCTGCGGCGAGGCGAGAGGACGAGACAGGAGCGTCAGACTCGGAGGCGATCGCAGCAAGCGGTGACATGGGGTGGAGACGCACGACTTGGAGATGCCGCGACTCTTGCGGCGCTCCTTTTCCTGGCGCTTTCGCTCGCGCCTCTGCTCCTCGTCCTCGCCCTCGTGCGCGTCGTCCTCGATGAAGTCGGCGAGGTCGTCCTCCTCCGACCCGTCGTCCTCATCCTCGTCCTCGTCGCCGTGCCGCGGGCGGTCGTCAAAGATGCGCTTGAGGTCGCTGGCGTCAGGATCCTTCTCGCGCTGCTCGCCGCCGCTTTCGTCTTCGCCGTCCGAGGCCTTGTCGTTGTCGTCCGAGGCGTCCGAGCCCGACCGGCGGGAGCGCTTGCGCGGGAGGAGCCGCCTCCTCTTGCTCGCCTTCTCGGGTGCCGTAGCCTTGCCCGGCCGGTGAGGATGGCCCCAGTTCTCGTCAAGGAGGTCGAGGTCGTCCTCCGACAGCGCGTCCGAGTGGGTTCGAGAGCGGGGCATCGTGGGACTGCATGGCCGTCTGGTGGGCGGCCGGGAGAGCCGGGAGAGCCGACTGGGTGGTGAGGGCGCCGGCAGGGGCGCGCAGGCGCGTCAGGCGCACCGGCGCGCGTCTCCGTGCAGCCGGGCGGCCCCTTAAATTGCGTCTGACATCGCGGGGTGCAGCACGAGGCATTCGAACCCTTCACGACAGTCGCAATGGGTCTGAACATTTATTAGTACAGCCGCCCTGGTGCCGTTCCGGCCTACCAGCCGAATTTCGTTCCGACCCACCCTTTGGCGTTTCGGCCCGGGCCGCCCTGGTGGCGTTGCACCTGCTGTCGCGCGGCGGTTGCAACCAAGGTTGGCTGCCAGACCCTGCCCCTCGCGCTGACCGGCTAGAGATCATGGATGCACGAGTCGCTGAAGCGAGCGCAGGAAGCGGGAAGAGTTCATCCACAGCAAAGGCGGGGGGTAAGATAAGAGGCTGTCTACGGCGGGGCCGGGCGACTCACCAAGCGGCCAGTGCGAACGACGCGTCGAGCCGTCCATAGTAGTCGACGAGCGCACGCGACGGCGTGAGCGAGGAGCAGCCAAAAGCTGCAGCAGGACGAGAGCGGCATCAGCTGGCGTCCCGGGGCGAGCAAGAGAGCAGAGACGTACCGACTCCGAGGAGAGCGCATGGCCAACCCTGCGCGAGCGAGGTCGATCGTCAGAAGCCGGCAACCGTCAGACGGGCCGGGGTCCGACACAGGAGCAGCTCAGTCCAGGCGCTGATCGGACTGCTCGAGCGAGTGAGAGTGGTAAAGCTCGTCAGACATGACGACAGCGGGTCATACGGGGGCAGAGGGCCGCGCACGCTAGGGCCGAGCCGGCAGGGCAGACACCGACAGGGCCGAGAGCCGAGCGAGCTTGCTCAGGCAGCTGCGAAGCGACGGCAGAAGGCAGGAAAGGTGGATGTCAATTGTCAGCCTTCGCGTTCCAGGTGGAAGGTCAGAAAGGTGAGGGCCCAAGGCTTGGGACGGGAGGCGCGAGAGAGGGGAAGGGGCGGGAAGGAGGGTCGCGCGAGCGGAGCCTCGAGGGCAGAATGAGGCAAACGCCCAGCGCTCGGCGACGAGGGCTCATCCACACACCAAACTGCGCCCCGGAAGTCGAGGAATGTTGCCGACGCACCTAGGTGGCATTCTCGTTCGTCTGAACTGGTGATGAGGGGAGGGAGGTCGGTGGGATGCACGGACCAGGCGAGGCGGGAGCTCGCGCGCGGGAGGGTGGACGTGCCTTCGAGCGACATGGGCCAGCGTCGTTGTTGCCGAGCCGAGCTCGACGAGGAGCAGCTACGAGGACCGTCTGGCACTGGCACCCTCGGAGATGTCCATGGCCTGGGTCAGGAGGGCAGATGGGTGACGGGAGGAGGGTGACATGGTGAGGGGAAGTGGTGGGCGAGAGCGAGGGCGCGGCGAGAACCGGGTGAGGGCAACCGCGCGGGCGGCGGCCGGGCGACCGGGCGGTAAGCGCGCGCGTAGCCAGCCTCGCTCATCACCCAACAGAAGGATCAGCCACTTGACAGCACCGAGCAGCTTTACTCGCTGTCTTTCATCTCACGCTACCTCGGCGTCTTGCGAGTAAGGCGCTCGCTGCAGCTCAGGAAGCTTCCCGCCGGCTGCCTTGCAAACGCGTCGACCTTTCTAAGGCGCTAGCTTCAGGCATAGTTTGATACGCTAGTCTTCGGGCGTGGGTTCGAATCCCACTCTGTTCACACCTTTTTGCCCTGCAGTCGCCCACCAGTCGCCCACCAGTCGCCCACCAGTTGCCCTCCAGTTCCTCTTCAGTCGCCCTCCATTTGCAATACTGAGCGCCGAGACAGAGTAAAAGAGTGCATAAGATTGGCATCGTGCTCAGACGACTAGCGCTTGTCGCGGCACCTGCAGGCAAGGTCCCGCAGGTTCAGCCAACCGGCCGCCGTCAGGAAGCTTCCCGCCGGCTGCCTCGCAAACGCGTCGACCTCCTGAGTAAGACCGCTAGCATTGCGACTGTTCCTCGTCAAAAGTAAGCGGGGCGGCTCGAGTCTCCTTTTTGCCAGTGGACGGTCTGTCGTATGTGCCCCCCTTCGCCATGAGTCGTCTGGCCGACGCCGCCGGTTGGTCCCGGCTCGCGGCGGTCGAAACTCTTCGCGCGGGCCGCCAAAGAATTTCGGGCGCTGGCCGCCCCGTCCGCGCGCCCGCGCGCCCGCCCGCCCGCCGGCGCCGCCTGGTCGGAGAGCCCAGCTTCGAACCCCTCCCCTCCCCTACCAGGACCAGCATCCCCCCCTCCTCCCCTCCTTGAGAAACGCTCGCCCCTCATGCCGGCGCTTTCCCACATCCTGTATGAGTCGGCCTCCGGGTACGCGCTCTTCCAGGTGTCGCTCCACGACGAGGTCGCCAACACAACCAAGCAGTTCCAGGATTCGGTCGCCGACCTGCACAAGTTCGGCCAGATGGTCCAGCTCAAGTCGTTTGCGCCGTTCCAGAGCGCCGCCCACGCGCTCGAGAACGCCAACGACGTTTCGGAGGGTGCGTTCCCATTGCCTTAAGCGCTTGCGTCGATGGCAGGAGCCGGCAGAGCGCAGGCTGTCGCTGTAGGCCTGACGGAGTTGCCACGCCTGCGTAGTCGGGAGGCGACCGGCTGCTTGCGTCGAGCTTGTGGGACGTTGCAGCAATCTGTCTAGAGCTCTACCTGCTGGTTGCGCTGCTTCTGTCCAGCAGGGCTCGGAGCTGCAGCGTGGGCCTAGGACCAGAGCGCTTGTTCGTCGCAGGTCGCTGACGCCATGCCCAACCTCCACCCCGGTCGTCGTCGTTGCGCCACGTCAGGCGTCCTGAACCCGCACCTGGCCTCGCTGCTCGAGCTCAACCTCTCCAAGTCGTCGAGCAAGGCTGCCTCGTCCTCGGCGGCAACCAATGTCCTGCTCGGTGTCGAGGAGAAGAACCTCGGTGGTTCGATCAAGGCCGAGCTCGGCATCGACTGCGACGCCGGCGTCAGCGCGCTCGAGCTCATCCGTGGCGTCCGGCTGCACGCCGAGAAGATGCTCAAGGGCATGGAGGCGGGCGACGTCATGAAGTCGCAGCTCGGTCTCGGCCACTCGTACTCGCGTGCGAAGGTAAAGGTCAGTAGGCCGTGGTCCCCGTCAGGCTCCCGTCAAGGGCGGCTGCGCATGCGTGCGCAAAGCCGCTCGCCTCGATGCTAGTCACTGACGCTCAGCGCCTTGCTTCGCCGGCGCGCTCGCTACCCGCCAGTTCAACGTCAACCGGTCCGACAACATGATCATCCAGGCGATTGCGCTCTCGGACCAGCTCGACAAGGACGTCAACACGTTTGCCATGCGCGTCCGCGAGTGGTACGGCTGGCACTTCCCCGAGCTCGTCAAGATCTGCCCCGACAACCACCAGTACGCGCAGCTCGCCAAGCTGATTGGCGACAAGTCGCGGCTGTCTGAGGACGACCTCGAGGACATCCAGGAGATCCTCGACGACGACGAGACGCGGGCCCGCAACGTCCTCGACGGCGCGCGCGCCTCGATGGGCTCGGACATCTCGCCGATCGACCTCATCAACATCTCGAACTTTGCCGACCGGGTCGTCAACCTGTCGACGTACCGCAAGGCGCTCAAGGCCTACCTGGTCGAGAAGATGCACCTCGTCGCGCCCAACCTGTCGGCCCTCCTCGGCGAGACGATCGGCGCCCGGCTCATCTCGCACGCCGGTTCGCTCACCAACCTGGCCAAGTACCCGGCCTCGACTGTTCAGATCCTCGGTGCCGAGAAGGCTCTCTTCCGCGCGCTCAAGACCAAGGGCAACACGCCTAAGGTACGTCTCTCTTCGTATGCCGCTCGTCGCTGCCGGAGCTGGGCGGCCGCACGTCTGCGCAGCAGACCGACTGATGCGGTGACTTGCGCGTCTTTCAGTACGGTCTCCTTTACCACTCGACCTTCATCGGTCGCGCCGGTGCCAAGCACAAGGGACGCATCTCGCGTTTCCTCGCCAACAAGTGCTCGATCGCCGCCCGTATCGACTGCTTCTCTGGTGCGTCTCGATCCCTTGACCGGCGATTCGGCTGGCGTGGCCTCGACGCGCATCGCCGATTCGCTCGTGGAGTCGTCGCTGACCCGCCGTCTCTCGTCATTCAACCTCTAGACGTTCCCACCAACAAGTTCGGAGAGGCCCTCCGCGCCCAGGTCGAGGAGCGCCTCGCGTTCTACGAGTCGGGCACCGCAGTCTCGAAGAACTCGGATGCCATCAAGAAGGCGCTCGAGGCCATCGCGATGGACGAGGACGCCGACGACAACGAAGACGCCGAGATGACCGAGGCCGAGGCCTCGGAGGCTGTCGCCCAGATTGAGGCCGACGAGAAGAAGCGGTCAAAGGAGAAGAAGAGCAAGAAGGGCGGCGAGGGCGAGCTCCCTGTCCTGGCCGAGGTCAAGGCGCTCGTCGGCGACACCATCGAGACGGTCGTCAAGGCCGAGAAGAAGGACAAGAAGAAGAAGCGCAAGGTCCGTCGGGCGCGACGTCGATCTCGTTTGTGTGGGCGCTCGCAGCACTGACACGTACCTGTCCTTCCCACAGTCGGAGGTTGCCGAGTCGATGGACGTCGATGCCGCCCCGGCAGCTGACGAGGAGAAGCCCAAGAAGAAGAAGTCGAAGGCCGAGGTGCGTCTACCAGAAATTATCCCGTCCTCGTGGGCTGTCGAGTACGGTTGCTGACGAGCGTCTTTCATGTGCAGGCCCCGGCAGAGGGCGAGGCGTCGCCCGTCAAGAAGGAGAAGAAGGACAAGAAGGACAAGAAAGAGAAGAAGGACAAGAAGAGCAAGGCCTAAGCCGCCGCTGTCGCCTCTCACTGTCTCGCTCAGCCATGATCTCGGCGAGCGGCTTCTCTGCTCTTTGCGTCGACGGGGCACCCATCCCTGCCACCTCTTGCATCTTGCGCCGTGTTTCTCACCTCCGTGCATGCTTCCTCCCCTCCCTCACCGTGACCGCCCACCCTCTTCGCGGCGCGGTCTCACCCGTCCGGTTCCTCTGCCTCCTCATCACAGTTTTTTTCTTTGATTTTTTGACGCTGCACGCATGCCCGCCCCCATCCCCCTTCCCCCTTCCTCTATCCTCCCTCAACACATCCCAACACTAGCTCATGCTGTAGATCCTAACTGCGATCCAAGATGACGATCTCAGCGCATACCCTGGCGGCCAACCTTTCTGCATGCGAAATATCATGCCGTGTTCATGGCAGCCCTCGAGGGCAACAGAGGGACCTGTTGAAAGCGGGCCTGTTCGCAAGGGTCGGCTTGAACGAAGGTCTTGATGAAATTCTGCCTGCGTCGCTGGTCAGTCGGCGGCGGGGCATGAACCCAAGTCATTCCCCGATGAGACCGGGCGCGTCGCCGGCGCAGCGACTCCTCCGCCCGAGCTGACGGCAGGAAGCCCTAGCCTGTCGTCCTTCCCAGTCCATCCTCAAGAAGTCAGGTGCGTCGGCTCAATCTCCTACATCGCAACCAGGCCGGCATCAACACGTACGCGACGTCGTCGTGCCGGTTCGATCGGTACCGCTCTCGTCTCGGGGGGTGGACGGCTGACCTTGCTGCCTTACCTCCTCCGTGCCAAAACCCGCTCCGCGCGTGCCTGGCCCCGACCTCGCACTCGCTCGCCGAACCCCGGACGCTCCTTGACCCCGTCGCTCCCATCCGCTGTTCATCTTCTTGCACCCCTCTCTCCAGCCATGTCCGCTACTACCAAGACTGCCGCCGGCAAGAAGGGTGAGCCTTTGTTGCCTCCCAAACCAGCAGCAGTAGCAGCGCCAGCCTACAGGTCCGCGCGGAGCATGGTCCTCAGCTCGGAGCGGGCACCCTGGCACAAGCGCCGCAGGCGCCCGCTCAGCCAGGCCGCTCAGCGAGGCATGGAGGGGGGACTCAGTCGGCGTCGGATACAGGCACAGCAGTTCGTCGGGCGAGCGTGTGCTCGAGCGTTGCTGGCGCGACGGTCGACGGGGCCGTCCAGGTTCGGCACGGCTGCCGCCATGTCGAACCGAGCCCCAGCGACCATCCTGGCTCTGGTCCTGTTACCCGACGCCGACCTTCGGAGCCTGCCCGCCGGCAACAGGATATGGCCCACGCTGTCATGTCGTGCTGTACGCATTGCGTACGGAGGGGCGGCTGGGAGGGAGGGGAGCTCGTGCTGCTGCTGCATCCGCTGCTGCTGCTGCTGCGACCTAGTCCTTGCACGGACGGTCGCTGACGTTTCGCATCGTTCCTCTCGCAGCCTCGCCCGTCGATGCCAAGGCTAAGGCCGCGAAGAAGGCTGCCCTCAAGGGCACCAACTCGCACGGACACAAGAAGACGCGTACCTCCGTCTCCTTCCACCGGCCCAAGACCCTCCGTCTTGCGCGCAAGCCCAAGTACCCCCGGAAGTCGATCCCGCACGCTCCCCGCATGGACGAGTTCCGCACGATCGTCTACCCGCTCGCCACCGAGTCGGCCATGAAGGTGCGTGCCCTGACCTGAGGCCCGCGCGCGCGCTTTGTGCTCGTGCTCCTGCTGACCGTGCCTCCTCTCTGCCCCGCCTGTCGAGCAGAAGATTGAGGAGCACAACACCCTCGTCTTCATCGTCGACGTCAAGTCGAACAAGCGCCAGATCAAGGACGCCATCAAGAAGCTCTACGAGGTCGACACGGTCAAGATCAACACGCTCATCCGGCCCGACGGCCGCAAGAAGGCCTACGCCCGTCTCTCGCCCGAGTTTGACGCCCTCGACGTCGCCAACAAGGCCGGCTACGTCTAATCGCACCACTACGCGACAGCTGGCGGCGATGTGCATGACTCTTGAACGATGGTCTGGTGCTGGGGGGGGGGGGGTCGGAAGAAGGGTAGGAAGGAGGGCAGCGGCTCGGCGGGGGAAGGGACTGTCAAGCTGCTGGCCGCGCGTTGAATTCGCTCGAGGCAGAGCCTGGGGTCTCGATGGGCAAGTGCCTTGATCACGGCAAACGACCAAGACGTTATGGGCGGTGACGGGATGTCAGGGTGGTCGATGATAGAGGAAACGCGTCTGCGGCTCGGCAGGCTGCTGCGCGCTGCGTGCGCCTGGCCTCGGCTGGCCCGCGCGCCCGCTGGCTCCGGCGTTGCAAGGCAACGTTCTGACGACCAGTCAACACGTCCTCGCCGTTGACGCCCTCCGAGGCCGCTGGTTCGGTTGCGTCGGTGCTCACCGCCCGACGGCCCGGCCTGAAATGGGCGACTGGAGAAATCAGCTCCTCGTACGGCTGACAGCCGTCCTCAGTCGACCTTGGCCATCCCTGCGTCGAAGCGTCAGCAGCTCGAGCTGCAAGCCGGAACGCCGGCAGGCCCTCAAAGGGTGACCCCGAGCTGACTCGCTCACTAATCTGCCAGACCTTCCATCGTATCCCTCGCCTTCTCCACCTCTTCCTCGCCAAGGCTTTCCAAATCACAATGAGCCTCCAGGTCATCCTCACGCCGGCGCCTCGCGGTGCGTCATCCTCGTTTCTCAAGGGCCGACCAGCGACGCGCAGTCTCCTTTCTGTCAGGCTGAGCTGATCCTCAGTCGACACTCTCCTCTGCCTTAGCGGTATCGGCCTCGAGACCGTCCGCCAGCTTGCCCGCGACACCGACGTCCGCGTGGTCGCTGCCGCCCGTAACCCGACCGATTCCGAGGACCTCCAGAAAATCGTTGCCGGGAGCGAGGGCCACCGTAATGCCCTCGACGTCGCCAGCGAGAAGTCGATTTCCGTGCGTCCTGAGCTCGCATCGGCCTACCCAGTCGACTGACACCATCCCACTCTTGCATCGCAGGCCGCGGTCAAGGCGACGCGCGAACTGTCGTTTGTCAAAGACAACGCCAGTTAATCAATATCCTCAAGCTCGTCGCCGGCGTCTCTTCGGTCCCCGCTGCTAAGGTGCTCGAGCACACGTCCGACACCCTGCGCTAGGACATGGTTTCCAATTACACTGCCGCCGCTCTCACGATATTCGCCTTCGTCCCCTTGCTTCAGTCGAGCCCCAGAAAGACGCCGGTCAAAATTGTGGTCCTGTCGTCGCTCCCCGGTTCGGCCGGCGCGTTGGTCCACCTCGGTTCTTGGGCCTCGGTCTGGGCCGGCTACTCGGCCTCCAAAGCGGCGGCTAACATGCTCTTTCAGGAAGCTGGCGCTTGATCTCGCCTCTGACGGGTCGGCTGGCGTCCCATGCGAGGATGGCTGGACGGTAGGACTCGTCAGTGCAGGTTTCCCTCCTCGTTCAAGGCTGCGACGCTCAACCTGCAGCTGCCGATCATGATGGCCTTCATCTCCTCCTCCTTCAAATCCACCCAGGTGCGGCTCGCCACACGCCGTCTTACGCAGCGTCTCCCCATCTCTCACTGTTAACGACCGACAAACCCTCCTGTCGGCCAGGTGTCGTCAACACGGACATGAACCGCGCGTACGGACAGATCGAAGTCGACGATCAGCGTCGCACAGAATAAGCTCGCCGCCGGGACCACAGGTTCGTTCTGAGACTGGAAGGGAAATACGGTCAGCCCCTCTTCACTCTCGTTCCTGTCTTCTGCCCGGCGACCCTTCAGCACTCCTGCTAACGACCCACCCTTGCTGCTCGCCTCGCCGTTCTTCAAGGTCGTTTTCTGAGACCCCCTGCTGTCTCCTTTCCCCCCTGTCCCCTTTGCCCACCCTGTCCCTGCCCCTGACCGTCCCACCTTCATATCAGGTGCTAGCCTGATGACTTGCTAGATCCAAAGGAATCTTCATGGCACATTCAGTCTCGAGCGCAATCAAGTCAACCTCGTAGAGCGTCTTGACGGCCTCCGCACTCTTTCCGACCTTTTGCGTGCGGCGACCCCCAGAGGCTTCATGCAAGAGTTATCCTCGTCCTCGATCGGCTAGCGCAAGGAGCCCAAAGCCGGCGGAGATGGCCACACGGTCGGTGCCCGACGCAACAAGATCAGCAGTCAATTCGGCCCACATCCTGAGGAGGCCAAGAGACTGATGAGTATCCAAAAGGCCGAGAGTGCATAGACGACTCGGGTCTGTGTCGCTGTATCCTACATTGCACGGATGGGCTGTCGACGCCGGCGGTGAATTGACGGCGGGCGAAGCCGGGTCGAGCCCCATGAAGCCAGTCGGCGGCGCCAGCGCAGCTAGACCGCAAGCAAACGAAACCTAGCGCTGTTGGGATCCTACGTTCCCTCGCTCACCATCCAGGGCCGGCCGACATATAACATCAGATCGACGGGTTCCCTTCCGTTACTCTCGATGCAGCCCGCTACAGCTTTGCCCGGCTCGCTGCGCTCCTAGGTTGCCCTCCCGCACCGGCGTTGATTGCACCGGGCGCCTTTGGGTCGGCGTAACGCTGGAAGTCAGGCGGTCGGCCGAAGGCGGCGGTTGCGGTGTTGATGAGAATCGCACTAGGGTGCGGGAAAGTGGAGGGATAGCAGCAGGTCAGCGAGATGCACTGCTTGGTATCGGATGAAGGCAGGATCGAGACGCACGCCGTGAGTCCGCGCACGGGCTGGATGCCCGACGCCTCCCTATTCGTCAGGAACCTGCAGGAGAGGAAGGCAGGATCAGATGACTTGTCGCTTTAATGCTGCTTAGAACAATAAGGGACGCACTGGTGCCTGCGGTACCGGCGGTCGACAAAGTCGGCGTCAAAGAAGCTGTAGTAGGGTTTTGGCGGCTTGCCAGCCTTAGCACCCGCCGCACTCGCGTCGACCGCGGGCGCTGATGCGGGGGCGGGAGGATAGGGCGAGACTGAGGTGAGAAAGTTAGCGAGTGGAAGCGCAAATATCTCCGCGACCTCGTCTGGGTTGAGCTCGGGCTGCAGGCGAGGGGGGCAAGGGGGGGTGAGTTAGTGTTAGGATGAGCATACGTGGAGAGCAGCAGCGGCTCGCGCAGAGACGGACTATGAGCGTCGTGTCTTTGACCCAAACGATGATACTGATCGTCAGAAGGCGCGACAAATCTGTCAGCGTGCACACAAGCTAGCCCGATGCCAGCGCGCAACGGGCGCGACTCACGGCGTCACGACCATGCCCTCGCGCGAAAGTTCGTTCGGGCCCTGGGCGAGGAAGACGACCTTCGACGGATCCCGTACGAGTCCGATCTCCTCGTGTGCCTCCCGCCTCTGCTCGAAGCAAACGGGGCGGGATCCGGTTGAGGTCAGCTTGACCGCGTGACCCAGCGAGAGTGGCCGACGCCATGCGAGCAGCCGCTGCCGCGTCGGGCGAGGCTGGAGCCCGGAGACGCACCGCGGTGTCCTCGAAGGTGACATCGCCGGCTTCGACCTTGCCTCCTGGAAGGGCCGTGTCACCCGGGTAGCCGCGAAGATGATTGCTCCTCCTGCAAGAGGAGTGAAGCCAACAGAGCATAGGTCAGCAGGCGTCGAGGGGACGTGCTGCGCCTGACGGCTGAAAGGGGCCGGTCGGGCTGAGGCGGGCTTAGGAGGAGTGACGCGGCCCAGTCGCCCGAACAGCAGAGCAATTAGGACAGACCTGGAGAGCAGGACGTAGAGAGTGTTGCTCCGGCCGATGAAGAGCGGGACGAGGACCGCCGCCGACGGCTTGGTCTTCTGCAGGACGTGGTCGATGTGGGTCGGGTCGGGCGGCGGGCGCCGGCCTAGGACAGCCAAGCGGTCGAGTGCAGCGATGGCCTCAGCCGCCGATGGATCGGCTGCTTCGGCGAGCTCTCGGATCGGGTCCATCTAGTCTGTCTGCTCAGGGGCGGGTGGTGGGGGTGATGAGATGGTCGTGGTCGGCCGTGCTTCCGGCCCTCCGGCTGGGACGACTGCCGGGCGCGCGCCTAGTGCCAGCGGCAGGCGCGGTGGGCTCGGCCGCGCCTGGCGCTGCTGGCTCGCGCGGGCAGGCAGGCCGGGCGATGGCTGAGCTCGCAGCTCGCGACCGACAGCATTCTCTCTAGCCCTCTCTCTCGCACCCTCACTTTTCTTCCCTTCTTCCTCTCTCTCGCATGGCGTCTCCTCCTCCGCCATCGGCAGGCTCCAAACGGGCTGCCGACGCCGACGCCGTCGAAGAGAGCGACAGCGGCGACGACGTTGGTGCGTCGAATGCGGCGCGCGCGGCGTCGGAGTGAGCAGCAGCAGCAGCAGCAGCTCCGACGTGTCCTTGTAGCAGAGCAGGCCTGGCGTCCGAGCCTCGGATCGCCTGGAATATTCGTGACTAACGCCTCGGCTGAATCCTAACAGGACCGGCTCCGCCAGCACCAGGGGGCGACGACAGCGACGAGGACGGACCGATGCCGCCGACGGCCGGCGAAGGCAAGCGGCGCAAGAAGCGCAAGGGTACGTGTTGAGCTCCCTTCCTCGACCAGCTGCCGACCTCCCTGCGGCTGGCAGCGGGGTTGGATTTCGAACCTTGCCGCCAGCCGCCAAGGAGACAGTAGCGGAGCTTTGGGAGCACTTGAACTGATCACCATCCATTGCATTGGCGCCGCATCACCTGTAGTGCTCGCGCACGAGCAGCTGTTCCTGGACCACATCCCGTCAGCTGATCGTTACTACAAGTCGTTCATGCACCGTGACGTCGTCAACACGATCACGGTCACCAAGTGCGTACGCTCGCGCTGCGATCGGCTTGTCATGCTAGGCGCGGGTCGCCGGTCGGCAGCGTCGTCGCGCTCAGAGTCAGCTGCGTGACCTCGCAGATCCGACTGACCTTCGCTCCTCGGAACTCACAGAACCGACTTTGTCCTGACGACGTCGCTCGACGGGCACCTGAAGCTCTGGAAGAAGCAGGCAGAGGGCATCGAGTTCGTCAAGCACTACCGCGCGCACCTGAAAGCGGTGACGGCGGTCAGCGCGAGCGCTGACGGCGCGGTGTATGCGAGCGTCGGCGAGGACGGCGCAAAAGTCTTTGACGTCGTCAATTTCGGTCCGTCGACTCCAAGTAATCCAGTCGCAGGTTTTGTGGGGGCTTACCGTACGCTTGCTCCTCGCAGACATGATCAACATCCTCAAGCTCGACTTTGTGCCAAAGACGTGCGCCTGGGTCCACCAGTCTGGCCAGGCCCAGACGCTGCTTGCCGTCTCGGACGCCAACTCGCCGGCGATTCACATCTTTGACGGCCGGGCGGGCTCGACACCCCTCTTCTCGCTCAGGACACTCCATCGGGCGCCGGTCCACCTGCTCGCCTTCAACGATCGCTTCAACACGGTCGTCAGCTGCGACGAGGGGGGCTTTGTCGAGTACTGGAACGTCGAGGAGGAGCGCGAGACCGAGGGCGAGCGGAGCGAGAATGGCGGCGTCGAGGGCCGCTGGCGGTTCAAGAGCGAGACAGACCTGTACGAGTTCAAGAAGGTCGGTTTCGCGGCCGTGTCGAGGACCTACCTGCACCGCGTCGGTTGAGGCTGACCTGCTTCAAATCATCCCAGTCGCGAACGATTCCGTCAAGCTTGACATTCAACCCGTCCTTCACGTCATTTGCGACGCTCTCGCTCGACCGGCACGTGCGCATCTTTTCGTTCCTCTCAGGCAAGAAGACGCGCCAGTACGATGAGTCGCTCCAGGCGATCCAGGAGATGCAGCAGGCAGGCACGGCAAGCTACAAGCTCGACGATATGGAGTTTGGCCGTCGGCTCGCGACCGAGAAGGAACTCGAGAAGGCGGGCGTGGGGCTTGGTAGCTGCCAGTGGGACGAGAGCGGCGGCTTTCTCCTCTACCCGACGATGCTAGGCATCAAAGGTGCGTCCCCGCCCTCGTGGGTCTCGAGCGGGTCGGAGCTGATCGGCGTTCAAATCATCACCTGAACAGTCGTCAACACGGTGACGAACCGTGTCGCTCGGGTCCTCGGCAAGGACGAAACGCACCGCTGGCTCAACCTTGCTCTTTACCAGGGCGCCCCGTCAAAAAAGGCCCTGTCGACCATTGTACGCCCGGCTCCTGTGTTCCTGGCGCTTGTTCGGAGGCTGACCGCCTTGCTGCTCCTAGGCTATGGCTGCCTCCGCCAACCCGCTGCTCGCTGAGCGCGAGACGCGCGATCCGACCCTCTTCTGCACGGCCTTCAAGCGCTCGCGCTTCTACCTCTTCTCGCAGCTCCAGCCCGAGGACACCAAAGGCGGCGGCGACCGCGACGTCTTCAACGAGAAGCCCACGCGCGAGGAGCAGAGTCTCGCGCTCGCCCAGCCGGCCAAGACGGGCGGTGCGACCGCGCTTGGCAAGACGGCCGTCATTCACACGACGAAGGGCGACATCGTGCGTGGAAGGATCTCAATTCGCTCGCACGCTGCGTCCCATGTGCTGACGCCATTTCCATCTCCTCCGTTGGTTGCAGTCATTCAAGCTCTTCCCCGACCAGGCGCCCAAGGCTGTCGAGAACTTCTGTACGCTGGCGCGCGAGGGCTTCTACAACGGCATCATCTTCCACCGCATCATCAAGAAATTTGTGCGCCTTTTCGACGCAACCCCTCGACTGGATCCTGGTCTGACCTTTTCCTCGCCTTGTGACCCCGACGGCAGATGCTGCAAACGGGCGACCCACTTGGCGACGGCACGGGTGGCGACTCAATCTGGGGCAAGCCATTCGAGGACGAGTTCGACCCGAGCTTGCGGCACGACCGGTGCGTCTCTCCGAGCCAGGCAGACCATCTTGATCTCTTGGTCTTGACGACGACGTCTCCTTCTGGTACGTCAGGCCTTACACGCTTAGCATGGCCAACGCCGGGCCGACAACGAACGGCAGTCAATTCTTCATTACGACGGTGCCGACGCCGTGGCTGGACGACAAGCACACCGTCTTTGGCCGCGCGACCGGCGGGCTCGACGTCATCCACTCAATCGAGGAGACGCGCGTCGACAAGACCGACAAGCCCTTTGACGACATCAAGATGCTGTCGATCGAGATCGCGTAGAGTGGGCTGGTGCGTGCCAGTGCGGTGCGCTCGCCGACCGTCAGGCGAGCTACGTGAGTCTTCTGACAATCCTCCGCGGGATGCAGCTGTCGAAGGCTGACACGACCACCCTGCGGACCTACAGATGAGGACGGTTCCCTGATTAATGGGATTCGACTCGACCCTCGCTCGAGACTCATTCCTTGCGTTTGAAGCTGACCACCCCGGCGACACGCCTGGGCCGCTTCCGCTGACCATCTGCCCCCCCATGTCGGCCGATCTTGCGCACACCTCTCGCACCGCTTCCATCCTCGACCAATGCAGCCCACGCTCGCCACGTCGCGCCCTCGCAAGAGGTCACGGTGTGCGCGAGCGGTCAACCGGAGCGATGCCGCCGTTCGCTCGTCCTCTCCGCTTCTCTCTCAAGAGAGGATCGGAGAGACAGCAGCACCTCCTCGTGTCGCTCCGTGTTGGAGCCGCCGCTCTGTCGTAGAGCCAGCTCGAAGTCCTTCTCATGGCGTCCGTTTCCCCCGTCTCGCCTGAGGCTCGAAGAGAGGCGGGCGCTTGGTGGACTGTCGGACATTCTTCCTTTTCTCCTCGTTGTTCCTGTTTCAATCGCGAAATTGGTTCTTGATCTCAGCGGTGATGGTCATGGTGAACAGTGGCCAGACGATGATACAAGCAAGCAAGCAGGGATTGGAGGTCGCAAAGAGAGGTGGGGCGGAGGTCGCGCGCGCAAGAGTACAACATCGGGAGGCGGAGAAGAGACGTCGCGACGAGCTGAGGCGTAAGGATAGGAAGGGAAGAAGAGGGCCGAGTCATCAGGCGAGCTACAGCTCGTCCGTCCGCGAGAGCTGTGATTCGCATATCTGCGAGTCAGCGCAGGAGCGCCGACTGAGCCGGTCAGAGTGAGGCTGAGGACGCACCACCTGCAGATTGACGAGCTCGGCATAGCCGCCGTTGAGGGCGAGCAGTTGCTGGTGGGTGCCGCTTTCGGCGACGCGGCCGTCGCGGAAGAAGAAGATCTGGTCGGCGTTCTGGATCGTCGAGAGCTGGAGGGTGCGCGTGGGGCCGGGCATGGAAGGGAGGTGTCAGCGACAGAGGAGTGAAGCGAGCGACAGAAAGGTCATAGGGAGGCGAGGACAAACGCGGTGGGCGATGGCACTGGGGGGGGGGGGGGTGCAGATCGAGAGAGCGTCAGCAGAGGTGATGAAGGAGAGCTAGCCAGCAGCAGGACGCACATGGTCGTCCGGCCCTTGGCGGCATTATCGAGCGCGGCCTGGACGACCTTCTCGGAGGACGAGTCGAGCGCAGAGGTCGCCTCGTCGAGCAGGAGGACCTTAGGATTACGGATGAGGGCCCGGGCGATGGCGATCCGCTGCTTTTGGCCGCCGCTGAGCTGGGCGCCCTTGCCGCCGACGGCGGTGTCAAAGCCGTCGGGCAGGCTCTCGATAAACTCGAGGATGTTGGCCTGCCTGCACGCCTGCTCGAGCTCGGCCTGCGTCACCTCCTCCTCGGGCTTGTTGGCGCCGAGGAGGATGTTGAACCGGACCGAGCCCGCATAGAGCGTCGGCTCCTGCGAGACGAGCGCGACCTGGCTCCGGTAGCTGTTGAGGTTGAGGTCCGAGATGGGCACGCCGTCGAGCGTGATAGAGCCCGTGAGCGGGTCGTAGAAGCGCTCGATCAGCTGGATCGTCGTCGACTTGCCGCAGCCAGACGCGCCGACGAGGGCGACGTAGGAGCCTGGCAGAGCGTCGAAAGTTAGTCTTTGGAGGACCTTCTGGTGCGGACGCATCGGATAGCTGGACGATGCGTGCGACATCCAGAGTCAGCGCCTCGTCACAAGTCAAGCTATTTTCCATGCGCGCACCTGAACGAGACGTCATTGAAACGGAGGTGGCCCTGCGCTGATGACTCAACGCGCCGGCCGGTCTCAGACTCGATGTCGATGGCCGGTCGCTGGTCGAGCAGGCGCAGGACGTTTGTCGACGATTGCTGGGCATGCGACGCGTCCGGAACGAAGGCAAAGACGCCGCCGGCCTGCGTGGCAGCGAAGACTGTCGACTGGAGGACAACGAAGAAGTCGTTGAGGTCAAACCGCAGCTCGGCGATCCATCGCGCGCCGACCCAAAATACGAGGGCGATGACCCAGAGGTTGGCCGCCTGAGAGAGTGCGAAGAGCGCGTTCGACTTGAGCAACGTCTGCTGCGTCTTTTTAAGCGGTGCCGCGAGGGCGTGGCTATAGCGCGCGCAGGCCTCGTCCTCGAGCGTCAAAGAGGCGACTGTCTTGATTGCGCTATTGAGATGCAAAGAGGGTCAGCGACGGCAGGGAGCCAGCGGCGAGAGAACCAATGGGAACGCGCCCAGTCGCTTCACACGCTAGGCTGCGAATGCACAGAGGGTCAACGCGATGTTTCATAGCAACAAATAGCTGGCGCACGTACTGAGCCGAGTCCTCGTGGGCCTGCTTGTTCTGCTTGTCCTTGAGCGTGACGACCTTCAGCTCGATGTAGCCTGGTCGGTAGCGCCCGGTCAGCGATATTGCAACAGGATGGAGAAGTGTTGGTCCTCACCGGCCGTCAGAATCACCGGGAAGCTGCCGAGAGGTCGGCTAGGTCAGCAGTCGGTCCGAAGCAAACGATCAAACGTGTAGCTGCTCACCAAGCGATCGCGATCAGAGCGAGCCGCCAGCCGTAGATGAGACCGACGACGGCGCTGCGCGAAAGAAGACAAAATGGCCGTCAGTGAATGCGTCGAGTGCAGATCACGCCAAAACAGCGACGCACCCAGCTCCGACGGTAGCGAACGCGGCCAGGATCTTGCCTGCAGGAGAGGCATCCAGGTCAGCTCGGCCAAGGAAGCACACGAGAAGGCGCCGACCAACCGAGCGTGACGCCAGCGAGACCGGTAATCTTTGTCGCATCCTCAGTGAGGCCGCTGGTGAGCGATCCGGTCTGCAGCCGATCCAGAAGGCCATCAGCTTTTTGACCCTGCTGCGGAAGCTCCTCGATGTGCTTTGCGTACGGTGTGCTGTGGGGCGTCGAACCAGGCAACGTCGCTCCGAAGCATCGCCCGGAACGAGAGTGTCCGGACCTTGGCCTCGAGCGAGTCTGCCGTGCGCGAGAAGAGCCAGTTCTGGCCACCCTCGACGACAGCTGAGACGATGGCGACGATGAAGATCCAGAGCGACGTGCGGTCCGACTTGCTTTTTAGTCGGCCGGGATTGAGCTCGGTGAAGTTGCTGATGGCCTGGCCTGTTTCAGGGCGCAGGCCGGGATGGCTAGAAGTCAGCCTTGGCCAGCTTCGCTCGCGACTGCTCAACGCGGTACGTACCGAATAGGATTGCGAAGCCTGGGCTGAGCAAGGTTGGCGTACAAGGATGTGCAGTGTCAGCCAGACCACGACGATCCTTGCGTTTCCAAGGACACACAAGACGAAACCGCTGAGGAGCGCCGCGATGAGACCGAAAGTGTAGTAGGCTGCGGTCATATCCTTCGAAAATCAGCGGACCGGATGGGAAGAGGCAGCAAAAGGCGACGCACTGCGATCGCTCTGGTTGATCCTGTAAGGCGGAAGAGAGCGTCGACGACGTCTTAGCAGCCGGCGAGCGCGGCCATTGCACATTGGACGAACCGGTAGAGTCGGCGGATGATGACTCGGTAGGGTAGGACCTTGCCCTCGCCCAAGATGACAGGAGCTACCTGCGTGCCAGATACGTTCTCCAGGTCGCGAGAGCCGTCGGGTTGGTCGAAGGCTGGTAGCTCGAGCTTCTCTCGTTCAGGAGAGGCCTCACTTGCTGTGACCGACCGGTCGAGCGAGACGGCGCCTGACCCTTGGAGAGTCGCCTCGCACGACTCATTTGACCGCGCTGCCTGCGTCGCCGCCGCAGCGATCTGCTGCGCGACGACAAGCCGGGCGTAGGCGCCGTCGGCCTTGGTCAGGAGCAGGTCATGACTACCGCTCTCGAGCACCTCGCCGCCGCCCATTACGAGGATGTTGTGCGCGTCTACAAACGGGGACCGGTGGGCAGGCGAGTCAGTCTAGAGCAGGAGGCGGAGCAAGTGGCGTCGCACACACCCTTGATGGTCGAGAGCCGGTGGGCGATCGTGATGGTCGTCCGACCGGCACTCGCCTTGTCGAGCGCGTCCTGAACGACGCCCTCAGAAACGGTGTCGAGCGCCGAGGTCGCCTCGTCGAGCAGAAGGATTTTGGGGTCCGAGACGATGGCCCGGGCGATGGCGATCCGCTGCTTCTGGCCGCCACTGAGGAGGATGCCGCCCTCGCCGACCTGCGTGTCGTAACCCTCGGGCAAGAGCTCGACAAAGGTATGAGCATTGGCCTTGCGCGCGGCGGCGTCGACGAGGCGCGCCTTCCCTTCGGCCGGCGCGTGCTCGGAGGCCGAGCCGAGGAGGCCAAATTCGATGTTAGACCGGACGGAGGCCGAGAAAAGGACCGGCTCCTGCTGGACGTAGCCAATCTGCTGACGGAGCCACTTGACGTTGAGCGAGCGGATGTCGCGGCCGTCGAGCCGGACAATGCCCGCGCTCGGGTCGTAGAAGCGGAGCAATAGTCCAACGATTGTCGTTTTGCCCGATCCTGAGCTGCCGACGAGGGCGGCCGTCTTGCCCGCGGGAAAGTCCTATGTCCAGCCCGCATCGAGACCACCACAAAGTCAGCAGGAGCGCAAGCTGGCACCGAGCCTAAAAGCGTAAAAGAGACGCACGACCGAAACCTCCGAGAGCACCTGGATGCCCGGCCGGCTCGGGTACGAGAAGCTGACGCCGTCGAGCGAAAGGTTGCCCTCGCACGTCGCCGGCCGGAGGCCACCTTGGTCGGCGCTGTCGATCGTCGGGACGCGGTCGATCGTCTCGTAGAGCTTGGCAGCTGCACCCTTGGCTGCGAGAAAGGGTGGTGGACCTGGGTTCAGGGTCTGTCTCCACACGAGGATAAGAGCCAAAGGGCACACCTTTGAAGATGGCGTTCACCTGCGGGGTGACGAGCATGAGCGAGAAGGAGCCGATGAAGATAGAGAACAGCACGTTGACAACAATGCCGCTGTCGATCGAGCCCTTTGCAATCAGGCGTGCGCCGAAAACGAGCGCGACGCAGTACTGCCAGGGAGCAAAGAGACTCTGGTCAGCAGCCAGGCTTGGGCAGTCTGGTACCCTCCAGAGACAAGAACGGACGCCGCAGTAAATGACGAAGAACATTGCCCCGGTGACGGCACCAACTGCCGCAGCAATCCGGTAGCCAATCCGCCGGCTCTGCTCGACGTGGCCCTCGAAGAGCTGGCCGAAGACACGGCCCATGCCGAATGCCTTGCACGTCCGCACCGTGGAAAGTACCTCCTCGGCAAGCGAGCCCGACGCTGCCTTGTGCGCGAGGTTTTTGGTCGAGTACTGTACAAGGCATCCGGCCGCCGCACACCATGAGTTGCGTCAGGCTCACAGTGGGTCAAACGGACGAGCAAGGAGACGACATTCGACGCACACGCGTGATGACGCAGCCGGCCGAGCCGCCAAAGACGGCCATCGCAGGTAAGATGCTCGAAACGGCTAGGGCGAGCGGCCAGCTCCTGATGTACGCTAAAATGAAGCTACAACACCCTCGTCGCGTCAGTGTAGCCAGGCTTGCTCAGGAGCGCCCGCCGGGCATGCACGCTGCGGACGCACCCGGTCACGAAGGTCGAGACGTAGTAGACGGTGAGGGCGACCTTCTCAGCCGTCCCCTCCTGGACGAGATGCGTGTCGGTTTGAATCCGGGTCGCGACCTCGCCCGGGCCGACGTCGTCGAAAAAGGCGATGTTCTGCCGAAGCGTAGCGGCGAGGTAGCGCTCGCGCAGCCGCTTCGACAGGCGCTCGCCGATCCAGACGAAGACCGACATCTGCAGAGCGGGTTGGACGAAATCGTCAGAGAGGACTCGGTGACTCCCTCAGGCAGCAGAAGGAAGGAAGGGCTCACGTAGAAGTCTGCGTCGAAGGTGGGACCGGACCGGGACGACGAATGTCAGCATCGGCGACGTTGGGCAGGCAGCTCCCAGGGAGCCCTTCTTTCCTGCCCAGACTGACAAATGGTGAGAAAGTTGCCGATGCCGATGATAGTCAGCCAAGTCGCGTTACGTGCGGCGCCCTGCTTGAGATCCTCCTGCGCCTGACGGAGCCTGGCCAGGGCGCCGACGTCGGTCGGGTCGAGCGAGAGCCGGATGAGTGTCTGGGCGAAGGCGGTGAAAGACGATGTGAATCGGCCCAAGATCAGAGTCATGAGCGGCTGGGCCGCTCCGGCGACCGCTGAATGACCGCAAGAGGGTCAGCGAGGGGGCCAGGTGGTTTACACGAAGGAGGCCCGGCAAGCGAGCGAACCACGCACCCGCAGCGATCAGGCCGGCCGCCAGCCAGCAAAGCTCCGCCCGGGTCGCGAAGCGGTAAAGAGCGAAGAACGGCACTGGCTTCGGGCCCTTCGGCTCCTCGTGCTCGTCCTCGCCTTCCGTCTTGCCTTCAGCCCGGGTGAGCTTCTTCGCCGACGGGGGCAGAGGAGGCAGCCGACGCCGCTGGCGAGCGCCCTCCCGACCCGTTGGCATCGTCTGAGCTGCTGCTGCGCCGTCGCTAGCATCGACGTCGAAGGCGTTGGCGAGCTCGATCGCCGGTCCACCGACGGTCGCCAGTGGCTGATCGGGGCGAGCGAGAGCCGGATCCATCGTGGCTGCCTGCCTGTCGAGATGCAGACACCGAGGATCGGGTGGCTGGACGGGAAGATGGGTTGGGTGCAAGGTCGAGGCTAGCGAGGCGAGCTCGAGCCCTCCTCGTCGCTGAGCGGAAGCTGCCGCGCCGACGGGCTGCCGGCCGCGCGTCGCGTGCAAGAGACAGGCCGGCTTTCACACTGGCCTTCATCCCCTGTCTGCCCTCGCCCCTGGTAGTCTGCTACCAGACTGCGATCGCCTCGCTCCGTAACGGATTGAGCGGCTCATTCTCGGACCAGTTCAAATGCAAGCACGAGTGGTTCGTCTGTCGGCGACCGGCTCGTCTGCTGCTGCAGCCTGCGCGGGGTCGCGCTGCTGCGTCGAGCTCTGACAGACAAGGCGTGCCTGGTCCCTCCGACGACGACAGACACCTGGCCAGATCCCATCCTTCTCCTGTCATGCCACTCGGCATGGTCGACGGCTGCCCAACAAGGCGTTCGGGCTCTTTGCTCGGATCAAAGGGTCGCCTAAGGGCCGAACGTCCGCTCGAAGGTCGATCTGCGGCGGGCATCGCTAGCCGACGACCGCTCGCTCGGAGATCCTCGTCCTCCTCGTCATCCTGTCGTCCTCGTCGGCCGTCGAGGACGGGGCTACTAAAGAGCTCACTTCTCTGACACTTGTCGTTGGTCGGCCGGCCCTACTGCTGCCCGCCCGCTGCCCTCCCGTCGGCTCATCGCAGGACGGACATCGAGCTGACAGAGAAGCGCCGGTGTGCCGCAGCGTCGTGCTGACCTGTCCTGAAGGGGCTGCTTATCCTTGTCTCGTCCAACCCGGACAGCTCTCGGTCGACCGGTCTCGCTTGCTTTCTGCCCTCGACATTCACCTCCTTTTCAGACCGCTCTCCCTTTTCCTCTCCTCCGTCGTCGCTGGCGCCGCTCCTTTGTCTCGGCTCCGCCAGCGCGCGCGAGCATGCAAACCGAGCCCATCTAATACGTCCTCCGTCCCTCTTTCTTCAGCCTTTCACATGTGACTGACTCAGACGAGTCTCCTATAGCGACGATGACGATGACGAGGAAAACGACGTCGACGACGACTCGTCCGAGCTGCACCTCAAGAAGGATGTCTAGATGGGCTGGATGACGACGGACGACGGCAGCGACGAAGGCAGTGGCTCGCCCTCGGCGGAAAAGATTGCGATACACAAATACGATTGAATTAGCAGCCGGGGCTGATCGTTCGAGCGTTTGACACCCGACCTTCATGACACCCTTTCGACCTTTGGCTTCGCTTCGCTCTCTTTTTCAATCTCTGTCCCGTCTTTCAGACCATTCGCTCGCTCCGTTTGTCCTCCTTCTCCCGACTGACGATCGCTCACTGGTCTCTGACCTTTTTCGAGCCCGATCTCCCCCTCTGTAAAGCACCATTCACGTATGGACGCCCCGCCTCTCCTCTCCCTCTCACTCGCGGCTGCCCGATCCTCTCCTCGATGTGGCATGTCGCGGTTTTTCTGACGTCGTGCGCTCGTCAAACGACGGCGGCCCGAATAGACTGTTGGGCGGGCGCGCCTGCAAGTCATTAGGCCGACATGAAGAGCATGGCCTTGCTGCTGCCCTGCCTGGCACGCATGCACGGCGGCCGACCGTTGAATGTCCGACGCTCTGGCTCGGCCGAGAGGTAGTCCTTTCCGGGAAAAAAAACAGGCGCGCTCTTCCCCTTGCTCAACGCCGCAGACCTCGGGCGCTCGCTCGCTGAGCCGGAGGTCGGGGCCGTCTGGGCGTGCGTCGCGTGCCGGCGCCTCCTCGTCTTTTTCGGGCGCGGTCGGCCGGGCGCGACGCAAGCTGCTGGTCGAGCGAGCTCCCCGCTGGCTGTCGAGGAAGCAGCAGGCAACGTCGGCGCCCTGCATGGCATGTACAGCTCAGTCGTCCTCGGTTCGAGTAGACGCCTTCAGTTCCGCGTCTGAGGGGCGTGGCTCTGCCGTCGCACCTCGCCAAGGGTCTGCCGCCGTCGTCGAGTGTGATGACGTTGCCCTGAGCGGCGGCAGCAGCGGGCTCTTGTGTCAGCCCCGTGCCCGCTCGCCGAGCCGAGCCTGAGACGGAAGGGATAGTGCCGTCCAACGACGTGCACGTACGCAGCCTCTCAAGAGAGAGCGGGCGAGAGGGAAGAGTGCACCTCTTTCCCCCGCAAAAAGCCATCACCCCCAGCCAGCCAGCCAGCCAGCCAAGACGGCCGACATAGCTCAGAGACTGCAGGAAGCCCTGACCCGACGAGCGACCACCAACCACCGCCGTGACCGCCGAGTCCTCGACCTTCGACCTCGCTCTTTTCCTCCGGCGGTCGTCAGCCCCCCTTCCCCGGCCATGCGCATCGCCCTCCCTTCGTCCTCGCGCCGGTCATCGTCGTCCTCTGTGACCGCGACCCTACCGAGCCCAATCTCGCCCAGCGGTAGCTGCAGCAGCAGCTCGCCAGGCTCGCCCCTCTCCCCGCCGCCGCACGCCCACCTCCACCGCGGCCGCCGGCGTTCGGCCCATGGCCTCCTCTCCCGCCTGCCCGCCAGCGCCCGGCAGCACCGCTGGGTCGTCCTTTCGCTCCTCGCGACCCTCGTCTGGCTCGCCCTCTCGCGCCGGACGGTGCCCTTCTTCGTCCTCGGCTCGACCTACCTCCTCTCGTCCTCCTACCCCACGCCCGTTCTCGGCAGCCCGCCGGACGGGTTCGACCTCGTCCACCTCAAGCCCGCGCCAAGCCGGACGGCCGAGGTCGTCCCGCGTGTGATCCACCAGGTCCGGCTCGGCGGGCTCGCCATGCGGCCAGCATGGGAGGAGGCCCGGTCCTCATGCCTCGCCCTCCACCCGGCCGACCAAGGTTGGGAGTTCCGCCTCTGGGAGGACGCTGAGGGCGACGCTTTCGTCAAGGCCGAGTACCCCGAGCTCTTTGATCTCTACCGCGGGTACGAGCAGGAGATCATGCGGTCAAACGTCCTTCGCTACCTCGTCCTCCACAAGTTTGGTGGCATCTACCGTGCGTTCGCCGCTGCGCTGCGCCCGGCAGGACTCCTCACGCTGCGCGCCCATCAGCTCACATTGCTGACGTCTTTGCCTCTCTCCACCGCCTTACCCTTCTGAACTGCTGCAGTCGACCTCGATCTTCGCTGCCGCGTCAAGCTCGACGCTTTCCTCACCGAAGACTTCATCACGCCTCCGGCTCAGCCGATCGGTGTCAACAACGCCTTCGTCCGTCCTAAACGGCTCCTGCCATTCCCAATCACAGTCATCGAGGCTAATTCTGAGCTCTCTTTGCCCGATGTGTGCGCACCAGATCGTCGCCAAGCCCAATCACCCGTTCTTCACGTACTTGATCGAACGCCTGCCGCGCTACCACATGTCGTGGTTCTCGTCGGCCTACGCCTCCAACATGTTTTCGACCGGTCCGTCACTATCCTCCGAGCGACAACCAATCAACGCCGACTGACATCCTCCCCTCCTCTCCCTTCCAGGCTGCCACTTCTTCTCGGCCATGCATCTCTACTCACCGGCGCACGATTCGCTCAAGGTCCTCCCGTGGGACTACAGGCTGAACGGAAAGGTGACGACGCCGCTGTTCCAGCACCTCGGCGCCAGCAGCTGGCACAAGGGCGACGCTCAATTCATTCTCGGTCTCGGAAAGGTGCGCGCCCCTGGCCCCGATACTCTCGTAGCCGCATCAAGGACTTACTGACGACGTGTGTCCATTGTTCGCCGATCGACCACCCCAGATGATTGAGGCCTACAAGCCCTACCTAATCCCCTTCGCCCTCGTTGCCCTCGTCGTCCTCACCGGCACGCTCATCGGCCTCCTTCGCCTCCGCCGCAAAGCCATCCGTTCCTTTACCGACTGGCGCGCGTCGGCCGCAAACAGCGCGGCTGCGGCCGTCGCCGGCGCTGGCGAGGGCGCGGGCGAGGAGGCAAAGCGGCAGGGCGGGTCGGCTCTGGTCGTTGGCGAGCCGACGGCAGATGAGAAGCGGCAACTCGTTTGATCGTGGAGCCGAGTCTTCCGGCCGAGCGATTATTCTGCCCACTAGCCCAGTCTCACTCCCTTCCTCGCGCCCTTCCATCAGCCTACATTCACACGGGCAACAGCCTTACTTTCTATCACCTTTTAACCCCACTCTCACCCTAATGTCCGCCCCCCCTCTCGTCGTATGGCGGCGCTTGACCAACTGTATGACCAGCATTTCACTCCCCCATCTGTATCGATTCATTTTTTCTTTCTGACTCAGGCTCGATGCTCAAGACAGGCGGGGCATTCAGGACGGTTTGGCAAAGAGGCATGTCGATGTAGCCTCGGGAGAGGGCGGCCTCCGCCGTTCGTCGTCGCGCGAGTAACTCATGGATACCGGGAGATGGAGGGAAGAGAGTGGGAGGGAGGGTGGGAGGGAGGGAGGGAGTGAGGGAGGGAGTGAGGGAGAGAGATCGATCAGGGTATAGGGAGGAGAGAAGGAGGGCTACTTCTCAACCGACATGTCGGCCAGGTAGTCGGACAACTGCGCAATGGTAAGGTCCGGCGGGTCAGTCAAACTCCAGCAGAGTCAGCACATCGACGCCGCGGGTGGGACGGACCTTGAGCGCGCCGGTCCGGATTGCGTCGCCGAGGTTCTGGACGCGCTCGTCCTGCAGTACCTTACCGACCATGTCCATCGCCGCCTTTTCAAGCCCCTCGAGCCCATCCTCGTCGCGCACCTGCCGAGCGGCCGCCTCCTCCTCCTCGTCCCGGCCAAAGTAGGCCGACGAAGAGATGGCCGTCGCACCTGAGAACTGCTGAAGCCGGCCCTGGGCCTCGGCCGTCGCCGAAGGGTCGTACGAGCCCCGGCCAAAGTACTGGTCCGACGAGATGGCTGGAGAAAGGGAAGAAGACAAAGGCAGAGCCCACGCAGAGGTCAGTGGCGGATCAATAAGGCCTCATAGCGCACGGTCGAACGCACCCTTCTGGCTCGTAAACTTGTCGCGCGCGTACGTACGCTCCTCGGCGGCGGCGTACGACGAGCCATTGGAGGCGGACGGCGACGCCTTGGGCGCCGGGGCAGCAAAAGTTTGTCCAAAGCCGAGCCGAGGCGGCGGTGGGGCCGAGCTCGCGACCGGCTTGCCACCGCTCGACGAGCCGTAGCTCCGGGCGCTGCCGGCGCTCGCGCCAATCTTGCTCGCCTGGACGCGCTTTTCCTCCTCCTCTTTGGCCTTGCGCTCGTCCTCCTCCTTCTTGCGGTCGTAGCCGAGCTTGACGATCCGCGCCTCCTCCTCCTTCGCCTTGCGCTCGGCCGCCTCAAAGTCGATGGCCACGCTGGCCTTGCGCGCACCGAGCTTGGACCCACCGCCGAGCTTCATCGCCTTAGGCGCCGAGTTGATCGTCCGAGGTGCGCCTGCTCCGGCAGCAACCGACGACGTCGTCCGCAGCGAAGCAGACGACGTCGTCCGGGGTGCGGCCGGAGCAGAGGAAGAGGTGGCCTTGGGGGCGGTCGGGGCAGCTGCCGGCCGGACGGGCGCCGGCGCGGGCTTGGGCGGAGCCGGGGTAGACTCAAACGAGTTAAAGAAGTCGTCGTCGGCAGCGCCAGCGGCGCTCGACGAGGCTGCAGCCGTCGATTTGGTGTCGGTGACGCCCTCGACAAAGATGAGCTCGCCGAACCTGACCGAAGGCAAGGCCACAGCTGTGTCAGCACGAGGGCTGCGCGTCCTTGGGCCGAGGGCCATCCTGCTCGCTCTACAGACGTACCGCTTCTCATCCTCGGCAATGCGGCTCTCGAGCTCCTCCTTGTAGAGGCCGGCGACACGGCTCGTGTACTTCTGCTTGCCGTCCTGTAGCGTCAGCAGGTTGGAGCCACCGTTCTTCTTGAAGAACTCGGTCGCGAACGCGTTGCCGCCCATCTTCATCCGCCGGAGCTGCGTCGACGACCACGAGTCGAGGTTGGTCGACCTGCCATATGCGCGATGTCAGCTGAGGCGCAAGCCATCACGCATGCCTACAAGCCAACGACAGGGTTCGCCCTTCAGAAGCGTGCATGTGCCGCGTAAGGCCGGCGCGCTCGGACGATGAGCTCGGACTGAGCCAGCACATGCTGGCTCGAGCGGGTCGAGCAGATCCCTTCCAGCAGACCTAGCGGCCCACGTCTGCGAGGCGAAGACTCTCGTACACCATCGGGGACGGCCCTACTTCAAGGCGTCAAAGAAGCAGACAGGCGGGAGAAGGGAACGGACCGGACAAAGGTGATGTGCACGCCCATGTTGCGGTGGACGGACGAGCAGTCGAGGCAGAGGTAGACGCCGAACGTGACGCTCGACCATGTCGGGTTCTTGGCCGAGCAGTCGAAGCAAACCTGGAGCGCGGTTACATAGCCAGCGGGAAGAAGATCAGATCGAGGGCTCTCTCTCGGGCGAGCCACTCGAGAGGGAGGGCGAGCTAGGGGCCGGGCTGTCGCGCGCGGCAGGGGATCGGGCGGTCGACCGGGAAGAAGGAACACGGACCTTGTTGGCCTTCTGGCTCTTCCAGTGTGTAAAGATGGCCGTGCTCTGCTCCTTCGGCAGCTGGACGTTCGCCATGTTGATGGAGAGTTGTGTGAGGGAGGGCGGCGGTCGGCGGAGGATGCGGACGGAGTGATGGGCAGCGCGACCGTCGGCGAGCCGGCCGGCCGCAATGGAAAAGACATGCTGGTCTCGGCCCTCGCCCTCGCCCTCTGTGCCAGCCCCATTCCCTCCGGCACCCGCCAGGTCAGGAGGCAGACGGAAGTCATGAGAGCACAGCCCAGACAGCAGATAGACTCCCTTCTTTCCAGCACGAATGTGGAGGCGGGAGCGACTGACTCGTGCCCGTACCGCGATTCTCTTGACCGACCGGCCTGCGCCTTGCGCCGCGCGCAGCGAGACAGACCGACGCGTGTCACTGCACGCGCGTGCCGCCTCCCCCCCCCTCGTCGAACGATCACAGGAGCATCTAATCCTTCTCCTGGGCGAGCTTCTTAAGCTCTTTCTTGACGAGGTCCTTGCCCTTGCGGACCCGGCCGCGGTCGTCGTCGTCGTCTTCGTCATCCTCCTTGCCCTCGTCGTCCTGGAACGACGGCTTGGTGTTACTCTGCCGCTCGAGCTTGACGCTCTCGTCGATCGAGCTTTGGACCTCGCGCTTGCCCTCGCTCAGTCGCGACGCGGCCCGTTCGGTGACGGTGTCGTTGGGCGTGCCGTCCTCCCACTCGACGCCGTACTCGCCGGCCAGCTTGTTGATCATCCCGCGGAGCTTGCGCCCAGCCGCAATCAGGCTCTGGTGACGCTCATAGTCGAAGCCTGGCAAACCGGCAGGTCAGGACGACATAGCCAGAGGGTTGAAGGAGGACGGAGAGCGTCTCTCACCCTTCTCCATGTAAAGCTTGGCTTGCCGGCTCGAGATTGTCCGCGTAAAGATGACGTCGTAGTCCGGCGCCCGACGGTGCAAAAGCCAGTACAGGTATCCCGCCACGATCACCTACATGGATGGCAGGATGATTGCAGCACGAGTGAGCATGGCTTCGACGCGGTCTTTCGGGCAGCGGGCAAAATCAACGCACACCGTGGCCGATGAGGTAGGTCACCTGGAACAAGGGAGGCAGAGCCCAGCGCGAGTCAGCTGTGCATCGGCACGACCTCGCTGAACAGAGGTGGGGATCAGCGCACGGGCTCCATGATGTCCCTGCGAGCGAGAGAGGTCGTTCGTCGGATAGTCAGCGAGCAGAGATGAGCCTTGTGTCGACGGCGGAGAGCACGTACCAGCCCCACTGCCAAGTCGCCGCCTGCGGGAGCAGAAAAGAGGGCGGTACGTCAGCTGGTCCAGATCTGCACAAAAGCTATGTCGGAAGAGCCTTACCGCGACCGCGCCCCAGTAAGCGACCAAGCCCCCGAGACCGCCCAGAGCCACTCGTCGTGCGCCCTGCTTGGCGAGCCGGTCGCACTCGGCCTTGAGGTCGGCCATCTCGCGCAGGTGATCGTTGACCTGATCCAGCCGATCGCGGAGGTAGCGCGTCCGCGACAGGAAGGACGGCACGAGCACCTTGATGCTCTTAAGCGGCTTGGGGTGCTCGATATTGGAGTCGTTGCTGCTCCGCCGGGCGGCCGGCAGTAGGTCGATCTCGAAGGCCTTGATGTTGGCGCTTTGGCGAAGAAAGTCGGCGAGGTCGGTCGCCTCGGACCAGCGGCCGTCCTCGCCAAAACCGCGGTAGTGGACAACCTCGACATCGGGCAGCGACGAGGGGAGCTCGGCCGCGATGAGTCGCGAAAGGTACGATAGGGGCTGGGCCGGGTGAAGGACGAACGAGACCGGCTGGTCGGGCGACGGCAGCGGGAGCGTGAGCCGGAGGAGGTGCGTCGATGTGCTCGTCAGGTGACCGAGCGTCGGGTCCTGCTCCTCGCTGAGGGCCACAGGACTCGCCGAGAGCGTCCCATCGACTCGCCGTCTCCTGCTGTAACTGTCGGTGCGGTCGGCAGCGCTGCCAGTCGCGTCGTCGGTCGGGTCATGGCGCGCAGCGTCGACGTCACCGACGTCTGCTGCTCGTCGCGCAGAAGTCGCCTCGCCCGCACGGACGAGGGTCGCGCCCTCGACCCGTACCTCGGCCCGCTGCTCTGGAGGCCTGCTCTGAGTGACGCCTCGAGCGGTGATGTGGGCCTTGGTTGGAGCAGCGTCTTCGGCAGGTCGGGCGAGGCTGGAGGTCGTCGCGAATGTTCGAACGAGCAGAGAAGGCCGGGAGGCGGGGCGCGAGCTCGTCCTGGCGAGATGGGGCCGAGACCAGCATGGCAGCGGGAGGCGCGATAGCAGGCGGATGGGCAGGACCTTGGCCATTGTGGGGTCTGATATCATTCACTGGCGTCAGTTAGGACCTCTGAACTGGGTGAGAGGACGGAGGCTCACCTGAGTTGAGGAGGGAAAGGTGGGCTGTGCGGGCGAACAGGCGACGTCCGGCAGCGGTTGGCAGCGGGGCACACCAGGTGCTGGCTTGGGAGGCCGGGCTTAGCTGACGCTGAGCGAAGGTTCCCTTACTGGACGTCGAAGAGGAGGATCCGGTGAGAGCAAAGATATCAAGGTCGTTGGGATGGCGTTGGGTCTAAGGGAGGCCGAGGAAGGGCCAGCGGTCGATGGCTACCTCCGCCCGCCGGCTGCCAAAGGGGCTTGCGCGCGTCTTACTTGCCTGCTTGAAACGCCAAGACGTACGTCACCACCCTCCGTTGGTCGCGACAGAAAGCATGGGCATTAGGGTACCGAAAAAAGGGGGTCTGTAAGGTAAGGGGAGGTATACGGGCGCGCGGGCCGTTCCCGTGAGCGGGTGGAATAAGAGGGATGGGACCGGGAGGAATCGAGAACGCGGACGGGGGAAGAGGAGGGCCCACGCGAGCGGACGGCAGCCGGGCGACCGCAGGAACCGGGGGGAACCGTCGAGCAAGGCGAGTTTTACAGCGAACTGTTACAGCGGGGAAGGGGAGGTCGTGGGTCATGAAGGTCGGGGCGGGCGCCGTCGGAGGGGAGTTACAATCGAGCGCCGGGGGTTGGGGCCGGTCGACAGGGCCGCCGCGCGCTCACTTGCGCTTGACAAACACCTTGTTGAGGAGCGCAAGCACCTTGGGTACGTTGAGCTGCACGTACTCGAGGTCGAGAACGTCGTTGTTGTCCTTTTGCTAAATGGATAACGAGGGCCGTGACGTCAGCGCAGGTCGCCGTCGAGCCGACGACGAGGGATTCGCAAGGGCGACGGACCTTCTCGAGCAGGTCATCGAGACCGAGGTCCATCTCGAGGATGGCCTTATCGCGGCCTTTGTAATGCAGGCCGATGATGAATGTGCCCGGCGAGGGCGACAGGATGTTAAAGTAGATGTTGGCGCGGCTGGCGAGGGTAGAGGAGCTGTCAGTTATCCGTGCCCAAGTGCCCAAGTGGTGACTGTCGACGAAAGTCAGCCGCACGCACCGATTCTCTGGGACATTGCTCTCGAGAATGATGCCCTCCTTCTCAAACTGAGCGTGCGTAAAACGGTACGGGCCGAGGAGCTGCGCCTTGGCCTGCTTCTTCTCCTTGCCGCCGACAGCCGTGACGCCGACGGGGACCTGGCCCTTCTCTTTGGCGCTCGCCCCGCGGACGTTCTGCAGATATGACTTGTACTGCTCGAGCTGCGAGCGGAGGTAGCTGAGATTGTTTATGAAGGAGAAAGGCAAAGACAGTCAGTCAAGAGCGCGCGACAAGCACCGGTCGCGCGAGCAGGCCAAAGACGCACGCGTTGTGGTCGCCGATCGTCTTGTAGACCGAGTCGAGCGATTCGGTCTCGGCCAGGACCTTTTCGCGCATGTTGCCGAGGTGGACGAGCTCGGCCGAGACCTCCTCCTGCATAAGTCGGTGGTTGTCGCGGCTGTCGAGGACGCCGAGCTCCTCGAGCTCGCGCAGCATCTCCTTGACCTTGATGCCCTTGCGCACGAGCTGGGCGTCCTTGGCTGTTGCCGCTTTCTCGGCCAGATGAGCGAGGTTGATCGGCCGCCGCTCGGCCAGCTGGGGGAGCGAACGCAGCAGCTGGACAAAAATCGACTTGGTCTCCTGGAAGAGGATGTCGTTTTTGGTGACGTTGCTATCTGACATGAGCTGGGTCGCAATGTCCTGGACCGGCGTCTCCCACCGGCTGAAGAGCGGCAGGTCGATCGCTCGGTTCTCCTTGCGGGGGACCTGGCCCGGAGCAGGGCCGAGCTCGGCCAAGCACAGCCGCAGGTGCGCCTTGTCGCTCGGGGCAAGGATGTCGATGTGCTTTTGGAGGTAATCCTGCGTGACGTAGAGCTCGTTGAGCGTGATATTGATTCGGAGGTCCTTCTTAGAGAGCGCCAGGTACTGATCGAGCTATGAGACGTCGCAGGCAAGCAGACGGCAGATGAGTCAGCGGGGTACGTTCCGCTAGGCACAGGAACGGCACTCGACCGACCTCGAGGTTCTCGTAAAAGTCGCCGACGTCGCAGAGGTCGTTCAAAAACTGGTTGATCCGAGCCTTGTTCTTGTCGACAAAGGGGTTGAGCGACATCATGTAGGCCTCCTTGGCGTACGACGGCTTATTGGCGAGGTTCTGAAGCATCTTTGCGATGAGCGTCAGCGTCCGGCGCGGGTGCTTGGCCGGGACGCCGTCGACGAGCATGTACGCCTGAGGCGTCACGACGGCCGGGTTGATGAAGCGGAGGAAGAAGAAGCCGCCGATGAGCGAGCAGATGGCAAAGTCGCTCGCGTCGGGGTACTTGCGCTGCAGCAGCAGCAAATGTCGAGGGGAGGACGGTCAGCAATCGCGGCGGCACTGGGCCATCCTAGCGCAGGCAATGAAGCGACGTACGCGCGTCAAGCTCTTGATCTGCTTGCAGATCCAGCGAATACCGTAAGGGACCGTCTCCATGCTCTCGATGATGGTCAGGAGGAAGCTGTCGGCGATCTCCATCAGCATGACGAGCCGAGGCTGGATGATGCCCTGGACGTCCTCGTTGGCGGCAGCAATCTCGGCCGAGACACCGCGCGGCAGGTGCTCGGGCAGCTCGCCGCGGTCCTCCTCGATCTGGTTGATCATCTGCTCGTAGACCTGAGAGGAACAGCTCAAGGTCAGTGAGTCTGCGACAGCGCGTTCGGTGTAGAGCTCAGCCAGAAGACTGGCCGCACCTTGAGCGGGTTGATTTCGAGATTGAGGTCCTTATGCTCGATCAGGCTGTTGATGCGCTCCGACAGGACGCCCTTGATGTAGCTCTGGCCAGGACCTCGTCGCGTGTAGGTCGTCATCATCCGCGAAACGGGCGTATTGGCGCGGAGGAGGGAGCCAAACTCGGTCGCCGTCTCGAATTGGGCGGAAAGGACCGACTGCCGAGCGCACGCGCGAACGCAGGGGTCAGCAACGGAGCAGTGACGTTGGAGTCGCCCGGAGCGGAGCGCACCTGGAACATGGTCAGGAGTAGGTGCTCCTCGCGGCCCTCGTACTGGTTGCCGTAGAGCGTGAACATGACCGTCTGGAGCAGGATATCGATCTCGGCCATCGAGATGAGCCGGCAGAGCGAGGCAATGTGCCGCGGTTCGGCCTGCAGCAGGAAGAAGAGGTTGCCGTAGGCCGCCATCTTCTTGTCGTCCAGATAGACGCCATCCGGGGCGACCTCCTCGTCGAGATGCTCGGCCACCTGCTGCTGCTCGTCGGCTGCCATCCGGTTCTGGATGAGCAGCGCGATCCGCGAGTCGAGGTAACGCACGTCGCGCTCGAGTACAAAGTTCTTTTTGCTCTGCGACGAGATCTTGCTCTTGAGATCTCGCAGCCGCTTCTGAGCTGCAGATCGGAAGACGAGGCGAAGGAGAAGGTCAGGTGGTTGGCCTCCGCCAAGGGCGCTGTGCAGGGCGATTAGTGCAGGGGTCGGCTCGACTGACCTCGCGCGAGATCGTCCTCGACCTCCATGTCGACCTCGGCCGCCATCGAGTACATCTGGGAAGCGGCGGATGTCAGTCGCAACGACGCAAACCTCCCCGACCCGAGCTATAGCAAGGACGCACCGCGCTGACCGAGTAGCGATTCATCGTGTTGCGTGAGCCGCTCGCGCCGGCCGACCTGCCCGAGCTGCTCGAGACGTTGCGGGACCCGCTCGAGCCGCCAAAGGCTGCTGTCGCCATGCCAAGGACGGGAGAGCGCTGCCTGAAGGATGCGAAGGAGTGCGAGGAGGAAGAAGAGTCGGGTCGCTGTCACCGGCGAAGGCCTCTTTCAGGCGAGCTCAGGGCAATCGCGTCGGGCTCGGAGCTCGGAGGGGGGGCGGGGGGAGCCGGTCGCGTGGAAAGGGTGTCGCACGGGGTCGAGTAATCGTGCGTTTCGCGAGGAACAGGAGTGGTCGCGATTCGGATGACTCGGCCTGGCGAATGGCCAGATGGATGGGCTTGGAGGCGGTAAGGGGATGCTGATGGAGGGGAAGGAAGCGAAGCAGGCTGTCTGCCTGTCTCTCTCGGCTGAGCGGACGAGCAGGCCGCGGGGGAAGGAGGCCGCGCCGCGCCGCCCAAAACACCCCGCTGCCGAGCAGCCTGCAGCCGGCCCACGCTAGCGGGCACTTGCACGCCATGTTTGGATTCTCGACGCTTCGCTTCAAACTCGTACACGGAAAGGGTCCATGAGGATCGCTCGTCCTCGTCGGTCGTCGCTCAGACGACCCCGCCCCCCTTGCGCTGGCGATCGCTCCGGCGCGGACTGGCCGTGATCGTCACGTCGCTCGCGGTCTCCGACGCAGGACCCCGGACGCGGGCGTACGGCATCGGCGATGAGGCCGACTGGGCAGGTGGCGGTGGCGGTGGCAGCTGGCTCGACCACTGGCCCGAGCTTGGATGCGGCAGCTGGAATGAGCCGGCTGGCGGGTGCGAGGGCGCAGCCGGTGCTGGCGACGGCTGTGGCGGCGGAGCCTGCTGGGCGGCCAGATGGGCGTTGTTGAGCGCGTTTGAGAGCGCCGTCAGGTCGGACCTCCGGGCCCAGACCCATTGCTTTGCGTCGTCCGATAGCTTAGCAAGGTGGCTCTGCAGGTTGTTGTAGAACTGACAGTCGAAAGGCAGGAGAGCGCAAGCGTGAGTCACTCGGCCTCCGACAGATCGAGTCAAGATGGAGAGGGTGGCGGACCTTCGTGCCCTCCTCGAGATTTCGGATGACCTCGCGATACTTCTGAAAGGCGACGTCATAGCTTTGAAGTGCCTTCTCGCGAGACTTGATGATTGGCGACGTCCGGCGAGAGTTGAGAAAGTCCTCGTTCTGAACCTGTCGTGAAACCGAGCGTCAGTGGACCAGCCACGGCCAAGCAGCAGCGAGGATCGAGACCCACTCGGATGTCTTCAAGCGCAGCCTCCGTCTCGCGCACGTTGGCCTGCAGGTCGGTCTTGAAGCCGACGTATTTGCGCAGCTCCTTCTCAAAAAGGCTCTCAAACCACTCGACGCGGACTTCGCCCGAGGTGCCGGCCGAGCGCTGGATCGAGTTGGCCTCGCTCAGCACCTGAGCCCTGACGTCGTCGCGCGCAGCCATGGCACGGGCCGAGTCGAGGATGCGCGACCGAGCAGCGGCCAGGTCGGCTAGCTTCTCAAGCGACGCATGCAGAGCCCGAGCCGAAGGCGTCGCTGTCAGAGACGGCCCTGAAGGCAGGCGTGGGATAGAGCCGTTGAGGTACTCCTGTGCAAACGAATAGCGAGCGCAGACATGAGACCGTCAGCGCCCGGATTGAACGAAAAGGGGTCTACCACCGAGCGCACGCACCTCGTCCCCGCCGAGGATCTCAATCTTCTCCTCCCACATGTCCCACTTCTGGCGTACGATCGCATCGCTCTCGCCCGCGGCCTGGAGCGTCTTGCGGTAGAGCTCGACCTGCTCGATCAGCTGGCCGTTGACCTCGTGCGAGAGCGGTCGACGCCACTGTGCCGACGAGTGCCGCGCGCGGATCGTCTCGTCCTCCTCGGCCTCCTGGTCGAGCAGGTCGAGGACCTCGTTTAGGCTGGCGTCGGTCCGGGAACGGAGCGTCGCGATCGAGTCGAGCAGTTTGCGCACGCGCTCGGCGCCACGCTCGCGCCGGACGTCTTGGGCGATGCCGAGCAATGACGGAGGGAGACCGAGTGGCCTCTCCACCGCCTGCAGGGCTCCGGGAAGATTGAGCGATTGAAGTGTGCTGTGAAGGCGTGGCAGGAGTCGAGCGCTTGATGTCAACAAACGGACAGGGGTTTCAACAGCGCAATGAGCGACACTCACGTCGTCGCGAGCTGGTCCGTCTCCAACTTGGTGGCCGAAATCTCGTCTCGGACGAAGCTGTCCTTCCGGTCGTCGTAGACACCTGCAGAAAGCGTCTGCCGTTAGCTTGGGACGCTCGGCATAGACAAAAGCGGACGCACTGATCGCCAAGTGAACGCCGTAGTCGACGAGGCCGTCCCAGCCGAGCCCGCCGCCCTCCTTCATGAGCCAGCCGAGGCTGTCTTCGACCTCGGGCGGCACGACAACCTTGACCATCAGCGCACCCTGTATCGATGCGAGCTCCGCAGGCGGGGGCACGTGCTCGAGGTAGATGAGGTCGTTGTCTCGCTTTGCCCTGGCGAGGGAGGACGCAACCGTCGCAGAGAGCCCCTTCGAATTCGATCGACAAGCTCATGTCAGACGACGATGGAGGAGAGGTGAGCGAGCACGTCAGCAGCTAGCGACGCACCTTAATGTCGGCAATGACTGCGTCGGTGACGATCCCCGGTTTTGCGAACGACTGGGCCCTCTTGGCCGCCGCCTGCGCGACGTCGAGCCGGGCGATCTCGAGGCCGTACCGGTTCTTCTCAAGGTCCTCGACCGACATGCGATCTGTAGGAACGCACAGGTCATCAGCGGCCGGCAAAGAAAACTTGGCAGCAGGTAGCCAGGAGGGCGTACATTGCGACGCCGCGGCGAAGTGGTGCTTCTTGATGTTCATCAGGGCGGTCCAGAGCTGTGGTCGAGGCATGGGTAAGAAACCAGGGGCGCAACAATAAGTTACATGTACGAGACAACCACATCAGACGATAAGACGGACCGGCGGCAGGTAGGCCGATGTTGGCGGGACGTCCTTTGCTGACGCCGTCAGCGCCTCGTCGTATAGCTCCGAGACCTTCATCGCCAGCCGCGAGATGATGCCGTTCTTGTACTTTTCTGGGCTTGACGCAAACGTAGCCAACCAATGTGGGTCAGTCGCGGTAGGTCTTGCACTACCCCGTCGGAAAAGACGGACCCAGCACGGCCTGCTGCCAGAAGCACTCCTGTGCCATCGCCGACATCAGAACCTTCATCGTCTCGAGGTAGCCCTCCTTGAGATCGTATACTGTGTTGCCGAGGTTGGCGAGCGAAGATAGTGAGGGCGCGAGGGTGAGGAGGTACTGGAAGACGCCAGCTGCATGCTGCGCAGAGGAGGATGGAAGGATGAGGGTCGCGGTGAGTCGTCAGGCAGCCCATCGAGCGACGTGCTATCTCTGCCCGTACCTGGAAGGCTGCGATCGCTCGCTTGAGCGAGTCGGTTGTTGTCCGCGGCTCCTCGGCGCCCTGACCCGGTGTGATGGGATGGTCATGTTAGCTCCGGGCAACAATGCCTGTCGAGGACGAGCACGGAGCGCACGAGGTTGGCGTAGAGCGCAGCCAGGTTGTAGAGGACGGCCGCACGCTCGTGCGCCAGCGTCGGCAGTGGCACGGCGGCTGGCTCGGTGAACGAGTAGGCTGGCGGGAAGGCTGGGAAGTAAGGGAAGGTCTGGCCGATCTGCGAGGACGCAAACAGGGGGCGGGTTCAGTGACGGCAACTGAACGTTCAGAGATGAGCAGCGCGAGAGGTCGTGCTGACTTCCGAGGGGAGCTTGGTGAGCAGGTAGCTCAGGGTCGCATTGTAGCTGGAGGCGCTCGGGGCTGACCGTCAGCTACCTTGAGCGCTACCGGAAGCTCCAGTGCGGTATGACGGACCTGACGAGCTTGCCGACCCACTCGCGGTGGACCTCGACGCCGGCTTCGACGGCGGCCTCGCGCAGGCTGGCGAGCCGAGCGACATCGCTCTTGAAGGCCTCGACCGAGACCTCCTTGAAGTTGTCGCCGATGTATCGCGTGAGTGAGCTGGTGAGCTCGGCCCGAAGCGAGACCGTTCGTTTGAACGGCACGGGCGGGTGCTTGTTCTGCTCTCGGCAGCCGAGCAATGGGCGGAGGTCCGAGGTCGAGGTCGACATGATCAGCTTAAGGATGGTCGAGGCAGGCTGGCCTCCGGCTCGATGCTCGCACCATGTCGGTCGTCCAGGCGCTGACAGGGCGTTCAGATAGATCGCGGAGGGTTATAAGTGCAGGGCTGCGAGTCTGGATGAGAGGGGCGAGTGATGGTTCCAGGTCGGACGCGACCTCGAAGTGAGCGAGTCGTCGGCCGCGCTCAGCTTCGGCCGTCGCCTCTCGAGACGGCACTGCCAGCCACTGTCTCTCGTTCTCTCATTTGTTCGCTGTCTACATTTGTTCCCTGTTTACCATCCTCCCAACGACCCGGTACGCAAGGGCTCATGCGCATCGCCCGACCCTCCTCACTCGCTGTCGCTCCCGCCGCCAAAGAAGTCGTCCTCGGCGATCGCGCTCGGCTCCGCCCCGCCCGCCTTGGCCTTCTTGCCGCCGGCCTTGCCATCGTCGACGGCGATGCGCTTGCGCTTCCCCTTCGCGTCGTCGCCGTCGCCAGCGGCGAGGATCTCCTCCTCGGGCTTGGCAGAAAGCCTGCAAAGGATGAGCAGCAGCAATCGTCAGTCAGCGAGCTGCGACAGAGAGACATGCAAGCGACGCCGTGCGACAGAAGGACGCACTCGCCAGCGGCCATCATGGTCCGGACCTTCTCGACGAGCTCGCTCCGCTTCAGGTCGCTCTTACCCGCGCCCTCCTTCGGCACATTTAGCAGCGGGGCGGACTTCCTGCCCGCGCCCGCCTCGTCGTCATCGTCAGACTCGACATCGTCGACGTCGGACCCGCCGGCGCCGCCGGCCTTCGGCGGGAAGAGTGAGATGTACTTGAGCGAATTGGGATAGTTCTGGTCACGAACGACGTCCTCCAAAGGTCAGCTCCAATCAGTCGACTTGTAGAGCGGCTCGTCGACGCACGAGCACGTAGTTGAGACCGACGCGCAGGCCCTCGACCTCCTGCTGCAGCTTGGCGAGCTGCTTCTTGGATGAGGGCGGGTCGCTCGCAAGTGTCTTGAGCAGCGGCCGGAGCCGGCGAAGCAGTTTCTGGCGCTCTGCGGGGAGGAAGGGAGGGGTGACCAGACGTTTGGTCAGGAGGCGACCGACAGGGACGACTGGGACGAGACGAGGCGAGCGCGGGCCGCACCAAAGAACTTGACCTGAGAGGCAATCAGAACATGAACCGTCAGCGCTGTGCAGGTAGCTTCAGGCAGGAGCAGGACGCCGCACCATGTGGTACCGCGTCGCATTCTTCTTCTCCTCGTTGCGGCCGAGCGCGCGCTCTAGGTCGAGCTCGAGCCCCTTGATCTTGCGCTCCGTCTCGGTCTTGACGTCGGCTGGGAGGCCCTCCTGCCGACCCGTGGTTCGGTGTCACAGCCAGTCTCGTCAGTTTCTAGCCCCAATTGAAGCCGGCACTTCGGCGGCCCCCGAGGAGCAGCTCGACGAAGACGAAGAGTGGGCGCGAACGAACCTTCGCGACTAGCCTCCTCGCCTGCCTCAGCGCCGCCTTGAGCTTGTTGACGCCCAACCCCCCATCGCCGCCGGCCGCGAGCCGCTTGCCCTCCTTCTCAAACTCGACCTCCTCCTTGGTCTTGCGGTGCCGGAACTTCTTGGGCTTACGCTCGCCCGCGCTGGCTCCGCCGGCACCGGCAGAGGAGGAGGCGGGAGCAGGAGCACGGCCTTTGCCCTTGGAGCCGGCCGATCCGCCTTGAGGCGCAAACGACCCGCGAGGGTGCGATGACGAGCCGGGAACGGCGATAGGAACGGCCTCAGACATGCTTGTGCTATGAAAGAAGTCGCTGCTAGGTAGACGGGCGACGAGGAGGAGGAGGAGCGCAGGTCAAGGTCGCAAGGTGAGCAGCTCGCCCGCGGCGTCTCAAGATTTCGTTCGCTGCGCGGACGCGCGAGGCTGGCGGCGCGTCCTTCTGTCCCAAGTCGTACAGCCTGCGTTCCTGCAAAGCCTCGTCAGAGGCAGCCATAGTGGATAGGAAGAGCCCGACATGATTAGGCGAGACGTCGGAACAAGTCGCAAAGATGCGTGAGGATGCGCGTCGGAGGCCACCCGACGCAGCACGTCATGTGCACGCCGCCTCTGCAAGAGAACCCGCCACGAGGTCGGGGCGATGTAAGGTTGCTTCTGGCTAGTCGACGAGGGCCGATATGGGTCTGGCGGCGCGCTGCGTCGGGTCATTGACGCGATGCTGAAGGACGTTCCCGGAGGGAGGGTACGGCTGACGGGAGAGTCGTTAACGAGGCCGTCGCCGATCCTTGGCTGCTTTGACGCGACGACCGTTACTTGTGAGACCTAGCGGTCCAGCCGTGTCGAGTGTCTCTCTCGGCCGGCTGTCGGCGCATCCGCGGCAGGGAGCATCTCTCCAACAGCCAGCACCTTCCCGAGCGGCGATCTCCGCTTCCCTCGTGCGCCCTTTTTTCCCTGACCATGCCCCTTGCCCTTCCCGCCAGCAGCGCCCTGCGAGGTCATCTGCGCGGGCGCGGGCGGCGAAGGAGGGGGTGCGACCGAGGGCGTCTCGGGCTCCGAGAGCGGGACGTGGATGAGCGATGGGGAAAGGAGGGCCGAAGGGCCCGGCGAGCGCGAATTAGCAGCGGTGGCGGACGGCTTGCGCGGCGTCGTCGGAGGGTCGGTCGGCGGCTCAAGCGTTGGCAAGAGAGTTGAAGGGTCCGGGACGTCGGTCGTGCTTGTTGTAGACCGACGCGTCCGGGGTCGACGAACCGCAGCACAGGGCTCTATGCGTTTGCCAGCCTTCGGCAAGGGCGATTTGCCGCAGACGATGCATTCTTCTGGTCGGCTGCTCGATCCCGTCGTCCGGCTTCCGGGACGCGTTGTCTTGCGTCGTCGCTTGGATGGACTGCCGTCGTCGGTGTAGTTTGTCGAAGACATGAGCGCGCCGCACGACGCGCAGCCAACGGGCTGCCGGACGCTGTCGTCGTCGTCGGCCGTCGTGCAAGCGACCGTCTCGACCCGGAGCCTGAGCCGCGCAAGCTGGAGGACGGCAAGGTCGGGTGATGCTGGCGGGATTAAGAGGTGCGGAAGGGCGACGCTGGCCGCCGTCATGGTATCTGAGGGCGTCAGGCTAGTTAAAGCGCATCGTCGGGCAGGGAGCAAGAGAGAGGGCGGCTGCGCAGGCGGGCGGGTCGTCGGCCGGCCAGGTCGGCGTCGTACGTCGCCGCTGGACAGGACAGGGTGGTAACAGGTCAGTCAGGCGCTTCCTGTCCGGATGCGGGTCTGGGGAGCGTCTGACCGGTCCGCTGTCACTCTTGTTCGTAGTCGGTCGGGACCTGGCAGGGCTGGCTGGGATCTCAGGCCGCTGGCTCGTCCCCCGTCGGGAGCCGCCCTCTACTCCTGCATCGAACCTGCTCAGCTTACCAACGCCGCCGCCCGGCTTCGCTCCTGGCCGGCCAACGTCGACCCCGGCCCGTGTCCTCGTCCACCCACCATCCTCCCTCCCTCTTGTCCCAAGAGTGAGTCGCCACCCGGCCTCCCTTCGAACGTCACCCTCGACGGCGGGGGGCGGCGGACGAGGCGGGCGGGCCGGGGGCCTGGAGCAGAAGGCGCGCGGGGGCGATGTCTGCCGAGGGACGGGTCACGCACTGCCAGAGGTGGGCAGGTGCGAGGGCGAGAGGGCTGGGAGAGGCCGTCGTCGAGGCGAGAGAGCGAGAGGGGAGGTGGACGGCGTTCGGGGGAGAGGGTCTCGTCGGTCGTGTCGGCGAAGCTCTCTTGACTCTCGCCACCGTCGGCCGAGGACTTGCCCCTCCCCCCCGAGGGTCGTGTGCCTTTGCTGCTTACATGCCCTGTTTGATCCGTCAAGCCTTCCCTGACTGACGTTGCCGTCGCACCATCCGACCGCTGCAACTCAAGGCGCTACACCTCGCGACCTTCGGCTCGATTCTCCTTCTCGTCGCCCGCTTAGCTGCGCCGCGCGTCGAGTCCCTCCACAAGGCCCTCCGCCTCGATACCAGCTGGTCGCTCTCGAACCGCCTTCCTTCTCTCCCTGCCCACCTAAGCGTCAGCTCTCTGCGCCCGCGATGTCGTTCATGCAGCCGTTCCCGGCTCGTAACACGGCCCTCCAGGCTGGTCCCAAATCGGCCCCGCCCCCGGTTCGCCTATTTTGCTACTGTCACCACGACGCCTTCGGCTGCCTACAGCGACTGATCCTCCCACCACGCTGCATGTCGGCCCAGATCATCGGCCCCGACCTCTCAGTCCGGCTCCAGTGTCCCGAGTGCGCGCCCCGCAAGCCAGAGATCATCGAGGAGTTTGGCTCCGGCGACCTCGTCTGTGGCGGGTGCGGGCTCGTCCTCGGCGACCGGATCGTCGACACGCGGTCCGAATGGCGGGTATGTGCCCTCCCTCCTCTGTCGGCCCGCGCTTCTCGCGCGCTCACGGCTGACTGAAGGGTTCCCCCCCGGGCACGGTAGACGTTTGCCAACGACGAAGGCGACGACCCTTCGCGTGTCGGCTCGGCCTCGAACCCGCTCGACGGGCCCGAGACGTTTGAGACGGGCATCTCGTTCCGGGACGGCAACACGGGCCTCTCGCGCGAACTCCAGCGGGCGGCCTTCAAGGCGTCGACCAAGAGCGAAAAGACGCTGTCGACAGCCTACACTGATATTGGGGCGCTGACCGAGAAGATCTCGCTCGGCAAAGGCATCACCGATACGGCCAAGCAGCTCTTCAAGCGGGCGTCCGAGGAGGGCGTCCTGAAGGGCAAGCCGCAGGAGGCCGTCATCGCGGCCTGCATCTTCATCGCCTGCCGGATGGGCAACTCGCCCCGGACGTTCAAGGAGATCTGCGTGCTCACTCAGGTGCCCAAGAAGCTCCTCGGCCAGTGCTACAAGGCGCTCGAGCGCGCGTTCGAGGTCAAGGCCTCCGGGGGCGGATCGGTCGATACGTCGGGCGCACCGGCCGCGACACCGCCTAGCGCGCCGACGCCGCCGGCCGCAGCGAGGGACCCCCTCGCGCCCCTCTCGGCCGAGGCGCTCGCCCATGCCGAGAATTCGTCGGAGACGCGCGTCATTTCGCAGATGCTGCCTCGCTTCATCTCGAACCTCGGCCTGTCGCGGACGGAGGGCTTCCAGAGCGCCTGCCTCCACATCCTCATCGCGGGCAAGGCGCTCGGCCTCATCGACGGCCGGAGCCCGCTCACCGTCGTCGGCTCACTCCTCTACTTTGCAAGCCACCTTTGGGGCGTCGGCAAGAGCGCAAAGGAGGTCTGCGCCGTCGTCGACACAACTGAGAGTACGATCCGAGGTCGCTACAAGGTGCTCGTCGAGGAACGCGAGCGGCTCGTCCGCAAGGAGTGGGTCGAGAGTGGCATCGCAGACTTCGCCCGCTTGCCCAACTGAGGCGCGTGCACGGGTCTCTCTTCCACGTCCCCTTTCCCCCTCCCTTCTCGCCCTTTGGCATGACCACCAAAGCTCTGGATGTTGTGTTCTTAGCGACACGTAGCTGGATCAGGCCGCGTGGGCGTCGGCGGGTCAGGTAAGGTTACATGCAGAACGGGACGGCGTCGCCGCTATGAGTCACTGCTGCAGCCCTTGCAGCCGCAGTGCACTGCGACGATCGTCGACAAGCCGAGAAGGGGGTCAGCTGCAGTGGAGGGGTATTGGTCCGCCGGAGGCAGAATCCGAACATAAGCAACGCACCGCACTGGATCGTCTGGCCCTCCTTCAGCTTCGACTTGGGCACGCGGCAGATGCACGTCGAGCCCTGGTAGTTCATGTCCTTGGTCTGGATGCACCTCAGGCAGCCTACGATCGGAAACGCAGCAGGGGTCGGGATGAGCGCGCGCAGGGGACGACAGCATACGACCGGCTGAAGGGCACGCACAGAGCTTCTCGTAACCCTGCTTCTTCCACTTTGCGACCAGGCTGCAGAAGGGCGGGGTGGAGAGAGTCAGTCGCAGGGCCGACTCTCCGTGCGGCCGCTCGGGCACGGACTTGGCGTCGGCGTACTGCTCCTTGAGCAGCCAGTCGTAAAGGTCCTTTGAGATGGCCTCGCGCTTGTAGTACAGGTCATAGATGTAACGTGAACGCGTGTGCGAGATCTTGGTCTGCAGGCGGGACGCAGTGCAAGGAGAAGCGCGGTCGTCAGCACGATGACTACAGATGATGACCATAAACGAGCAGCTGCGGAGCCGGTCGCCATGGGCTCTCTTTCCAGTTCGGAGGGCGTCGAGCGAGCCCAACGCCTAGGAGAAAGCAAAAAGGGGGACGCACAATGTTCCACGTCGACTCAACCTTGCGCTTGCCCTCGTGCGGCTCGTTCTCGGCATCGCGCATCTTTCGCGCATAGTCCTCAAGGACGGGCGCGATGTCCTCGTAGCCCTCCGGCGGGGGCTTGGTCCGCGACGTCTTGATCTTGGGCATGCTGGCGGCGACAAGCGACGCTTTGCAGGCGACATGGCAGAGACGCATCAGCGGCCCGTCGAGCTCCAAGATGAGGAGCCGCATCCTGCAGGACGTACGCTGTGCGGTATGGGAGGCGAGGGAGCAGCAGGCGGGAGGTCGCACAAAGAACGAGAGTCAAGAACGGGTCGAGCGAGCTGGCGAAGGGCAGACGCGCAAAGCAGGGAGCGACGAGATCAGTCGCGTGACCTCTAGCACCCAAGAGCGCGGGATCAGGCGCACCTCGTCGACGACTGGAGCTTGGTCTGTACGAAAGGTTTGGAGCTGGCGAGGCGGATGGAGGTTGGGAGCGTTGACGGCAGCGAGCGCGCCGCCGGCGCCGCCTCGACCTGCTCATAGGCCGGCGAATTCGTAGAGATCGCTTAACGTCAACCAGCATCCTACCCCGCCTCACGCAGAGCCTGAGGTTGTCTCTGCCCCTCGTACGGTGGCGCCCCATTGCTCGATCCCAGGGCCTTTAACCTGAGTCGACGTTGTGCAACGTAGAGAGGCCGCCGTCGACCTCGGCCCTGCGCAACCCTGACGGCCAACCGCAGGCGGCTCCGGAGCGATCTTGCATCCCCTCCGCCTGCCCTCCTCACCTCCTTCAAGGTCTGTTGGCTCAGGAAGGACCGTCGTAGCAGCAAGAAGCGCGAACTGACTGTCGTAACCCACTCGACGCCTCAAGACAGTGCCGCCGTCGTAGGGAGCTCGCGGCCCATGTCGTCTCTCTCCCCTCTCGCGTCGGCGCCGACTCCGCCCCGGGCCACCCACTCGCGCCTGCGGTCGACGACCATCTCGTCGCTCACCGGCGGCGGTGGTGGGCCGTCGTCGTCGCACCCGCCAGCGCCAGCATCAACTTCGTCAGCCCCCGATCACTCGCCGACCGTCCGGCTGACGTGCTGGGCACACAAGGACGGCGACAAGCTGCCGCTCGTCGTCCTCAATCCCAAGTCGTTCCCTTACGCCAAGGACGGCGACATCATCCGCATCCGCCAGCTGAATGCGCCTGGCGCAAGTGGAGGCTCGTCGGTCGACCGCAAAAGCAAGAAGCTGATGGGCGGCGGCATGCTTTTCAAGTACGGCGAAGCCGACATTGCAAAGATCGACAACCCCCGGCTCAAGGTGCGCCGCTGCGCCTCGCGCGACGACTGCACTGCGTCCAAGGGCTGACGTTGCTCACCGCGGCCTCTCAGCTCTCGATCAGGGAGAGCGCTGTCGCGGCCTTTGGCTTCAAGGCCGACACGGCGACGCTGCAGCTTGATGTTGTACGGTTCCTCCCCAGCTTATCATTCCGTGCTGCGCAACCTGCGGGCGACGCGCTAACGCACCGCAGCCCCGCCCGCTTCCAGGTTGATCGCGAGGAGGTGACGGCCGATTTTATCGAACTCTTCTTCAAGGACCAGTATATCGGCCGGTCCGACATGTGGCGGCTCGGCTGCAGTCTCGAAGACTCGTGCATCTACATGGGCCAAGAGGTGCGACCATCTGGCCAAAAGGGGACGCGCAAGACAATTGTCTGACAGCGTGCGCGCTTCTGTAGATCACCTTTGCCGGCGTCGTCAAGGCCGAGGTCCGCAACATCTATGTCGGCGGCGAGCGCGTCTCGTCCTCGTACTTTACCGCGCGGACCAAGACGATCTTCCGCTCGGCCTCGGCCAAGTACTTCGTCTTCATCCAGGTCTGCCGCGAGACGTACGAGTTTGACGAGGACGGCGAGCGCTACTATGAGAAGGCGATGGACGGGTTCCTGCCCGAACTCTTTGAGCGCTGGCACGCACTTAAAGCCAACCATGTCGTCACGATCGTCCTCTTTGGCCGCGTCTCGTATGACCCGGCCGAGATCGACCTCATCTCGCCAGAGTGCCTGAAGCACAACGAGGAGGTCGGCTGGTACAAGGACTTTGTGCGTCCAGATGTGCATCCTCGAGCGTCACCACTGGGCCCGCTGACACCCTTGTCCGCACCCACAGTACAAGGTCTGCTTCGACATGGAGACTATCCTCGACGCTCGCGTCGTTATCAACCGGCTCAAGATTGAGCTCGCCAACTTTCGCAAAATCGTCCTGCTCGACCACCACCACAAGCCGGGGACAAAGGCCGTCATCCCGGGCTTCCTGACGTACGCCTATCAGGGCAACGTGCTCGAGGCAATCAACCTCGCCCTCAACCCTTATGACCGGCACCACCTCGACCGCGACTTTGTCCGGACAGGTCTCTGCCTGACGCTCATCACGCCTGGCACCGGCTACTTCAAGGTCGACAAGCAGTCAGTTCTCCTCCGACAGAACGGCTGTTGCCTAACTCTTACTGACGACCTACCTTGCCTTCATTGCCCCACCTATTTCGACTCCAGCCTCTTGCGGCTCACAACCGAGCGCTGCAACGACCATGGCCTCGGGCTCGATCTTGTCTGCCTCAACAAGATGCCACTCCATTCCGTCCCGCTCTTTGGCTACCTCTCGGCCAACCCGGACCTCGAGGCCGAGACGCCAGGCTCGTCGGGCGTCATCGCCAAGGACGGGAGCGGCCGGCAGCCGCCGCTGAGCACGTCGGCAGGCAACAAAGAAGCCGGCTCGTCACTCAAGGACCCGCTCTACTATGACCCGCCGACGTACGCCGGGACAAGCGAGCTCCGCATCTTCTACTCGGTTGTCTTCTGGTACGTCCTGTCGCGGCCGTCTCCTAGGCCGAATTCACATCTGACAGCCGTCGCTTCGTGCGTGCCACTGGCTCCTCTCCCAGGGTCTACTGCAGCTTCTGGTCCAAAAGCAGCGACAAAAAGTACCGCAAGGGCATGTTCTTCCCGCGCGTTAAGATGAGCAACATCCAGAGCCTCGGCGTTCTCAACCACGACCTGTCGACGATCGTCCTGCCGCTCCTCCGCCAGCAGGACGGCGTTGGCGGCCAGACGCGCGAGGAGCGCAAGGCCCTTCGCGAGGCGCACGACGCTCGCGTCTTTGCCCACGTCGAGCCGCTCGATCACCTTGACGACGCTGCGACGAGCATGTACTCGGCTTCGACAAAGCTGACGACGGCTGGTGGATCTGTTTCGTCTCGAGGCACGCTTGGGCTCTCGCAGAACACGCAGACCTTCCTCTCGTCCTCGTACCGATCGGTCCACAGCGCTGGCGGCTCTTCTTTCCCCAAGCCCGGCTCGCTCCGAGACCGGCTACTGCTCGAGTCGGCAAACGCGCCGCGGCCGGCGCCTGGGGCAGGCTTTTCGACGTCGTTCGGGCGGACAAGCCCCGTCAAGCCCAAGACCCGCAAGCTGCCACCGACGGATGAGACCGAAGAGCTGGCCGTCTTCCACAAGCGCGAGGTACCGCGCTCAAACCAGTCGTCCTTCTCGGGCGGCGTCCGGCCACCGCACTTCTCGTCCAACCTCTCGCAGCGGCTCCAGCCGGCGCCGGTGCCAGTGCGCAACGCATCTGTCACCTCGATCGTCACGAGCGGGACCGTCACCCCGCGTTCGCACGACTCGGCCGGCGCATCGGCCTCGCCCGCCCAGCTCTCGATCGACGCGCTCGCCTCGGCCATCAGGCCAGAGCCGGTCAAGGAGCCGTTCTTTGCCAAGCTTGGCTCCAAGCTGCTCTACCCCTTCTACGCGCCGCGTGCTGCGCCCACGCCGCCGGCCTCGTCGGCAGCCTCGGTCAACAACTCGACCCCGCCGGCGACACCGCTCTCGCCAAACTCGTCAGCCACGCCGGGACCCTCCAGTCCAGCGCCACCGTCCGTCTCGACTCTGTCGAGGGCGTCGCCGGAGCAGGCTCAGCCGATCTCGATGCCTACCGCGGGCCAGTCGTCCTCGCGGCGCTCGGTCAAGGCCGACTCGCCGCAGAACTCGTTCTCGGACGTCGTCCTGCACGGCTCTGGCGCGCAGGACAGCTCGCCTGGGTTGGATATGCGACTCCGCTTCGGCGCTGGTGCGGCGCCCCGCTGGCAGCGCGTTGTCAACCCCTGTTCGTCCCCTGCTCTTTCTCCCGACGGACCCGCTGATCGCTGCGCTGACGTCGTACCCACCCTCCGCTCTGCAGGTAACCCTTCTGCCAGCCAGATGATGGCGCGCGACGGCAGTCAGCGCTGGCAGCACATCCTGCCTCGCGCCGTCAATCTACATCGGGTCAAGTGGAAGTCTCTCACGACGGTGCGTCGCTCCAGCCCTTCGGAAAGAGCTGGCATGCGAGGTTTAACGCTAAATTGACAACTTGCTCTGCCTCGCGCCAGCCCGCTTGCCTTCCTATTACGACGCATTACCTGCCGCCGCAGACCGAGCTCAGCTCACGCAACCTCTACACGCTAAAGAGCATCGAGGTGAGCGCGATCGCCGGTTGCCCCATGCGAAGCGCAGCCCAGCGCTGACCCCGATCCCCTGTAGTATCCGATGGCTGAGTTCGATGAGAGCGCCTTCATTCGGCCTTCGGCAAACGGCAACGTCGATAAGCGTGCCGTCGTCAAGGAGATGGCGATGCAACGGTGCGCGATGCATCCGCTGAGCGCCAAATGAGCAACCTCGTTCACTGATGACACTCCCCTCCATTACGCCCCTCCAGACTCGCGCAGGGCTTCCAAGTCATCGTCGCAGAGGAGGACACGCCGGCTCCCGAGCCGGCCGAGCTGACCATCATCACCAACCTCGCGACGCAACCGCTGCCGGTGACCAAAGCGGCGCACGTCCCGAAGCGTCCGCTTCCCGGCGGAGCGTCCGAAGCCCTTCGCTCATCCGAGGGCTCGATCTTCATGGTCAGTCCCTCGGCGCCTCCTGCTGACTGCCGGCGGACGACAATGCTGATTGCTGCTAAAATGCGCTCCGCCTCGCGCCTGCAGAGCCTCTCGAACCAGATCCACCGGCTCGACTACAAGGAGGAGAGCGACACGGTCACCGTCCGTCAGTACACACGGGTGTCAAAGTACTCGACGGCCGAGATTCCGTACGAGGGCCTCATCTGGTCGAGCATGGCGTCGAGCTTCCGCAAGACTGAGGCGATGTTCAATTTCCCTGTCCGTCGCGCCGTGCTTCTTTTGCATCTGACCTGCTGCGCGTGACTGACATCGTGACCCGCTCGGTCGCCAGTCGACACGCTGGGAGACCTTCCGCTGGAACAAGCTTGACGACCTCGTCACCGGGTCGAGCACTGACATGGACTCGATCGGTTCGGCCTGGCGCGCGCGCTTCATCCTCGTGCCCTCTGAGCAGGACCCGGCGTCGATCATCACCAACAACGAGACGCTATCCAACGAGGAGGTCGGTGCCGAAGGAGGGCTGCAGTTACTCGTGTTTGATCGCCCAGGCTGACCGTTTCCCTTTCGTCGCTCTGCTCTACACTAGGTGCACATTGAGGGCGCGCGCATCCTCGTCGATCAGTTCACGCGCGCCCGCTACAATCCGCCGTCCGAGTCGGAGAATCTGGCTGCGCTCGAGCCGATCCGTTTAATTTTGTCGACGCTCGATCCGTCGCAGAGCGTACAGGATGAAGCCGTCGGCAAGCAGCTGCGCGACCTGCAGAATCGCCGCCGAGTCGGCAAGAACCACATGACGATCGGGAAGATGTCGCTCGCAGAGATCAACATGGCCTTGATGGACCCGAAGTCGGGCCTCGGTCTCGGCGAGCATATGTGGGGCCTGCGCCGCTACGTGGGTTATCCTTATTCTTTCACACTTTGAGGCAGCCTTATCATCCCAGGGCTAACCATGACTGCGATCCGCTCCGACCCGCTCTTGCAGCCCAACTCTTTCACGAGTGACGCCCTCGTTGATTGGCTGTTCGTGCCGTCTGTCTTCAGCTCAGGTGTCCCGTCGCACGTGCTGACAGCAAGGCCTGCCGCGCTTTGCCAAGATACAAGTCGTGTCGCGACATCAAGACGGTCGACCAGGCGGCCGCATGTGCGAAGAAGCTCTACGACGACGGCCTCTTCAAGCACATGACTGGCCAGCACAAATTCATTCACGGCACGTACATCTACCAGTTCTGCCCACCGTACGGCCCTGCCGTCGCCAAGTCGTCCGGCGGCTGGTTCTCCTCCCGCCGGGGGACCGAGAAGGCCAAGGCGGTGGCAGCCGAGCGACCACTCGATTCGCCGACGTCCGAGACCGCACCTCGGTCCTCGAAGCGGCGCCGTGTCGCTCGATCGAACGAGGTCATCATCGACCTCGATCCCCATCGCGTTAGCGACCGGGCCGAGACCGCGACTTTGCGGCACGATCTACTCTACAACGAGTGCGTCCTGAGCAAGTCTGAGAGGTGGCGTGCGCTGACACTGATTTGGGCCCCTTTGCCTGCATCATCTGCCGCCTCCCCAGGAAGAACGGCTTCAACTTCGAGTTTATGGTGAGTCGAGTCGCTCGTTGGCCGCTGATGTCCCAGGGCGACTGCTGACTGTGCGTGCGTCAACTCTCCTCCCTCGCCTGACCTCAGTGGCTCGGCATCACCGCCGGCCTGGCCGAGAACCTGCGCAAGCAGTGGAGCGAGAAGGTCTGGCGATACGGCCTACGCATCGTCGAGGCGCCCGTCTATCAGATCTCGACCATCTCGTCCCGCTCGGCCTTCCGCGCGCCGCTTCATATCCCGCTCGCGCTCCAGCCGCCAGACTCGACCGACTTTGACCCCAACCTAAGCGGCGACCAGCGGCCGGTCAGCTACTTTTACGAGAACGCCTTCCTTTACCAGCAAGGCTTTGTGCTCGACGTGCGTCGCCCTGCCCCGAGAACGCTGGCCCTGGTTGAGCACCTCCTGACGCCCCACCCTCCGGACCGTTCAGTTCGAATCGGACAAGAACTTTCCGCCCGAGGTCGACTACCAGTACCCGGGCAAGCCGTACTACGACTATTCGCAGTTTGTCCACCGTGCGTTTTCCCCTGACGGATCGTCCTGTCAACTCGATCAGTGAACGAGGGGACTGACACCCCCCCCTCCCTCTTGCCGTCAGGATCCGGCCTCGCCTTTGTGCAGAACCTTGGCGAGGGCAAAGGCTTCCTCTGGCTCAACAACTCGCTCTACTCGGACACCAAGCGCGACCTCAAGAACGCCCAGGGGCTCTCGATCAAGGCTCGCGAGCGAGCGCTGCGCGAGAAGTTTGTCGCCACCTGCAGCTCGGGGGACGCCCTGCGCGAGAGCTACAAGACGGCCCGCCTCGCCCGCGAGCGCGACTTTGAGCTCATGGAGCTGACGGCCTCCGGAGCAGCGGGCATGACCAAGACAACGTCGACCTTGTCCGGCACCAGCTCACACGCGACCGGGGCCTCTGGCGACGGCGCCGACGGCGGCGGCGGCCCGGTCGGCACCCTCGATCTGCCGCCGCCTCCAACGCCCGGACCCGTCAGCGGCACGCTCCTCAGCCCGCCTCACAGCCAGCCCCTGCACGATCCACCGGCCCCTCACCCCTAGCTTGTCTGACTCCCTTGCTTGTACCCCCATCTTGACGACTCAAACATGACCCCTTCACGAGCGAGCGACGACCGGGGAGCGTTGGCTGCCGACAGCACTTGCTTGTACCCCCATCTTGACGACTCAAACATGACCCCTTCACGAGCGAGCGACGACCGGGGAGCGTTGGCTGCCGACAGGGCTACGGCCGTGAGCAGCGCAGCGCGTCACCGACCGCCGTCTGGCGGCGCCTGGCCGCAGCAGGCCGAGCCGGCGGCGGCCAGCGCAGGCGACGGCGGCCAGGGTGAGATGGACCCTGCTGTACGACCACCACGCCCACCTTTGACCGAAGCTAGCTCCGATGTCGTCTCACTCTGCTCAGGCCGGATCAGCACCGCCGCCCCTGCCGGCTCGCAAGACGCTTTACGAGGCGTCGCCCCACGCGCCTCCCCCGCCACCGCCGCCCTTGCCGCCAGCGGACGACTCGCCCGACGCGATCTCCATCTGGGCCTACTCGACCGCGGCGACGCTATCGGGCCTGGCCCTGCCGCTCCTTCTCTTCCCTCGCTTCCTTGCCTTCCTCGCTGGCGGCTTCGAGGACGGCCGGCCGAACGGAGGCAGCCCGCGCGAGGGCTGGACCGGGCGCAACGCCGAGCTCTCGGGCCTCGAGACCTTCCTGGCGGCTCAGCTCGGCGTCCTGTGAGTCACAACTCGCTTGGACCCCTCCCGTGCTCAGGGTGCTCAGCTTCACTGATCACGCTTATATGCGCTGCAGGCTGCTCGGCTTTGCAATCGTCGTTCTCGTGCTCGTGGGTCGCCTGCTGCAGACACTGTCTGGTCCCGTCGAGCTCGAGCTGATGGCAGCCGTCGTCCTTGACGCCCTGCAGGCCTCGCCTGCGCCGCCCTACGCCGACGACGCGACGGCCGAGCGCACGTCGACCGACCGGGTCAAGCTCGTTGCCGTGACGACACCGCTCTTGCTTCTGTCGTCCTTCTATGCCTATTACTCGACGCTCGGCTCGCTCGCGACGCTCATGGCGGCTGGCATGGGCGGCCTCGGCCTCTTCGGCGCCTGGGTCGTACGTCCCCGACCACCGCTGTGGACGGCGTGCGATGATGCTCTGAAGTACCTAATAACTCACTTGTTTTGCCTGCAGTGCTTGTTCTACGACGAGAAGCCGTCGCTGTCCAAGACGACGCGGGCCGACAAGCGGACGTCATCCTTCCCGTTCGCCAACAAAGCCTCGGCTCGGTCGATCAAGGACCGTCTCCGTTGGCAGCCCACGCGACCTGCCGACCAGCCGTCGAGTGCTCGGTCACGACCGGCCGCTGTTGCCAGAGGGGGTGGCGACCCGCTTGGCGCTGCCGGCGAGGATATCGAGCTCAAGCAACGCTGAGAGGGGGGGGCCCGACTAGGGGAGCTCGCCGTCGCTTCCTCTCCTTTTTCACGACTGCTATGCCATGTTTGTCGACTGCTGAGAGACTCAGTCATGCTTGAAGTGCGATCGTCGACTCAAGATCCGGGCCAGCTGAGGCGGGCAGGTGTCGGCCATGGGCGGACGCATACTGAGGTCCTGCGTCATCGATCAGAGGCCGGGAAAGGGGCAACGGCGGCGCCCTCGTTAGCTGCCGCGCCGAGGTGGTTGTGGCCGCCACCCATCAACCATCACCCTCTCCCTTGGTGCACCTCCTCGCCCTCACCCGACCCATCTAGCATGTCCAACTTTGTCAAGAAGCAGGTGACAAAGCAAGCCAACGTCGGTCCTTCGTCCCGGCGACTGTGCGTGGAGGCGGCGGGCTGACCATTTCGACGCCCCTGCCTCGCCCTGCCTCCGACAGAAACACCTTAGAGAGGGCGCCTCGCAGTTCGAGCCGGTTGATGCACTTTACGAGGAGGAGACGGACGCCAAGTACGTCGTTCAGCTTGAGAGAAGGACCATATCCAAGTGCCTCTGACCGTCGTCCTTCGCCTGGCTAACAGCGGCAAGAAGACGCGTCACAAGGTGAGCTCGGCTCAGCAGGCCCCTCGAGTCGTGTGACACGGTCTCAACTGCCTGCTCGCCTCCTTCCCTCCAGCGCGACCTTCCGCCCGGGCTCACACAGAAGGAAGAGAGGATTTTGATGAAGGTCATGAAGCGCGCTGTACGTCGTATCTACCGCTGTAAAGCCATGCTGCCTGCGCGCTGGGCTGACGTCGTCGGCAATCCACCAGCACCGGCTCGACAAGGGCCTTTTCAGCATCTGCGGCTATCGAATCGGCCCGCTCTTCTTCATCTCGCTCATACCCGTCATTGGTGACATCGCCTGCGCTCTTTTCAATCAACTCATGGTCGTCCGCGTCGCGAAGCGGGCCGACATCCCCGAGACGCTCGAGCACCAGATGCTCATGAACAACGCCGTCTCGGCCGGCCTGTCGTGGATCCCGCTCGCCGGCGATGTCTTCCTCCAGATTTGGAAGGCCAACTCGCGCAACAGCGCGCTCCTCCGCGCTCACCTCGAGGAGCGCGGCCGCGAGCGTCTAGCAGGCGGCGCTGGCGGCATGCAGACCATCTCGGGCAGTACACCAGCAAGCACGGGCACCGTACGCGGCTCAGCTCGGGGCGCACCCAAGGCTCCTCCTACAGCTGTAGGAGTAGGTCGAATGCCGCGTGAAGAGTCGGCCGTCTGATAGCTGCCGCCGCCGTCCACTCCCACCTTCGCTTGTAGACGCATTCCCCTTATGGTCTGTACTCTAATTTCGCGCACTCTCCTGTCTCAATATGACCTGCTTGTCGTCTACGGTTGGTTAGGGAGAGCAGAGACCGGACAGAACTGGCGCATGCGGGGGCAAGGGGTAAGTCATCCTGCCAGATCTCGCGAATTTCCTATCAATCGGCTTGGTCGTCGGGCCAGTCAGAGCGTTTGAAGAAGACTGGCTTGTGTCATGGCCACGAGGAGGCAGAAGCAGCCGTACCGTAGAACCCTCCTTCTGATCGGCCTACTTCCTGCCCCGGCTTGCAAAAAGGGTTGCTCTCGATCCGGGAATCGAACCCGGGTCTCCCGCGTGACAAGCGAACATCTTAACCATTGGACCAACCAAGAAGCGCTCGAGCAAGTCACACCAAGCACTATATCACTACTCTTGCAAGTGGTCTGCGATGGCCTGCGCCGCGCCCCCGCGCCCGCCGCCCGCGTCGACGACTCGAGCTCTCGAAGCAGGACCTTCGCGACCACCCCTCACCTCACCTCGTCGTCCCTCCTCGGCAAACCTGTACGTGTTTTGGCCGACACCCTCGCATTCTTGTCGTACGACAGCGAGCAGCACTGACCGAGGACTGCCTTCTTGCTCCTGCCGCTCGTCGGTCGTCCCTCCGTTCGCTCGACCGGCTCTGACCCCTCTCGCCCAACGCTGGCCTGCCTGTCGGCTCTCAATCTCTCTCCTTCTCGACCTCTCTCTCTCCTGACCAACCTCGACGCCGGAACAACAACCGTCACCGGTATCTCTTGCCTAAATCTGGCTCGTGGCCCGACGCCTGACTCTTGCGACACACGCAGCCAGAGTGCCTTCTGCTCTCCTGCTGTCTCTGCCGACCGAGCTCGCCAGATGAACCGCTCAGGTCCGTGCCTGCTCGCTCCTCTCGCCCGTATGGCTCTGGGCTTTGCCGCACCCTGTGCTCGGGCGTGCTGCCAAGCTTCCGACAAGCCTGAATTCCCGGCTGACCTTCTGACGCACCCTTCGCGGCCCCGACCCGTCCGCCACCTCGTCTGACCTTGCCTTCTGTGCCTCCTCGACCTCACCGCAACCTGGAAAAAACGTTTCGTTTGCCCTACTTGCCCTCGCCAACCATTGCTGCTTTCAGGCGCTCCTCCGAACCGGCCTCCAGCACTAGGCGCCATGCCCTCATCCTCGCTCAACTCGTTCCCCCGGTCGTCAGGCTACCCGTCGGCGCAGGCCCCGTCGCCAGGCGGCGCCTACCCGACCAACGGCCCGCCGCCGCCACCGCCGCCACCCGGCTCGCAGCAGCAGCAGCGCGGCCAGCAGTCGCCCTACCCGTCATCGCAGCACCCAAGGACACCGGGCGGCGGGCAGGCCGGCTCGTCGCAGGGCTTCCCGCTCAGCGGCGGCGGCCTCGCAGGCGCCCAGCAGCAGCAGCAGCAGCAGGGCCGCGCGGGCAATGGCAGCTTCCCCTTCGGCGGTGGCCTCCAGCAAGGCTCAAATCAGTCGTCGACTGGCGGTGGCCAGAATGCGAGCCAACACCAGCAGAACCTGCTGAGTATGATGGCCGGCGGCAACGGCACGCCCCAGCTCGGCAACTCGCAGCCGCAGCAGCCGCAGCAGACTCCCCAGCAGCACCAGCAGGGCCCGCCCTCAGCAACCCCGTCGCATCAGTCGCTCTTCTCGGGCGGTAGTCATGGCCTGCCGCCGCACCTTGCAGGCGGATCCGACCCGGCGTCGGACGCCGACTTTCCGGCGCTCGGCAACACGCCCGGCGGCAACGCCTCGCTCGCCGCGCTAAACGCCCAGTCGTATGCGGCCCAGGCCTCAGCCCTCCAGGCCGCCCAGCAGCAGCAGGCCGGTGGTCATCCGCAGGCTGTCGGCAACGGTGCCTTCAGCGCCGACGACTTCCCCGCCCTCGGCGGCGATGGGAGCATGCTCAATGGCGCCGTCGGCGGTGGCGCTATGATGGGCGGCCTGGCAGGCCAGGTCCACCAACACCAGCAGCAGCAGCAAATGCAGCAGCAGATGCAGCAGCTCCAACAGCAGCAGCAGCAACAACAGCAGCAGCAGCAACAGCAGCAGATTGGGCAGGGTGGCAAGGCATCAAGAGGCCTACAGGAGGACATCCGCGTTCGTCCCTCCATCTCGGCTACGACTGGCTCCTCTCTTCACCTCCTAACCTTCCCTTCCCCGACAGATGTCCAACTCTGCCCAGTCCGCATGGCCGACACAGACGCAGTCAAGCGGCTCTGCCAATGCCCTTGCGCCGCCGCCAGGCCAGCAGTCGCGACCGCCGCCAAACGGCACCCCGTCGCAGTCGCATCCGTCGCCGCAAGCTCCATTGGATCTCGCACCTCCACCGCAGCAGCAGCAACAGCAGCAGCAGCAGGGCCAGCAGTCGCAGCAGGCCGAGGGCCCCTTCCCGACGCAGACGGTCCCCGCAGAGCAGGTGCTCGCGAGCCCGGCCGACAAGTGGGGACTCGCCGCCTTCCTGCACGCGATCCGCAACGCCGATGAGGACCGGGGCATGCTCGCCTTTGGCACAGACCTGATGAGCCTCGGCATGAACATGGGCGGCGTTGAGTGAGTTATCCCGGTCTGGGATTGGCTGGACCCTGTGGACGACGGCATCTGACCGTCCCTCCACTGCTACTGCTCTTCCTCCCCTCACAGCCCCTTGTCGACTTCACTAGTCGCACCCTGGGCCGATCCGGCGCTGACGCGGGGCGTCCACCTCGAGGAGGAGTACCACACGCCGTCGTGTTACAACGTCCGGCCAGCAGCCGCCCAGACCAAGATGAACCTCTTTGCCGAGGAGACGCTCTTCTTTATCTTCTACGCGTGCCCGCGCGACGCACTGCAGGAGTTTGCCGCCCAGGAGCTGTGAGTCGTTCTCAAGCGCGCGCGTGAGCGGATAGATCCTGACCACTCTTGCCGGCCGCAGCTACGCCCGGCACTGGCGTTGGCACAAGGAGATCGGCTACTGGCTCACCAAGGACCCGCGGGCTGAGGCCACAGAGAAAACGGCGACGTACGAACGCGGCACCTACATCTTTTTCGACCCGGCAACATGGTCGCGCGTCGAGCAGAAGGACTTTACGCTCGCGTACGAGTTCCTCGAGGACCGCAGCCAGCAGCAGCAACAGGCTCAGCAGGCCGCTGCCGCCGCCGCGCAGGCTCAGGCTCAGGCCCAGCAGCAGCAGGCCCAGCAGCAGCAGGCTCAGCAGCAGCAGCAGGTGCCCGGCAACCCGTCAGGTGGGCCTGGCGGCAACGCAGCCCGGGCCTTCACCCAGCAAGCCGTGATGTGAGGAGCGCTCGCCCGCCGCCTCTCTGCTTCCAGCGATCTCCTGTCGCCCAATCTTGCCGCCGCTTCTGAACCCGCGCGCCGGCTCCAACGCGTCTCTTTGTACCCCGACTCGACCAACCTATCCGACTGCGCCGTTTTACTGTCTCCCTGGGTCTTGATGGTAGCAGTCGTGGCTGAAAGAGCTGTGCAGCTGATGTGCGTTTAGTCGCCGCCGGTTTTGCAGTGACCAATGCAGACCAAGTTCTCTGGTCGTTGAGAGGCTCAACTCAGAATTTGGTGTGAGCGACGAAGTGTCGCCGCAGAGGCTGCCCTGGTGGTCACCGGCTGAGATAGCGTTGCCAGATGGCCTGGAGCACACGACCAGCATGATCGCTCGGAGCGGGCAAGGCCCATCAGGGCTCGTCGAAAGAGGGCGGATGATGGGAGAGGGGGACGGGTCAAGGTGCAGGAGACGGCGGGGGCCACCTTGAATGTGCTCTACGAGGAGGTCAGAGGTTGAGTTCGGTGTGAAGTGCCCCGGAGGCTGCATTCCTTCGCCTCAGGCAAGGATGCCCGATGGGTGAGTGCAGGGAGCCTGGTCGACGACTGCACTCTGAAGAGCAGCTGGCACGCCTCGCTCTCGCTGCTGGGGAAGGCTTGCCCCTTCCGATTGGCTGAGAGAGCTTGAGAGGCGTGAGATGGTCCGTTGACGACTCGCGAGTGCGCTAGGAGCCAGCGACAACTGCGGAGCCGACGCCGAGCGACGCGGCTCTGGCAGGGTGCGTGCTGGTCGGGCGGTGCGCC
>Ga0308160_10000615_pt1 | contig 64158 bp, 56 predicted proteins | sample PhyFR1_FD_201036 | JGI IMG/M metagenome (GOLD analysis project Ga0308160, IMG submission 201036) | Phyllosphere microbial communities from UC Gill Tract Community Farm, Albany, California, United States - DLSLF.R1 | ecosystem: Host-associated > Plants > Phyllosphere > Unclassified | place: USA... | reverse complement strand
CGATCACCCGCCTGGCGCGCGCCTACAACACCGTGATCCCGGCATCGGGCAAGGTCCTGACCGGCGGTGTGGATGCGAACGCGCTGCAGCGTCCGAAGCGTTTCTTCGGTGCAGCCCGTAACGTCGAGGAAGGCGGCTCGCTGACCATCGTCGCGACCGCCCTGATCGAAACCGGCTCGCGCATGGACGACGTGATCTACGAGGAATTCAAGGGCACCGGCAACATGGAAGTCCACCTCGAGCGCCGCCTGGCCGAGAAGCGCGTCTACCCGGCGATCAACCTGAACAAATCGGGCACCCGCCGCGAGGAACTGCTGATCAAGCCGGACCAGCTGCAGAAAATCTGGATCCTGCGCAAGCTGCTGTACTCGATGGACGAGATCGAGGCGATGGAGTTCATCCTCGACAAGATGCGTGCGACGAAGACCAATGTGGAATTCTTCGACATGATGCGCCGCGGCGGCTGATTCCAGCCAACAGCATCGCAAAGGCGGCTTCGGCCGCCTTTTTTATTGCCTGCGTCCCGGCAGCGTTACCCATATTGTCAGACGCAACCGTACGGTGGGCACGCTGTGCCCACGCGGAAATACGCACCGTGGCTGCTCTTTTCGACGCGAATCATATGATCGACCGCCAACGCTCGCCCAAGCGTCACGTTAACGCCACGTTCCGCGTGGGCACGGAGTGCCCACCGTACGGTCGCCCTCCCGGCCACAAAACCGCCACCGCAATTCCCGGAATGGTTGCCTCGACCGCGCAGCCGTTTTATAATCGTGGGTTCAGTACCTCAACCCCTGGCAAGTGATCGGCAATCGGGTCAAGAAGCAGAACGACCGACGAAGTGCTGTTTGGCTACCAAACATACCAAGGCAAAACCATGAAGACCGAAATCCATCCAGATTACCGCGAAGTCCTGTTCCACGACGTGTCGTGCGACTTCAAGTTCGTGACCCGTTCGACCATCGCTACCCGCGAAACGATCAACCACGAAGGCAAGGACTACCCACTGATCAAGATCGAGGTGTCCGCTGAATCGCACCCGTTCTACACCGGCAAGCACAAGATCGTCGACACCGCTGGCCGCGTCGAGAAGTTCCGCCAGAAGTTCGGCTCGGTCGGTTCGAAGACTTCGGTCGCGAACGGCTAAGCAACACAGCAAGAACAATCTTCCGGGCGCTTCCAGCAGGCGCCTTGCAGGATTCCAGAAGAAGCCGGTTTCCGGCTTCTTTTTTTTCGCCTTTCCAATCGCCGCTATACTAGCGCGACATTTATTCCGCACTCGACTTATCGATGAAACCAGTCCGCCTCCCCGCCGCCGCCACGCTGGCCCTGCCGCGCTGGGCCCTGTACGCGCTCGGCATGCTGTATATCCTGCCGGGACTGATCGGCCGCGACCCGTGGAAGGATGACGCCGGCAGCTTCGGCATCATGTGGACGATGGCGCGCGGCGGCCTGCACGACTGGCTGTACCCGAACATCGCCGGCCTGGCCGTCACCGACGAAGGCCCGCTCGCCTTCTGGCTGGGCGCCCTCTGCATCAAGCTGTTCGGCTGGCTGCTGGGCGACGTGCTGGCCGCACGCGTCTCGAACATCGGCATTTTTGTTCTCGGCACCATGTCGCTGTGGTACACCGCCTTCCACCTGGGACGGCGCCCGGAAGCCCAGCCGCTGCGCCTGGCCTTCGGCGGCCAGCCCGAGCCCGACGACTATGGCCGCACCCTGGCCGACACCGCCGTGCTGGTCTACCTCGGCTCGCTCGGTCTCTTGCTGTATAGCCACGAAACCCTGGCCGTTACCCTGCAGGGCTCGCTGATCGCCTATTTCCTGTACCGCGCGGTGCGCTATGTCGAGAACGCCAGCGTGCGCAATGCCGCCCTGGTCGGCCTGGCACTGGGCGCCCTGACCCTGACGCGTGGCCCGCTCTCGCCGGTCGCCCTGCTGGTGGCGCTGTTCCTGGGCGCGCGCTTCTTCCGCCTGCCATCCGGCGAATCGCTGCGCCACCTGGCCCTGGCCGCGGGCGTAGCCCTGCTGCTGACCCTGGTGTGGGTGCTGCCGGCCAGCATCGTCCAGCCCTACAGCCAATCGCCGGTGCCGGCGTGGCTGGCCTGGAACGCGTCCGAGCTGAACTTGCCGAACTGGGCCTCGATCAGCGCCTTCTTCCGCGTCGGCGTCTGGTTCTTCTGGCCGGCCTGGCCCTTCGCCGGCTGGGCGATCTGGGCCTGGCGCCGCCAGCAGAACATGCTGCACATCGTGCTGCCCCTGGTCTTCGTCGGCGCCCTGACCCTGGTGATCCTGTGCGACCCGACGCCGGAAAACGGCGAGCTGCTCAAGCTGCTGCCGCCGCTGGCCCTGATGGCCGCCTTCGGCCTGCCCACCATGAAGCGCGGCGCCATCAACGCCATCGACTGGTTCTCGGTGATGGCGCTGACCACCCTGGCCGCCCTGGTCTGGCTGTTCTGGATCGCCAAGCTGACCGGCTGGCCGGCCAAGCTGGCGCACAATGCGCTGAAGCTGGTGCCGGGCTTCACGCCGGAATTCGGCGTCGTCTCCTTTTTGGTGGCGGCCAGCGTCACGGTGGGGTGGATCCTGCTGGTGCGCTGGCGCGTGTCGCGCCAGCCGGCCGTGCTGTGGCGCGCCGTGGTGCTGAGTTCGAGCGGCCTGATCCTGCTGTGGGTGCTGCTGATGACCCTGTTCCTGCCGGACCTGAACTACCGCCGCAGCTATGCCGGCGTGGCCCAGGCGATTGCCGCCAAGCTGCCGCCGGACGCGAATTGCATCGACACCAACGTGAGCGCCGCCCAGCGCGCCTCGTTCGCCTACTTCGGCCGCCTGCCGTTTGCCGGCGTCGCAGGCGGGCAATGCGACTACGTGCTGCTGCAGGACAGCGTCAAGGGACGCGACCGGCAGGCGGGCGACGAGCGCACGAGCGAGCGGCGCGCGCTGGCGCAGCGCTGGGGCACGAGCGGCGCCACGCTGCTGTGGGAAGGCCGCCGCGCCTCGGACCGCGACGAGCGCTTCCGCCTGTACCGCCGCCGCTGACGGCCTGCCGCGCAGGCCGCCTCCGCACTGGAAACCGCCCTCCGGCAGCTGCCACAGGGCGGTTTTTCTATGGCGCCCGCCCGCGCCAGGCCCTGCGCCGCGCGAGCGCCCCGGCCCCCAGGCCGGCCAGCAGCAGCGCAAAAGCCGGCGCCTCGGGCACCGGCGACACTGCCAGGTCGGCGCCGAAGCTGCCACCGCCGCTGCCCAGCACCTGTCCGTCGACCCGCACCGCATAGGCCCCGGCCGGCAAGTCGAAGGCCGCCAGCGACCAGGAATCCGGCGCGCCTTCGCCGAAGTCGGTGCCGTCGATGCCGGCGATGGCCGGGCCGATGACGGCCAGCGTGGCCGGATCGTAGCGGTACAGGCTGAGGGCCGTGATGTCGAGGTCCTTGCCCAGCGGCGAATTCAGGAAGGCCGAGGTGACCGAGGCCGCCGCATCGAACGGCAGGCCGGCGACACTGAAGGTAAACAGGTCGGTGAAGGCGCGGCCGGACTCGGCGGCCGTGAAACCGTCGCCGAACGCGGCGTTGAAGCCGCAAGCGCCGTCGCCGATGGCGGCGACCGGCGTGCTGCGCGCGATGGTTTGCGCGGCGGCAGGGGAACTGGCGCAGGCGGCGCCCGCCAGCAGCGCGGCGCACACCAGGGAGGTCTTGTTCATGTCAGCAGCTCCACGGGAAATGGTCATGGGCGCAACATGGCCGGCCGGCCACCTTGCCACCTCATGCTTTGATCCGCGGCCAGGGCCGGACGTTTGCCCGCCACCCTCCCCCTCCTTGAGTCAGCTCAATCCGAGACCATATACGGGGCAGACAATGGCAGGCAGTGCCATCGCCAACTGTGGCCTGGCAGCATGGGAGGAAACGATATGAAAAGCGTCATGTTCTCGGAAGTCGAGCCCGCGCAGCGCAGCGCCGGCTTCCTGCGCACGCTGTCGCCGCTGACGGCGTACGGGCTGGCGGTGGCCATCGGCATGCCGCTGCTGGTGCTTGCCATGCACCTGTTCGACCCGTCCGCGCCGCTCGCCTATATCGTGTTGCCGGTGCTGGCCGGCCTGGCCCTGCCCCTGTGCGCGAGCGCCCCGGGCCGGCTGGAGGTTGCCACCCGCTTCGACGCCTGCCACATGGCCGCCACGCTCGACGCCGCCCTGGCCGCGCTCGGCTATGCGCGCGTCGATGCCGGGCCCGGCCTGCTGCGCTACGTCCAGGCCGAACACCCCGGCTGGCGCAAGCGCGCGCACAAGGTCAACGTCCGGGTCCACGCCCACGCGCTGGAAGTGATCGGCCCGGTTCCGGTGCTGCGCGCCCTGCAAAAGGCGCTGGCCGGCTGAAACAGGCTCGTAGGGTGGGCCGGGCCGCGCTAGGCGCCCCGTGCCCACGCGTAAGGTCCGCACGGTGTTGGCTGTGTGCCAGGCTCACTCCCGCCTCTTCTGTAAACTGGCCAGCAACGGAATCGATGTGCTAATATGCGCCCTCGTTGTGTGCCAAGCCTCTGTGGCGGAATTGGTAGACGCACTTGACTCAAAATCAAGCGCCGTAAGGCGTGCCGGTTCGATTCCGGCCGGAGGCACCAGCCTGGCACAACACCGATCGACAAGACCGCGTTTCTTTCTGGAGAACGCGGTTTTTTGTTTTCCGGCCTCCATTGGCATCGATCAATCACGCCCCTGGCCGGCCAGTGACTGACTACTTGCCCTCTTCCTGCACCCAGCGGTCGTAGCTGCGCTCGATCCGCTTGAGCGTGCCGTCGCGCCCCAGCGCCACGAACGCATCGTTCAAGCGCCCGATCACCGCATCCGGCACCCCCGGATTACACGCCAGGAACACATCCTGGCGGCTGAATTCGAACACCGGCACGATCTTGTCCTTCCAGCCGTTGTGTTCGAGGACCATGCTGCCGCGCCGCAGCGAGGCGGCCCACAAATCGATGCGGCCCAGCAGCAGCTTTTGCGGATTGATCAGGTCGTGCGGGGCGGTATCGACCAGGAAGCCGCGGGTGCGCAGGAATTCGTCGCGGGCGTCGCCGTGGTAGGTGCCGATCCGGTAGGGCCGCGCATCGTCCAGCGTTTTCAGCACGATGCGGCGGTCGGCGCGGGCCATCAGCACCCATTGCGCGCTGTCGGTCGGGCCGACCCACTTGAACAGGGCTTCGCGCTCGGGCGTGCGCGTGGTCGAGTAGACGCAGGCGTCGGCGCGCTCGCGGGCGGCGGCATAGGCGCGCTTCCAGGGCAGGGTCTCGATGGTATAGGCCACCCCGGCACGCGCCATGGCCGCGCGCACCTTGTCGGTGGCGATGCCGACCACGCGACCGGCGGCGTCGCGCATGCTCGAGGGCGCCGCCTCCTCGGTGGCGATGTAGAGGGCGCCGGCCGCTTGCGGCGCGAGGGCCGCATGGGCAGGCAGCGAAAGGGCCAGGCACACGGTGGCCAGCATGAAGCACCGGATCTGCATCGTCAGCCCTCCGGATACACAAGCCGCATCGTTATAAACCAGGTCATCCATGCATTCAGCATACCGCAAGCTCGTGTGCCAAAGTTAACTCCTAGGCGCATGGTCGCAACGGCGCGACACTCGTGTTAGCTGCATTATAAGTTTTCCGCATAAAATCAAGACTTTCCATACGGAAAATGTCATACTCCTTGCTGCTTTTACCGAATTCAGCAAATCCAGAAAGTCCCCCATGTCGCTTTTCACGTTGCCCGATGACCCGTCGCTGTTCAGCTACGGCATCTACGATCCCGCGCTCGTGCTGCTGTCGCTGCTGGTGGCGATCTTTTCGTCGTGGATGGGCCTGCAGATCGCCGGCCAGGCGCGCCAGCGCACCAGCCAGCGCGCGGTCTTCCTGCTGACCGGCAGCCTGGCGCTGGGCGCCGGCGTCTGGTCCATGCACTTCATCGGCATGCTCGCCTTTAATTTGTGTACCCAGGTGGGCTACGACCCGATGACCACCATCCTGTCCAGCCTGCCGAGCATCTTCGCCTCCTACGTCGCCCTGAGCCTGATCGCGCGCGAACGCCTGGGCGCCGGCGGCCTGCTGGTCGGCGGCGTGCTGGTCGGGGCCGGCATCGGCGCCATGCACTATGCCGGCATGGAAGGCATGCGGATGGGCCTGGACCTGCGCTACGACCCCTACATCTTCCTGCTGTCGATCGTGGTGGCCGTAGTGCTGGCCACCCTGGCCCTGTGGGTGCGTTTCGGCCTGAGCCGCGTCGCCGGCATGAGCGAGCACAAGCGCCTGCTGCTGGCCGCCACCGTGATGGGCTGCGCCATCACCGGCATGCACTACACCGGCATGGCCGCCGCGCGCTTCGTCGGCCGCATCGACCCGAACGCCCCGGCGTCGTCCGACACCACCGCGCTGGCGATCGGCATTTCCCTGATCACCGTGCTGTTCACCGTGCTGGTGCTGGCCGCGAATGGCCTGCTGCGCTACCGCCGCCTGTACGCCGACCTCTCGCGCAGCGAAGCCTGGATGCGCGCCCTGCTCACCACCACCATCGACGGCGTGATCACGATCGACCGCGACGGCACCATCCTCGAATTCAATGCCTCGGCCGAGAAGATCTTCGGCTGGCGCCGCGAAGAAATCCTGGGCGGCAACCTGCGCCTCTTGATGACCGAAGCGGAACGGGGCAACGAACGCGCCGGCCTGCTCGGCTACCTGGCAGGCGTGTGCACCGATCCTCCCAACAACGACGAAGTCGACGCCGTGCGCCGCGACGGCAGCCTGGTGCCGATCCGCGTCGCGGTCGGCCACGCGCGCCTGGAAGACCAGGAACGCTTCGTCTGCTTCGTCACCGACATCAGCGAGCGGCGCGCGATGGTGCAGGCGCTGCGCGCCAGCGAGCAGCAGTTCCGCTCCCTGATCGGCACCATTCCCGGCATCTCCTACCGCAGCTGCATCGAAGGCACGCATCCGATGGTGTTCATCAGCGACGCCGTCGAGCGCGTGACCGGCTACCCGGCGCGCGACTTCCTCGGCGAGCCGCCGGGTGCGGCCGCGCGCCGCTCCTTCGGCGCCCTGATCCACGCCGCCGACCGCGTGCGCGTGTCGGAAGCCATCGAGACCGCCCTGCGCGAAGACCGCCCCTGGCTGGTCGAGTACCGCCTGCTGCACGCCGACGGCAGCACCCGCTGGCTGTGGGAAAACGGCACCGGCGTGCGCGACGACGCCGGCCAGCCGGCCTGGCTGGACGGCGTGATCCTCGACATCAGCGAGCGCCGCATCATGGAAGAAGCGCTGCGCGAGGCCAAGGACAACGCCGAGCAGGCGGCCGCCGCGCGTGCCACCTTCGTTGCCAACATGAGCCACGAGATCCGCACCCCGATGAATGCCATCCTCGGCTTCACCGACGTCCTGCTCGACGGCGAGCTGGCGCCCGAGCAGCGGCGCCACCTCGACACCGTGCGCAATGCCGGCCGCTCGCTGCTGCGCCTGCTCAACGAGATCCTCGACACCGCCAAGCTGGAAAAAGGCGCGGTCGAACTCGAGATCAACGATTTCAATTTGCTCTCGCTGATCGACGAACTGTCGTCGACGCTGGCCGCGAACGCGCGCGCCAAGGGCCTGCACGTGGACATCCACTACGACCCGGCGCTGCCGACCAATCTGCGCGGCGACGAGCTGCGCATGCGCCAGGTGCTGACCAACCTGCTCGACAACGCGATCAAGTTCACCGCCGCCGGCAGCGTCACCCTGCGCGCCGAGCCCCAGGGCGACCAGCTGCATTTCAGCGTGAAGGACACCGGCATCGGCATCGCGCCCGAGCGCCTGGACGCGATCTTCGACCCGTTCACGCAAGCCGACGCCTCGATGACGCGCCGCTTCGGCGGCACCGGCCTGGGCACCACGATCAGCAAGCAGCTGGTCGAGCTGATGGGCGGGAAGATCTGGGCCGAGAGCACGGTCGGCGAAGGCACCACCTTCCACGTGCTGCTGCCGCTGATGGTGGCGCGCTTCGCGCCGCAGCAGGCGCGCGTGCGCACCGCCGCCGCCCTGCCGCACCTGCGCGTGCTGGTGGCCGACGACGTGCCCCAGAACCTGGAGCTGCTGCAGCTCTTGATGACGCGCCGCGGCCACGTCATGACCGGCGTGTCCGATGGCGCCCAGGTGGTGGAACTGGCCGCGCGCCAGGACTTCGACCTGGTCCTGATGGACTTCCAGATGCCGACCATCGACGGCTTGACGGCCACGCGCCTGATCCGCGAGCAGGCCGAGCTTGCGGGCCGCCCGCGCGTGCCGGTGATCGCCATGACCGCCAGCGTGCTGGCCGAGCACCGCCGCGCCAGCCAGGAAGTGGGCATGGACGGTTTCGCCTCCAAGCCGGTCGACTGGTTCACGCTCTCGCACGAGATCGCGCGCGTGCTCGGCATCGGCTCGAGCAGCGCCCAGGATGCGCCGGCGCTCGGGCGCCAGGACTGGAACCGCGTCGGCGGCGTGCACCGCTGGGGCGGCAAGGAAGACGCCTACCTCGAAGCGCTGGCTCACTTCCACGCCCAGCACGCGCTGCTGCCGCAATTCCTGCGCGGCTTCGCCGACGCCGCCGACCACCCGTCGCTGCGCATGCTGGCGCACAAGGTGCGCGGCGTGGCGGCGAACCTCGGCCTGGAACTGCTGAGCGACGCGCTGGCCGAGCTGGAACAGCTGGCCGAAGGCGAAAAAGGCCAGCAGCTGGCCAGCGCCAACTTGGTGCCGGGCGCGCTGGAACGGGTCGACGCGGCCCATGGCGCGGTGCTGGCCCTGATCCGCGACCGCCAGCCCGCCGCCGCACCCGCGGCGCACGCCGGCGGCTGCGAGATCGACCTGGCCCGCGCGCGCCGCGCCGGCGGCCTGCTGCACGATGCGCTGGCGCGCGGCGCCCTCGACGACGCAGCCATGGCCGGGCTGGCGGCGGCGCTGGCCGGCCACCCGGTCGGCGCGCGCGTGACGCAAGTCCAGGCCGCGCTGGCCGACTTCGATTTCGACCTCGCCCAGCAGCAGCTCGACGCCGTGCTGGTCGCACTGGAAACCCTCGACGATGTAACGCCACAGGAAACGATGCAATGAGCAATACGACCAACCGCCCGCTGATCCTGGCGGTCGACGACGAAGCCAGCAACCTGCAGCTGCTGCGACAGATCCTGCAAGACCACTACCGCTTGCTGTTCGCGAAAGACGGTGCGCGCGCGCTGGAACTGGCGGTCAAGGAGCGCCCCGACCTGGTGCTGCTCGACGTGATGATGCCGGGGATGAGCGGCTACGAAGTGTGCGCCGCACTGAAGGCGAACCCGATGACGGCGCCGATTCCGGTGGTGTTCGTCACCGCCCTCACCGACCCTGCCGACGAGCTGGAAGGCTTCGAGGCCGGCGCCGTCGACTACATCACCAAGCCGGTCAGCCCGCCGCTGGTGCGCGCCCGCGTGCGCACCCACTTGTCGCTGGTGCGGACCGAGGAACTGAAAGCCTCGCGCCTGGCGATCGTCCAGCGCCTGGGCCTGGCGGCCGAGTACAAGGACAACGAGACCGGCCTGCACGTGATCCGCATGAGCCACTTCGCGCGCATCCTGGGCCTGGCGGCCGGCATGACCGAGGAGGAAGCCGACGATTTGCTGCACGCGGCGCCGATGCACGACGTCGGCAAGATCGGCATCCCCGACCGCATCCTGCAAAAGGCCGGCCCGCTCGACCCGGACGAGTGGAAGGTGATGCAGAGCCACGCCAGCATCGGCGCCGAGATCATCGGCGAGCACGAAGGCGGCATGCTCAAGCTGGCGCACGACATCGCCATCACCCACCACGAGAAATACGACGGCAGCGGCTACCCGAACAAGCTCGCGGGCGAGTGTATTCCGCTGGCCGGGCGCATCGTCGCGATTGCCGACGTGTTCGACGCCCTGACCTCGGTGCGCCCCTACAAGCGCGCCTGGAGCGAGGAAGAAGCGGTGGACTACCTGGTGCAGCAGAAGGGCAAGCACTTCGACCCGGCACTGGTCGATTTGTTCGTGGCCCAGCTGCCGGCGGTCCGCACGGTGCGGCTGCGCTGGGCGGAGAAGGTGGAGGCCGAGGCCGCGTAGGGTGGGCACCCTGTGCCCACGCGTGAAGTATGCTTGGTGATAGCTCAAGCAAGCCAACAATATTCACCGTTTACGCGTGGGCACGGGGCGCCCACCCTACGAAAACAAAGGGGCGCATGGCGCCCCTTTGTTTTTTCCGCTGCGCCGATTACTCCGGCGTCACCGGCGGCCCCACCGCGGCGCCGGGCGCCTGCGGCGCGCTGGCATGCTTCGCCAGCACTTCGCGGTACAGCGCCATATACCCTGCAGCCATCTGCTGCGACGTGAACACTTCCTGGTAGCGCAGCGCCGCGCGCCGGCCCATGGCGCGCGCCCGTTCCGGGTCGTTCCACAGCGTGCCCATGGCCGCGCGCAGCGCCGCCACGTCGTCGGGCGGCACCACCAGGCCGGTCTCGCCGTCGATGTTGATGTAGGTGGTGCCGGTGCCGATCTCGCAGGAGATCATCGGCTTGCCGTACATCGCCCCTTCCAGCAGCGACACCCCGAACGCCTCCGAGCGCAGGTGCGAAGGGAAGGCCATGGCGTAGGCCAGGGTCAGCAGCGCCACCTTGTCGTCTTCGTCGACCGCGCCGGTGAAGATCACGTTCTTCAGGCCCAGGCGCGCGGCCTGGGCCCTCAGGGCCGCTTCCTCCGGCCCGGCGCCGACGATCACCACCGGATACGCGGTGCCGGCCACCGCCTCGAGCAGCACGTGCAGGCCCTTGTAGTAGCGCAGCACGCCGACGAACAGGAAGAACTTCGGGCCGACGCGCTCGCGCCACCAGGCCAGCTTCGCCGGGTCGGGCTGCGGGTAGCTGGTCTGGTCCAGGCCATAGGTGATCACGCGGGTCTTGTCCGCATAGCGCGCCAGCACCGGCGAGGACGCCAGGTAGTTCGGCGAGGCGGCGACGATCGCGTCGACGCTGCGCAGGAAGCGGTGCTTCAGCGGCTGGTACAGGCGCAGCAGGTTCTTCTGGCGCACGATGTCGCTGTGGTAGCTGACCACGGTCGGCTTGCGCACCCGCGCCATGAAGTGGGCCAGGTCCATGAAGGGCCAGGGGAAGTGGTAGTGCACCACGTCGGCCTCGCGCGCCAGGCGCGCCAGCGCGCCGATCGAGGCCAGCGAGCAGGCGTTCGAGGCGATCTCGAAATCGAGCGGCACGCGGTGCACGGTGTGGCCCTCGAACACGATCGGACGCAGGTTCTTCTCGCGCGACAGCGACAGCACGGTATTGGTCACGCCGAGGCGGCCGGTGCCGACGCACATCTGGCGGATCACCTGCTCGATGCCGCCGACGCTGTCGGGGTAATACGTTTTGTAGAAATGAAGGACGCGCATGGACGTAGTGAAAAATGAACGCTTAATGCGCGAAATGGGCAAGGGCAAGGGCTAGGGCAAGGGCAAGGCCGGCGGAGGGGCGGCGCCGCTGCATGGCTCAGTCCTCGGTCATCCAGCGCAGCGTCTCGGACAGCGGCCGGGCCTGGAGGGCGCCGATCGCATCGGCCAGCTTGGCGTTGTCGCCGGTGAGCGTGAGCACGTCGTTGGCGCGCACGAAGGCCGGGTTCACCCGCACCTCGATGCGGTAGCCGGCGATGTCCGACACCATGTCGATCACGCCCGCCAGCGAATGGCTGCGGCCCGAGCAGATATTGAAGGCTTCGCCGGCCGGCGCGGCGGCCAGCAGGCGGCGGTAGCTGTTGGCCACCATGCGCACGTCGGAAAAGTCGCGCGCGATCGCCAGGTTGCCGAGCTCGATCACCGGCGCCTTGCGGCGGAAGTGGGACACGATCTTCGGCAGCAGGAAGTGCTCGCCCTGGCCGCGGCCGGTGTAGTTGAAGGGCCGCGCGATGACGATCGGCAGCCGGTCCATCCACAGGCGCGCCATGTATTCCATGGCCAGCTTGCTGACGGCGTAGTCGTTGGCCGGCGCCGGCGCCACCTGCTCGCCGATGAAGGCCACGCTGGCATTGCCGTAGATGTTGGCCGAGGACGCCAGCAGCACCGCCGACGGCCCCTTGCGCAGCGCGGCCAGCGCTTCAAGCAGGTTGCGGGTGCCGGCCACGTTGACGCGGTAGATCTGCTCGGCGTCGCCATGGCCGACGAAGGCGATGCCGGCCAGGTGCACGACCACGTCGGGCTGGACTTGTTCCACCACCGCGGCCAGCGCCGCGCGGTCGCACAGGTCGACCGGGAACACGTCGGGTTCAGGAGCATCGCCGGGTGTGGAGGTGCCGAACACGCGGTAACCGGCGTCTTCCAGCTCGCGCGCCATGTAGGCGCCGGTAAAGCCGCGCAGCCCGGTGACAAGGGCGCGCCGGCCCTCGCCTTCGCGCGCGCCGCCTGCCGCCTGCTGCGTGGCCTGGATACTCATGTCAGAACGAGGCGCCCTGCCGGTTGCGGCGCAGGTCGGCGTCGACCATCATCTGGCACAGTTCTTCCAGGGTGGTGGTCGGTTCCCAGCCCAGCTCGCGCCTGGCTTTTTCCGGGTTACCGATCAGGAGGTCGACTTCGGCCGGACGGTAGAACTTGGGCGACACGCGCACCAGGGTCTTGCCGCTGCGGGCGCAACGCGCGATCTCGTCCTCGGCGCTGCCGCTCCACTCGAGGGCGACATCAGCGCCCTTGAACGCCATGGTGACGAAGTCGCGCACGGTCTCGGTACGGTTGGTCGCCAGCACATAGGTGTCCGGGCGCTCGGCCTGCAGCATGCGCCACATGCCTTCGACGTATTCCTTGGCGTAGCCCCAGTCGCGCTTGGCGTCCATGTTGCCCAGCTCGAGGACGTCGAGCTTGTCGAGGACGATCTTGGCGACCGAGTCGGTGATCTTGCGGGTGACGAACTCGCGGCCACGCAGCGGCGACTCGTGGTTGAACAGGATGCCCGAGGCGCCGAAGATGTCGTAGCTCTCGCGGTAGTTGATCGTCATCCAGTGCGCGTACAGCTTGGCCACGCCATACGGGCTGCGCGGGTAGAACGGGGTGTCCTCGATCTGCGGGATGGCCTGCACCTTGCCGAACATCTCGGAAGTCGAGGCCTGGTAGAAGCGGATCTTCGGATTCACCAGGCGGATGGCTTCGAGCAGGTTGACGGCGCCCAGGCCGGTGATCGAGGCGGTGGCGAGGGGCTGGTCGAAGGACACGCCGACAAAGCTCTGCGCGGCCAGGTTATACACTTCGTCCGGCTCGGCGCTGTGCAGCAGGCGCAGGCTGGAGGCCAGGTCGGTCAGGTCGTACTCGACCAGCGACAGGTTCGGATGCGCGGCGATCCCGAGCTCCTCGATGCGCCAGAAATTGGTCGAGCTGGCACGGCGGAAGGTGCCGGTGACGTGGTAGCCCTTTTCGAGCAGCAATTGCGCCAGGTAGGCGCCATCCTGCCCGGTAATACCCGTCACGACGGCACGTTTGATTGTGTTCTGCATGTTCTTGAAATTCCGGATGAGTGCTCGGGTCGATCAGATACTTTTATGACAACCCCATATTGTAACAGAGCCATATCCTGCTACGGCCGTGCACGCAACAGGACAGCGGTCGCGGCCGCAAACCGACAGCATTATTGCGCGAATCATCACAGTGCAAGACCGCGCTTACGGATTGTTACTTGTTCAAGCTAAAAAAAACAGGCGAGCATGCTCGCCTGTGATTGGTCGCAAATTGCGCGTAATCGGCTCGTCGGGAACTGAACTTTCCAGTCCCGGACGAGCATCGATTTAGCGGTTCGACACCGCGTCCACCACGCACAGCGCCGTCATGTTGACGATGCGGCGCACCGTGGCCGACGGCGTCAGGATATGCACCGGCTTGGCACAGCCCAGCAGCACCGGGCCCACCGCGATGCCGTTGCCGGCGGCGGTCTTCAGCAGGTTGTAGGCAATGTTCGCCGAATCGATATTCGGCATTACCACCAGGTTGGCGTCGCCCTTCAGCGTCGAGTGCGGCATGATCTTGGCGCGCAGCTTCGAGTCGAGCGCGGCGTCGCCGTGCATCTCGCCGTCGATTTCCAGGTGCGGCGCCTGTTCCTGCACCAGGGCCAGCGTCTCGCGCATCTTGCGGGCCGATTCGCTGTCCGAGGTGCCGAAGTTCGAGTGCGACAGCAGCGCCACGCGCGGCGTGATGCCGAAGCGTTCCAGCTCCTCGGCCGCCATGATCGTGATCTCGGCCAGCTCGAGCGCGGTCGGGTTCTCGTTCACGTGGGTGTCGACCATCGCCAGCTGGCGTTCCTCGGTGATGATGAAGTTCATCGCCGCGTACACGTCGGCGCCCGGGCGGCGGCCCAGCACCTTGTCGATGAAGTCGAGGTGGGTCCAGGTGGTGCCGTAGGTGCCGCAGATCATGCCGTCGGCGTCGCCCTTGTGGATCATCATGGCGCCGATCAGGGTATGGCGGCGGCGCATGGCCAGCTTGGCCATGTCGGCGGTCACGCCCTTGCGCATCACCATCTGGTGGTAGGTCTGCCAGTAGTCGCGGTAGCGCTCGTCGAAGTCGGGGTTGATGACGTCGAAATGCTGGCCCAGCTTCAGGCGCAGGCCGAACTTCTCGATGCGCTGTTCCAGCACGGCCGGGCGGCCGACCAGGATCGGGCGCGCCAGCTTTTCATCCACCACTACCTGCACCGCGCGCAGCACGCGCTCGTCCTCGCCCTCGGCGTAGACGATGCGCTTGAGTTCCGGCGGCGTGGCCTTGGCCACCTGGAACAGCGGCTTCATGAACGAACCGCTGCGGTAGACGATCTGCTGCAGGCTCTCGGCGTAGGCGTCGAGGTCGGCGATCGGGCGCGCGGCCACGCCGCCTTCCATCGCCGCCTTGGCCACGGCCGGCGCGATATGGGTCAGCAAACGCGGGTCGAACGGCATCGGGATCAGGTATTCCGGGCCGAACGACAGATTGTTGATGCCGTAGGTGGTGGCCACCACGTCGGACTGCTCGGCGTGCGCCAGGTCGGCAATCGCGTGGACGACCGCGATTTCCATTTCGCGCGTGATGGTGGTCGCGCCGCAATCGAGCGCGCCGCGGAAGATGTACGGGAAGCACAGCACGTTGTTCACCTGGTTCGGATAGTCCGAACGGCCGGTGGCGATGATGACGTCGCTGCGCACGGCTTTCGCGTCTTCCGGCAGGATTTCCGGATTCGGGTTGGCCAGGGCCAGGATGATCGGGTTCGGTCCCATCTGCGCCACCATCTCGGGCTTGAGGACGCCGCCGGCCGACAGGCCGAGGAAGATGTCGGCGCCGGGGATGATCTCGGACAGGGTGCGGTGCGCGGTCTCCTGGGCGAAGCGTTCCTTGTCCGGGTCCATCAGCTCAAGACGACCTTTATAAACAACACCCGCCAGGTCGGTCACGAAAATGTTCTCGATCGGGAAGCCGAGGTCGACGATCAGGTCGAGGCAGGCCAGGGCCGCGGCGCCGGCGCCGGAGACAACCAGCTTGCACTGCTTGATGTCCTTGTTGACGACCTTCAGGCCGTTCAGGATGGCGGCGCCGACGATGATGGCGGTGCCGTGCTGGTCATCGTGGAAGACGGGGATCTTCATCCGCTCGCGGAGTTTACGCTCGATGTAGAAGCACTCGGGCGCCTTGATGTCTTCCAGGTTCACGCCACCGAAAGTCGGTTCGAGCGAGGCGATGATGTCGACCAGTTTATCGGGATCGTTCTCGGCGATCTCGATGTCGAACACGTCGATCGCGGCGAACTTCTTGAACAGCACGCCCTTGCCTTCCATGACCGGCTTCGAGGCCAGCGGGCCGATGTTGCCCAGGCCGAGGACGGCGGTGCCGTTCGAGATCACAGCCACCAGATTGCCGCGCGAGGTGTACTTGTACGATGCCGCCGGGTCCTTGACGATCTCTTCGCAAGGCGCCGCGACGCCGGGCGAATAGGCCAGCGCCAGATCGCGCTGGTTCAGCAGGCCCTTGGTCGGGGTGACGGCGATCTTGCCGGGACGGGGAAACTGGTGGTATTCGAGCGCTGCAGCACGCAGTTGTTGGCGTAATTCTTCTTTTTTATCCGATGACGAATCCATGCTATGCAGCCTTCCTGAACTAGAGGGGAACCTCCAATTTTATCAGACTGACTCTTTCTGGCGGCTACGTATTTTCCACTGCGGGGCAATTCCAGAAGCTAGGCTGATGATAGGTATTGTCATATAAGAAAGTCTTATGGGGTGACTCCTGTATATAGTGACCATCCTTGCCGCGCAGCCGCGACGGTAGAATGCGCGCATGCTCTCCGAATTCGACCTCATCAAACAGTATTTCCGCCGCAACCGCCAGGGGCGCGCCGTGCTCGGCATCGGCGACGACTGCGCCCTGCTCGCGCCCACGCCCGGCATGCAGATGGCGATCTCGTCCGACATGCTGGTCGAGGGCCGGCATTTCTTTGCCGGTGCCGACGCGCGCATGCTGGGGCATAAATGCCTGGCGGTGAACTTGTCCGACCTGGCGGCAATGGGCGCGCGCCCGCTCGGGTTCACGCTGGCCCTGGCCTTGCCGGAGGCGGATCCGGACTGGCTGGCAGGCTTTTCGGCCGGGCTGTTCGCGCTGGCCGATGCCCATGACTGCGAGCTGATCGGCGGCGATACGACGCGCGGGCCGCTGAACATCTGCATCACGGTGTTCGGCGAAGTGGCGCCGGGACAGGCGTTAAGGCGCGATGCGGCGCGCGCCGGGGACGACATCTGGATTTCCGGGACGCTGGGCGATGCGCGCCTGGCGCTTGCCGGCTACTGGAAGGAGTACGCGCTGGGCGAAGAGGAGCACCTGCTGGCGGCGTCGCGCATGCACATGCCGACGCCGCGCGTGGCCCTGGGCCTGGCGCTGGCGGCGTTTGCCGCGCCGCCGGCGGCGCTGGATGTGTCGGACGGGCTGGTGGGGGACCTCGGGCATATCCTGGCGGCGTCCGGCGTCGGCGCCACGCTCGACGTGGATGCGCTGCCGGCGGGGCCGGTGCTGGCGCGCCAGTCGCCCGCGTGGCGGCGCCGTTTCACGGTGGCCGGGGGCGACGATTACGAGTTGTGTTTCGCGGCGCGGCGCGCGGACCGCGCGGCGGTGATGGCGGCGGGGCTGGCGTCGGGTACGCCGGTGACGCGGGTCGGGACGGTCGATGCCGCAGCCGGGTTGCGGTTCGTCGACGGGTCGGGGGCGCCGGTCGATTTGCAGGTCAAGGGGTGGGACCATTTCGGCGGCGGTTGATGTTCGACCCCACCACAACGCACGCCCGCCGCGCCATCACCCCGCCCTTGGCACCTTGCGATCATCGTACGGCCCATGCTCCATCCAGTACTGCCGGAACGCCAGCCGCACGTTGTCGCGCAATTCCGTATCGTTCCAGGGCTTGGTATAGAACTTGTAGATCGCCCCGCGGTTGATCGAGTCGAGCACGATGTTCACCCCCGTATAACCGGACAAGATGATCCGCATCGTGTCCGGATACATCTCCTTCACCTTGCTCAGGAACTCGGTGCCGCTCATCACCGGCATGCGCTGGTCGCACATCACCACCTGCACCCGGTACAGCGCCAATAACTCAAAGGCCTCGGCCGGCGAGGCGGCCGTCAGCACCCGGTAGTTGTCGCGCCTGAACAGGCGGTGCAGCGCGCTCAGGGTATCGACGTCGTCGTCGACCACCAGGATGGTCTGGACGTTGCTGTCGTCGGCGGCCGGCAAGTCGGGCGCGGCGCGGTTCTTGCGCACCAGTGCGGCCAATTGGCCGGCCGGCAGCGCGCGCGAAAAGTGAAAGCCCTGGATCTCGTCGCAGCGGTTGCGCCGCAAATAGGCCATTTGCGCGCGCGTTTCCACGCCCTCGGCGATCACCTGCATGTGCAGGCTGTGCGCCATGCTGATGATGGCCAGGGCGATCGCCGCGTCGTCCGGGTTGGTGACGATGTCGCGCACGAACGCGATGTCGATCTTCAGCTTGTCGATCGGGAAGCGCTTCAGGTAGGCCAGCGAGGAGTAACCGGTGCCGAAATCGTCGATGGCGATGCGGATGCCCAGCCCCTTCAGGCGTTCCAGCACGGCGATGGTGCGCTCGGCGTTGCTCATCAGCGCGCTCTCGGTCAGCTCGAGTTCCAGCATGCCGGGGTCGATGCCGTGGCGTTCGATGGCGGCGCGCACCACGCCTTCCAGGTCGCCTTCCACGAACTGGCGGCTCGACACATTCACGGCCACGCGCACTTCGCGCACGCCCTGCTCGTTCCATTCGGCGATCTGGCGGCAGGCTTCGTCGACGATCCAGTCGCCGACCCGCACCACCATCCCGGTTTCTTCCAGCACCGGCACGAATTCGGCCGGGTACACCAGGCCGTGGCCGGGCCGGTGCCAGCGCAGCAGCGCTTCCACGCCGGTGATGCGGCCCGTGTTCAGCTCCAGCTTGGGCTGGTAGTGCAGCACGAACTGCCCGCCCTCCAATGCACTGCGCAGCGCCACCTCCAGGTCGAGGCGGGCCAGCACCTGCACGTTCATGCCGGCCGTGAAGAAGCGGTAGCCGTCGCGCCCCGCTTCCTTGGCGCGCACCATGGCGGTGTCGGCGTACTTCACCAGGGTGCCGGGTTCGAGGGCGTCGTCCGGGTACATGGCGATGCCGATGCTGGCGGTCAGCACCGCCTGCTGCCCGTCGAGGTCGAAGGGCAGGCGCAGGGCTTCGCGGATCTCGTTGGCCAGGTGGGCCGGCTCGTCCTGCTGCTCGCGCGTCATGTTCAGCATCACCGCGAATTCGTCGCCGCCGAGGCGGCCGACGTCTTCGCGCAGGTCCATCACGCGCATCAGGCGGTTGCTGAACTGGCGCAGCAATTCGTCGCCCAGGGCCGGGCCGAGCGAATCGTTGACGATCTTGAAGCGGTCGAGCGTGATGAACAGCACCGCCACGCGCCAGGCCTTGTCCTGGGCCAGTTCGATCGCTTCGCTCAGGTTCTGGTAGAACAGGGTGCGGTTCGGCAGGCCGGTGAGTGCGTCGTAGCTGGCCAGGTGCTTCAGGCGCTGCTGGGCGTGGCGGCGTTCGCTGATGTCGCGCGCCACCGCAATCAGGAGCTTGCTGCTGCCCGCCTCCTGCCACTGCCAGCTGATCTCGACCGGCACCTCCCCCTCGCCGCCGGCGCGCAGCAGCTCGGTCTCGGCGATGTCGGATTCGTGGGCGGCGGCGTTGGTGTCGAGGTGGCGCTGCAGCTGCTTGGCGGTGGTCAGGCCCAGCGCCACCGGGTCGATGCGCAGCAGCGCGTCGCGCGAGAAGCCGAGCATGCGGCAGGCGCCTTCGCTCACGTCCACCAGCGCCAGGCTGCCGGCGTCGATCAGGAAGATGGCGTCGGCGGTGGCGTCCATGGCGCGCCGGAAGCGTTCCAGTTCGGCCGTCCGTTCGCGCACCGTGCGTTCCAGGTTGGCGCCGTGGGCCAGCGATTCGCGGTGCATCAGGCGCACTTCCAGCAAATTGCGGATGCGCGTCATCACCTCGACCGTGTCGAGCGGCTTGCCGATGAAGTCGCGCGCGCCGGCTTCGAGCGCCGCCAGTTTTTTATCCGGTTCGGCCGTCACCACCAGCACCGGCAGCCAGGATTCGCTTTCCAGCGGCTTCAGCGCTTCCATCACCTGGAAGCCGTCCATGTGCGGCATGTGCAGGTCGAGGATGATCAGGTCGAAGCGGTACTTCAGGTGCAGGGCCACCACCTGGCGCGGGTCGGTGGTGCTGTGCACGTTCTCGTAGCCGGTGGTCTTCAGCAGGTATTCGAGCAGCTGCACGTTGACCGGCTGGTCGTCGACCACCAGCACCCGTGCGCGCCGCACCTCGGCGGGCGTGATCATGTTGCTTGTCCTTTCCTGGCCGCCAGCTGGGCCAGCGTGCCGTCGATCGCTTCATTGAACTTGTCGATGTCGACCGGTTTCGTCAGGTAGCGGAAGAAGCCTGCCGCCAGGCCGCGCTCGACGTCGCCGGCCATGGCGTTGGCCGACAGGGCGATGGCCGGCGTGGCCGCCATCTGCGGGTCGCGTTTCAATTCGGCGAGGACCTCGTAGCCGCTCATGCCGGGCAGGTTAATGTCCATCAAGATGATGTCGGGGCGCCGTTCGCGCGCCAGCGCCAGCCCGCCCGGGCCGTCGCCCGCGGCGATCAGGTGCAGGTCGGGACGGAAGCGCACGATTTCCTCGACCAGCTTCAGGTTGGCCGGGTTGTCCTCGATGTACAGCACCAGGTGCGGAGCGCCGGCGGCGCGCCCGACCGGCGCGGCCGCCATGGCGCCGTCGCGGGCGCCGCTGTCCGTGCTGCGCGCCGTGGTGTCCAGTTCGATCGCGAACACGCTGCCCACGCCGGGGCTGCTGCTCACGTGGATCGCGCCGCCCATCAGCTCCACCAGGCGGCGCGTAACCACCAGGCCGATGCCGGTGCCTTCCTGGGCGCCGGCTTCCTGGCCCAGGCGGTTGAAGGGCTGGAACAGGCTGTCCAGCTGGTCGGGGCGCAGGCCCATGCCGGTGTCCTGCACCGAGATGCGCAGCCGCCCCGGCCCGGCCTGGGCGCAGTCGAGCACCACGGCGCCGGCCTCGCGGTTGTACTTGACCGCGTTCGACAGCAAATTCAGCAGCACCTGCTTCAGGCGCGTGCGGTCGGCCAGCAGCACCGCCTCCACCGCGTCCGGGAACAGCACGCGGATGCCGCGCCCGGCCGCCAGCGGCTCGATCATGGTGCGGCACTCTTCCAGGATCTCGCCCAGGGCCACCGGCTCCATGGTCAGCGGAATCGTGCCCGACTCCACCTTGGCCAGGTCGAGGATCTCGTTGATCAGGGTGAGCAAATGCCGCCCGGACTTCAGGATGTGGCTGGCGAATTCCTTCTTTTGCGCGTCGGTGGTGGGCAGCGCCGCCGAGGTGAGGATCTGGGCGAAGCCGAGGATGGCGTTCAGCGGCGTGCGCAGCTCGTGGCTCATCGACGAGAGAAAAGCGGATTTCGCCTGGTTGGCGTTGCGCGCCTCGTCGATGGCATTCGCCAGTTCGGCGTTGGCCAGCGCCAGCTGCAGGGTGCGCTCGTCGACGCGGTGCTCGAGCTGCTCGTTCAGGCGCATCACTTCCTGCTGGGCGCGCGAGCGCTCCTGGGCTTCGCGCGCAATGGTGGCGTTCGAGTCTTCCAGCTCGCGCGTGCGGCTCTCGATTTCGCTCAGCATGGCGTTGAAGGAGTCCACCAGCTCGGCCGCCTCGTCGTTGCTGATGCGCGGCGCGCGGCGCGAATAATCGCGCGTGACCACCACGTCGTGGGCGATTTCCGTGATGGCGACGATGGGCGCGGTGATGATGCGGCCCAGGCGCCGCATCACCAGGTAGGCGATCGCCATCGCCAGCAGGGTCACGGCGAGCGCGATCGCCAGGTAATCCAGGGTGCGCGCCAGCAGGCGGTTCTCGGCGCGCAGCCAGACCGTGCCCACGGTTTCGCCGTTCTCGGCGATGGGACGGAACACCACGATGTGGTCGCCTTCTATGCGGGCGCCCGCGCTTTCGGCACGCGCCGGGAACACGGCGCCGGCGCCGCCGGCCGCGTAGGAAGCGAACAAGCGGCCGCGGTCGTCGTAGATGGCGGCGGCGTCGACCAGCGGGCGGGTGCGCAGCAGGGCCAGGTTCTCGCCGGCCAGGCGCGCATCGTCGAAGCTGAGCGCGGCCGAGGTCATGTGGCCGACCAGCTCGGCCTGGGTCGAGAGGTCGTTGATCAGCGAGCGGTGGTAGCTGCGCAGGTCGTAGCCGATGACCAGGCCGACCGACACCACCAGCGCGGCCAGCGTGGTGGCCATCACGACGGCGACCAGCTTCTTGCGGATCGAGGGCAGGCGGATCATGGCGCCACGCCGATCAGGGTGGCACAGGTCCGGCGCGCGCGCCACGCGGCCCGGATGGGGTAGACCATCACGACCGCGCCGGCCAGGCCCGGCAGCACGCGTATAGATGAAGCAGCATGGTGATCGTTAGAATGAAGGAAACGCGGCAGTGGAGCGCCGGGTTGCAGGATAGCAGTACGGAATGTCAACGTGTCGCACGGGACATTTTGCACACTGAAAGTATGCCACTCTACCCGCTCGCTTGTCTTTTGGACAGCATCTGCGTGGATTTTTTCCTGCAAGTTTGCTACACCGGCCGGCGCCGCCGCGCGCTAGAATGGTCCATGCGCGGCCGATGCCGCCGCGCCTGCCGCGCCGCCGGCTTGCCAGCCTGCCCGCGGCGCCCCGGGACCGTCATACCAATGGAGGAGTAGCCGCATGAGCAAGGACATCATCGAACTCGCAACGCAGGTCGGCGCGGCGCTGCAAGCCAAGCGCCTGGTGCTGGCCACCGCCGAATCCTGCACCGGCGGCGGCGTGTCGCAGGCCATCACCGAGATCGCCGGCTCCACCGCCTGGTTCGATTGCGGCTTCGTCACCTATTCCAACAATTCGAAGACCGAGCTGCTGGATGTCTCGGCCGCGCTGATCGCGCAATTCGGTTCCGTCAGCGAGGAAGTCGCGGCCGCCATGGCCGAGGGCGCGCTTTCGAACAGCAATGCCGACGTCGCCCTCTCGACCACCGGCATCGCCGGCCCCACCGGCGCGGTGCCGGGCAAGCCGGTCGGCACGGTCTGTTTCGGCTGGTCGCGCGGCGACAGCAGCTTTACGGAACGCCTGGTGTTCCAGGGCGACCGCCAGGCCGTGCGCGAGCAAACCGTCATCCACGCGCTGCGCGGGCTGCTGCGCTTTATCGAATAAGTGCGGCGAGGAGTACGCCGCCGCCCTGCGCTGGCCGGCCCGCTGCTGGCCGGCCTGCTGGCGCTGTCCTGGGCCTGCGCCGCGCAGCCGGTGCCGAAGCCGGCAGCCGGCGCGACTGTCTACGCCGTTGGCGACATCGCCCGCTGTGCCCATCCCGACCCGCGCTGGTCGGGCGCGGCCGATACCGCCGCCGTGGTGGCCGCCGGCCTGGCCGCCGACCCGAGCGCGGTCGTGCTGACCCTGGGCGACCATACCTACCCGCGCGGCACGGCGCAGGAGTTCGCCAACTGCTACGACCCGACCTGGGGCCGCTTCAAAGCACGCACCTGGCCCACGCCCGGCAACCACGAGTACTACACCAAGGGCGCCCTGCCCTATTTCGCGTATTTCGGCGCGCGCGCCGGCAGCCCGGAACGCAGCTGGTACAGCCTGGGCCTGGGCAGCTGGCGCGTGATTTCCCTCGACAGCAACCTGGCCCCGGCCGCCCACGCGGCCCAGCTGGACTGGCTGCGTGCGGAACTGCGCGACAAGCCGAGCCGCTGCACCCTCGCCATCTGGCACCATCCGCTGTACAGTTCGGGCGGGCACGGCAGCGTGCCCAAGATGCAGGATGCCTGGGCCATCTTGCACGCGGCCGGCGCGGAACTGGTATTGTCCGGGCACGACCACGACTACGAGCGCTTCGCGCCGCAGGATGCGAACGGCAACCTGGACCGCGCCGGCGGCCTGCGCCAGTTCGTGGTCGGCACCGGCGGCGCCTTTGCCACGCCGTTCCTGCTGACGGTGAAACACAGCGAGGCGCGCGACGCCAGCCGCAACGCCGTGCTGCGCCTGACCCTGCGCGACGACGGCTACGACTGGGAATTGCTGGAAGCGACCCCACCTGGGTTGCCGAACGCATCGCCGCCCGACCATGGCAGCGCCGCCTGCCACTGAACCATCTTCAATGAATCCTGGAGTACCCGCATGAAAACCCGTCCGCTGTTCGCCGCCTCCGTGCTGCTGGCCGCCCTGAACAGTGCCGGCGCGCAGGCCGGAGGCGCCGCGGCGCCCGCCCCCCTTCCCGACGTGCCGAACATCGCCTACGACAAATACACGCTGCCGAACGGCCTGCAAGTCATCCTGGTGGAAGACAAGCGCCTGCCGGTGGTGGCCGTGAACGTCTGGTACCACGTCGGCCCGGCCAACGAGGCGCCCGGCCTGGCCGGCTTCGCCCACCTGTTCGAGCACATGATGTTCGCGGGTAGTAAACACTTGCCGCGCGGCCTGGCCGACCGCCTGCTCGAAGGCGCCGGCGCCAGCGACAGCAACGGCGGCACCGGCTACGACAGCACCAGCTACTACGACACCGTGCCTGCCAACCAACTCGAGCTGGCCCTGTGGGTGCACGCCGACCGCATGGGCTACCTGCTCGACGTGCTCGACCAGAAAGCCCTGAGCAACCAGCAGGACGTGGTGCGCAACGAGCGCCGCGAAACAGTGGAAAACGAACCCTACGGGATCGTCGAGGAAGCCCTGAACCACGCCCTGTTCCCGCCCGGCCACCCCTACTACGCCTCGGTGATCGGTTCGCACACCGACATCCAGGGTGCGCAGCTGGGCGACGTGCGCGACTTCTTCACGCGCTACTACGGCCCCAACAACGCCAGCATCGTCATCGCCGGCGACATCGACAAGGTCAAGGCACGCGCCCTGGTGGCCAAGTATTTCGGCAGCCTGAAAGCCGGCCCCGCCGTCGCGCGCCCGCAAGTGAGCACCCCGCCGATCACCGAGGAACGGCGCCTGACGGTGCCCGACCGCGTGGAACTGGCGCGCGTCTACATGGGCTGGCTCACGCCGCCGGCCTACCAGCCGGGCGACACCGAGCTGGCGGTGGCGGCGCAAATCCTCGCCGGCGGCAAGTCGAGCCGCCTGTACCAGTCGCTAGTCTACGAGCGCCAGATCGCCCAGGACGTGGATGCCGACCAGGACGCGCGCGCCCTGGCCTCCACCTTCCTGGTCGAGGTGACGGCGCGCGCCGGCCACACGCCGCAGGAACTGGAAGCGGCGATCGACGCCGAACTGGCGGCCCTGCGCGAGCAAGGCCCGTCGGCGGCCGAAGTCGCGCGCGCCAAGCGCCAGATCGAAACCGCCATGCTCACCGGCCTGGAGCAGCTGGGCGGCGACGGCCTGGCCGACCAGCTGAACCACTACAACCAGTTCACCGGCGACCCGGGCTACCTGGCGCAGGACATCGCGGCCCTGCGCCGCATCACGCCGGCCGACGTGCAGCGCGCCGCGCAGACCTGGCTGCAGCCGAAGCACCGCGTGATCGTGGCCGCCGTACCGGGCGAACCGACACTGCCGCACGACCCGCCGGTACCGAAGCAGGGCAAGTCCCCGAAGGCGAAAAGCACGGGCGTCAACCCGGCCGAAGCCTGGCGCGCGAAAGCGCCGCAGGCCGGCCCGGCGCCGCAGTTCACGCTGCCGCTGGGCGAGACCTTCCGCCTGCAGAACGGCCTCACCGTGATCCACCACCGTAACCCGGCGCTGCCGCTGGTGTCGGCCGAAGTCGTGGTCAGGAGCGGCGCCGACAGCAATCCGCTGGCCCTGCCCGGCCTGGCCAGCTTCACGGCCCAGATGCTGACCGAAGGCACGGCCCGGCGCAGCGCCCTGGCGCTGGCCGAGGAAGTCGCGCAGCTGGGCGCCTTCCTCGACGCCGACAGCGGCACCAATGCCTCGGCCGTGTCGCTGCTGGCGCTGCGCTCGACCTTCGAGCAGGCCTTCGCCATCATGGCCGACGTGGTGCTGCATCCGGCCTTCCCGCCTGAAGAAATCGAGCGCCAGCGCGCCGGCCGCCTGGGCGATTTGCTGGGCCAGCGCGACGAGGCCGAGGCCGTGGCCGCGGTAACCGCCGTCGCCGCCCTGTACGGGCCGCGCCATCCCTACGGCTACGGCCAGCTGGGCCTGGAAGCGGCCGTCCACGCCATCACGCGCGAGGACGTGCTGGCCTTCTGGCGCCGCCATTACGTGCCGGCGAATGCGGCGCTGGTGGTCACCGGCGACATCGCACTCGACGAACTGAAAACCCTGGCCGAACGCCATTTCGGCGCCTGGCAAGGCGACCAGGCCCCGGCCTTCGCCCCGGGCGCGCCGGCGCCGACGCGCGCACGCGTGGTGGTGGTCGACAAGCCGGGCGCGCCCCAGACCGCGCTGCGCCTGGTGGCCGTCGGCGCGGAACGGATCAGCGACCAATATCCGGCGCTGGAGGTGATGAACGCGGCCTTCGGCGGCCTGTTCACCAGCCGCATCAACCAAAGCCTGCGCGAGGAAAAGGGCTACAGCTATGGCGTGTTCTCGGGCTTCCGCTACGGCCGCACGCCGGGCCCGTTCAGCATCGCCGGCAGCGTGCGCGCCGACGCTACCGGCGCCTCGGTGGCCGAGATCCTGCGCGAGGCGCGCGCGATGATGGACCAGCCGCTACCCGACGCCGAGCTGGCCGGCGCGCGCAACGCCCAGCTGCTGTCGCTGCCGAACGGCTTCGAGACCAATGCCGACGTCGGAGCGAGTCTCGCCGAAGCCTTTGTCTTCGGCCTGCCGCTGGACTACTACCGCCAGCTGCCCGCCAAGCTGGCGGCGGTGACGGCGCACGACGTGCAGGCGGCGGCGCGGCGCTACCTCGACCCGGCGCAGCTGATCATCGTGGCCGTGGGCGACCGCAAGCGCATCCTGCCGCAGCTGGAGAAGCTGAAACTCGGTCCAGTCGAGTTGCGCGACAGCGAAGGACAGCTGCTGCCGTGACGCTGCCGCCGTAAAAGCGGCGCGTGACGGCACACGCGCTTTCCCGGCGGTTACTTGTCGAATCGTCTATCATGGGCCGACTGTATTCACATACCGCGGCCCATGAACCAATTCACGATCCAGCAAAAGTTCTTCCTTCTTCTCCTCACCCTGGTCACCATCGCCTTCGGCTGGATCCTGCTGCCGTATTCCGGCGCGGTGTTCTGGGGCATGGTGCTGGCAATCCTGTTCGCGCCGCTGTACCGGCGCCTGCTGGCCGCCACGCGGCAAAAACCCACGCCCGCCGCCCTCCTCACGCTGCTCTCGATCATCGTGATGGTGATCCTGCCGCTGTCCCTGATCGGCGCCTCGCTGGTGCGCCAGGCAGTCGGCGTGTACGACATGATCGGCTCCGGCCAGATCGACTTCGGCCGCTACTTCCAGCAGATCGTCGGCGTGCTGCCGGACTGGGTCGTGTCGCTGCTCGAGCGCTTCGAGCTGACCGACCTGGCCTCGCTGGAGCAGAAGCTGTCCGAAGGCGCGGCCCAGGTCAGCCAAGTGTTTGCGCGCTATGCCATCAACTTCGGGCGCAACACCTTCGACTTCCTGGTCAGCCTGACCATCATGCTGTATTTGCTGTTCTTCCTGCTGCGCGACGGCCAGGGCCTGGCCAACCGCATCAAGCGCGCCGTGCCGCTCAGCCGCATGTACAAGCAGCGCCTGTTCGATAACTTCACCACCGTGATCCGCGCCACCGTGAAGGGCAACGTGCTGGTGGCCATGGCCCAGGGCGCGCTGGGCGGCCTGATCTTCTGGTTCCTGGATGTGCAGGCGCCGCTGCTGTGGGGCGTGGTGATGGCCTTCCTGTCGCTGCTGCCGGCCGTCGGCGCGGCCCTCGTCTGGGCGCCGGTGGCGGTGTATTTCCTGGTGACGGGCGCGATCTGGCAAGGCGTGGTGCTGATCGCCTTCGGCGTGCTGGTGATCGGCCTGGTCGACAACATCCTGCGCCCGATTTTGGTCGGCAAGGACACCAAGATGCCGGATTACCTGGTGCTGCTGTCGACCCTGGGCGGTATGGCGCTGTTCGGGCTGAACGGCTTCGTGATCGGGCCGGTGATCGCGGCGCTGTTCATTGCGGCCTGGGAGATGTTTGCATCGGCGGAGGAGTTCCACCCGCAGTAAGCGTCAGGAATCGACTCGGGGCCGGTTGGCGCGTGCGCGCTTGCCGGCCCCCTCTTTTTGCCCTAACATGTGAACATCTATTCACATGTTAATGATGACGATTCCCGAACAAGCCGACCACGTCGAGCAGGTCGCCGACCTTTTCCACCTGCTGGGCGACGCCACCCGCCTGCGCATCGTGCTCGCCTGCTTGGCCCAGCCGACCGCCGTGGGCGACATCGCCACCACGCTGAATTTATCGAGCTCGCTGGTCAGCCACCACCTGCGCCTGCTGCGCGCGGCGCGCATCGTGAAGGCCGAACGCCAGGGCAAGCAGGTGTTCTACGCCGCCGCCGACGCCCACATCAGCAGCCTGCTGTCCAACATGTTCGAGCACATTGCCGAACCCGCCAACGGAAACGAACCATGAGCCACGACCATTCTTCCCACGATCACGACCATGGACACGGCCACGCGCATGGGCATGGGCATGCGCACGGCCACCACCACGCGCATGCGCCGGTCGCCGGGCACGAACGCGCCTTTGTCCTGGCGATTGGCCTGAACACGGCATTCGTTGCCATCGAATTCATCTACGGCTTCCTGGCCAACTCCACCGCGCTGATGGCCGACGCCGGCCACAATTTGTCGGACGTGCTGGGCCTGGTGCTGGCCTGGGGCGCGGCCCTGCTGGCCAAGCGGGCGCCAAGCGCACGCTATACCTACGGCCTGCGCAGCTCCTCGATCCTGGCGGCGCTGGGCAATGCCCTGCTGCTGCTGCTCGCCTGCGGCGCGATCGCCTGGGAAGCCGTGCAGCGCATCGCCGAGCCGCATCCGGTGGCGGGCGTCACGGTGTCGGTGGTGGCGGCCATCGGCGTGGCCATCAACGGTTTCTCGGCCTGGCTGTTCATGGCCGGCAGCAAGGGCGACCTGAACGTGCGCGGCGCCTACCTGCACATGGCGGCGGACGCCGCAATCTCGCTGGGCGTGGTGATCTCGGGCCTGGCGATCATCGCCACCGGCTGGACCTGGCTCGATCCGGCGGTGAGCCTGGTGATCGTGCTGGTGATCGTCTGGGGCACCTGGTCGCTGCTGCGCGAATCGCTGCAGATGGCGATGGCGGCGGTGCCGGCCAGCGTCGACGCGCACGCGGTCGAGGATTTCCTCGAAGCGCGCCCGGGCGTGACCGGGGTGCACGATTTGCACATCTGGGCCATGAGCACGACCGAGACCGCGCTGACGGCCCACCTGGTGATGCCGGGTGGCTATCCGGGCGATGGTTTCCTCGACGAGACCGTGGCGGCGCTGCGCGAGAAGCACGGGATTGCCCATTGCACCTTGCAGGTCGAGGAAGGCACGAGCACGCACGGCTGTGCGCTGGCGCATGAAGCGTGAAGTCCGGCCGATCATGAGGCTGCGCTGGTGTCACCCCCGGGTAACGCCCGGCCAATGATGGTCGTACGGTGGGCACCCCGTGCCCACGCGGTTACGTACGCATGCTTTCTGCGTTTGCCGTGAAATGTCGCTCGAAACGATGAGCGAAGTGTTAGCCCTTTTTGAGGTTTGCAGATGATGAAACGCTACGGGGCGATGCCTCACCGCTAACGACGACGGACACGCACGTAACCGCGTGGGCACGGAGTGCCTAGCGCGGCCCGGCCCACCCTACAGTCCAGGCCGCAGGCCTTTATCTCAAGGCCGCAGGCCTCTATTGGGCGGCACGGGGCGCATTGCGCGCCCATCCCCCCCAGGCCGCAGGCCTCGATCAGCCGGCCAGGTTCGCGAACAACGCCGTACTCAAATACCGTTCGCCGAACGACGGAATGATCGTCACGATCAGCTTGCCCGCATTCTGCGGCCGTTGCGCCACCTGGATTGCCGCCCACAGCGCCGCGCCCGACGAAATCCCGACCAGCAGCCCTTCCTCGCGCGCCGCCGCCCGCGCCGTCTCGAAGGCATCCTCGTTGCGCACCGCGATCACCTCGTCGTAGATCGCGGTATTGAGCACCTGCGGCACGAAGCCGGCGCCGATGCCCTGGATCGGGTGCGGTCCCTTGGTGCCTTTCGACAGCATCGGCGAGGCGTCCGGTTCCACCGCAATCGCCTGGAAGCCCGGCTTGCGTTCCTTCAGCACTTCGCCGACACCGGTGATGGTGCCGCCGGTGCCGACGCCGGCCACCACGATGTCCACTTTACCGTCGGTATCGCGCCAGATTTCCTCGGCCGTGGTGCGGCGGTGGACGTCCGGGTTGGCGGGGTTGTTGAATTGCTGGGGCATGAAGGCGCGCGGGTCGGACGCGACGATTTCCTCGGCGCGGCGGATGGCGCCGACCATGCCCTCGGCGCCCGGGGTGAGCACCAGTTCGGCGCCGTAGGCGCGCAGCAGCATGCGCCGCTCGTTGCTCATGGTCTCGGGCATGACCAGCTTGCAGCGGTAGCCGCGCGCGGCGCATACCATCGCCAGCGCGATGCCGGTGTTGCCGCTGGTCGGCTCGACCACGACAGTGTCCGGGCCGATCTTGCCGGCCCGTTCCGCCGCTTCGATCATCGCCAGGCCGATGCGGTCTTTTACGCTGTGCGCGGGGTTGTGGAACTCGAGCTTGGCCAGGATCTCGGCGCCGCCGGGGCCCAGCTTGCGGATCCTGACCAGCGGCGTATTGCCGATCAGCTCAGTGACATCGTTTGCGATACGCATTGCACACCCCCGCTCTGGTTGTCAGTTCGCGTTTATTTTACGCCCAGCAGTTCCACGTCGAAGATCAGGTCGGAATCCGGCGGAATCGAGCCGCCCGGCGCACCGCGCGACCCATAGGCCAGGCGGCTCGGGATGATCAGGGTGCGCTTGCCGCCCACCTTCATGCCGGCCACGCCCTGCTCCCAGCCCTTGATGACCTGGCCCGCGCCCAGCTGGAAGTCGAGCGGCGTGCGCCCGGCGTCGAGCGAGGAATCGAACTTGCGGCCACGCTGGTTGCGCGCCATCGGCTTGTAGAACCAGCCCGTGTAGTTGACGGTCACCTTGTGGCCGAGCTCGGCCGTTTGACCCTTGCCGACCACGCGGTCGACGATTTCGAGCTGGGGTTCGCTTGGCACGACCGGCTGCGGCGCCTGGGCGGCTGCCGCGGCGTTCTGGGCCGCGCCGCTGACGGCTTCGGCGCCGCTCTGGGTGGCCTGGCCGGCCGCGCCGGCAGCCTGCTGCGAACCGGCGGCGGCCTGCTCGGCGGCACTTTGCACGCCTTGCTGGCGCACGGTGGTGGCAGCCTGGTCGGCGCTTGCGGCGGCATTCTGCGGGGCGGTCACCGGGGCGCCCTGCTGGGCGTGGGCGGCGGCCGCTGCCAGCAGCAGGGCCAGGAAGGAAGTACGACGGATCATGTGGTCTCTTTCAATAACAGGATTTCAATCGATCATCCTATGATAGCAAAGGCACACGCCGGGGTGACAGCCCCGTTACATCGGCTTACTCGCCTTACGCGGTCTCAGTCTGGGTCTCGGCCACGGCCGTTTCCACGGCTTGCACTTCGGCCGCTTCCGCCATCTTGCGCAGGATATGGCCGGCGGCAATCATGCCGAAGCTGGCGGTGACCACCATGCTGGAACCGAAGCCGGCGCAGTTCAGGCCGGTGACGCTGCTACCGATCTCGCAGGCCTCCTCCGCCTCGGGATAGCGTAGCGGCTCCATCGAGAACACGGCGTCGATGTGGTATTTCTGCTTTTCCCCGCGCGAAAAACCGTACTGCGCGCGCAGCAGCTTGCGCACCTTCTTCAGCAACGGCTCCTGCTCGGTGCGGGCCAGGTCGCGCACCTCGATCCTGGTCGGGTCGATCTGGCCGCCGGCGCCACCGATGATCACCAACGGCAGCGCCTGGTCGCGGCAGTAGGCGATCAGCGCGGCCTTGGCCTTCACGCTGTCGATGGCGTCGACCACGTAGTCGAAACCCTTGCCGCCCACCATCTGCGGGATATTGTCCGGGTCGACGAAGTCCTCGACCAGGGTCACCTTGCAGTAGGGATTGATCTGGGCGATGCGCTCGCGCAGGGCCTCGATCTTCGGCATGCCGACGGTGGAGGTCAGCGCCTGGATCTGGCGGTTGATGTTCGACTCGGCCACGTTGTCGAGGTCGATCAGGGTCAGGTGGCCGACGGCGCTGCGCGCCAGGGCCTCGACGATCCAGGAGCCGACGCCGCCGACGCCGATCACGCAAACGTGCGCCGCACGGAAGCGTTCGAGCGCACGCTCGCCGTAGAGCCGGGCGATGCCGCCGAAGCGGCGTGCGAAGTCGATGTCGTCGTCCAGGGTTGCTGCAAAGGTGGGGGTTGCGGTCGTAGTCATCCCGCCATTTTACCGAACCCATCCTGCGCAACTGCACTAAAATGCCTGTTAGCTAATCAAAAAAATTCCCTCTGTCATAAAAGCGCACATGAACGATTCCCTCCTCGACGCCGCCCCCGGTTTCGACCAGCCGATTGCCGTCCTCAAGCATTGCCATGGACGCATCCGCAAGCAGCTCGCCACCCTCGAACGCCTGCTCGCGCACCTGCCCGACCACGGCGCCGACGCACAGGCGCGCCAGGCGGCGGGCGCCGTGTTGAAATACTTCGAGAAGGCGGCCCACCTGCACCACGACGACGAGGAGCAGGACCTGATCCCGATGCTGCGCAGCGTGGCGCAAGGCGAGGATGCCGCCACCCTGCAGGCGCTGGCGCCCACCATCCTGCACGACCACAAGGAGATGGACGCGCTCTGGCAAGACCTGCACGAGCAACTGAGCGCGATTGCGGACGGCAGCGCCAGCACCCTGTCCGGCCCGGCCGTGCAAGGCTTCGTGCAGCGCTACACGGCCCACATGGAACGCGAGGAAAGCACGATGGCGCCGATGGCCATGCGTTTGTTCTCCAGCGAGCAGATGGCGCGCCTGGGTGCGGCAATGGCGCAACGCCGTGGCGTTGAAATCACGCCGCCCCCTGCCCCGGCGCCGGCCATCGGCGACGCCGTCGCCGGCCTGCGCAAGGACTACGGCCAGGCCAGCCTGAACGAAGACGAGGTGCTCGACGATCCGGTCGACCAGTTCACGCGCTGGTTCGAGCAGGCCTTGAAGGCCGAGGTCAACGAGCCGAACGCGATGAATGTGGCCACCGTCGATGGCGATGGACGGCCGAGCTCGCGCATCGTGCTGGTCAAGCAGTTCGACGAGCGCGGCTTCACCTGGTACACCAACTACGACAGCCGCAAGGCCGAGGAATTGCGCGCCAATCCGCACGCTGCTCTGCTATTCTTTTGGAGCGAACTTGAACGCCAGGTGCGCATCGAAGGCCGGGTCGAAACGACCTCGTCCGAGGAAAGCGACAAGTATTTCCATAGCAGGCCCTTGAAGAGCCGCTTGTCGGCGATCGCCTCCCAGCAGAGTGCGCCGATCGCGAACCGCGCGGCCCTGGAACAGAACTACGACGCCGTTGCCGCGCAAGCGGGCGACACACCGGCGCGCCCCGCCAACTGGGGCGGCTTCCGCCTGGTGCCCGAGCGCATCGAGTTCTGGCAGGGGCGCCGCTCGCGCTTCCATGACCGCATCGTCTACACGCGCCAGGAAGACGGCAGCTGGACCAGGCAACGCTTGCAGCCGTAACACCGCAGCAGTACAGCACGCAGCATCCGCAGTCGTTTCACGCACCGCCCGCCCGCATGCGGGCCCCGTCATGTCTTCAAGCCGGCCTCCGAGCCGGCTTCAACCTGGCTGGAGGGATACGTGTTCAACGAAATGAAACTCGGCGCCTGGAGCACGGGCATGCGCAGCAAGTTGTCGCTGCCCCTGCGTGTCGAACTCTGGAACGGCGAGCACGTCGACTTGTCGCCCGCCCCGCCGCTGGTCACCATCCGCATCCCGAAGCCGGCCTCGCTGCGCTACCTGCTCTCGCCTTCGCTGTACAAGCTCGGGCAAGCCTATGTCGAAGGCGCCATCGAAGTGAAGGGGCGGGCCGCCGACATGATCCGCATCGGCAGCGAACTGGCCGCCGCCACCGGCAAGCACGGGCGCCGCTTCGCCCACCCGCTGCGCCTGCTGTCGCCGCACACGCGCAGGAAAGACGCCGAGGCGATCCGCTACCACTACGACGTGTCCAACGCTTTCTACCAGGCCTGGCTCGACCCGAACCTGGTGTATTCCTGCGCTTATTTCGAAACGGGCGCTGAAGACCTGGCCACGGCGCAAGTGCGCAAGATCGACCACATCCTCACCAAGATCGGCCTGCGTCCCGGCCAGACCCTGCTCGACATCGGCTGCGGCTGGGGCGCGCTGGCGATCCGCGCGGCCGAGCAGTTCGGTGCGCGCGTGCTCGGGGTCACGCTGTCGGAAAACCAGGCGGCGCTGGCGCGCGAGCGGGTGGCGGCGGCCGGGCTGGCGGAGCGGGTCGAGATTCGCCTGCAAGACTACCGCGACGTCAGCGGCCAGTTCGACCGCATCACCAGCGTCGGCATGTTCGAGCACGTGGGCGTGCAGCACCTGGCCGAGTATTTCGAGCGCGTCAACGCCCTGCTGGCGCCGGGCGGCGTGGTCATGAACCACGGCATCACCTCGACCGACGTCGAGGGCCGCGCCACGCCCTACGGCGGCGGCGAATTCATCGACCAGTACGTGTTTCCGCAGGGCGAGCTGGCCCACCTGGGGGCGGTAATCAAGGCCATGCAGGCGGGCGGGCTGGAAGTGCGCGACGTGGAAAATTTGCGCCGCCACTATGCCAAAACCTGCGCCACCTGGACCGAGAATTTCGAGCACCGCGCCGACGAGATCGCCCGGCTGACCGATGGCAAGCGCTTTCGTATCTGGCACGTCTACCTGGCCGGCTGCGCCTACGCGTTCGCGCACGACTGGATCAGCCTGTACCAGATCGTGTGCGGCAAGGCGGGGGAAGACCCGGCGCAGATGCCGTGGTCGAGGAAGTACATGTATGAGTAGCGGCGAGTACTTGTCGAGTGGGCCGGTTTGCCCACTCGACAAACGTCCTTTTACTTCATGAACTGCTGGAAGGTCTTCCTGAACTTCGCCACCTTCGGCGCCACCACGAAGGCGCAGTAGCCCTGCATCGGGTGCTGCGCGTAATAATTCTGGTGGTACTCCTCGGCCTTGTACCAGGTTTCTTCCGGCAGCACCTGGGTCACGATCGGCGCATCCCACACGGCCGCCATTTCCGCCATTACCTGGCGCGCGGTGGCGTCCTGTTCGGCATTTTGGGTAAAGATCACCGAGCGGTATTGCGGCCCGACGTCATTGCCCTGGCGGTCCTGGGTGGTCGGGTCATGGATGGTGAAGAAGATCTGCAGGATGTCGCGGTAGCTGATCACCGAAGGGTCGAATTCCAGGCGCACCACTTCCGCGTGGCCGGTCGCCGCGCCACACACCTGCTCGTAGGTCGGGTTCACCACGTGGCCGCCCATGTAGCCCGATTCCACGCGCGTGACGCCGCGCACTTCCAGGTAAACCGCCTCGACGCACCAGAAGCATCCGCCGCCCAAAATCGCCACGCCGGCCGCTGTTTGCTCGCTCATCGCATACCTCAACATTGTTAGTGATGGCTTTACTCTAACGTAAAGCCACGCTTTGTGCAGACGCAACACGGCGCGCAAACGACGTGCCTGCCGTCGGAATGGCATAATGCGCATGCAAATTCCAAGGGTCCGATGAACACACGCTCTCCCCGCGCCACCGAGCGCGATTTCGATTCGGCGCATTTCCGCCAGGCACTGTCGCAATTCGCGACCGGGGTCACCGTCATCACGACGCGCCTCGAAGACGGCAGCTTCCGCGGGCTGACCGCCAGCTCCTTCAATTCCGTTTCGCTCGATCCGCCGCTGGTGCTGTGGAGCCTGGGCGCGGCGGCGAATAGCATGCCCGTCTTCAGCGGCAACTCGCACTACGTCATCAACGTGCTGGCGGCCGGCCAGGAAGAGCTCGCGCTGCGCTTTTCGCGCCGCACCGACGACCCGTTCGCCGGCGTCGAGTACGATTTGTCGCGCACCGGCCAGCCGATCCTGAAAGGCGCGGTGGCCTGGTTCGAATGCCATAACCGCAGCCGCTATCCCGAAGGCGACCACGTGATCTTCGTCGGCGAAGTCGAGGATTGCGAAGTCCAGCCGCAACCGGCCCTGCTGTTCCACGGCGGGCGCTTCGGCGTGACATCCTAGAAGGATCGCGCCAGCTTCCTGGAGTTTTGGGCAAGCCGCGGCCCCCGCCCCGCCCTACCATTCTCTTCCTCGCACCATCACCTCAAGGAAGAGACATCATGAGCAAAGTCTGGATGATTACGGGCGCCGGCCGCGGCATCGGCGCCGCCATCGCACGCGCAGCCCTCGACAACGGCGACCGGGTTGTCGCCACCGGCCGCACGCTGGCCCAATTGCAGGACGCCTTTGCCGGCGCCGATCCGGCACGCATCGCCCTCCTCGAACTCGACATCGCCGTCGAGGCCCAGGCCGCACCGGCCGTGGCCGCCGCCGTCGAGCGCTTCGGCCGCATCGACGTGCTGGTGAACAATGCCGCTTATGGCTTGCTGGGCCGCCTGGAAGAAGTCTCCAGCGACGAGATCGCCACGCAGTTCGCCGTCAACGTCCACGGCGTGATGCACATGCTGCGCGCGGCCCTGCCGGTGCTGCGGCGCCAGCGCGGCGGCCACATCATGAACATCAGCTCGATCGCCGGCATCACCGGCTTCGACGGCGCCTCGGTCTACTGCGCCAGCAAGTACGCCATCGAAGGCTTGACGGCCTCGCTGGCAATCGAGCTGGCGCCACTCGGGATCCAGGTCACGGCCGTGGAGCCCGGCTTCTTCCGCACCGAATTCCTCGACCCGAGCTCGGTGCGCTACGGCGCCGCCAGCGTCGGCGACTATGCCGGCTCGGTTGCCCAGGCCTATGGGGCCTACCAGGGCAAGCAGCTGGGCGACCCGCTGAAACTGGCCGCCGCCGTGATCGAACTGGCGGCGATGGCCTCTCCCCCGCGCCAGTTCCTGGCCGGCAGCGATGCCCTGGCCATGGCGACCACGGCGCTCGATGCGCGCCGCGCCGAGATGGCGGCCTTCCAGGCGCTGACGGTATCGACCGACCACGCCGCCTGAGCTGCCAGCCGCATGGTGTATCCTGCAACGACCACGCCATGAACGCACCCACGCCCACCCTCGTTCCCGGTCCCGACCTCGACCTCAATGTCGGCCTCGATCTCGGCCTGAAGCGCCTGGCCGCGTTGCTGGCCGCCAGCGCGCCGCAGGACGGCACGTTTGCGACCTGCATTCCGGGCGTGCACGCGGTGCGCGCCTCGAACGACAGCGCGGAACTGGTGCACGGCCTGCACCGCCCCGCGCTGTGCATCGTGGCCCAGGGCGCAAAGACCGTGATGCTGGGCGACGAATCCTATGACTACGATCCTTCGCGCATGCTGGTCTTTTCGCTCGACTTGCCGATTGCCGCCATGATCCGGCAAGCCAGCGTGGCCGCGCCCTATTTGTCGTTCCGTTTCGACCTGGATCTAGACCGGCTGGCCGAGCTGATCCTGAAGGCCTACCCGGATGGCGTGCCGCCCACACGCGCGGGCCGCGCCGTGCACCTGGCCCAGGCCAGCGCGGAAATCGTCGACGCCGCCGCACGCCTGATGGCGCTGGCCAGCCGGCCCGAGGACGCCGCCCTGCTCGGCCCATTGGTGCAGGACGAGATCCTGCTGCGCCTGCTGCGCGGCCCCTTCGGTGCACGCCTGGCCCAGCTGGGGCTGGTCGAGACCCACCGCATCGGCAAGGTGGTGGCCTGGATCCGCGCGCACTACGACCAGCCGATGCGCATCGACGACATGGCGCAGCTGGCGCATATGAGCGCCTCGTCGCTGCACGGCCAGTTCAAGTCGCTCACCTCGATGAGTCCGCTGCAATTCCAGAAGACCCTACGCCTGCAGGAAGCGCGGCGCCTGATGCTGGCCACCGGCATGGACGCCAGCCTGGCCTGCCAGCGCGTCGGCTACCTCAGCGCCTCGCAGTTCAGCCGCGAATACGCGCGCCACTTCGGCAACGCCCCCACACGCGACATGTCGCGCCTGCGCGATGCGGGATTGGCGGGCGCCGTCGCCTTTACCCAATGAGCATGGGCCAGGCCGTGTGAAAATGAAAATGGCTGTCGCAGTTTGAAAAGCAGCGTCAGTACGTCCTTCCTATAATCGCTTGACTCCGGCGCCGCGCCGGCTGACAAGAACACGAGACCAGGACCGACCATGACCGCTTCCGCATCGAATCGCAAGACCGCTTTCCACTGGGATGACCCACTGCTGCTGAACAGCCAATTGACCGACGAAGAGCGCATGGTGCGCGATGCGGCCGCCGCCTATTGCCAGGACAAGCTGCAGCCGCGCATCCTCGAGGCTTTCCGCCACGAGACCATGGACACCTCGATCTTCCGCGAAATGGGCGAACTCGGCCTGCTCGGCCCGACCATTCCGGAACAGTACGGCGGCCCGGGCATGAACTACGTCGCCTACGGCCTGATCGCGCGCGAAGTCGAGCGCGTCGATTCCGGCTACCGCTCGATGATGAGCGTGCAATCCTCGCTGGTGATGGTGCCGATCTTTGAATTCGGTAACGAGGCGACGAAGCAGAAATACCTGCCGAAGCTGGCGACTGGCGAGTGGATCGGCTGCTTCGGCCTGACCGAACCGAACCACGGCTCCGATCCTGGCTCGATGGTGACACGCGCCCGTAAGGTGGACGGCGGTTATGCCCTCACCGGCTCGAAGATGTGGATCACGAATTCGCCGGTGGCCGACGTGTTCGTGGTCTGGGCCAAGGACGACGAAGGCGCGATCCGCGGCTTCGTGCTGGACAAGGGCATGCAAGGCTTGTCGGCCCCGGCCATCCACGGCAAGTTCGGCCTGCGTTCCTCGGTCACCGGCGAGATCGTCATGGACAACGTGTTCTGCCCGGAAGAAAACGCCTTCCCCGACGTGCGCGGCCTGAAGGGTCCGTTCACCTGCCTGAACTCGGCCCGCTACGGCATCGCCTGGGGCGCCCTCGGCGCGGCCGAGGCTTGCTGGCACACCGCACGCCAGTACACCATGGACCGCAACCAGTTCGGTAAGCCGCTGGCGGCGAACCAACTGGTGCAAAAGAAGCTGGCCGACATGCAGACCGAGATCACGCTGGGCCTGCAAGGCTGCCTGCGCCTGGGCCGCATGAAAGACGAAGGCACGGCGGCGGTGGAAATTACCTCGATCATGAAGCGCAATTCCTGCGGCAAGTCGCTGGACATTGCCCGCACCGCGCGCGATATGCTGGGCGGGAATGGCATTTCCGACGAATTCGGGATCATCCGCCACATGGTGAACCTGGAAGTGGTGAATACCTATGAAGGCACCCACGACATCCACGCCCTGATCCTGGGCCGTGCGCAAACGGGAATCGCCGCGTTCTGAATCGGCGAATAAAAGGCAGCGCGGTAATCGCATTTCCCTGAAATCGATTACCGCGCAAATGAAATGTATATTCGCGCCGCCTTTTGACGGACAGGTTTTCCGCGTTGGCAGGGCTGTAAGCAATTTGCTCCAATCGCCATAGCGAAATGCATCTTCGTCCCGCACGCCATTTCGCGCATCTCCTTCGGCCCAGGCCATGGAATACGAGGGATCAGGCCGTCTCCGGGCGCGCCTTTGCCGACGCAATCCCGACCATATCGTCAATTCCCGCAATTCGTATTGTTTTATTAATCAATACGCTTATTCTTGCCCACACGATTACAAAACCACACAAATCTGTCCATACCGTGTGTACAATAAATTAACTCTAATCTAGTGTTCCACCTACATTACACGCGCGGAACATGACTCCCACCACGACCTCGGCATCGACAAACTCTCGGTCAAGCGATGCGTCGGCATTGTCCCTGGATCTCTTGCTGAGTAACTTGCCGGGGGCTGTTTACCGTTGCCTGAACGACCGCGAGTGGACGATGGAGTTCATCAGCGCCGGCGTCGAGCGCCTCACCGGTTACCCGGCTGCGGCCTTCATCGGCGAGCCGCCGCTTTCGTTTGCCAGCCTGATCCATCCCGACGACCGCGCCAAGGTGGCCGACGACACCAACGCCGCGATCCGCGACCGCCGCTCCTACCAGCTCAGCTACCGCATCACCAACGCCGCCGGCCAGCTGCGCTGGGCCTGGGAGCAAGGCGCGGCCGTCTACGACGCGCGCGGCGGCGTGGTGGCGCTGGAGGGCTTCATTGCCGACATCACCGTCTTGCGCCGCGCCGACATGCTGGCCCTGGAGCAGGCCTCGCTGCTCGACAAGGCGCACGACGCCATCTTCGTGATGGACATGAGCGCGCGCATTACCTACTGGAACAAGGGCGCCGAGCGCCTGTACGGCTGGAGCGCCGAGGAAGCGCGCGGCCAACACATGCCGGACCTGCTGTGCGACGACCATGCCGCCTACAGCGAGGCCTGGCACAACGCGCTGGCCGAAGGGGAATGGGCGGGCGAACTGCACCAGCACCGGCGCGACGGCTGCACCATGCAGGCCGATAGCCGCTGGACCGTGGTGCCGGCCAACGCCGCCGCCGGCGTGCCGCAAAAAATCCTGGTGATCAGCACCGACATCAGCGAGCGCAAGCACAACGAGGCGCGCATCCACCGCCTCGCCTATTTCGACGCCCTGACCGAGCTGCCGAACCGCGCCAGCCTGATGGACCACCTGCGCCGCGCCCTGATCGGCAGCGCCCGCTCGCGCAAGTACGGCGCCCTGATGTTCTGCGACCTCGACAACTTCAAGACCCTGAACGACACCCACGGCCACGCCGCCGGCGACGTGCTGCTGCAGGCGGTGGCGCGCCGCCTCGAACACAGCGTGCGCGAAGCCGACATGGTGGCGCGCCTGGGCGGCGACGAATTCGTGATTTTGGTGCCGCCCGAGGAAGACTCGCTCGATGCCGCCGCCCACCAGGCCGAGACCGTGGCGGCGAAGATCGTCGCGGCCATGTCGGCGCCCTTCCAGCTGGCCGATTTCATGTACGCGGTGTCGACCAGCGTCGGCGTGACCATGATCAGCGGCATGACCGACACCGTGGAATCGGCACTGAAGCAAGCCGATACGGCGATGTACCAGGCCAAGGCCGCCGGCCGCAACACCTTCCGCTTCTTCGACCCGGCCATGCAGGCGGCCTGGAGCGCGCGTTCGGAACTCGAGAACGGCCTGCGCCGCGCCCTGCGCAACCACGAGTTCATGCTGAACTACCAGCCGCAGCTGGACGGCGCCAGCCGCGTGATCGGCGCCGAAGCCCTGCTGCGCTGGCGCCAGCCGAACGGCGAGGTGCTGTATCCGACCGAGTTCATCAAGACCGCCGAGGAAACCAGCCTGATCGTCGAGATCGGGCGCTGGGTGCTGGGCACCGCCTGCGCCGAGCTGGCCAGCTGGCAGCGCAATCCGGCGACCAAGCACCTGTCGCTGTCGGTGAATGTCAGCGCGCGCCAGTTCATGGAGCCGGATTTCGTGGCCATGACCCAGGAAATCCTGGCGGCCACCGGCGTCGACGCGCACGGGCTGAAATTCGAGCTGACCGAGACCCTGGTGGTCACCGATTTCGCGCACACGGTGCAGACCATGGAAACCCTGCGCCGGCTCGGCATCACTTTCTCGCTCGACGACTTCGGCACCGGCTACTCGTCGCTGGCCTATCTGCGCAAGCTGCCGCTGGACCAGTTGAAGATCGATTACTCCTTCATGCGCGACGTGCTCACCAACGGCAACGACGCCTCGATCGTGCGCTCGATCATCGCCCTCGGCGGCAGCCTGGGCCTGCAGGTGATCGCCGAAGGCGTGGAAACGGCCGGGCAGCGCGAATTCCTGTCCGAGGCCGGCTGCTACGGCTTCCAGGGCTACCTCTACGAAAAAGCGCTCAGCGGCGAGCGCTTCACGCAATACGCGGCCGGGGTGCATTGAACCCGTATTTGTACCGCTAACGGCGACCGTACGGTGGGCACCCCGTGCCCACGCGGTTACGTGCGCGGCCCTTTCGCCACTGGCGAGGAAACATCGCTCGCTGACTTGAACCCGGGCCGCTGGCCGCCGCACATCTTTCGAGCGACGCCTCCGCGCTATCGGCTCCGAACCCGTGCGTAACCGCGTGGGCACGGGGTGCCCACCGTACGGTTGAGCTCATCAACGTCGGTTACCGCAACGATAACCATCCGCACGAATGAAAAAAGCCGGCAGGGTTTGCACCCATGCCGGCTTTCCTTGCAGCGCGAACGCTTAGAACTTGTAACCCACCGCCAGCACCACCGCCACCGGGTCCAGCTTCATGTGCTGGTTCTGGCCGCTCGAGAAGTGCACGTCGGTGCGCAGGCGGCTCTTGTTGACGGTCGCGTCGACGAACCAGCGCTCGTTCAGGTTCACCGCCAGGCCAACCTGGCCGGTGTAGGTGAACTTGTTGTCGATGTCGAAGGTCGTGGCCGGGCCGCCCGGGTTGGTCAGGGCGGTCAGCTTGCCCGAACCGCGTTCCTTCATGAAGTAGGCGTAGGTCGCGCCCAGACCGATGTAGGGACGGAAGGTCGCGGTCGGCTCGAAGAAGCGGTATTGCAGGAACAGGGTCGGCGGCAGCGCCTCGACCGTGCCCAGTTCGCCCGTGCCGGCGATCGAGCCTGCGCCCTTGATCTTGTGCTTGTACGGGGTGCCCAGCGCGACTTCGGCCGAGATGTTGTTGGTCAGGCCGTAGGCGAAGATCAGCACCGGCTGGATGTCGCGGTCGACGGCTGCCTTGGTGAACGGCAGGGCCGGCGCGGTCAGGTCGCCGCTCTCGACTTTCGGGGTCAGCTGGTTGAAGCCGAACTTGGCGGTCCACTGGCCGGCCGACTGGGCTGAGGCGCCGCTGGCGCATGCCAGTGCGGCGGCGGCGACAGCCATTTTCACGACGCTATTCAAACGTACTTTCATTATTTCTCCTGATTCTTATCCAGGCTGCGCGTCCCCTCCCGGCGAGCGCGCGGCCAAATTTTATTGTCGGATTACAGCCAGCCCTTGACGGCCATGTCTTTCAAGACATAGCGCGCCACCAGCCAGTACTCGTACGGGGTCGGGTGGATGTCGTCGGCGAACATGTAGTGGCTGACGTCGCCCTGGATGGTGTTACGCGTCGTGCACAGCAGCGAGTTGATGTCGCCGCAGGCCTTGGTCGTGACGTTGGTCAGGCCGTAGATTTCCTTGGAACGCGGATTGTTCACCTGGTCGTTGCTGACGGTGTACAGGTCGACGTACAGGATGTTCGGGCTCTCGCCCAGGCCGGCCTTCAGCTGCGCATTGAAGGTGTTGACCATGGCCTTGATCAGCTCCTGGGTCGAGGCAGCCTGCGAGCGGCCCGACGGGGTGCTGGCAACGTCCGGCAGGTTGTTGACGATCACGTACTTCGCGCCCTTGCCGACCAGTTCGGTCTTGACCATGGCAGCCAGCTCGGCGCCAGCCTTGCCCAGTTCGGCGACCAGGGCCGGACCGTTGGTGGCGGCGTACTGCGCGCCAGCCTGGGCGCCAGCCGTGGTGGCGGCGGCCTGGGCAGTGGCAACGATCGGGCCGTAGACGGCTGGCGACGCAACAGCGGTGTCACCCGCGCCCACGGCGGCGCCGACGGCGGCCTGGACGATGGTGGTCGAGGTGCTGCCGGCGCGGGCCGCTTCGATCTGGACTGCACGGCCGATGGCCTGGGCGGCGCCGGTCGGGTTGGTCGTGTTGTGCGCTGCCAGGCCGCTGACCAGCGAAGTCGCGAAAGCTTGCTGGCCTGCGGTATTGCCGGCCGCGGTAGCATTCGCGCTCAGGGTTGCCAGCTGCATCAGGACGTCGTTGCCGCCGGCCATGATGGTGACCAGTTCGGTACCGCTGAACTTGCCGCCGACCTTGGCCAGGTGGGTAGCGACCTGGGTCTTGACCGGCACGGTCATTTCGCCCAGTTCAGGCTTGACGACCTTGTTGCCTGGGCCAATCGGGTTGCTGACGCGGGCGCCGCCCTGGGCGTAGTTGAAGCAGTTCGCGTTGTTGACGATCGGAACGAAGAAGTCCGCTGCCGGGTTGGCATCGTTGTTGGTGCCTTCCAGGCCGGTCTGGGCCGCGCATGGGGCCGGCAGGCGCAGCTCGGCGGCCAGCACTTCGGTCCAGTTCAGGCCGGTCAGTGCCGGATCCTTGGAGGTTTCCGAACCGTTGATGGTGAACTTGCCGCCGCCGGCAACCTTCACGGCGCCGACGTTGTAGGTGCCGACGTCCGACAGGCTGTCGCCGAAGGTCACTTGCTGGCTGAAGGTGATCGGGTGGGATTGGTCGCCACCGCTGCTACCGGTGCCGCCGCAAGCGGCGAGCGCAGCTGCGGTCAGCAGTGCGAGCGCAAAATTCTTTTGACGCATTGTGTCTCCTGATGGAAAGGATGTTTTTTCTATGAAACGAACGCCCGTGCTATTCGTGCCGTAACTAATATGCCAGTGTTCTTTCCGCTTGTATATGGATCAATTGTCGTGTCGTCGGCAGGCGACAACAGTTGATGGCGATAAAGTGCTGGCAACGCGCTGGATTATATCAAGCATTAACGCTGGTTATATGTCTTACGGTAACGGGTAGTTTTGTCGGGTGGAATCTTGAGGCCACCGTGGGGATGACGCAACGAAATGGTGGGTTCGAGAACCCACCCTACGCGCTAACGGATGCTTTTGTAGGGTGGGTTCTTGAACCCACCACACGCGCCATCGGTAACGAATGCTTTGGTAGGGTGGGTTCTTGAACCCACCATTGGAATGTCGCAACAGGCGGCGGGATTACACGTCGCGGTTGAGCAATCCGTGCACGATGCCGCTCGAACCATGGGCGGCGCGGCGCAGGCGGTCGTTCACGCCGAGCCAGGCGCCGTCTTGCGGCGGGGCCTCGACCAGGATCAGGTCGGCGCCCTGCCCGTCCATCGCGCGCAGCGCGGCGTACAGCGCATGGGCGAAGCCGTCCGGCGTGGCCGGCAGGCGCTGCTTGGCGTGGGCCGCCGGCAAATCCGTGTAATGGATCAGCGCCACCTTGCGCCCGGCATCCGTCATGCGCGCCAGGGTCAGGGCCAGAGTGGCCGTGTCCTGCATGGCCACCGGCGTGTGTGGCGCGTAATGCGATTCGAGGGTGCCCGAAGCACGCGGCGCGGCAACATCGGGCGCGGCCGGCATCCGGTCGATCACGGCGGCAATCGCTTCGGCACTGACATGACCCGGACGCAACAGCACCGGCCCATGCGTGGCCAGGCGAGACAAATCGACGATGGTCGACTCGATGCCGACCTGCGAGGCGCCGCCATCCAGCACCAGCGCCACCGATCCATCGGCGCCGAACTCGTCGCGCACGTGCTGGGCCAGCGTCGGGCTGACGTGGCCGAATTTATTCGCCGAGGGTGCGGCCACGCCGCCCTGCCCACCCTTGAAGGCGCGCAGCAGGGCAATCGCCACCGGATGCGAGGGGCAGCGCAAGCCCACCGTGTCCTGGCCGCCGCTCACGGCATCGGGAATGTGCGGCGCCCGCTTCAGGATCATGGTCAATGGACCAGGCCAGAAGGCCTCGGCCAGCGCGTGCGCCTCGGCGGGAATCTCGCAGGCCCAATGGGCGATGTCGGCTTCCGGCGCCAGGTGCACGATCACCGGGTGGTCTTGCGGGCGACCCTTGGCGGCGTAGATGGCGGCCACCGCGGCCGGGTTCTCGGCATCGGCGCCGAGGCCGTAGACGGTCTCGGTCGGGAAGGCGACCAATTGGCCGGCCTCGAGTGCACGCGCACCCGCCTCGATGGCTGCGTCGATGGCGGCCTGGTCGATTGCTTGCTCGTTCATGCTCACGCCGCGATCCCCAGCACGGCACAAGCTGCGCGCAATTGTTCCTGTGCCTGGCCCAGCGTTGGCGCCACGAAAGTCACGTGACCCATCTTGCGGCCGCGGCGCGGATCGTCCTTGCCGTACAGGTGCAGGAAGGCGCCCGGCAGCGCCAGCACGCGGTCCCAGGCCGGCTCGCGTTGATTCTCTCCATCGAACCAGACGTCTCCCAAAATGTTCAGCATCACGGCTGGCGAATGCTGGCGCACATCGCCCAGCGGCAGCCCTGCCATCGCCCTGACCTGCTGGGCGAACTGGCTGGTGACGCAGGCGTCGATCGTGTAGTGGCCGCTGTTATGCGGACGTGGCGCCATTTCGTTGACGACCAGCGAGCCGTCCTCGAGCACGAAGAATTCGATGCAGAGCACGCCCACATAGCCGAGCTCGGCTACGATGGCGCGCGCCGCATCCTGCGCGCGGCGTGCGCATTCGTCCGACACATTCGGACCCGGCACCGTGGTGGTGAACAAGATGCCGTCGCGGTGCACGTTCTCGGCGATCGGGTAGACGACCGATGCGCCATCCGCGCCGCGTGCGGTGAGCACGGACACTTCGTAGGCCAGCGGCAGCATCTTTTCCAGCAGGCAGGTCACGCCGCCCATGGCGTCGAAGGCGGCGCGCACATCCTCGCGGCTCTTCACGCGCACTTGCCCCTTGCCGTCGTAGCCCATGCGCACGGTTTTCAGGATGCCCGGCAGCAGGCCGGCATCGATGGCGTCGATGTCATCAAGCGAGGCGATCACCTTGTGCGGCGCCGGCAGCACGCCGGATTTTGCCGCGCAATCGACAAAGAAACGTTTTTCCAGCACGCGGTCCTGGGCAATCGCCACGCAGCTACCGGCAGGCGCGACGAAACTGCCTTGCGCCAGCAAATTCATGCTGTCGGCCGGCACGTTCTCGAACTCGGTGGTGACGGCGCTGCACAGGGCGGCCAGCTGGCCCAGCGCCACGCTGTCGTTGTAATCGGCCTGGACCAGGCGCTCGGCCACTTGTCCGGCCGGGCAATCGGCGGCCGGCTCCAGCACGGCGACCTTGTAGCCCATCGCCTGGGCGGCGTGGGCGAACATGCGGCCGAGCTGGCCGCCTCCCATCACGCCCAGCCAGGTCGGCGGGTTGGCGGTCGGGAGAAAGGGATGCTGCTTACTCATAGATATGCGAACGACGTTTTAAACTGGCAGGGTCATTGCCTGGGCGGCGGCGGTCTGGTCCTTGCGGAACTGTTCCAGCTGTGCGGCCAGGGCATCGTCGCCGGCGGCGATGATCGCCACCGCCGTCAGCGCGGCATTCGCGGCGCCGGCTTCGCCGATGGCGAAGGTCGCCACCGGCACGCCTTTCGGCATCTGCACGATCGACAGCAGCGAATCCTCGCCGCGCAGGTATTTCGAGGGCACCGGCACGCCCAGCACCGGCACGATGGTTTTCGCGGCCACCATGCCCGGCAGGTGGGCGGCCCCACCGGCGCCGGCGATGATGGCGCGCAGGCCGCGCGCACGCGCCGTCTCGGCATAGCGGAACATTTCGTCGGGCATGCGGTGCGCCGAAATGACCTGCGCCTCGAAGGGCACGCCGAATTGCTTCAGCACGTCGACGGCGTTCTTCATCACGTCCCAGTCGGACGAGGAACCCATGATGACGCCGACCAGCGGCTTGACTACGTTCTCGGTCATCTTAAACTTTCAGCTTTTCGCCGGTCAGGCGTTCGATGGCTTCGAAATACTTGGCCTGGGTCTTGGCGATCACGTCTGCCGGCAGGGCTGGCGCCGGTGCGGTCTTGTTCCAATCGCTCAGGGTTTCCAGGTAGTCGCGCACGAACTGCTTGTCGAACGAGGGCGGCGACATGCCCGGCGCGTACGAATCGGCCGGCCAGAAGCGCGAAGAGTCGGCCGTCAGGACTTCGTCCATCAGGTGCAGCACGTTGTTTTCGTCGAGGCCGAATTCGAACTTGGTGTCGGCGATGATGATGCCCTTGGTCGCAGCGTATTCCGACGCCGCGGTGTAGAGGGCGATCGAGACCTCGCGCATTTTCGCGGCCAGTTCGGCGCCGATGCGCTCTTCCATCTCGGCAAACGAGATGTTCTCGTCGTGCTCGCCGATGTCGGCTTTCGCAGCCGGGGTGAACAGCGGCTCGGGCAATTTATCGGCCTGGCGCAGGCCTGCCGGCAATTCGATGCCGCAGATCTTTCCGCTTGTCTGATAGTCCTTCCAGCCGGAACCGATGATGTAGCCGCGCACCACGGCTTCGACCAGGATCGGCTTCAGGCGCTTGGCAACCACGGCGCGGCCGCGTACCTGCTCGACCTCGTCCGGCGCCACGACGCTTTCCGGCGCCACGCCGGTCAGGTGGTTCGGCACGATGTGGCCGAGTTTCTCGAACCAGAAATCGCTCATCTGGTTCAGGACCATGCCCTTGCCCGGGATCGGCTCGTTCATGACGACGTCGAATGCCGACAGGCGGTCGGTGGTGACGATCAAGATCTTGTCGTCGCCGACAGCGTAGTTGTCGCGCACTTTGCCGTGGCCGAGCAGTGGCAGGGACTGGATCGTGGATTGGTAGAGGCTGTTCATAGAAGGAGTATCAGGGAAACAGAAACGGCGAACACAGCAAGTGCACCCGCCTGAAAGAAGCGCGGGCTGCCGCAGCAGCCCGTTCCAAACGCTATATTACTTTACAACCTGGGCCAGCTCGCCGGCCTTGTAACGCTCGGCCATTTTTTCGAGCGGAATCGGCTTGATCTTGGCGGCCATGCCTTCGCAGCCGAACGACTGGAAGCGCGCCTTGCACACTTCCATCGCCGCTTCGCGCGCCGGCTTCAGGTAGTCGCGCGGGTCGAACTTCGACGGGTTCTGGAACATGTACTTGCGGATCGCCGCGGTCATGGCCAGGCGGATGTCGGTGTCGATGTTGATCTTGCGGACACCGTGCTTGATGCCTTCCTGGATCTCTTCGACCGGCACGCCGTAGGTCTCTTTCATGTCGCCGCCGAATTCGCGGATGATGGCCAGCAGTTCCTGCGGCACCGACGAGGAGCCGTGCATCACCAGGTGGGTGTTCGGGATGCGCGCGTGGATTTCCTTGATGCGGTCGATGGCCAGGATGTCGCCGGTCGGCTTGCGGGTGAATTTATAGGCGCCGTGCGAGGTGCCGATGGCAATCGCCAGGGCGTCGCACTGGGTACGCGCCACGAAATCGGCCGCCTGGTCGACGTCGGTCAGCAGCTGCTCGCGGGTCATGGTGCCGTCGGCGCCGTGGCCGTCTTCCTTGTCACCCTTCATGGTTTCCAAGGAACCGAGCACGCCCAGCTCGGCTTCGACGGTCACGCCGATCGAGTGCGCGAACTTGACGACCTCTTTCGAGACTTCGACGTTGTATTCGTAGGAAGCGACCGACTTGCCGTCGGCTTCCAGCGAACCGTCCATCATCACCGAGCTGAAGCCCGAGCGGATCGCGGCCATGCAGACCGCCGGCGACTGGCCGTGGTCCTGGTGCATGACGACCGGGATGTGCGGGTAGGCTTCGACGGCGGCGTCGATCAGGTGGCGCAGGAAAGCTTCGCCGGCGTACTTGCGCGCGCCTGCCGAGGCTTGCATGATGACCGGCGAACCGACGGCGTCGGCTGCGGCCATGATGGCCTGCACTTGCTCCAGGTTATTGACGTTGAATGCCGGCAGGCCGTAGCTGTGTTCGGCAGCGTGGTCCAGCAGTTGACGCAGTGATACGAGTGCCATGGTTTACTCCAAGATAAAGAAACTTTTCAGGAGCTTCGACAACGCGAAGCGACCGTTTAATCTTTGTAGGTCTCGCCCACGCGCACGATCTTGAGCGCATTGGTGCCGCCGGCCTCGCCCATCGGCGAGCCCCAGGTCACGACGATGGTATCGCCCGGGGTGACCATGCCTTCCTTGATCAGGAGCTCTTCCGCCTTGCGCAGCACGGCATGGCTGCCGCCTTCCTGCAGCAGGGGGAATGCTCGCACGTTCCGGTACAGCGAGGCCTTGCGCTGCGTCGTTTGTGACGGGGTCAGGGCAAAAATCGGGGTGTCGATGTTATGTCGGCTCATCCACAGCGCGGTCGAGCCCGATTCGGTCAGGGCGACGATCGCCTTTACCGCCAAGTGGTGCGCGGTGAACAGGGTGCCGTAGGCAATCGACTGGTCGATGCGGGTGAATTCCACGTTCAGGAAGTCGGTATCGAGCTTGTTGTATTCGGATTGTTCCGCTTCCAGGCAGATCGCGGCCATCATCTCGACGGTTTCGACCGGGTACTTGCCCGATGCGGTCTCGGCCGAGGTCATGACGGCGTCGGTGCCGTCCAGCACGGCGTTCGCCACGTCCGACACTTCGGCGCGGGTCGGCACGGCGTTCACGATCATCGACTCCATCATCTGGGTCGCGGTGATCGCCAGCTTGTTCGATGCGCGCGCCATGCGGATCATGCGCTTCTGCAGCGCCGGCACGGCGGCATTGCCCACTTCGACGGCCAAATCGCCACGCGCGACCATGATGCCGTCCGACGCGTCCAGGATTTCCTGCAGCACGGGAATGGCTTCGGCGCGCTCGATCTTGGCGATCATCATCGGCTTGTGGTGGTAGGCCTCGCCGGCGATGTTCGCCAGCTGGCGCGCCATTTCCATGTCGGTCGCGCTCTTCGGGAAGGAAATGGCCAGGTAGTCGGCCTGGAAGCTCATCGCGGTCTTGATGTCTTCCATGTCCTTCGAGGTCAGCGCCGGCGCGGTCAGGCCGCCGCCCTGGCGGTTGATGCCCTTGTTGTTCGACAGTTCGCCGCCCACCTTGACCGTGGTGCAGATCTCGTGGCCCACGACCTTGTCGACGATGAGGACGATCAGGCCGTCGTTGAGCAGCAGCTTGTCGCCCGGACGCACGTCGCGCGGCAGCGCCTTGTAGTCGAGGCCGACGCGTTCCTGGTTGCCCAGCTCGCCGTTGTCGCCCCATTTCGCATCCAGGATGAAGCGGTCGCCATTGTTCAGGAAGATCTTGCCTTCCTCAAACTTGCCAACGCGGATCTTAGGACCCTGCATGTCGGCCATGATCGCCACTTCCACGCCGCAGGCTTCGGCTGCGCGGCGCACCAGGGCGGCGCGGTCGATGTGGTCCTGGGCTTTGCCGTGCGAGAAGTTCAGGCGCACGACGTCGACGCCGGCACGGATCATCTTGACGAGGATATCGAAGTCGGTGGAAGCAGGGCCGATGGTGGCGACGATCTTGGTAGCGCAATACATGGTGATCCTTGGTCTTGGAAAGAGAAGCGCAGCCCGGGGCTGCGCTGGTATTACCTGATGCTTACTGGGCGTTACGCTGCAGCAGGATCTCGACTGCCGGCAGGGTCTTCCCTTCCAGGAACTCGAGGAAGGCGCCGCCGCCGGTGGAGATATAACCGATCTTGTCGCCGATGTCGTACTTGGCAATCGCCGCCAGGGTGTCGCCACCGCCGGCAATCGAGAAGCCTTTTGACGCGGCAATCGCCAGCGCCAGGGTTTTCGTGCCTTCGGCAAACTGGTCGAACTCGAACACGCCGACCGGGCCGTTCCAGACGATGGTGCCGGCCTTGGCCACTTGCTCGGCCAGCATGGCGGCCGTCTTCGGGCCGATGTCGAGGATCATGTCGTCGTCGCTGACGTCGGCCACATCCTTGACCGTTGCCGCGGCGGTCGGCGCGAACTCCTTGGCGCAGACCACGTCCACCGGAATCGGCACCGAGGCGCCGCGTGCGCTCATCATGTCGATGATTTGTTTCGCTTCGTTCACTAAGTCGTTCTCGACCAGCGACTTGCCGATGTTCAGGCCGACGGCCTTCATGAAGGTATTCGCGATGCCGCCGCCGACTACCAGGTTGTCGACCTTGCCGGCCAGGCTTTGCAGGATCGACAGTTTGCTCGACACTTTCGAGCCGGCCACGATGGCCAGCAGTGGACGCGCCGGCTGGCCCAGGGCTTTGCCGAGGGCGTCGAGTTCCGCAGCCAGCAATGGGCCGGCGCAAACGACCGGTGCGAACTTGGCGATGCCGTGGGTGGTCGCTTCAGCGCGGTGGGCGGTGCCGAAGGCATCGTTCACGTATACGTCGCAGAGCTTGGCCATCTTCTGGGCCAGCTCGTCAGAATTCTTCTTTTCACCCTTGTTGACGCGGCAGTTTTCCAGCAGCACGACCTGACCCGGGGCCACATCCACGCCATCGACCCAGTTTTGTTTGAGTTCAACAGGCTGGCCGAGCAGCTCGGACAGGCGCGCGGCGACCGGCGCCAGCGTGTCTTCCGGCTTGAACTCGCCTTCGGTCGGACGGCCCAGGTGCGAAGTGACCATGACGGCGGCGCCGGCTTTCAGGGCCTCCTGGATCGCCGGCACCGAGGCGCGGATGCGCGTGTCTTCGGTAATGTTGCCGGCGTCATCTTGCGGCACGTTCAGGTCGGCACGGATAAAGACGCGCTTGTTGTTCAGCGCATCGCGGTCGATCAGGTCTTGCAAGCGGGTGAAACTCAGAACGTCATCCATGGCGACTCAAGAGTGGAATAATGAAAGAACGATATTCTACCTCAGGGCATGGCCCCAAAAACGTGCAAGAGGCGCAAGAGTGTGAAGGCAAGCATGCCGAACACGATCGTCTGCAGCATGTTGCGACGCCAGAGGTAAAAGCCGAGCGCGGCGATACCGCCCAGCAGTTTCGGATTCCCCAGTTCCAAGTGGCTATTGCCAGCGCTATCGAGCAGCAAATCCGGGCCGATGATGGCCGCCAGCGCGCAGGCCGGCGCATAGCGCAGCAGGTCTTGCACGTGGGGCGGAATGCTCACCTTGTGGCCGATCAGCCAGAAACTGCTGCGGGTGATGGCCGTGGACAAGGCCAGTACGCCGATCACGGCCCAGATTTCCCAGTCAGCCATGGCGCGCCTTTTTCTTGTCGATGAGTTTTTCGGTGGCCAGGGCCGCCAGCATGCCGGCGAACACCGCCACCAGCAGGCCCAGCTTGTAAGGAAAACCGTTGGCCAGCACCGCCACCGCACCGGCCACGAGCACGCCGCACAAGGCCGCGCTGTTGATGATCAGCGGCACCGTGATGCACAGGATGGCCAGCGTGCCGGCAAAGCCCAGGCCCCACTCCGAGGGAATGGCGCTGCCGAGGAAGATGCCGATCAGCGAGCCGGTTTGCCAGGCACACCAGTTCGGGAACATCAGCCCTTTCAGGTAAGACAGCTTGCCCTTCACCGGCACCGCCGTCGGAAAGCGCTGCAGGAACATCGCCACCGTCAAGTCGCCCGAGATATAGCCGTAGAACAGGCGCTGGCGCCACGGCAGGTGGGTGAAGTGCGGCGCCAGCAGGGCCGAAAAGATCACGAAGCGCAGGTTCACCACCAGGGCCGTGGCGAAGATCACCCAGATCGGCGCATGCGCCAAAATCAGCGGCAGCGACGCCAGCTGGGCGGAACCTGCGAACACCAGCAAGGTCATACCGCTGGCCTGCCACACCGTGAGCCCGGTCTTGACCATGGCAATGCCGACCACCATGCCCCAGGCGGCGATGCCGAACAGGGTCGGCAAGCCCGTCTTCAGGCCTTCGCGCCAGAGTTCTGGATCGTGTTCTTCGATAACGGGAGGAAGTTGCGTGGCTGGCGGCGCGCTCATGTCGCCTTCCTGCAACAGCCTGGATGCGATAAAACGCCTGCGGAGAAGGAAGAAAGCGGCATTGGAACGTCGAAAAGAATGGTGGTGTACGCAGACCGGCACAGTCACCTGTAAGGTGGGCACCCCGTGCCCACGCGGCAACGCACGCCAGCTTGCGCTAACGTACTTGGAAACATCGCCCGCAAACACCGCCGCGCGCCTGCTACATGTGATCAATCCGTCATTCTACCGATCATCCCGCCCCCTCGCTCGAATCCGTTAAAATCCCATCTTTACCCCAACCCTGCCCTTCGGAGAATTGCAATGAACGTAAAGACGATGCCTGTGGTCGAACTGGAGGCCAAGGACCTGCCGGCCCACTGCCCGAACCCGGCCATGCCGCTGTGGTCGTCGCATCCGCGCGTCTTCCTCGACTTCGACCATGAAGGCACGGCCAAGTGCCCTTACTGCGGCACCCAGTACCGCCTGGCCCCTGGCGTCGAATTCAAGCACCACTGATCCGGCGCGCGGCCCGCGCCGCATGCTCATGGACTACCACGCCCCAAGGTGGCTGCCCGGCGGCCACCTGCAAACCATCTACCCGGCCACCTGCATCGCCAAGCCGCCGGTGACGTACCGGCGCGAGCGCTGGAACGTGCACGACCCGCTGCTGGGCGACGACTTCGTCGACGTCGATTTCGTCGATGGCGAAGCGGGCAAGCCGCTGGTGGTGCTGTTCCACGGCCTGGAAGGTGGATCGAACAGCCATTACGCGCGCGGCCTGATGGCAGCGCTGGCCAGCCGCGGCTGGTCCGGCGCCGTGCCGCATTTCCGCGGCTGCTCGGGCGAAGCCAACCTCACGCCGCGCTTCTACCATTCCGGCGACGCCGCCGAAATCGACTGGATCATGCATCGCCTGCGCGCGCGGGCGCCCGGCCCGCTGTACGCCGCCGGCGTCTCGCTCGGCGGCAACGCCCTGCTGCGCTGGCTCGGCGAATCCGGCCACGGCGCCGGTTTCGTCACGGCCGCCGCCGCCATCTCCGCCCCGCTCGATTTGGCGCGCGGCGGCGAAGCCCTGTCCTCGGGCCTGAACATGCTCTACACGCGCATGTTCCTGCAGACCCTGAAGCCGAAGTGCCTGGCCAAGCTCGAACAATTTCCCGGCCTCTTCGACCGCAAGGCCCTGCTTGCCGCGCGCGATTTATACGCCTTCGACAACGTGGTCACCGCGCCCCTGCACGGCTACCGCGACACCGACGACTACTGGCACCGCGCCAGCGCCCGCCATGTCCTGCACGACATCAGCGTGCCCACGCTGGTCCTGAACGCGCGCAACGATCCCTTCCTGCCGGGGCAGCACTTGCCCACCTCGGCCGCGCAGGCGGTCACGCTGGAGTATCCGCAGGAAGGCGGCCACGTCGGCTTCCCTGCCGCCCCCTTCCCCGGCCGCATCGACTGGCTGCCGGCGCGCATCCTCGCCTTCTTCGATGGCATGCGCGCGCCGGACGCCCACGCAATATGCGAAGCTGGCGCCCATGGATGACATCGTAAAACAGGCAATGGCCAAGTGGCCGAACGTGCCGCACTGCTACGGCTGGCTGGCACTGGATGCGCGCGGCGGCTGGCGCATGCGCGACGAAGCGGCGCAACAGGCAAACGCCCCCGGCGACAAGCTGGCCAACCCGGCGCTGGTCGGCTTCATCAACCGCAACTACCAGCACGACGAGCAGGGCCGCTGGTATTTCCAGAATGGCCCGCAGCGCGTGTACGTGAATCTCGAAACGACGCCTTTCATTGCCCGCACCGATCCGGCCCAGGGCATGACGCTGCAAACCGGCGCAGCGCTGCCTGCCATCGACCGCATGTTCCTCACCGAGTCGGGCGAAGCGATCGTGCAGGCGGGCGAAATCGTCGCCCAGGTCGACGACCGCGACGTGGCGCAATTGTTCGAGCATCTGGAACTGGACGGCAAGCCGGCCGGCGACGAGGCCTTGCTGGCCTGGCTGGAAAACGGCGCAGGCTCGCTGCGCCTGACCTATCGTGGCGCGCCGGTCCCGGTGGAACGCATCGCGCGCGACGCACTGGCCCCGCGCTTCGGCTTCGTACGCACGCCAGTCGCAATTTAACAACGGGGGTCAGGTCTGCCATCGAGACACGGCCTCAACCGTATCGTCGCATATTGGCGGTTTGACGACTTCTGCAGAGAAATAAAAACCAAGCCAAGGCTGGGCTCGTGTCACGATGGCAGACCTGACCCCGGCTGTTATTTCCCGGCGAGTCCGCCTGATCAGTCGGCTTTTTTCGGCAGGGACGCTGTATTTTTCTTACTTGGTAACAGCGCTGCCACGATACCGATCACAAACCCGACAAACGCGGCCCGGTACCAGTCAGGCTCATGCGTGGTACTGACGACGCCGGTATAGATGAGGGTGCCCACGGCACCGCTGATAGCAGCGGCAAGGAATTTTTTCATGATTGGTGATGGTCTGGTAACGCGCGGACAGCACCGGCATCTGCGGTAACCAGGTACCACACCCGCAGCCCGGTATCCGACGACGTCAGGTTTGCCATCCCGCCTCCGTTGAAATGCGACAAGGTTTCAATATTCAGAGGTTTGACGCCAGTACGCAGCAGCCATTCGTTGGCTTCCACCAGTGCGCGGTCGATGCCTTCCGGGCGGCCGAACCGGACCGACGAAAAATCTCTAAATGCAATCATAGGCATGCTTTCTGAGTTCGTTATTCAACGTCCTCAAATGATACCAGCCGGTACCAGCCGGGGTCAGGTTGAGGTGATCCAGGATTCATGGACATCCAAATAGAGGACAATACGTCCCGAAAGGATATACATGAAAAAGAAGGAATTACCGTCGAAGCGGGAGATCGTTCCCGCTTCGTCTGATTCGGGGCCAAAGCCACGCACCAAGTTCACAGATGAATTCAAGCGCGATGCGGTGGCACGGATGCGCGTCAAGGACCAGAACATCAGCGACTTGGCGATTGAACTAGGAATCAGGCGCAATCTGTTCTACAAGTGGGCCAAGAAAATCGATAAGCAATCGCCGGGAGAAACGCTTCGTTCTCCTGGCCGTCCTGCTGCAGGTGAGCTCAGCGAGATCGAGCAGTTGCGTCGCGACTTGGCCAGCGCGAGGGAGGAGCTCGACATCCTAAAAAAGTTCGATGCGTACTTAACTCGCCTAAAGAAGTGAAGTACGCCGCCATCGACAAACACCGCAACGACTACCCTGTGAAGACGCTATGCCGCGTGCTCGAGGTCAGCCGTAGTCTGTACTACGCCTTCAAGAGCATTAAACCCAGCCTGCGCAGCGAAGAAGACCTGGCGGTGCGTGCTGCCATCGTCAGGATCAATGCAGCGCACCGCTGGGCTCCTGGTACGGTGAAGATGTGGCATTTGCTCGCAGCTGAGGGCATCGCATGCGGAAAGCACCGTGTGCGCAGGCTGCGCAAGCTGGAAAATATTCAAACCACCCGCATCAAGCGCTTCCGTGTTATGTAGGCGATGCAGCGCGTGCAGCCGCCAGCGCCCGACTTGGTCAAGCGGGGCTTCAAAGTCGATAGGCCAAACAAAATCTGGGTCGGTGACATCACGTCCATGCGCACGAAAGAAGGCTGGATTCATCTGGCCATCGTGCTCGACTTGTTTGCGCGCCGTGTCGTGGGCTGGGCGATGGATTCAACCCAGGCCGCCACGTTGCCCATGGCGGCGCTGCAAATGGCGGCAGTGCAGCGCAAACCCAGTCCAGGGCTGATTTTCCACAGTGACCAAGGAACGGTATATGGCTCGCACGATTACCGTGATTTGCTGCAGAAACACAGCGTATTAGCCAGCATGAGTCGTAAGGGGAACTGTTACGACAATGCTGTCGCTGAGAGCTTCTTTTCGAACCTGAAGAACGAAGCAATGCATGAACGCCTGTTCGCTTCCCGGGCCGAAGCGAAGGCGGTCGTGAGCGATTACATCGAGCTGTACTACAATCGGCGACGGCTGCACCAAACCTTGGATTATCAAACGCCCGCAGCCGTCGAAGCAGCGTTCCAGGTGCTTAATTAAATGTCCGGAAAATCCGGATCATCTCAGGTCTGCCATCCAGACACGGCCTCAACCGTATCGTCGCATATTGGCGGTGTGCCGACTTCTGCCGAGAAATAAAAACCAGGCCAAGGCTGAGCTCGTGTCACGATGGCAGACCTGACCCCCGTGGTTTTTACGGCACTTTTTCTTCGAGTTCCTTCAGCTCGCGCTGGCGTTCCTTGAGCTCGCGTTCGCGGGCGTCGATGACGGATTGTTCGTAGAAGGAGACGTCCTTCGCCTTGCGCGCGAAGTTCAGCTGGTCCACCGCGGCCGGCAAGGCGCCTGCCAGGACATAGGATTCGGCCAGCGCCATGTGCTGCAGCGCGATCTTGCCCTGGTTCGAATAGGCTTTCGCCATCAAGTCATAGAGTTTCGGGTCTTCGCGGTACATGCGCACCTGCTCGCGCAGGTAGCGCGTGGCGTCCTCAGGCTTGGCGGCGGCGATCATCGCCTCGGCGTACTGGCGCGCCAGCGCGCGCGACAGCGGATAGGCGCCGACAGCTTGCTCGGCTTCCTTCACGGCGGCTTGCACCACGTCTTGCGGCTGGCCGGCCGCCAGCTTGATTTCGAGATCGAGCCCGGCAAACATGGCGCCGCCATCGCTCGCGGGCGCCGCCGACAGCACGCCGTCCTTCGGCTTCATGCTGGCGCGCGATTTGTCGAGCCAGCTGCGCGCCGCCGCCAGGTCGCCCTGCTTCAACGACAGGTAGGCCAGGCCGTATTGCGCGGCCACCTGCTGCTGGCGCTGCGGCATGGCCAGCTGGCTGTCGAAGATGGTACGCGTATCGCGCAGGCCGGTGGTGCTGCCGTCCTGCAGCACGCGGGCGCGCGCCCTGGCCAGGTGGAATTCGATGGTGTCGGCGCGCTGGCGCGCCGGCGTTTCGCGGATCCGCGACTGGATGTCGGCAATGCGCTCGCCGGTCAGCGGGTGGCTGCTGAGGAAGGCCGGCATTTCGCCATACACCTTGTTGGCGCTTTGCAGGCGCTTGAAGAAAGCCACCATGCCCGTGGTGTCGTAGCCGCCGGCGCCCATGATCTGGAAGCCGACCCGGTCGGCCTCGCGCTCGGCGTCGCGGCTGAAGGAAAGCTGGCGGTCGATCGCCAGGCCCTGCCCGCCCATCAGCACGCCCATCGCGGCATCCGGACTGGCCCTCGACGCCAGTGCAGCCAGGATCAAGGCCGCGATCGGCAACAGCGCATCCTGCTTTTGCTGGCCGATCATGCGCGCGATGTGGCGCTGCGACACGTGGCCGATTTCGTGCGACATCACCGACGCCAGTTCCGATTCGGTCTGGGCCGCGATCAAGAGGCCGGAATGGATGCCGATGAAGCCGCCCGGCAGCGCGAACGCGTTCAGCACCGGGTCGCGCACGGCGAAGAAGCCGAAATCGGCGCCGGTTTCGCCGCGTGCGCCGGGGGTGGCGTCGACCAGGGCGCCGCCGAAATGGTTCAGGTAATCGAGGATCTGGTCGTCGTCGAGGTAATCGCGGTCGCGTCGGATCTCGCGCATGATTTCTTCGCCAAGCTTGCGCTCGACGAGCGGCGACAGGGCGTCGCGCGCGGTATCGCCCAGGGTCGGCAGGCGCGCGACGGCGGCGGCGTTCGCGGATTGCGCCGCTGCCGGCGCACAGGCGAGCCCGGTTGCGGCCGATACCAGCAGGACGGCCAGGGAAAGTCGCCAGCGCCCCGATGCCGGCGGCGTAGCAACATGGGGCGGCGCGGAGTGCGTCGGCGCGGAATAGGTCAGCGATTTCACGATGCTATGATAACCGCATCCGCGCGCGGCCTGCCGCCAGCGGAAACACTTTCTTACTCGAGCATACCAACAAGACCATGACCAGTTCCAACCCGCTGCCCGACAGCGACACCAGCCCGCTCACCCACTTCAACGCCAGCGGCCAGGCCCACATGGTCGACGTCGGCGCCAAGCAGGAAACCCACCGCATCGCGGTGGCCGCCGGCACCATCCGCATGCTGCCGGCCACGCTGGCGCTGATCCAGTCGGGCAACGCAAAAAAGGGCGACGTGCTCGGCATCGCCCGCATCGCCGCCATCATGGGCGCCAAGCGCACCAGCGACCTGGTGCCGCTGTGCCACCCGCTGCCGATCACGCGCGTAACGGTGGATTTCGAGGTCGATGCGCCAGCGAACAGCGTGCATTGCCGCGCCCAGGTGGAAACCGTGGGCAAGACCGGGGTCGAGATGGAAGCACTCACCGCCGTGCAGGTCGGCTTGCTGACCATCTACGACATGTGCAAGGCAGCCGACCGCGGCATGGTCATGACGAATGTGCGGGTGCTGGAAAAGCACGGCGGCAAGAGCGGCGACTGGACCGCCACTGTCTGATACGCTACCGGAAAGACGCTTCGCTGGCACGACGTTATTGACGGCGCCAGGCGCCAATTCACCTCACCGGCTGCAGGTTGCCCATCCACGCCTGCGTGAAGGCCCGCCCCATCAAGCCAACCGCCTTTCCGTTTGCCTCGGCAAGGCGCTCCATCGACTTCTGCTGCACCGACAACGCGTTCTTCGCCAGCGCGTCGGCGCAGGATTGCGAGGCAGTGATAAAGGCGCGCAGCATCTGCTCCTGGATGATGCCCGCCGAACTCAACATCAGTTGCTCGGTGTTGGCCTGCACGGCGCCCCGGTACAAGCCGGCGATATCGGACCACAAGCCAAATAGCGGCGTGGCAACGGAAGGAGGGACCGAAAGTGCGTTCATTGTCGACATGATGCTGTTCTCCTGAAGAAGTAAGCGGGCGAAATGGACGAGCCGCCGCATTGTGCGGCGCAGCATCGAGTCTAGGCCCGGCCGCACGGATTGTCATCCTGATTCCGGCCGGCGCGTTGGCCAAAAGCTGCACCCGGGCCAGCCCGGCGCCTTCTTCCAAACGTGTTAAATTGCTGGTTTGCCCACGGCACAACCGTGCCTGCGCACAAGAACAACACCGAGACACGTTGAAGAGGAAACGAATGACATTACGCTTGCTGATGCTGGGTGCGGCCGTGGCCGCCTCGAGCGCCGTCGCCGCGCCGCGCGGCCTGACCGTGGAAGACCTGGTGAACCTGGAACGCGTTGGCGCCCCGGCGCTGTCGCCGGACGCCAGCCGCGCCGTCTACACCGTGCGCAGCACCGACATGGACAAGAACCGCGGCCATACCACACTCTGGATGGTCGACCTGCGCGGCACCAAGGCGGCGCCAGCCGTGTTCGTCAGCGATGCAAACAGCAGCACCGATCCGGAATGGTCGCCGAAGGGCGACGCCGTCTACTTCCTGTCCAGCCGCTCGGGCAGCAGCCAGGTCTGGCGCCAGCCGGCCGCCGGCGGCGCCCCGGTGCAGGTAACGAACCTGCCGCTGGACGTCGACAACTTCCGCGTGTCGCCAAGCGGCGACCGCATCGCCCTCGGCATGGCCGTGTTCCGCGACTGCCCGGACCTGGCCTGCACGGAGGGGCGCCTGAAGGAACAAGCCAAGGACAAGGCCAGCGGCAAGGTCTACGACCGCCTGTTCGTGCGCCACTGGGACACCTGGAACGATGGCCGCAACGCCGTGCTGTTCTCGGCCGCGCTGGACGCCAACGGGGTGGTGGGCGGCGCGCCGGTCAGCCTGTCCGGTTCGCTCGATGGCGACGTGCCCTCGAAACCTTTCGGCGACCGCGAGGAATACCGCTTCAGCCCGGACGGCAAGACGCTCGTGTTCTCGGCCCGCATCGCCGGCAAGACCGAAGCCTGGTCGACCAACTTCGATTTGTATAGCGTGCCGGCCGCCGGCGGCGCCGCGCCGCGCAACCTGACGGCGGACAATCCGGCCTGGGACACCAAGGCCGTGTTCTCGCCGGACGGCCGCACCCTCGCCTACCTGGCGATGGCGCGTCCCGGCTTCGAGGCCGACCGCTACCAGATCATGCTGATGGACGTGGCCAGCGGCGCCAAGCGCAAGCTGGCTGCCGACTGGGACCGCTCGGCGGGCGGCCTGCAGTGGTCGGCCGACGGCAAGTCGGTGGTCGTGGATGCCGAGGACATCGGCCAGCACCGCCTGTTCCGCATCGAGGTGGCGAATGGCAAGATCACGCCGCTGACTGACAAGGGCTCGATCGGTGGCTTCGACGTGCGCGGCAACACCGTTGCCTATTCGCTGGCCACCTTGAATTCGCCGGCCCAGCTGTATTCAGTAAAACTGGCCGGCGGCAAGCCGCAGCAACTGACCACGAACAATGCCGACAAGCTGGCCGAGGTGCGTTTCGGCGACTTCGAGCAATTCTCGTTCAAGGGCGCGGGCGGCGACACCGTCCATGGCTACGTGATGAAACCGTGGAACGCCACGCCGGGCGCGAAGTACCCGGTCGCCTTCCTGGTGCACGGCGGGCCGCAGGGCAGCTTCGGCAATGCCTGGAGCTACCGCTGGAACCCGCAGATCTACGCCGGCGCCGGCTATGCCGCCGTGTTCATCGACTTCCACGGCTCGACCGGCTACGGCCAGAAGTTCACCGACGCCATCAGCGGCGACTGGGGCGGCAAGCCGCTCGAGGACTTGCAGAAGGGCCTGGCGGCGGCCGTGGAGAAATTCCCGTGGCTGGACCGCGAGCGCAGCTGTGCGCTGGGCGCCTCCTACGGCGGCTACATGATGAACTGGATCGAGGGTAACTGGCCGGACGGCTTCAAGTGCATCGTCAACCACGACGGCGTGTTCGACACCCGCGGCATGGCCTACTCGACCGAGGAACAATGGTTCACCGACTGGGAAAGCGGCGGCCCCTACTTCGCGGTGCCGGAGCAGCACGAGCGCTTCAACCCGGTGCACCATGTGAACAAGTGGAAGACGCCGATGCTGGTGATCCAGGGCGACCTCGACTTCCGCATCCCCACCGCGCAAGGCCTGTCGACCTTCACCGCGCTGCAGCGCAAGGGCATCGAGAGCAAGTTCCTGATGTTCCCGGACGAGAATCACTGGGTGCTGAAGCCGGCCAACTCGGTGCTCTGGCATCACACGGTGATCGACTGGCTCGACCATTACCTGAAGCGCTGATCCGCTCGGCATCGTGCAAGAAGCCCGTTCGCGTAGCGGGCTTTTTTTTTGATCGATGTGACAATGGACGTTTTTTCATCTGGGCAAGCGCTGGTATCATACCGGTCCTTGCTGGCCCGACCGCCGGCTATCCGGACACCCACCATGCATGTTGGCCAGGCGCACGAGCTCAAACCCGAGGACATCGATTTCGATTCCATGAACCTGCAGGTCGGCACGCGCCTGCAATTCATCACGCACCGCCGCATCAAGCCCGTCCAGCATTTCTCTAGCCTCATCGGCTACGTGAAGGACGAGTACATCATCTTCAAGATCCCGATGGCAAACGGCACGCCGATCGCGCTGGCCGAAGGCGAGCGCCTGACGATCCGCGTATTCTCGGGCATCAAGGTGTGCTCCTTCGCCTGCACCGTCGAGCGCGTATTCATGCGGCCGCTGTTCTACGTGCACGTGTCCTTCCCGGAATCGGTGCAAGGCACCAGCCTGCGCACGGCGATGCGGGTGAAGGTGGACTTGCCGGCCCTGCTGGGCGGCGACGGCGGCGACAGCGCGGCCCAGGCCTGCACCATCGTCAACCTGTCGGTGAACGGCGCGCTGATCGAATCGGCAAGCCGCCTGCCCCAGGACGAGGAAGCGTTGTCGCTCCAGTTTTCCCTGAACGCGCCGCCGGACAACCAGGAAGTCAGGATCGTTACCAAGGCAGCGATCCGCAATGTCAACGTGGTGCAGCAGTCGGACGAGGCCGAATTCTATACCTATGGGCTGCAATTTACCGCCCTCGATCCGGTGCACTACACGCTGCTGCAGAACATGACCTATGAGGCGCTGCTGGCGGACCGGCAGAAGATCGTTTGATTGCTTGAAAACGCAGATGGCGCTGCCGGTGTCAGCCGGCAGCGCCAATGAAAAAAGCCGCCCGAAGGCGGCTTTGCTTTGATGCGGTCGAACGATTATTCTGCGTCTGCTGCTGGAGCAGTACCTTGGGTGCAGCCGGTCGGCAGGAACTTGTCGGTGTTGGCGAAACCGGAGGTCACGCAGGTGTACGCGCCGTCAGCCGAGCGGTTCAGGGCGATGGTCGGGGTGGCGCCGGTGGTCGCCAGGCGGCCTGGGGTACGGATGGTGCAGGTGATCACGTTGTTGCCGGCAGCGGTAGGAGCGACGACCGAAATGCCCGAGCAGTTGCCGGTGTTGGCTGGCAGGCCCGATGCGGTGGTGTAGGCTTCAGGCGTGGTGGTCTTGCCTTCGACAACGGCCATTTCGTAGCCGGTCTTGCCGCCGCTGATGTCGGCGTAGGCAGCAGCTGCCTTCGACTTGGCGATGTAGTCCTGGTAGGCAGGGATGGCGACAGCAGCCAGGATGCCGATAATCGCAACGACGATCATCAGTTCGATCAGGGTGAAGCCGGCTTGTGCTTTCTTGACAATTTTCATCGATTTCATGGTAAGTCTCTCCAGAGGGGGTCAGGGAATTCGGTTAGTGATGCTTTGCTTGGTGCCACGCTCTACCTATTGCAAGCGCCGTGCCAGGTCGTTTCCCCACTAAATCATTAGTTTCTCTGAAACAAAACTGACAAATTACGGCAGAGCCCGCTTTTGCGGTGACAAATTTTGTCAGCTCATGCGCAATTTCTGTCCAGCAAGTGCCAAGCGGACGAAATTTGTCATGCCATGCCAGCCCGGCTGTGCCCGCCAATAAAAAAAAGGGAGCCCGCAGGCTCCCTTCTTCGTGACAAGAACTGTCTGGATTACAGCATGGCCTTCAGCAGGCGTGCCATTTCCGATGGGTTCTTGGTGGCTTTGATGCCGCACTCTTCCATGATGTCCAGCTTGGCTTGCGCGGTATCGGCGCCGCCCGAGATCAGCGCGCCGGC
>Ga0308160_10000614_pt1 | contig 64203 bp, 111 predicted proteins | sample PhyFR1_FD_201036 | JGI IMG/M metagenome (GOLD analysis project Ga0308160, IMG submission 201036) | Phyllosphere microbial communities from UC Gill Tract Community Farm, Albany, California, United States - DLSLF.R1 | ecosystem: Host-associated > Plants > Phyllosphere > Unclassified | place... | reverse complement strand
TATCTCCCCACCTCAGCCCTTGCGCGCGCGCGCGCGCCCCGAGCTGACCCTCCTGACCGTCTGCTCCCTTCCGCCATGCCAGCCGCGTGAAGCCCTGCTCAAGTACGCCGACGCGGCCGAGACCAATCCGATCTGGGCCGGCTCGTGGGCCAACCAGCCAAAGATCTTTCGCAACATCGAAGACGAGCCCGAGGAGGACCCCCGGCTCAGGAATGCGCCCAAGGCCAAGGGTCTCGAGCGCAAGTGAGGGGAGCGCGGTGACGGCGGCGAACGGCGAGGAAACCGGCTCGATGCCATGTGATCTGAGGGTGCGAAGCAGGTGCAAGGGGTCTGGACACGAAGGGCGAGCTTCTCGAGGATGGATGGGCAGGGGCAAAAGGGGAGTGCGATGGCCGGGGGAGCGGCGCGCGGGACAGGAGTGGCGGTCAAGGATGGAGAGAATGGAAGCGAGATGGCGAGGAGGGAGGAAAAGGTGGCGCAGCTGCTTTCAGGTCGAGACCAGGCCCGCCCGGCGGCACGCGCCAAAGCTGTCGATGTCGTCCCATGTCGGATCGCGTGCCGCAGCGAAGCGGTCTGCCGGGGATGAGAGCAAAAGTCGGCGAGGGGGCGGTTAAAGGAGAGAGAAAGTCAGCCAGAAGACGCACCGCCTACGAGCCAGCCGACTGGTCGCGCCAAGAGGAGGCGTCAGTCGTCGCCTGCGCGAATGGGGAGCTCGGCCAAGGCAGGGGGGCGACGCACAGCGCTTGTGGAGCGACTCGCAAAAGTGCTTGATCTCACGGTCGTGCCGGTTGTGGGCCTCGTCAAACGAGACGTTCCAGAGGAGGATAGCGCGGAGCGAGGGGAAGGCCCGCTTGTCGGCCCGGTCGAGGACAGTCCGGAGCATCGCGCGGTCCTCGTCGGCGAGTTCGTGCTTGCCTGCGCCGTCGACGAGCTCGGTCCCCCCGGCGCCTTCGGCGAGGAGGTTGTGGTAGAGCCAGGGCGCGCCGAGCAGGAGGTTCTGGAGCGTCGGGTGGCCGTGAGCGAGGAGCGGCTCGAGATCGAGGCCAGAGACCGAGAAGGCGATCAGGTTGGGGCAGTAGGTGAAGATTTCGACGGGCGCGAGCAGGACCTCGCTCGAGTACTCGTCGATCCGGAGCGTTCGAATTTGGGGGCCGACTTTGCGGAGGATCGAGAGAATGAGGTGGTGCGCCTCGGGCTGCGCCAAGGAAGCCGGTGAGCGAGCTAGGTTCGGGGCCCCTCCTCCGCCCCCTGCCTCCACAAAACTCACCGATGGGTCAAGGTCGTCTTCGTAGTGCAGCAGGTGGAGCTCCTGAAGGTTGGCGAGCGGCTCGAGCAGGACGTTGTTTGGCGCCTCGACCCCAACGAGGGCGAGCGACTGGAGCTCGCTCAGGTCCAGCCAGCGGTCGACCCGGGCGTCAATGTACCGGCCGGAGCCGTCGTGCAGGCCAGGGTCGACCTGAATCCAGCGGTCATCAAGGGGAGATCAGAGTCTGCAGCTCGGGAAGGGGGGGGGGGGGACGCGTAGCGACCGGGCGCTCCAAGCGCCATAGATGCTTAAATGGCTCGCGGGACGCGCACCTCGAGCGTGAGAAGCTTGGGCCGCGGCTTGGTCGGATCAATGTCGCCCTCTTCGACCTGGGTGACGTCGGCCTGGGTGAGGAGATGCTGGAGTCGGGGCAGCCGGTAGAAGACGCGGCGCATGAAGTCGACCGGCAGGTCCTGGCCAAAGTAGTGCAGGTAGCGGGTGAAGGCGCCGAGCTTGGGCTGGCCGTCTAGTGTCCGGGCGAACCGGTCGAGATGGATCGCCCGCGGCAGGCTGACAGTCGCGTAGAGGAGCGGGTAGGTAAAGGCGTACCAATCGCGGTTGACGAGCGAGGCCCGAGCGAGCAGACGTGAGCTCTCCCTCATCATCACGCTGTTGTCCTTCGGGCAGTAATGGCTCTGGAGATAGCGATCATGACGGGAGGAGGGGATATGAGCGGGCCGCAAGCGCAGCGACGGGAGCTCGCCCTCCGCCTGCAAAGACGCACCTGTCGCTCGAGCGCTTTGAGCAGGATCAGCCGCTGGATGTCGAGCGGGAGGACGGGAACTGGCTCCCAAAGCGACCGAGGGGCGAGAGTTGGCGAACGCTGAGTGGCGACCATCGTCATGGGAGGATGGGCACGAAGGCGGTCAGGAGGCGGAGGCGAGGGGAAGATGGTCTGGGACGTCTTCGAGCAGAACGACTGTCAGCACTCTAGCTTCCTATCCCGACGCCGCCAACTAGGTAGACACGACCTTGTGCTGACCTTAAAGAGATGTGACCGGGCGTAAAGCGACGACAGCGGCCGAGGTGGGCGGGAGACGGGTGGCCGTTCGGGAGTCGACCATCTCGCTCGTGCCAGCCCCCGGAAGGCCGCTTACGCCCCACGCCTCCGACGGTCGCTGCAGCACGCGACCTGGCTCCGGCCTTCCCCCTCCCGTCGTTGTCTGTCGAAGTCTCGCCAGCTTCGAGTGCAGTCGGACAGCATCGGTATCGTCCGCCTGGCCTGCCGAGCCGGTCTGACGACGGGACGAGAATACCTCGCCGTCGTCCTCGAAGTAGCCCGCGGACCGTGCCGGGGCAGCCGCAGCAGCACCAGCCCAGCCTGCGGAGTCTCCAGCAGCAGCAGCAGCAGCAGCAGCAGCAGCAGGACGATTGCTGAACAAGAGGCTGGGCAAGCCTGCGGCAGCGATGGTCCTGCCCTCGACCACCACCTCGTCCGACGTCCGCCCGACCACCGGCCGAGAGCGTACGACCAGCGCCGACTTTGGGAGCCGCCGCCGCGCTACTGCCGCCTCTGCCGCCGCCAAGATGCAGGCCGCCCTGAGCTCGCTCGGCAAGCTCAACGCGTACGAGCTGCTGCCTGCGTCCGCTCAGGAAGCCTCGCTCTTACCAGGTCAGGGAGTCAAGATGCGCAAACGGTCGACTGCGGCGAGACGGCGCCTTTGCGCGCTCGTCCTCGTGCTGCCGACGTTGTGCCTCCTCGCGGCCGGCCTCGATTTCACGAGTCGACGCAAGAGACCGCCGTCGGTCGCTGTCGACGACTCTAGCGTGTCGCCTTTCAAAGCAGTCGAACAGGACGGCCTCCCGCTCGGCCTCGCAGACGATGCGCCTGCCGCGCCCTTGACGATGCCAGCGGCGCCCGAGCCGACGGCTGCGAGGCTCTCGGACGACTCGGCGACGGAACCGGCGCCCGCAGCCGAGGTCAAGCGCTGGTCGTGCGACCACCCCCGCTTCCGCTTACCGGCCCGCCCGAAACTCCCGCCAGCCAAGCCGGTACCGTATCCAGCACCGCCGACGGCGTGCCTCTTGCACCTCTACACGCTCGCGGAACCGGCCGACTTGGACCCATCTCTGTGCGACCTAACCGGCGCGCTCGAACCGGTCGACACGACCATCCTCTTCGTCAACGGCACGGGCGACCTCTTCCTCTCGGCGTACGACACCGCCCTGACGGCCGTCAACGACGACGGCGGCGCCGTCCAGCCCGCCCGCCGGCACTACACCAACATGGGCGAGCTCCGCTTCGCACTCCGGTCGGTCGCCCGCAACCTCCTCGGCGGCCGGCTCGAGGCCGGATCGATTCGTGGGCTAGGCTCCGACTACCCGAATCCAGAAGATGACACGACGCGCTTGTGCGTCAACGCTTTCTCATGCGTGGCGCTCATCTGTGTAACGAGGGCGCCAGACTGACGATGCCGAGCTGTCTGTCCTGCAGGGGCCAGACGCCGCATTGGCTCGACTGGACCCTCGTCGACAGACCGTGGGCGCCGGCCGAGCTCGACGACCGAGCCTGCGCCGTCGCCGAGCAAGCGCTTGACGGCACGTCGTATGCCGCCCATGTCGAGGCTTCATCGGGCCGCCGGGCGCTCTCCTGGTCATTCCACTCGGAGGTCTTCCAGGGCGACGCCGCCTGGAAGGCCGACGCGCTGCCGACGTTCAACTCGTGCGTTCGACCGGCGACGATGAGCCTTGCGAGCGGAGACTGACGCGCGCGCTTCATCTGCCGCAGCTTTGCTATTGAGTCTCAGCTGGCCAACGTCCCGGGTCTTTCGCCGACCTTTGTCTCGTCCGTTTCGCCGTCCTGCTGCCTGGGTCCGGCACACAACGCTGACGCACCACGCACACTGCCTCCAGGATGAATGACGACTTTATGGTCCTCAGGCCGCTCTCGTCGGGCGACTTTCACACCGGCCTCTTTGGCCCCATCTTCAAGCTGCAGGACGATCTCAAGGTATGAGTCTCTTCTCGCTCGGTGTCGCTCTGGTCAAAGCTGACGGGCGAGGCGCACGACTCGCAGGTGACCGGCAAAGCTACTGCTAAAGCTGGCGACAGCGGCGAGTGGGGAGGGCTCGAGTGGGCGGCCTGGGTGCTAAACCACCGGCATCCGAGTACCGGCCTCGAGTACCTCAATCAGTGAGGCCCTCGACATGTGCTCTCCGAGCTCGAACCAACCCACTAACCGTCTGCCGTCGATCACTGCGCTCCTCAGCCTGCCCAAGACGCTCACGCAAGCCCATCTCCACGAGGTCTCGCTCACCTTCAAGGACGCGCTACACGAGGCGTCTCTGCGGCGCTTCCGAGAGCAAAAGACACATGGGCCAGATGTCAGTCCGCTAGAGGTGCAGGACGTCGTCGACGCGCTTGCGGCTGACCTTGTGCACACTTTCGATCCTGCCGGCTCTTCAGATCGAGTTGGCTTTCATGGCGACCCACTACATTCGCCAGCGATACCGCGAGGCCCTCCTCTTCTCTTTTGCCGTCGCTCGCCCCGCCACCGCGGTCGGCTCCGTCTGGGGCCGTCGCGAGAAGGAAGAGCTCCGGGCGCTCGGCGTCGACGGTTGGCGCGGCAAGGTGGGCGAACGCCAGCACGCATGGACGTCGACAACGATCCAGCAAGCGGTGACGGCTAGCGGGGATGCGACGCCGCTCGCGACCGAGTACCGCCACAGTGTGTAGGACGGCCCGGTCTCTCGCTTTGGCGTCACTCTGGCTGACCCGAGCCGCGACCCGCCCTGCAGCATCTGTCTCTGGCCTCCCTCGCAACCCTTTCTACGCCGGAGCTGGCGCCAAGCTTGACCTGGGCGTCTGCCTCGGGCCCTGGTGGACGGCGCCCGATGACGCCGAGATCGACTCGGCGGCCATTTTCGTCCGGCTCGCCTTTGAAAACCTCCTGAGCCAGTGCGGCGGACTCTGTGAGTGCCTCGTGCGTAAGAGGCGCACGGTGTCAGGCAATCGCTAACGGCCGGCGCATTCTCTATAGTAATCACCGCCATCCTCGACAGATCACCCGAGCCAGGCCTCACAGCCGTCCTGCCTCGTCCTGGCACGATCTACCAGCCCTCGCTCAAGGCTGACTCGCCAGCCGCGCGACCTCACATCTACGACGTACCCCACCTCCCGCTCACGCCGACGTGGCAGGAGGCCAACTTCACGCTCGCGGCCCTCTTGCCCGCCTGGCGCGGCATGCCCAGCGCGGGCATCGACCTCGTCGACTGGACGGTCGCCTTGCTCGGTCGCTACCGCTACACGCTCGGCGCGACGCCCTCGCACTTTACAAGCCTGCGAGGGACGTCAAGCCTGCTCCAGCTTGATCGCTACCTCGACGGCCACCCCGACGTCGCCCTGCTCGCGCTCAACGACGAGTGCGTCCCTCACATCGGCAGACCGCCTGCCGAGCGGCCTTTGCTGATGCTTCTCTCCGCCGCAGCATCCCGGCCAGCTACCCGGAGCACCAGCGGGCCGAGATTGTCGACCAGCTGAGATCCTGGGGCGACCGCCGCTGGCCCGGCAGGGAGCTCTGGGAGACCGAGGACATTTAGACTCGTCCGCTATGGGAGCGCCATTGTATCTCTTCGACGACTGTATCACTAGGGATCTTGTACGCGTCGAGGCTCGGTCGGGAGGGACCCAGGCCCTGCGCTTTCCGTCGCCGACCTCTGATGCCGCATCGCCGGCGACGACCGACGCGACCCGCCGGTCCTCACGACTGCCCTGCGACCCTTCGCGCAGCAGACGGTCGCCGCTCTTGCCCATGACTGGCCTCGCCTCGCTTCGCCATCGCCAGCGTCCTCACCTGCTCTCCTCGAGGTTCGTGAGCTGCAGACCGCTCGTTGACCCTCACCAAGCTCCCATCTCCTCCCGCACTCTCCCCCACCCCCTCCGGCCCTCGCCCCTTACCCATCTCTCACCTGCTCCAGACCATGTCGCCTGCGCCCGAGACGCTGGCCGGTTACACTTCAGACGAGGACGAGCTGCTGGACCTCTTTGTGATTGGTGGCGGGCCGCATGGGCTGGCCACCATCTCGCGGCTCTACGAGCCGACGCCCAACGCGCTTTACTCTGAGGTTGAGCACGCTCGCCTGCACTGGATCCGCAAGCATCGCAGCAACAGGACGGTCTCGCGCGACGTCGAAGAAGGCCGCGCCCAGCCGGCCAAGGGCGTCCTCCCCCACGGCCGCTTCCAGCTCGAGAAGGGACCTCGCGTGGTCGTTATGGACAAGCAGCGCGCCGGCTGGCTCGGTACCTGGGACACCCTTTTTGTTCGTCGACGGTCGCCCTCCCTTGCTGGCTGCCTCCTACCGGCTAACGTTGCGTCCCGCTTGCTCTCTGGCTGTCTCTCTCGCAGAACGCCCTCGACATCTCGCACCTCCGAAGCCCGACCTTCTTCCAGCCACATCCGGGCGATATCAATGCCCTCAAGTCGTACGCCGAGACCCACTCCCGCACAAATGAGCTGGTCGAGATTGGCGGCGTCGTCGGCCGCGAGTGGTCCAAGCACCAGAAGAAGAAGTGCGCCTCCTCCAGAAGCACTGCTGTCGCTCGCTAGAGGGCAGCCTCAAACTGACCTTGCTGCTCTGCTTTCGACAGCGCGCGCGTCCGCGGCGTCCCTCCGAGGCAACCCCACATCAACTTGCGCGATGTCAGCGACTACTATGCGCCCTCGACCTCGCTCTTTGCCGATTTTGTCCGGGAGGACGTCGTCGACCGCTTCTCGCTCAAGGACATCGTTCGGCACGGCACCGTCTCATCGGTCCGCTGGCGCACGCCCGCAGCCTTCGGCGGCCCGACACCGCCGCCAGGCGTCTTGACCCCGCCGGCCTCTCGCGCCGCGGACGACGACGAGTCGACCGATTTTGACGAGCCGCACTTCGTCATTGAAACGGTTGACGGCCGCATGTTCTACTCGCGCGCCGTCGTCATGGCTATCGGCCCCGGCGGCATCCCGAACGTCCCGGCCTTCTTGCGCGAGCCGTCGCAGCGCACAGTCGTCGACGGCCCCGGCTGGTGCCACACGGCAGCCTTCCTCCGGCCGGGCTTCAGCTTCCCGCCCAAGCACGAGACGGCGCTGCACGAGCGACTGATGGACGGCACAGGGACGGTCGTGGTGGTTGGCGGGGGTCTGACGTCGGCCCAGGTTGCCGACCTCGCCATCAAAAAGGGCCTTCGGGTCATTCTCATCTGCCGCTCGCACCTGAAGAGTGAGTGCGGGGCCTCCGAGCTCGCTGGGTCTTGCGCTCGCTGATCGATTCTCGTCCCTACCAGTCAAGCCCTTTGACATCGGCATCGAGTGGGTCGGCCGCTTCGGCAATCTGATGAAGGTGCGCCGCCAAATCTGCGCAATAGAGGGCAGCCGGCTACCGAAGCTCAGCGAAAGTGGGCCGTAGCTAACGACGACCGATCTCTATCTGGCCTTGCAGCACATCTTCTTCCAGGAAGACGACCCAGAGGCCCGTCTGCTCCAGTTCCGCCAGGCCCGCGGGGGCGGATCCGTGACGGCGCCGTACGCAAAGATCCTCAAGGCCCACGTCGCCTCCGGAGCGCTCGAGCTCCGAACGCTGACTTCCGTCTCGGCTCTCGAGCGCGATGCGACGACCGGCCGCTGGTCAATCAATCTCGAGCGCCGGTGCGAGAAGAAGGTGCCGCGCCTGTCGCGCAAGCAGCGGCAGCCGAAGCGAGGCCGCAAGGGTGGCAGCGACTCGGACGAGGCCGACGAAGCCGACGACGACTGCGCTGCGTGCCCCCACCCGGAGATCGACATCCAGAAGCAAGTCGTCGAGGCAGACTACATTGTGTGCGTCGACACTCGCGGCGGTCGGCTCTTGGTCCATCGACGCCCTGCTGACCACCCTCCTTCCAGATCGGCGACGGGCTCGCTCTTCGACATCGAGGGCCTGCCCTTCCTCAAGAGGCTGCATGAGGACGTCCCGATCCGCTCCGCCGGAGGCATGCCGCTCCTCAGCCCGGAGCTCCAGTGGCGCGAGGACGTGCCCTTGTTCGTCGCCGGCGGCTACGCCGGCCTCCAGCTCGGACCGGGTGCTGCTAACTTGATCGGAAGTCGAGAGGGGGCCGAACGGATCGCAAGCGGCCTCGCAGAGGCATTTCCAGCGACTTGGGGCGAGGACGCCGACTGGCGCGCCGAGATCCAGGTCGGTAGCGACGGAGACGACAGCTGGCGGCGCGAGCGCTTCGGCAATTGCTGCGGCTTTTTTGACAGCCTCGAGGTCGAGTAGCCCCGGGGCGCCTCTTTGTAACGATGCCGATTCCTTTCTGAGCGGTGCGCTTCGGGTGACGGTCGTGAGAGCGCTCATGATACAGCACAACGAGGCTAGGCGATACAAAGTTACGAGAAGAGGGCTTTGCTGTACGGTGAGACCGAGATTGGGAATGGGGCCGACGAAGGGAAGCCGCAGAGTACCCCTCAAGGGTCATGCTCGGCTTCGGTCACCGGGTTGAGCGCGGAGCCGCCACCGTCCAAGAAGGTGCTGAACAACGAGCCGATGTCGTCCAGATTGGGCGTTGGGGCGAAAAGAAAGTCGGACGGGTCCTCAGAGGTCGCCGCCGGGGCAAAGCTTGGGCTGGGCTCGAGGCTGACGTTGGCCGTCGGATGGGCGTTGACGTCGAAGAGGGAGGCTATGGCCGGCGGATGGCCTGTCGCCAAGCCGCCAAGCGAAGGGAAGACAGCCTCGTTGCCGTTTGAGGCAGACGTCGAAACCGTGAGCGAGCGCGTGCTCGATGGCGGGAGGGCGCCAAAAGCTCCTGCTGCCGGGCTCGAAGTGGGCGCGGCCGGCGGCGGCACGTACGACTCGAGCGTCGTCGCGTAGCCGGCCGCTTGCTGGTACGACTGATGCTGGAGCTGCATCTCTCGCAGTTGGTCTCGCAGCGAGTGACTGCTGGCCGCCCGACCGGCGAGAGACGAGTCCGACATTCGCCGCTGTTGCCGTTCGAGCTGGCCGCCCGCGTCCTCCATCGGGACGTCGTCGAAAAAGACAGAGTTGGACAGTGTCTGCGCTGCATCATTGCTAGGCGTCAGGCCTGATAGGAGGCCAGAGCGTGCGTACAGGCCGCCGCCGCTGCCGCCGCCACTACCGCTTGAGAAGGTCCGGTGCTTCAGCTGCTTCGGGGAGGCTGCTGCAAGCGTGCTGCTGCGCCTCAGCGGCCGCGGACCGGGCTCGTCTAGCGGGCTCGCGAGCTCGACGCCGAGCAGGCTGGCTGCGAGATCGCCCGTCGGCGTCATCCAACCTGGATTGACCGCCGACAGGCTGAGGTTCGGTGCCGAGCCTTCGGCAGGCGTGACCGTGCCGCTGGCGTTCAGGCTCATCGACTCACGCCGACGCTGGGCAAAGGAGGTACCTGTCGGGAGAAATTGAGAGTCAGCTTGCGAAGAGCTGGAGTCATCTGAGTGCTCGCAATTGGGCTGAGGACGTACGACGGCTGACGCCGGCCGGCGAACCTGCACCGGAAGGCAAGGCTGACGACTGCTGTGAGAGCGACGGGCGACGGTAGGGCTGCTGCCATCGGACAGAAACCGGGTCAAGCCACGCCTTGAGGACGGACGCATTCAGTCAGAGCGAGCGAGGTTGCTAGACGTACCGCTCCGTGTAAGCCGATGCCCTCGCTGTTGCTCGAGCGCCTGTGAGGGCCGAGGGGCGTGCCTGACCCTCCGCCGCCGCCTGTGGACATGGCCTGGTGCAAGGGCTGCTGTCCTTGCATCCCTGTCACGCGCTGCGCAAAGTGGAAGCCAGCGGATCCAGATCCGGCGGCGGGCGAGAAGAGGTGGTCGGGGGATGAGGCGTCTGACGACGAGGCTGGCGTCGATCCGACCGGTTGCTGCTGATGCGTGCCCAGTGCCCTGAACGAGTGCGCGCCTCTCGGGCCAGAGAGGCTTTGCATATCGTTGGCGGACAGATTGGACGAGCTGGTCCCAAGCTGACCCCAGAGATGATTGAGTGTGGCAGCGACGGCCTGTTGGTGGTCCAGTTGCTGCTGCTGCTGCTGCTGCTGCTGCTGCTGCTGCTGCTGGCCGAGGTCTGTCTGACAGCTCTGCTGGCCTGCTGTGCCGAAGTTAGCCTGACCAGTCATCTGGCCAGCGTGCGACTGGAACTGGCCAAGCAGCTGACCGCCGAGGACATCCGCGGCCGATCCGGACTGGCTGCGCGCGAAAGGATGGCTCGAAGGGTACGGCGGCGGGAGATTGGCCTCGTCGTCCACGGTCTGCTGCTGCTGCTGCACGGCTGAACGAGCAAACGACGACCGGCGAGACGAGTTGGGCGTCATGCGAAGGGAGGAAGGGATCGATGGTGCCCGCTGGAGCATAGGGGGTCCTCCCAGCGATCCGTCTTGCTGGCTGTCGAGATGCCCGAGCGGAGGATACGTTAGGTTGAGCCTTCCCGCGCCCGTCATCTCGACGTCGAGTCCGGAGCCAGAGATGCCGGTCGACCGGCCACTGGCGCTGCCTCCGCTGCCTTGGTCGGACGAGGTCAGGGCCGGCCGACCGACGCCGGCGCTCGAGACGTTCGACCCCCGTCTGCTGACGGCGGCCGTCGTCGTCGAAGAAGAGGCCGACCGGTCGAGGCCGATGGTCGGGTCGAGCAAAAACGTGTGCATCGCGCTGCCGCCTGCGAGGTGGGTCCGCTGGCGGGTCCGGGTCTTGAGCTCAACGCGCCGTGTGAGTCGCTCGGTGGGGTCCTGCCGACGTCGGAAGCAAAGGCGAGAAGGAGGGACGGCGTCCCCGTCAGCAACAGCGCTCTGCCATGGGCTTCGGTCGCCAGCCGCGAGGAGTGCCCTCCGTCTTGAGGATCGAGGGCGCAGAAGCAGACGGCTCAAAGGGACGTACGGGGCCGCTGCTCGAGACAGGCGGCAGCTCGGGCGAGCTGAGCTCGTGGACCGGCCGGCTGCGATCGCGGTCGAGCCGCTCGCCGACGCCCTTTGCGAGCCGCTTGAAGCTTCGCCTATGGCGCGGGCTCTCGTCGACGACCGTCCGCTCGTGGATCGCCCAGAGCCGCCAGGCGAGGTTGGCCACCCGCTCGCCTGCCTCGAGGTGCGATGCGACCGGTGCGGCGCACAGCCAGAGCCGGGCGACGGCCGTGCCCTCGCCGACCGAGGCAAACGGCGCAAAGGCCTTGTTGGAGCCCTTGAACTTGAGGGCGAACGGATCGCGCGAGCCGGTGGACATCTCAGCCCCTGGCCCGGCAGGAGAGGGGAGTCGGGCGTGATGCCGGAAGGAAAGGAGGGCCGGAGGGAAGGAGAGGGCTGAGCTGCGCCGGAGGGACGCAGGGATCTCCCGACGAAGACGGGTGGCCTTTCTGGCGGAGTGATGAACGTGAGACTGGTCTACCGATGAGGGACCGTGTATGAAAGCCGACGGGAGCCGGGAGCAGAGACGAGTCGACAGGAGAAATAGAGGAGGAGGAGGAGAAGGAGGAAGCGCTCGGGTCAAAGGCGAGGCTGGGCATTCGTCCTCGGTCGAGCGAGGCGGGGGGACGCGTACCCCGCACGCCGACGCGACCGGGGCCGAAGCGCCGACGACGCCGCAGGGCAGCAGGGCTCCCACCGAGCACAAGGGGTCGCCGCCTATCCCGGCCAGCAGAAAGAGAGACAAGTCGACATGAGCATGACTGCGCCGTCACCCGACCTCGCCGTCCCCGACGCCGCGCCCGGCACGTCGGTTGAGGACGAGCTCGCCGAGCTGCCGGTTCACCTCGCCGTAACGATGGCGAGTCGCGCTACTCTCCTGCACGTGCAGGTTGAGCCTGCCCGGGCCGTCTTCCAGCGGCGTGTGAGGCGACGGTTGTGCGTGCTGATAGGCCTGTCGGCCGTGCTGCAACGGGGGGCGCGCAAAGTGCGGGAAGGGCGAGGATGCGACATCAGGTTGAGGTTGACGAGGCCGATGCTGGGGACGGGGCAGGCAGTGTCAGCTCAGCCAGCACGGATGCCCTCTCCCTTCGGCATGTTCGACGCACGAGCGAATGCAGCAGCTGGTTCATACCGGCGTAGGGCGAGTCGGCGAGCGAGGCCAGGTTGCCTTGGACGGTGCCGGCGGTCGCATCCCAGCTGTCCTCCGCATCCTCATCATCGTCGTCGTCGTCCGGCTCGTCGGCCTCCATCGAGCCGCCTCGCATCGGCCGGCCGAAGGACGCCCTGCGCGAGTCATCCCTTCCGTCTGCCGGCACCGGCAGCGTCGGCGGGCCCATCAGTGGCGTGATGGCCTCATGTTGCGAGCGCGGGCCGCCGTCGAAGGCGCCGGGCGGCCCCATGCCGTCGGGCGGCCGGCTATGGACGCCAATGGCGGCGACGCTGCTCGCCGAGCTCGAGCTCGACCACGGCGGGTGCTGGTCGACAAAAGCCGGATGAAAGAGCGGCGCATTGCGATGATGGGCGTGCGAGTCGTGCTGCGCGCCGGCCGTCGCCCGCGGCGTGTGGATGCTCGGGCCGCCGCCGTGCGCCGTCGCCTGCTGAAGCAAGGCGGCCGATGCCGGCGGGAAGGGCGGGAAGTAGGAAGGCGACTGGACGGCGGGTCCGAGCGGCGAAGGCACCGCCTGCTGGCCGGGCCGATTCGGGTGGAAGTAAGACGACGGCGCCGGCGGTCGGCCGGTGGGCGAGTAGAAGGTCGTGTCGGCGGCGACCTCCCAAGGCGAGCCGGCCTGCTGCCTCGGGCGATGGGCCTGCGTCACGGGCGGGACATCCCCCCGCCAGCCAGAAGGGCCTGCAGCGACCCACTGGGGCTGCTGCCAACCGCCGTTGTTGCCGTCGGTCTCATCCTCCTCGTGAAGCGAGGCCGGGCCTTGCTGGGAGGACGAGCCCTGCTGAGAGGATGTGTGCCGCCGGCGCTTGGTGACCTGGTCGAGAGGCGACGACGGCGGCGACGACGACCGCAGGCGTTTCGAGGTCGCGAGCATGCGGAGCGCTGAGCGAAAACTCGATCGCTTCGCTGCCAGTCAAAAGCAGAGACGAGGAGGGAGGTCGTGAGGAAGCCCGGGAGGAGGCGAAGGTCCGGGCCGCGTGCTTGCTGGAAGAGCAGGAGACGCGCCCGCGCGCCGACGAAGAAGCCTCTGCCGGCGAGGATGGACGGTCGGCCGTGGAAGAGAGTCGTTGACCACGCAGCGAGTGAAGGTCCCCAGAGAAGTAGGGCTGAGTGACCGGCGGGAGTCTGGGGTTGAGCCGGGATCTGGCGAGAGGGAGAGCTGTGGTTGACGTCGTTGGAGGAGGGGGCTCGGGCGTCGAGCTCGGGCTGCGCTGCTGACGGCGCGTCCGATCCACCCTGTCCGCCGGCCTCGCACTTGTCGACGTACGGGCCCGCTTACGGGACGGCCCAGCGTATGCGAGATGGGTCGAACGGAGCATGACAATGGCAACCGATCCGAAACTCCCCTTCTGGCTTTCATTGGTCGTTCAGCGACATCTCGAGGACGAGCCGGAGCTCCTCGTCCTCGCGCTCCTCGCGCGTCATCGGCCTCACGCCGCCGGTGGCCCGCAGCGAAGGCGACGCCTGAGCGACGAGCGAGGGCGACATGCACGCGCTGTTTGTCGACGGCGGCGACCGGGCGACCGAGCTCCAGGACGGCTGGCCCGACGGCCTCGGGGCGGAGGGGACTGGGCTCGAGGCCGCCTGCTGTGGCTGCTGCTGCTGCTTGCCTTTGCCGACCGGCGGGGGCGACGACGACAGCATGGCTGGCCACTCGGTCCGGTCGTCAAAGCTGCCAAAGACGGGCGTCGGGGCGGCCGACGGCAGGCTCGATGACGACGGTCGTGCCTCCTGGGCACACCAAGGCGGTCGGACGGGCGAAGCCGAGTAGAGAGGTCGACCGGCGGCGGCGGACGACGATGATGCTCCGGCGCCAGCGACGAGGGCGTCGTCGTCAAAAAGCATTTCGAACTGGTCGTCGTCGTCGTCGTCGTCAGCTTCGACCGACTGATCGAGCAGGCTCCGTTCGAGCGCCTGGCGGAGCGAGTCGTCCATCTCGTTGTCGTCCACCGGTCCGCTCGAGGAGGGCTGCGTTGCTTCGGGGGCTGCGACCGTCGCTTCCACCGGCACGGACCGTCGGCGAGCCTCCTCCTCCTCTTGGCTGAGGAGAAGAGCGTACGCCATCTGCTCCTCGGCCGTCAGGTCGAGCCCGCCATAGACCTTGTCTCGCATCACTTGGTCTTTAGTGACCGCCGTCTGCAGAGACTCCTGCGCCTCGCGATGGGCCAGGCGGGCCGACGAGATTTCGGACTGAAGCTCGAATTGGGCTGCGAGGCAGGTGCGAGCGGGATTTGCTCAATCAGTCGCCTGCGGAAGTGGACGCTTGCGAGAGGATGGACGACGCACAGTGCCCGCTCTTGCCGTTCGGCGTCCGCATGCCGGCCCAGCCCGAGGTGCCAGCCTTTTTGTTGACGACCTTGCCCTTCCACTCGCTCCTGCCCTCGCGCTCGCGACCGCCCGAGCCCATCCGCCAGCTGAGAATCTTGCCGCCGACACAGGCGACGAGCATGTCGCGCTCGAGCACGATTTGCGACACCCGCCAAAGGGCGGGGTCGAGCGCGCCCGCGGCAAGATGAGGCCGCAGATGCCGCGTCGCCGAGCGGTCGTTGAACGTCCGCAAGAGCGTCGGTGGGCTGGCGAGAGGGTCGTACACCTTGAGCACGCCTTCCAGGCTGTGAACGAGGGGAGATCGGTCAGTCGGCCGGCCGAGAGGCATCGAGCCCGCTCATCTTACAGGAGACGCACCTGCCGACAAGGACGAGTCCCATCGTGCACTCGAGCGCCGTCACCTTTCCGTCGATCGCCCGCCACTGGCGGACGAGACGGCCGTCGTCCCAGTTCCAAAGCCGGACGACGCCCTCGCCGTCGCCGGTGACGAGGAACTTGCCCTGACCAACTGAGCCGAGCGTGCGGCGCTCGATCGAGGTGGACATCGGCAGGCGGAGGATCTGCCGCTCTTCGGCATCGGTGGCGACGGTGGCAGGCGGGCTAAGAGCAAGGGACACCGCGTCGGACGACGGAATTCGGCTCAGTGCCGGGGTTGGCGCGAGCGATGTCGAGTGCTGGAAGGGCAGGCCAGGCGGGAGTGGCACAGCAAGCTCCGTGTGAAAGCACGTGAGCTCGGTCCCGTCGGCCGAGGGCGGTGCGAAGACCGTTGGCACGACAAGCGGCGTTTCCGAGCGATCGGCCGGAAAAGTGATGGCGAGCTGCTTGAATGAGTCGGACGGCGTCGCGTGCAGGAGGACTCGGATCGTCACCGCTGTCGTCGAGTTCTCGGTGCCGGCCGCAGAGGACGGCAGGAGGTCTTCCACGTCCAGGACGAGGGTGACAGTTCGATCGCGGTCACCGACGGCCGACGCCCGAAGCTCGTCGTCGACCCACAGGGCCTGCCGACTGCTGCCTTCTGCTGGATCCGAGCCTGCGGCACCAACGACGCCCGTCCAGACGGTGACGACGCCGCTATCGGTAACGCTGGCGACTGTCCCACCTGCACGCTCGTCCCAGCAGACGCGGCGGACGGTCTCGCGCGCTGCACGCTCGTCTGCGGTCGCTCGGCCGACCCATAGCCGCTGGAGCGTGCTTTGAACCCGGCCGGCTGAAGGCGGAGGAACAGCCCAGAGGATGACCCGGCCATCGGCGCCGCCGCTCAGGACGACCGAGCCGTCCTTTGCACCGGAGAGGGCGACAACCGGCCCCTCGTGCCCTTCGCCAGCGACGGCATGGAACGTCTTGGCCGACGTCTTTCCGTTACCGGTCGCGTAGCCGGCGACGAGCGTGCAGCCGACGCCGCCCTCGGCAAAGCCCCAGACAATCGTCGGCGTCTCGCGTTTGCTCGCGAGCGCGAGGACCGTCGGCGGCGAGGCGTGCGCGGGCGGCTGCCAGAGCGAAGTGTGGTCGGTTGTCCCCCAGGGGTCGAGGTAGCCCTTGGAGACCTTGCCGTTGGTGACGTCGGATCGAGCTGCGAGGCCGTGCGCAAGCGACGCGCTCAGGAGCGACGGTGGCCGGAGCTGGTGCGGCAGCGTGTTGGGCTGCGGGAGCGGGTGGAAGAGCGACATCGTCGTCAGGTTGGACAGCCGGGGGTCGTAGGTGACGACCGGCGTCTTTGAGCGGCTCATCCGACTGCCAAGGCGAGTCCAGAGCAGCCCAGAGGTGGATCAGCGACCGGCCTCTCCAGGCAGGGTTTCGCGACAGGTCGACCGACGCCATACGCACTCGAGGAGCCGTTCCCTGCCGAGGGCTTCCTTCTTCCAGCTCTTGCCGCCCGCACCGGGCAGGCAGCTCCGAGAGATGGCCCCGACGCCGGTCCCGCCGCGGATATAGTTGCGGAGGTAGCACGCCCTCCAGACGGCCTCATCGTCAACGGCGGCGAGCAGGTGGCGGGCGACCTGGCGGAGGACGAGCAGCGCCGACGGCGGCAGGTACGAGAGGATCTCGTGCAGGGACTCGATCGGTAGCAGGAGGAGCGCACTAGGAAATGTACCACGAGCAATCGTCAGCTATTGATGTTGTTCTGTGATTCGAGCGGGCGCTGGACGAAAAGGACAGGGCCGACGCACGACTCGACCTCCCCACGTGCGAGTGAACCGGCGCCAGTCGGGCTGTCGGCATTGTCACCGTCGTCGTCGTCGTCGTCGCTCTGACTGGCGTCGTCGCCGCCAGCCGATCTGTCGAGGTCCCAGGGCTTCCTCGGTGTCGCAGGCTCTAGTCGGTTCGGCCGGCGTTCTCTGCCCTTGCCCTTGCGTCCGTCGGCTCCGCGGCCGTCGAAGGCGGGCAGGCTGTGATGAGGGTCGTCGTCGGCATGCTGGGCGGCTGGCTGAGCTGGAGTAGAGGGAAGGTCTTTTGGTGACTGCGAATTGTCTGGAGATGCTAAAGGAGGGCTAGGGTGCATAAAAAGGTTGTGTCGGGAGGGGGCGAGGGGCGAGGGAGGGGGGATAGGTGAGGTCGAGGTCGGCCGGGAAGGAGCAAGAGCGGCAGCAGCAAGAGCGCCTCGATCTCGCTCCCGACAGCATCTCTCTCGCCATAACCCACGCCTCGATAAGAACAACCCTCGCACGGCATGACCGACAGCCGTCCTCTCCTGCCTCGGGTCGCCCCTGATTCGGCCTCCCGGCCGCACTCGAGCACGCCGCTTTCAGCCTTCCCTTTCGTCGACCCGTCGGCCTGGGTGCGTGTCCACGCGCGTCATCGGCCGTGCTCTGAGCGTCGGAAGGCTGACGTCTCGGTATCGGCCTCTTGGACGACCCTCTTGAACCAGTCGACGGTCGACGACCGCGTGCGCGGAGGTAGCTCGCAGTCGTACCTCGAGCCGCTGACCGGCAGCAAGGCCGAGGGCGGCGTTGCGCTCAGCGACTCGACGCACGGCGTCCGCTTCTACGGCACGCTCGGTGCGTCGTCCTACACTTCTAGACGGCCCTTACTTGTCCTCCCACTACCCGACTGACCTGGTTTTCGCCATCGCTCGAACAGACATCAAGACGCTCGGCGGCGCTGGCTTTGCCTCCCAGTCGTACACATTCCCGTCGGACGCGCCGCTCGCCATCTCGCCGACGTCGTCCGCCGGCGTCCGGCTCCACTTTTTCGCCTCGTTGTCGTCGTCGTCTGCGCCCTCCTCGGAGAAGGCGACGTCTCACCGGCCCGAGACGCTGACCTTTATCCTCAAGACGGCGCCTCCGCCCGCGCAGCGGCCAGACGGCCGACTCGAAGCGACCCTCTCGTACGAGGCGCACGTCGTCGCCCCCCTCCGCTCGGGCGGGTACGTCGACCTCCCCTGGTCGGCGTTCGAGCCGACTTACCGCGGCAAGCCGCAGAAGGACGCGCCGGCCTTGGACCCGAGAGAGATCAAGGCTATCGGACTCATGTGCCGGAGCGACTTTGGCGCGCAGGAGGGCCCGTTCGACTTCCTCATCGCCAAGGTCGAGCCGATGCGTCGGCGGAGTGGATGGCTCGACCGCCTGCGGGCCGCGTTCGCAGCCTTCTTTGCGCGCTGCCGGTCGTGGATCCGATGCTAGCTTAGAGCTCGAGATCATTACTTGGGGTGGCAGAAGGGTCACTGACGGGTGCTGACGACGCCAAGCATATCGAAGAGCAGAGGGGGGGGGGGGGGGAGAACTAAAGCGGCCCCTTGTGCCAGGTCAGACCCCGCCCTGCTGACGCCGGCCACTCGCACCGTCGCTCCACGTCTGGCGCTCGGTATGGACCCAGACGGCCAGCTTCCTGCCTTTGCCACCGCCGCCGCCGCCGCTACCGCTGGCCTTCCCAGCGCTCCCCCCTCGCTCATACCGCAAGACGTGGACGCCCTCGCCCTCCTCGTCCTCGTCCTCGCCACCAGGCGCGGGGACCGGCCAAATATGGTCGGTGCTCTTGTTCTCGTCCATCTCGGCCAGCGAGATGGACGGCCCGTCGAGGTCGAGCGTCGAGTCGGATCCGTCTCGACCCCGCTGGTGTCGACTGCCGGCATGAGGGAGGCCGCCGGTCGTCGTCGTCGGTGGGCGAGCGCTAGAGACACCAGCGCCGCCGCCGCTGGCCGAGAGCGAGCCAAAGTTGCCGGACGAGTTAGCCCGCCGGGACTTGATGCGCCAAGCGGCGAGGACGTCGTCTATGAAGAGTGAGAACAGGGTTGAGGACGGGGTCAGACGGCTCGCAATTCAGAGAAGGTGCCTCCGTGAGGGGAAAACGCACCTTGCGATGCGAAGAGGATGAAGACGGCTGGCGGGATGGAGGCGACAGCGAGGTCGCCGGCTGGACTTGTAAAGTCGTCGACCTGGCAGTCGAGCAGGCCGGGGCGAAGTCAGCGACCCTTCGCTCTCGACTTGCAAAGGTCTCAAGGTGCGCACGACGAGGAGTGCAACGATGAGCGCCATCAGGACGAGCACGCCAAAGAACCCTACTCGGAAGACGAGACCGAGGTTGACGCCCTCGAAGCGGTCTGCGAAGCGCGCCGGTCGCGCACGCAAGGGCTTGCGGCCGCCGTTCGGGGTCGTGGTCGACGCTGGCCCTGATGAGGGAGGGTAGGGGGCGAGATCGTCGAGGCGCGTTGGCTGGGAGAGGGCGCGGAACTGCCGCCAGTGACGGATCAGGATAGTTGCTGCCACGACTGAAAGAGCGGGCACAGAGACGGTAGTGTCAGCGTCGACTTGGCGGCTCGGGGAGGGATTGCATGGGCGGGGCGCACCCTCGAGCGCCAAGACGGCGACCTCAAAGATGGCGCAGATGATCGAAGACCAGAGATTAAGAGCGTCGTGCTCGATTGTACAGTAGAAGATGGCCTTGTGTACGAGCGACCGGTCTTGAAGGCCGAGCTGACGGTAGAAGGCCGGAAGCAGGCGCAAGTTTCTTTTTAGCTGATGCTGAGACGGGGGGCAGGTAGCGGGAGACGGACAATGATGCCTGCGATGATGAAGGCCAGCCTGCAGCGATACGAGTCAAGGCAATGACCAAGTCAGTGGTGGTCCGAAAAGCGCAGGTGCTTCAGGACGGGAGGAGCGCTCGCCAGACGCACCAAACGACCCAGGGCCCAGCGATGAGACAGATCGTCAGAGCCTTCGAGTCGGCAAAGCCCCTCCACCGACCCTGGCTCGAGACGATGCGCGAGAGGATCTGGGGCGCCGTGCGAGGGGAGGTAGCTTGATCAGGTGCGAGCTGGAGGAGCGAGATAAGGAACGAAACGCACGCGGATGACCATGGCCAGGGCGGCACCGGCCGCGGCGGGCGTGCTGCCCGGGACGAAGGCGCCTGCGAAAAGGGCAAGCTCAAATCGTTCAGCGAGGGCTCTGGTCTGTCGGGCTGAGACGCGCAAGCCGATGGACGGACCGTTGAAGAGGGCGAGGCTGAACGAGGGCTCCTTGCCTGGCCAGAGCGTGCCTGAAAGGAAGCTGCCGCCGGAGGCATCGTCGTCCGACAGGCGACGAAGGCGGGCGGGCAGGTGGAGCTGGTCAGCTTCTTGCGTCAATGGCGGGATCGTGAGGCAGCAGCGAAGAAGAAGCAGACGCACACGGCGCTTGCCGTCCACTCGTAGACGAGGAAGACGAGAAGGAGCGAGTGAAGCGTCGCATCCCGGCGGACGTTGTCGGCGAACAGGAAGGTCAGGAGGAGGATGCTGTTGTGTCGGCCGAAAGCGGGAGGGAAGGAAGTTGTGACGCGAGCTCAGTCAGAGAGGGGCTTCGTCGGATGAGGAGCGGGTCACGAGTGCATGGTCGGCGAGAAATGAGAGGGACGGACGTGAGCCCGAGGATGCCGAGAAAGTGCAGCGTAAAGTAGGGCACGATCCATCGGAGCGGCTGGGCGTAGTCGGCCGCTACGTGAACCATGGTGCTGCGTGATCGAGCTTTGTTGGCCCGAGGCGAAAGGAGAGTGGTGGCACGGCTGGACGTCGACGGGAGGGAAGAGGGAAGCCGGACGCTGCTCCTCATCGCCGCCTTATGGCGCTCGCGGAAGTCGCCCTCTCGGCTCGTCCATAGGCCCTAGCCCGGCCGGGCCGGCCAGCAGGCCCCTCAATTAGAATGTTGAGCGGAGGTAGGAGCCTGCACGTGAGCGAGAAAGGGGGTTCGACAGGCGGTGGGAGGGAAGCCTGGCGAGCGAGCGAGCGCCGAGGTGAAGGGCGACAGCGCGGGGCCGGGAGGTTGACCCGAGATCAAGCTCACCCGGTGAGGTCGGACACGGCGATCTCTTCTTTGAAGCTAGAGCAGGGGTTCTCGTGTGCGTGACCTCCATGGTGGAGCGCAATGCTGTCAGCACGAGCTGAAGAGTGTCGTGAAGGTAGGTAAGCCGGAGGGCCGACGAGGACTGAAGCCGCCGTCGGAGAGGCGGCTGCTGCGCGGTCGTTGAAGCCGGCTTTTTCGGCCGCTGCCCCTCTCCTCCTTCGGCTTCCCTCGCCCGCTGTCTCCCCTCGCCTTCCCCCCCCCTTCCCCTGCCCGCACCGTTGCCGCCGAGAGGTCGAGAGAGAAGCCCAACGCAGGCCCAGATCAGATTAGACACCCGAACGATCCAGACCCGCCGCCCAGTTTTCGCCTTCGCCCCTCGGTCGCCTGCCTTTGCACCGAGTGCGCGTGCCTGCCTGCCCGCCCAGCCCCTCCCTTCCCTCGTTCGACATCCCTCCTTTCGGCCGAACGGACCCCTCACCTCTTCGACCGGCCGACTTACCCGCCCTCGCGCCCTCGGAGCCGCCCCCTCGCTACTTGTCGGCATCCTCGCCCGAATTGCTTGATCCGACTCGAGATGGACGCCTACGACGACCCCTCGCCCGCCGGCTCGTCAACCCCGGCCGGCGCCGGCTCCTCCTCGCACCCGCCGTCCAAGAAGCGCAAGAAGACCGCATCGGCGACGAACCAGCAGCAGCACGCCTACCAGCACAGCGCCCCCGGCAGCGTCAGCGGCGGCCGCGACGATGACGACAGCAAGAAGAAGGGCTACTCGTGCAGCGAGTGCCACCGCCGCAAGGTCCGGTACGTCCGTCCACCACCGCCGCCCGTGCCTGTCGCCCATCCACGCTCTATCGCTGTTGTCACTCCTCGCAGTCAATCTCTCGAGCAAGCAGGCTGATCAACCTTTCTTCTGGCCTCGCCTGACCCTTCCGCAGTACCTTGACCATCGACACACCGCTCGCGCCCTTCAGCAGTCAGGCACCCTCGACCCCATCGCATGCTGACTCTTGCCCACTTCGGACCCTCGTGCTTAACCTCTACAGCAAAAGTGCAACCGCGAGTTCCCGTGTCAGGTACGACGGCCCCGTCCGAGCTACCTCGTAACCGCTTCATTGATGCTGACGCTCCGTCTGCCAACTCTCCCCTTGTGTCCGGATCACAGCACTGCGTCGCGCGCAAGGTGCCCGACAAGTGCCTGCCCTTCAGTCGGTTGCCTCCACCTGCCTTCGCCCTTTCCTCCGACGTCAGCACTGACGATTTCGACCCTCACCCTGCTTCGCCCGTCCAGCCCCTGGCAAGGCCGAGGACGACCTGCTCCCCCGGCTCGCTCGGGTCGAAAAGATTCTCTCGCTCCAGTTCCCCCAGTTCAACGACCCGCATGCGCTGGCCGACTACCCGCTCCCGCAGGCCGTCGTCGAGATGCTCGCTCTGGCCGCGGCGGCGGGGCCTGGTGGAGGGAGGGGCAGGGGGAGGGGCGATGGCGGGAGCGAGGGGACGGAGGAGGACGACGAGATGCGCGAGGAGGACAAGGACCGCGGCAGGGGCCGGCTCACGAAGGGAAAGTGGTTCGGCGTCGTGCGTCTCCTTCGGCTGCCCTCTCGCTCCGTGTCGGAACTGAAACCCTTGCATTCGCGCCGCTCCTCGCCCAGAGCGCGGTCCAGTCGATGTCGGAGGCGCCCCTCCTCGGCAAGGTCCGTGCCGCCCTGACCAGAAGCACAGACGCGCGCCCGGCTGAAACGTGTCTACGCCCTCGCTTTTTGCTCTCACTTGCAGCTTCAGCCCGAGGCGTCGACGATGGACCTCCTCCAGGCCGAGCATGCGGCGATCGAGCTCCATCTTGAGGACACGGCCACGCCCGGTGCGTCTTGCTCGTCCCTCGCCATAGAGTCCGCGAGCGGCGGTGCAACTTGGTATCTTCTCCTGACACCCCCCCCCCCTCCCCCAATGCTCGCCCTGATCCCAGCGGAGAACCTCCAGCGTCTCATCACCGAGTGCGGCGTCTCGCCGACCAAGGTGGCCGAGCTCGTTCAGGAGCTGCCGCCCAAGGACTTTGCAAACATCCTCGTCGACTGGTTCTTTGCAAAGATCAACAGCTCGCGCTACCCGATCCACGAAGGCATGTTTCGCGGTACGTCGAGGGCGCAGTCGTCGGTCGCAGTGAGAAAGAGAAATGTCGCTGATCACGACAACTGCCCTGTCGAACAGCGGCGTACGAGTCGCTGTATGCAAATGGACTCAAGACGGACCCGTCCAACGTCCGGTCGCTGCCGCTCGTCTTCATCGTCCTGGCGACCGTAAGTCGGACATGTACGCTCGCCATCCCTACCCACTGGCTGACGCCCTCCCTGCCTTCTGCCAGGCCGTCCGGCTCTCGCCCGAGCACATCGGCGGCGACGACCGCACACGCCGGCTGACCTCGCTCCGCTACTACTGGTCGAGCCGGCGGAGCATCCTCATTGCGACGGCGATCCAGAGCGAGAGCCTTGAGCTCGTCATCACCCGCCTGCTCGTGCGTCGCCATCCGCAAGTGAGTATCGCCGCTGCAGCTGACCTACCCTGCTCCTCTCCGCATTCACGCCGGCAGAGCTCGCGTTACCTCATCATGGTGCACGACCGCCGGCTGACCGAGTGCTGGTCGCAGCTGGGCGCCTCGCTGCGCACGGCGCAGGCGATCGGCCTCCACCGGGACGGCACAAAGCTCGGGCTCGACGCCTTCCAGACCGAATATCGCCGGCGCATCTGGTCCTACCTTTACCACGCCGACCGGACGTACTCGCTTATCCTTGGCCGGCCGCCGGCCATCTCGGACGTCTACACCGACACGCTGTGCGTTCTCCCGGGCCTCCCTGGCGCCTCTGGCGTCCAGTCACGACCATCTACTGATCCCCCCCCCTCCTCCCCTCCAGCCCGCCATCAAATCTTGAGGACGCTGATCTCGTGCCGGGCGTCGCACCCGACCCACGGCCGCTCAACGAGCCGACGGCCATGACGTACTGCGTCCTCCGGCACTCGCTCTCGCGCATCATCGGCAAGGTGACGCACCACTTCCAGCAGCTGCTCGAACCCTCGCATTACTCGGACGTCCTCCGCCTCGACGACGAGCTCAACGCCTTTGTGCGCAGCCTGCCGCCCCACTTCGCGATGGAGAACCCGGACAAGACGCTCGACAACATGCTCGTCAGCTTCCTGCCGATGCACCGCTTCTATCTCCACACCGAGATCCTCTTCGTTCGAATCACGCTCCACGTACGCCCCTCGTCTGCTCTCTCCACTTCCAACACAGACCCCGCTGACGACTCACATTCTCTCCCTGCCCTCGGTCCGACAGCGCCCCTGGCTCCTGCGCAAGCTCAAGTCGGACAAGTTCCTCGTCTCGCGCAACGCTTGCTTCGAGTCGGCCAAACGCGACTTTGTCATCCGGCAGGCGATGAAGAAGACGTCAACGGTTGACATCATCTCGGTCATGGGTGGCCAGTTCCGCGAGTTTAATGCGGCCAGTGCGTGGTTCCTCCTCTCGGAAGACCGACTGCCGCCCGGCTGGACCGGTTTGTCTGACGTCTGGCTCTCCCTCTCTCCTCTCTCCAGTGATCGCCGGTATCTCGGCCATCGTTGATCCGGAGGGCCCCGAGGGAGAGACGATGCGCGGCATCCTCGCGACCTTCCTCCAGGACCACCCGCCGGCGAGCGCGATTGACGACACGACCAAGAAGGAGCGCAGCATCGTGCGTTTCTCTTCTTGACCTGTCGGGGAGGTTTTCGGAAGCGCGCTCGCTGACCCTGGCATCCTCCTGGCCTGCGACAGATCGAGACCCTCTACCAACGCTCGGTCCAGCTACTGCGCAAGGACCCGGCGATCGGCCTCAACCCAGCTCTGCATCAAATCCACGACGAGGCCGCCCACGCACGAACGCTGCTCGGGCTCTCGAACGGCTCGTCGTCGGCGCCAACGCGCCAGGGCAGCCTTCACTCGCAGCCGTCGCCGCGCAAGCACGCGATCGGCCTCCCGTCAGCCGGCGGCACTGGCGCCGGCGGCAGCGGAGGTGGTGGCCGTGGCGGTCAGTTTGGAGGCGGACCGTCCAACCAAGATGCCTACGCCCACGGCTCGCCGGCCTCGCCCGCGCCGGCCGCGGTCGCCTCGTGGATGTCGTCGACCCGGGCGTCCGAGACGCCGCCCTCAATGGAGGACGACAGCGCCCAGCACCTGCTCGACCACTTTTGGAACGAGAACCTCGTCCTCGACACCGTCGTCGGCAACCAGGACCAGATTTTTCCGTCCAACGTCCAGAGCGCGGCGAGCGCCTCACTCTGGTCGAGCGCCGGCGGACCCGACCCGCTCGGCCCGAGCAGCGCCGGCCCGAGCAGCATGGGCCCGATGAGCGGCCAGCCGCATTCGACCGGCGGTCCCTCCTTCGGCCTCGCCGCCCCGGCAAGCAATGAACCGGCCGACCAGCGCTACTGGGACTCGCTCATCGTGCGTTCCGTCTCACGCCTTTAACTCGATTTCTTCGCTGATCTTCTCTCCCCCGGCCCTTCAGAACTCGATCCTCACGCAGAACACGCCAGCCAACGGGCACGGCCCCGTCGCAGGCGGCGTCGGCCACCAGGCGAGCCCTCTCATTAATGCCGAGAGCGCCGACCACCAGACCGAGATGTAGGCGAGGTCGACCTCCCGCCGCCATCTTGCACGCACCCGCCTTCCGGATCCCTCTTCACGCCCGTCTGCTCGCTCCATGCCCAGTTTTCTGCCTGCCGCTTCTTGCCCTACTTAGTTTACCTTCGGCTCTTCAGACCCTGGCGCTGCAGCGCCGCCACACGAATGCGCATGCCTTCACCCCTTCTGCACCCGTCCCTTGGCAAGGCGGCTTTGATCAGGCCTGAGCCAGGAGTGCTTGCGCACACGAGAGACTCACACTGCCCAGGCGCATCGTAATTCGTCGTCCTGCATACGGCGGCGCGCGTCGCCCCGCCTTCACCTTGCATTCCCCGACCTCACCGCCTCCCCCTTTCCAGTCCCTCGCCCATCCCATCCAGCACTGCAGGACCCGATGGCCGACAGCGAAGACGCCCATCCGACCCTGCCGCCGCCTCCGACGCAGGATGAGCCGGCGCCGGCGGCCGAGGGCAGTAGCAGCCGTCGCTCGTCGACCGCGCCGGGCGGCGGCGACCTCGACCTCGAGCCGTCGGCCGCGCGCAAGCACGGGCTCGACACGTCGCTCATCCTCAACGAGCCCCGCAAGCGGGCCAAGCGCGAGTCGGTCGAGGGAGCTGGCGTCCCGCTCGGTCAGGGCAAAGGGAAGCGCAAGGAGTCGCAGCAGCAGATCGACGAGCCGGCCTACGTCCTCGACAAGGGCATGCGCCTGCTCGACGCCGTCCGGGACGCGACCGAGGGCGCGTCGCCAGCGTGCGTTCCCCCAGCTCACCCTATTTCGATGCTTCGCTGGTCATGGGAGTCGCTGGCAGCGGCAGGTCCAGAAAACGGGCCGCATCCGGCAGCTATGTGCCTTGGATGTCGAGCCTGGACGGGATGAGGCTCGCCGTCGAGCTCGGCTCGCTCAGGAGCTTCGACCGCGCAGGCGGCTCCCGAGACGAGATGATCGTCCTGGACGGAATCCTCGCTGACCGCAGGACTCTCCCACTCTCGCTTGCCGTCGTCCTCATGGTCCAGCGGCCGCCTGATTGCGACCGACTTTCTCAAGTTGCCTAACAAGCGGCTGTACCCAGACTACTACGAGGTGATCAAGCAGCCGGTCGCGCTTGACGACGTCGAGGTCCGTCCTGCGTGCTGCATGGTCCTCGCTGCCAGCTCAGGCTGACCTTCAGTCACTTCTTCCTGCCAGGCCAAGATCAAAGCGGGCGAGTACCCGTCGTTCGATGCGGTCCGCGCGGACGTCGAGCACTGCTTCGTCAACGCCAAGCGCTGTCAGTCTTCTGTCCTCCACGCCAGCCTGGCAGCGCCTCAGCGCTGACGCCTCAGAGCGACCTCATCCGCAGACAATGCCAAGGGCTCCGTGATCTTTAACGACGCAAAGGTCCTGCACGTGCGTTTCCCCGGTGTGCAGTCGAGTGCGGACGACGCGCCATGGATCTCAGGCTCACTCGTGTGCTCGGTCCTCCGCACCGCCCCGGTACAGAAACTGGCCAAGACGACCTATGCTCGACTCGTCCCTCCAGACCACCCAGACTACAAAGCGCCAGCGGCCGTACCTCCGGCTCATGCGCCAACTGCGCCGCAGCCGCCATCATCAACGACTGCTGCTGCTCCTCCACCACCCGCGACCGCATCGAGCTCGACAGAGGCCGCCGCCGCCGCGTCACCCGCCCCGGCTCCGCCAGCTGCTGGCAGCAAGAAGGCGCAGAACCAGCACACGAAGCGGAAAGAGGCCGAGGACAAGGCGCGCCAGCTGGCGGCCGAGGCCGAGGCGGCCAGGGCTAAGGCCGAGGGCAGCAAACCCGAGAAGAAGGCCAAGGCGCCCGACGTTTGGAAGGTCGTCAAGAACAAGCTCGACAAGACGACGCAGATGAAAGAGAAGGACACGTGCGGCCCTTGCTTACGCTCTGAGACCCGATCCGCTGCTTGGCGAGAGGCTGACCCCTCCTCCCCTCCGTCCTTCCTCGCAGCGGCCGTGTCCTTGCTTTCGAGTTTATGGACCTGATCCCCAAGTCGCAGTATCCCGACTACTACAAGATCGTCAAGAAGCCGATGTCGTTCAACCTCATCTACGTCTGTCCCGACCTCTCTTGCGCGACGCACTGCCCGTCGCGGCTGACTCAAACCTGCTCTTCCTCTCGATCCCGATCCCGCAGCAAAAGCTCAAACGCAGGGACTACGAGTCGGTCGACGAGCTCGCCGACGACGTCGACCTCATCTTCTCGAACGCGCTCGTCTTCAACATGGACGAGAGCCAGATGTGCGCAGTTCCCTTCATCCACCTGCCTGCGGGCATGACCTCGCCTGACTGACTCTTTCCGCGCGCCGCCTTCTTGCCTCCAGCGCCATCGACGCTATGGCTCTCAAGCAGAGATTCCACTCGCTCGTCGACGACATGATCTCTGAGGGCCACTCGGCGCCGAAAGGTCAGGCCAAGGCGACGCTCCCGGCCCCGACGGCCGGCTCCTCGTCGACGTCTGCGCCAAACAAAGCGGCCGGTGCCGCCGGCTCGGCTGAGGCTCCCGCCTCAATCGCCAAGATCAAGATCAAGAAGAAGGCCAAGACCGAGGGCGCCTCGGACGACTCGACACTGCCCGACGCCGGGCCCTCGCAGCCGCCTCCTGCCCCGGCACCGCAAGAGACGGCGGGTGGCTCGCAGCCGATGGACGTCGATCAGCCTGGGTCTGCTGCTGCGGGCGCCTCTGGCAGCCTCGATCCGGCATCGCTCGCAGCACTCCAGCAGCTTGTGTCGAGCGGGATCCTCGACGTCGGCATGCAGCAGGCGGCCAACGCCGACCCATCCGTCCCGCCTGCCGCGGGACAGGCAGGCACTTCGATGCCGCCAGGCTCGGGCCTTCCTACGTCGATCGAGGCATCAGCAGTGCCGGAGAAGAAGGTGACGCGCAAGGAGCAGCGGCAGCTCGCCCGTGACCTTAAGGCCGAGAAGAAGGCCGGGCTTGAGGCGGCCAAGGCGGCCCCGCCGACCGGCCCACCGCCACCCTTGCAGCCGCAGCAACAGCTCCAGCAGGCAGCCCGGCCCTCCCACTCGCCCGTGCCTGTGCAGCAGATGCGCCCGACGCCGCCGTTGCCGCCGTCGCAGCAGCAGGCTCCCGCCGCACCCTCTCCGGCTATGGCAGCCGCCTCGGCAGCGAATGTCCCCGCTCCGCCGGTCAAGGTCAAGATGCCATCGGTCCTTGCCGCGCTCATCGTCCGCTTCCCCGGCTCGGACCGGCGCGAGATCCGGATGCGCAACGACCGGGGCATCAAGGCGCACGCGCTCTCGATCGTCAGCGAGCAGGAGGTGGCACTCGTCATGGACGTCCGCGACCTCAACAAAGGCAAGGGCCGGGAGCTCAATGGCGACGCTGCCGCCGCCGACACGGAGGTTGGGTCAGGTACCGCCCTGCAACTCAACGGCGATGGCGACGTCGACATGGCGGCAGCCGCTCCTGACGTCGACAGCCTCCTCAACGGCGGCGGTCATGCGCAGGCCCTACCGCCACCGCCGGGTCCGCCCAAGCGGCTGTTTGCGATCGGCGTGACGAGCAACTCGGTCCCTGTCGAGTCGTTCCCGCCCTCGCTTCGACGGATGCCGAGCAACCCGCACCAGCCGCCGGCGGACGAGGCGTTCGTCGCCGACCCGCCGCTGGCGTTCAACCTCTCGCTCTCGGCCTCCGGCGCCCTCGGTCGCGCCGGCACGATCGCCGGTAGCGGGGCGTGGATCGTCGAGGTCGCCGTCCGCTGGCGCGACGTCGACGAGCAGACGGGTGCCGTCATCGAGCAGGGCCAGGAGGCCTACGAGCTCTTCTTGCGACGATGAGACGGGGGAGTGAGCGGCCGGGTGCAGGCGGCAGAGCGGCGCCCGAGTGACTAGCATGTGCTTATTCTGCGCCCACGACGCATGAGGGCGGTCATCCGCGAGCTCGAGCCTCGTCGTCCGACCACGACAGGGTGGCACCGTTCGGATGAGCGAGCGCCTTACGAGAGCAGGCGACATATTTAGCATCGAGAGCTGGTCCCTGCAGGTGAGGGCGGCCGTAGTGCGAAGGCTGCGCTCGGACCCGTCGTCTTCGCCAGCCGCGGCGCCGCCGGGACCGTCGCCCGCCCTCCTCGTCCTCTCGTCTTCGCGGCCGACTCGCATCTCACCCGCTCGTGTCGCAGCCTCTCACTCACTTCCCTCATCGCCTTCAGCTCTCTCCGCATCGCATGTCGACCTCGCCCGAGACGCAGCGCTCGCCGGCGTCGCCGTCCAAGGCCAAGGTGCCGCTCCTCGCCCTGCCCGGCCAGCTGTCAGACCAGCTGCGCGGCTCGCTCAAGACGCTCCAGACCAACATCGGCGACTCGATTGAGAAGGGCAAGCTCCCCGGCGGGATCGAGATCAAGTGCGTCCCTGCCCGGTCGCTTCGTGTCGGTCGACTTTTGATGCAGTGTCGCGACTGACATACGAGGGAGGCATCGCTCCGCCGTCCTCAGGTTCGCCCCCTTGAAGGGTCCGTGAGCGCTTGCTGCTTCTCGCTCCCCGGATCCTCCCCCGAGCTGCTCGCCGGGCTGACCCAGAAGGGCCTCTATCGCATGGGCTATGACTGACGGCCTTCATCCCTGCTGTTCGCAGTCCCTAGGCACCGTGAGCCTGCTGTCCGAAGCTGAGGATAACAGCAGGTCGCTCGCAAGCTGACTCCCTGTGACGTGCTCGGTTCCGCTAGGTCGCCTCCAGACCGCCGCAGGTACGCAACCCCGTTACAGCCAACAAGCTTGCCGGTCGAATGACTGACCTCCTGTGGCTTACTCGTCGGCCCTCAGTCGCCCTCTGGTCGACCTTGCTGCCCATCTGCCTCTCCCTCTTTCTATTTTGCTGGTCAGTCCGGAGCGCAGGCAGCGAGCGTCGACGCGTCACCTCGCGCAGCGCGCCTCCGCCGAGCTGACGACGGCTCTCTCCATCTCGTCCGCCGCCTCTTCGTCGCAGCTCGATGCCGTTCCTCTGGCCGATCCTCATCCCTTACGTCCTCTGGATCGTCTACGTCGACAAGGCCCCGCGCGAGGGCGGCCGACCGAAGAAGTGGTTCAAGCGGCTCGCCATCTGGCGTCACTTTGCCAACTATTACCCGGTGTCGCTCGTCCAGGAAGCGACGCTGCCCGTCGACGGGAAGTATATCTTTGGCTACCACCCGCACGGCGTCATCGGCATGGGCGCGCTCGCCAACTTCGGCACCGAGGGCACCAACTTTTCCAAGATCTTTCCCGGCATCACCCCGCACCTGCTCACGCTCGCGCCCAACTTCCTCATCCCCTTCTACCGCGACATCCTGCTCCACCTCGGCCTGTGCTCCGTCTCGAAGCGGGCGTGCTCGACCATCCTCCGCCGCGGGGCGCCCGGGACGGCCATTGTCATCGTCATCGGCGGCGCGACCGAGAGCCTGCGTGCGCATCCGGGCACGAACGACCTGACGCTCAAGCGCCGCATGGGCTTCATCAAGATAGCGATCCGCGAGGGGTACGTCCGTCCGAGACCCGTCGGCAGGTGGCAGCTTGCTGATCCTCCTCGTCTGGCACAGAGCCGACCTCGTGCCCGTTTTCTCCTTTGGCGAGAACGACATCTACGATCAGCTGTGCGTCCTGTGGCGGTCGAGCGCTTGGCAAAGAGGGATCGGTCGACTGATGAGTTGCCCACCGTCAGGGCCAACGAGCGCGGGACGACTATCTACAAGGTCCAGAAGCGCTTCCAGGCCATGTTTGGCTTCACGCTACCTATGTTCCACGGCCGGGGGTGCGTCGGTTGTCTTGCTGTCGTGTCGCGTCTGGTGTGTGAGGCTGACGTACCTGGCGATGCTCTCGGGTCTCGCCCGACAGAGTCTTCAACTGTCGGTCCAACTCTTCGGCCTCCTCTCTCTGCCGCCTCTCGCTGATCGCTTGTCGCACTGCCAGACAACCTTGGGCTCATGCCATATCGGCACCCGATCGTCACCGTCGGTGCGCGCCCGTTCCTGCTCGCTTCGCTGCAGACGGGCCGCAGCAAATGTTGACCAAGCACACCTGCATCCTCCCAGTGGGCCGGCCAGTGCACGTCGAGCAGCACGACAACCCGACCAACGAGCAGCTGTATGAGACGCAGCAGCGCTACATCGACGAGCTTCTCAGGATCTGGGAGACGTACAAGGTGTGTCGCTGCCGTCCTAAGGTTTGTTCATCGCATGCCGCGGCACTGACGCCGTCCTCTCTTCCCGGGCAGGACGTCTACGCCCGGAACCGCACACGCGAGCTCACGCTCGTCGACTAGCCGCCGCCAGGGTCCTGCTCGCCGCTGCTATTCGAAAGAGAACCCTCATTTGCACCCTGCGGCAACCTTTACGTCACTGCGATCCGAACAGAGGCTCATTTTTAAATAGGCGGGAGGGCGCGCGTCTAGTACCACTTTGCCCGCAGCTTGCGCTTCGCGACGATGGGCTGCCGAGATCGGAAGGGAGGACGGTCAGCACGACCGCCTGACGAAAGACCAGGTACCAGCGGGCGGGACGGACCCTGGTGACAACAATGCCGGCGGTCAGGCCCATGATGGTCAAGACGAGCTGGAGCTTGTTGAACGAGTCGGGCAGGACGTCGAAGCCGCCCGACGGCATGACGCGCGTCTGGAAGAGGTCGAGGCCCAAGGCGAGGACGATCGAGGTCGACTCGAGCAGCGCGGGCGACGAGTGGACGGCCGAGATGCCGAGGACCTGTCGAGAGGGCCAAGTCAGCAGACAGTCTGATCGACGTAGGAGAGGCCGGATACTGACCTCGTTCCGGTGCGAAACGACACGTTTCGGGTCCTGAGGCATGTAGGGCTCGTAAGGGACGAGCATCTCCTGCTTGTCGGCTGCCGAGGGTGCGCCGAGCGGCCGCCGTGGGTCCAAGCCTCGCCGAGGGATCGTCACGATCTGGTTGACGTCGTTGGCAACTGCATGGGAACGAGGACGCCGGTCAGCGCTGTCCATCATAGCGAGCGTGTTCAGTCCAGGGTAGAGGCCGCACTGATGAGGTCCTTGGCCGTGATGCCGTGCCGCGTCTCGGTCACACCAAGCGACCGAACGCCGTGGGCGAGCAGGTAGGTGCGCGAGAAGGTGCGGATCGCGTGCTCGGCCGAGGCGCTCGACAGTTCGGGGCTGCAGTAGTCGCATCGTTAGCAGACGGTGCAAAGCTGGGGGCCGACGCGTTGTGTTTGACTCACCTCTTGAGCTTGCTCTGGCCGGCGTCCGACTCGTACATCTCGAGACTAACGAGATGCTGCGCTCCCGCAAGATCGCCGACGCGCGACCGGAAGGCGTAGACGAGCCAGTTCTCGACGAGGAGGACCTCCACCGGCGACGAGACGTCGACGTCGCGGTGCGTCGTCTCGTAGACGATCGAGCCGCGCGACGTGTCGACAACGTAGACAGACGCAGAGTTGGTCACCGGCGAGATGGTCGAGAGTGCAATGAGGTGAGGATTGAGGTCTGAGTGTGGACAGAGACGCGGCTCAGCTACTGGCGGGGCTCATGATGGTTTGTTTGCAGACGCCTCTCAGGTGCAACGCACACTTGTACATGACCGACCGGTCGCCAGTCACCTTGCCCAGGGAAGCGACGGATGCCGCGGCGTTCGGGGTCGACCGACGGGACAGGCGCTCTCCCTCACGAAGAGACAGCTGCCACAAGGGCTGGACAGGTCCGTTGGTCGGCTCGCCGCCGAAGCCCTCGAGCTTGAAGGCGCCGTGCTGGGCCGAAGTCGTAATCACCTGACCAGCTCGGTCCTTCTCCGAAGCCTGGTCAGGCCAGAAGATAGTCTGCAGGGTAGACGTGAGCGTCAGTCTGTGAACATATGCGCGTCACAGAGTCGGTGGTGTCGAAGCTTACCTCTCCGTCCTTGCTCAAGATGCGCAGCGTCTTAAAGCCCTCGGTTTGGGCGCTGCCGACGAGGAAAGCGCCGGCCGGCGTGCCGAGGAAGAGGTCCGTGGCATCACCAAGCGGCAGACCGGTCAGCGCGTCGAGCTCGACAGCGGCCGTGCGGATCTTCTGCAAGGTGGAGGGCGGGCGGCTGGTCAGACTCCCGGCAGACCATCGTGCGCACGAGTCACATCACTCACGCCCTCGAGCACCTCGGTCGCAAGCACCGCAACGGTCGGCGCCTGGCCGGGGGTTGCGGGCTTGATGAGCCAGGTGCCTTCGATGCGAGCGGTCGGCTCGCGGGGGTGCAGCCCAATGCTGGGCCAGAGGTAGGTCCACAGGATGGAGCCGTCGAGCGAGTCCAAGCCAAAGACGGCGCCGCTCTCGGTGGCGGCGACGATGACCTTGCGCAACCCAAAGGCATCGCGGTGAAGAGCGCCATTATGCGTCGCGTGCGGGGCGATGACGTCGGAGGTCGAAGAGAAGAATTGGCCGGCAAAGCGTAGGAGGTAGTCGGGCGTGTGCTGGAGGGCAAGTGGGACTGTCAGACTGGAGTCGCTAAAGGGCCGCTCGCAAGCCCGCCTGGAACCTACCTTGAGCTGCGCGAGATGGCGGGTGAGGAAGCTCGAGCTGCTGAGAGCATCGTCCGCAAAGACCGCGGCCTCGGGCAGGTCGACAAACGTGAGCGACCGCACATCCGCCAGAGCCTCTTCCCGTGTAAAGAGCAGCCGCTTGTTCTTGTAGACCGAGAGTGCGCCGGTTGGCGAGAGGACGAGGGCGAGGTGGTCGCCGGCAGTGGTGACCTTGATGTCGACGTCGGCTAGGCGACTAGGCACAGTGTAGCTGCCGGCAACGCCGGCCTCCTTGCCGTAGACGTGAACGACGTAGCTCGAGTCATCGTTTTGAACGAAGGGCGCGAGAGCGGTACCCGTGCCGGCCGGGCGAACAAACTCGTCGGCCATCGGCTGCAGCGAGGTCAGACCCGGTGAGTCGCACGTCGCATCGAGCCAAACCACGCAAACCGGGAACGACTGACCATATTCTTGACGGCAGCCGTCACTCGAACTTGTCCGTCGGCGAGGTGGAGGATGTCGAAGCGCTCAATCTCATCGGCTGCAGGGCGAAATTGAAATGTCAGACACGGAACGACGTGCCGACGAGATGATCCGAACACGGACACTGACCGGCTTCGCCGTTCCAGACGCCGACAAAGATGCCTTCCTTGTCGAGGCCGACAAATAGGATCTCTTGGTAAAGGCGGCCCCCGAGCTCCTGCTTGGCGCTCGGTGCGTCCCCAGTCAGGTCTTTGACCCAGACCTCGCCGGTCTCCTGCTCGAGCCAAGCAAGAGCCGTCGAGGTCGCCACTGTCACGTCTGACGGGTTAGACGCGCCAGATGAAAGGACCGTCGCCGAGGTGGATGAGAGGCGCGGCGACGAGGCATCGAGCGAGTGAAGCACGAGGGCCTCGAACGCGACGCCGACGTGGCGGCCGAGCGCAGCGACGCCTGAGGGCGTCTCGATGAGCCTCTCAAACATCCTGTAGAGGGGTTGGCGGATGCCGTTAGCTTTGGAATTGACGCACAAGGGAATCGGGCAGACCGGTGCGCTTACAGGTTGTCGTCGCTCTTGGTCCAGACCTCAGTCGAGGCGCCGTCGGCGAGCTTGAGGCGGGCAATGGTCTCGCCGCCGCCGACGAGCAGGTAGACGACGGCCTCGCCAGCCTCGCTCGTAAAGAGCGCGTCCGCGGTGGAAAACTGAAGGTCGTCGTGCGATGCAGAGGGGAGGGCCGTCTCCCAAAGGACCGCGCCGCTCAGGGCGTCGAGGTGCCGGGCGATGATGCCCGTGGACGTCGAGGTGACGAGGACGAGCGCTGCGAGAGGGGTCCTGATCAATTTCAATTCTGAGCTCTGGCAGCTGTCACGACGGGGCCGGACGGACCATTGTCGTGGGTGTAGAAGCTGTGTACGAGCTCGCTTAGCGGGAACTGATGGCGCCACTCTGTAGAGCGAGGGGGAAGCAGTAGTAGCCGGTCAGCCCAGGCTCAGCTCGAGGGCAAGACGGGCACCCCGGCGAGAGGCAAGACCCGATAGGACAGACCTATGCTGCCGTCCTCTGTGCTCAAGCTGGCGGCGACGTTGCTCCGCGTCAGCGTGACAATGCTGGTGCGCTCGGTGCCGCTCGGCAGCTTGAACGTCTCGAACGCCGGGCCGCTTCGGAGCGCCAGCTGGGCGGGCAGCGGCGTGCCGACGTGGGCCTTGTGCCAGTCGAGGACGCCCGCCAGGTTCTCCTGCACGGCGAGGGCGCCGAGGGCGACCTGGGACAGGAGCGCGAGCGCTCGAGGAAACAGCATCCAGGTAGGGACTTGCGGGAAGGAAGGGAAGGAGTGATGAGGTCGGAGTCGAGCCGGAGCCATCCATCTCTGCTCTCGGCGCGCTGGCGCGACGCTGGCCGCAGGCGCGCTGGCGGCGGCGACTCCTCCAAGCGGCGCACGAGATATCTACTAGCTGGCCGGCGCGCGCCCGTCCCTACGCAACTCCCCCAAGGTGCCTCGGCTGGCACAGTCGAGCAACATCTGTAAAATTCGCTCGGTAGGGTGGCAACTACAATGAGCGGCAGGCGCCTCCATCCATCCGCCCGAGCAGGCGAGCCGCTCCGCTCCCGCTCTGCCGCCTTACTCGTGCAGCCGTAGGATGCGGCGGACGGCGCGACCGAGATCAGCCTCGTCGCACCAGCCCACCTTGACCTCGACCCCATTGGGTCCCGCCAGCAGCGATGAGCTGCGGCGAAGGACGCCGACCGTGCGGCGGGTGGCGTCCGACGACCAGACGTCCCGGTCAGGCGGATCGATCCCGAGTAGGAAAACCTTGGCGACGCTCCCGCGGAGGGTCGGCAGGTAGTCGCTGAAGATCGGGATGAGCGAGGGGAGGCTGCCGAGCGGGAAGAAGGCAATGCCGACCGGCGGGACGAGCAAGTCCAGACCGGCGAAGGCTGGCTCAGACACGAGCAGCGGTGAGTCGCTGTCGTGCAGCTCGATGCCGGAGTCGAGCAGAGCGCGCCATGCTGCGTAGGCAAGATGGAGGCGGGTCAGCTAGCCATCCTGTTCGGTTACGACGCAACCACGGACCCTTGCGCTTATTGACGAGTGTCGGGCCGCAAAGCGCCGACAACGTGCCAACCTCGGGCTCGTCACCGAGTCGGTCGAGGAGCTGCAAGTTGTCGGGAGGAGGAACGTTCGACAACGGGGACCTCGCAGCATCATCTTGTGCGACGGACTCTGCGCCAGTCTCCGTGGGAACAGAGCTGAGCCGCCGGGGAAGTTTGTCGGGCCGCGTGCGGCGCGTGAGGAGGAAGGCTGCCAGGGCCGAGGCCGGTGTAACCGACGGGAGGCGATCCGTTTCAGAGGAGGACGGTGAGGTTGGCGTCTCGTCCTCGAGCAGCGACATGTCGAGGTTGGGATCTTCGTCGTCCATGCCGATTTCGCCGTCGGCCAGAACGTACGGCACGTCGATGCTGTCCGCGAGGGAAGAGGCCGAATCCTCTAGGAGCTGGCCGTCCGGAAGGAACTTGTTGCCAGCCTGGGCCGACAATGGCGGCGGCGACAGCAGGAGCGGCGATGGCGACTCGTCGAAGATCCGCCGTAGGTCCTCGTGCGCCACGGCCAGTCCATCGCCCGAGCCCTCACTTAATTCTTGCAAGAGCCGCCGCTTGGGCCGCCGACCGACCTCTGAGGGCAGGATCTCGTCAAGCGACAGCGCCTCGCCGCGTGATCGCTGGCCGAGGTCACGTCTCGTTCGGATGGAGTCGACCTCGAGAGGCAGTTCGGGTTTGCTTGGATTGGCCTCCTCGGTCACATGCGACAGGTCGGTGCCCTGCAGTGCCCGCTCGAGGTCGGCGACGAGAGCGATCGGGGACGCATCGACAGCCAGAGCGACAAGCCCGGCGTGGACCTCTGACCGCGAGGGTGCCTCGGGTAAAGGGCTGATGGACAAGGTCAGCACGTGCAGCCAGACGATTGGAATCCGGTGTTCCAACCCACCGCCAGCTCAGCTACGCGAAGAGGGATTGCGCACGTCAGCTAGCGCCCAACAGAGACCCTCTGGAACAACTTTTGCCGCACCTCAAGTGTCAGGGTCAGCGCCGGCCCCTGATTGCTCGCTGCGAGCGGTCCGGCCGCCAGCTTTTCGAGCGACGTCGGCAGCAGACGGCCGAGGGCCTCGGACACGTTGTCGGTAGCCGGCATGGTAGGGACTTTGACGTTGAAGGGCTGTGTACGATCAGCAGATGGCAAGGGAAGCTTCGAATCAGGCTGGCCAGACTTGCCAGGGAAGTCGACGTCCTCTGCTTTTACGAGAGGGCTCCCGAGAATGCCCTTGGCCTGCTCGAGCAGCAATGGATCGAGCGAGCCGAGGAACTCGTTGGCCTCGTCGCCCTTGCCATTGGCTTGGGCGTTGATCGGCGAGATGCTGTCTGTGAGCGCCCGTAGCAGCACCGACGGCTCAAGTGCGGCCAACGCTCCCTGGCTGGGCGCGAAGCGAGCGCACCGAGGCAGGATGACGTCGAAGTCGTCATCCTCGTCGGGCCGAATCGGTCGCGGCGATGGCGAGCCGGCAGCCGACCACAGCCGGCCGTCGCTGAGGATGCCATCACTGGCGGGGCTGGTCGGCAGCGAGAAGGTGATGTCCGAGGGCAGCGCAAAGGGGCCTTCTGAAAAGAGATCGGGTTAGCTGAGCTGGTACGACGGCGAGGGGAAAGCTCGACGCACGCATCGCGGCCAGCACCTCTACCGGCGCCGGACCCAAGATAAGGTCGTCTGACGGATCACCAGCCTCCCTGGCAAAGTTGATGATGGATTTGCCGACGGCCGCGAGCGAGTTGGGCAGGATCTGGCGCAGAGGGGGTGCCGGCGTCTCGGCTGGGCGGCGCGACGCATAGTAGACCGAGTCCCAGCGCCGGGGGAAGATCGGTGGCGATCCGAGGTCCTCGACGTCCTAAGCCGGCCCGGGTCGAAGGCGGTTGGCATTCAAAAGCCGCCTTCCATTAGGGGCTAGGTTGCCCAGAGGGACGGACTGACCTCGCTCTGCCGCGCCCGGTCGCTAGTCTGCGCCCAAATAGGATCGAGCGCCAGTGCGACAAGCTCCTTGCGCGCGCTGGCCGCCTCGAGGATCGGGTTCTTCATTGGCACAGGCTGCGGCAGGCTCGAGAGGAGCCCGGCAATCTGCGTCAGCTCGGCCTTGGTGATGGCAGGCTTCAGCCGGCTAGCGGGGGGAGGGAGGTGACAGTCAGCGTTCGGCCTCACATGACTGGGTGATCGCAGGATGGGTGGAGGGTACGCACAGCGCTTCCTGGACGTCAACCTTGTCTCCGAGCTCCTTAGCCGTCGGGAGGACCGGTCCGACCCCCTTGTCGAAGGGCACAAGGAGGTCGGCCGCGGTGCGCGGGACGAGGTCGCTCGTGAAGCCCTCCTGCCCGAACCGAGGCGTAGCGAGCAGAGCCTTCCGCGTCAGGACTGGTGAGTCGGGAGGCGAGACGGAGGCCCGCCGAGGCTCTGCGGACGGCGGGAAGCATTCGTGTCAGTGAGAGCGCCCTCCGTCGGCGCATACACCCAACATACCGTGGCGCGCGACGACCGTTTCTGGCCGCCCATCTGCGGTTCCAAGCGCGAGCTTAAGCCGCCGGAAGACGTCGAGGGTGGGCTGCTCCATCATGGGCCAATGGCCGACGACGAGCGAGTCGGCGTCATCTGACCCGAGGCCGAGCCGATGCGCGAGCTCATTGAACCGCGATGGCAAGAGGTCCGGCTCGGTCGGAGACGCTTCGTAGCGAGTGGGGATGAGCGGCTCTTCGGCCAGAGAGACAGGCGAAAGAAGCACGCCGAGATGCTACAGCGCATCGAGCTCGTCAGCGGGAGGATGAGGGTCTGAGCGAAGCGGAGGGGCTCGCGCGGTCGGACGCACGCGCGCGGCCGCATTACGGATGAACCAGTCGGCGGTCGTCGGAAAGTGTAGCTGCCCGTAGGTAACGAGCTGGGGAGGGAGCATTGTGGCGGTGGTGATCTGGCTGCAGCAGGGCTGACCGGCGCTGCGGAGGGTGGTCGTCAGCGAGAAGGGGAAGGGGCTCGCGTCCTCTGAGCGGCACGGTCCCCTGGCCCGCCTGACCAGCGTCCAATCGTCAGCCGCGCAAGACACGTTCGACGCGAGCTGGGCATAGGAGAGGTCATGTATGTCATTCGTCGGCCTGGCCGTCGTCGTCGCGCGCGAGCGCTCAATCTGCACGCACACGAGAGGAGTGGTCGCTGCGGTCAGCCGTCGTCGCTCAAACAAAGATTGGCCAGCGCAGAGCCAGACGCACACAGCAGCCGGGTCAGGATGTTGGCCTTGGTCTTCTGGATGGCCTCGTAGATGGCCTGGACCTCTTGCTTGCTGACGTCGGCAATGTCGGCCATCAGGTAGGCCGTGTCGCCCTTCGAATCCGAGTACTGCTTCGAGATGTTGTGATCGGCAAAGATCTGGCAAGAGGAGGCGGGGCGCACAAGAGCGTCAGCGTCGTGTCTTGAAGCAAGAGCTGCGGGGGCGCGCGCGCGCCGACGGACCTCGTTGATGGCGCGGAGCGTGCCCGGCTCGTTACGGTGGACGTAGCAGACGCGGATGTGCTTGTCGTCCTCGGCGGTGATCGCCCGAAGGTCGACCTCGGGGAAGTTGACAGCGCCGATCGAGGAGCCGTAGTTGAGGTAGCGCGTGAGCGCGCCCGAGACCTCGGCGCCAATCATCCGCTGGGCCTCCTCGGTGCTGCCGCCAATGTGGGGCGTCAGGATCGTGTTGGGCGCCTTCTGAATGCGCGACGAGAAGGTCGGGTTGAGGTTGTCGTTGAAGGTCGGGCCGTTCGCTCCGGGCTCCTTGGGGAAGACGTCGACGGCCGCGCCGGCAAGCTTGCCCGACTCGAGCGCGGCGGCGAGCGCCTCGAGGTCGACGACGGTGCCGCGGGCATTGTTGATGAGGTAGGCGCCGTCCTTCATGTGGGCGATCTCGTCGGCCTTGATCATGTTCTTGGTCTCCTCGAGCTCGGGCACGTGGAGCGTCACAAAGTCGGCCTGGCCGAGGAACTCGTGGAAGTTCTCAATCTGCTGGGCCGAGCCGAGCGGCATGATCGGCATGACGTCGTAGTAGATGACCTGCATGCCGAATGCCTCGGCGAGGACCGAGAGCTGGGTGCCAATGTGGCCGTAGCCAACGATGCCAAGCGTCTTGCCGCGGACTTCCCAGCAGCCCTTCGAGACCTTGTTCCAGACGCCCTCGCGCATCTCGCGCGCGCGGTCCGTCAGCTGGCGCGAGAGGCAGACGACCTCGGCCATGACGAGCTCGGCGACCGAGCGCGAGTTGGAGAAGGGCGAGTTGAAGACGGCGATGCCGGCCGACGCGGCCGCCTTAAGGTCGACCTGGTTGGTGCCGATGCAGAAGCAGCCGACGGTGAGCAGCTTCGGATTGGGGGGGAGGGCGGGCGGGCGGTAAAGTCAGCCGGGCCGTTCCGCAGCAGCAGCAGCAAGCGACGGACCTTGGTGGCCGCCTTGACGACCTTCTCGGTGAGCTTCGTCTTGGACCGGATACCGATGGCGTGGAACTCGCCGATCCGCTTCAGGAGCTCCTCCTCACTCCAGGCTTTGAGGTGGTGCTCGACCTGGTAGCCCTGGGCCTTGAAGAAGTCGACGGCGCCGGCCGAGATGTTCTCGAGCAGGAGAATCTTGATCTCCTTGGAGCCGAGCAGCTGCAGCTGCCGCGGCTGCCGCGAGCTAGGCGGGTTCGACGGGAAGTTGGAGGGCGAGGTCGAGAACGAGCCGCCATGCAGCTGGGCCATCGGCGAGGTGCCAAAGTTATTGGGCGAGCCGACGGGCGACGTCAGGCCCTGCTGGGTGTACGAGCCCGAGAGCGGGATCGGTATGCTGCGGGAGCGTAAGCGGACAAGCATGCAAGCAAAAGGTTGTCAGCAAAGTTGCGCTGCTCCTAGGGAGGACAGCGGCCTCCTCATGGAACGGAAAAGAGAGAGATCCCGACGGGGTCGGCAATCGGGGACAGGACGGGCGTCATGAGCTAGAGCCGCCGGCAAAGGAGCGCGCCGCCGGGTGCCAAGACGAGCCTCGTCCGGACCTCCGAAGGGCAGACGACTGGCCACTCAGAGCATGCGCTGAGTCGTCGTTTTCGCCCCTGTCAAGCTTCCTCCCGCCCCCCTAGCGAGAACGAGCAGCCGTAGCGAGACCCTCGTCTCGAGGACAGCCCCCCGTCGGGCCATCGCGGCCGAAAGAGGCGCGCGGCGACGTCAGAGGAGGCAGGCGGCAGCGGCGAAAAGCTCACCTGTGCGGGACGTCCGAGATCGACACCGACGTCCTCCGCTCGTTCTTGATCTGGATCGGCTGCGACATGGCTTTTAGAGCTGGCTGGGACTACAGTGGGAGGGTGCTGTGGATGTCGGACGGGAGATCACTCACCCTCTTTGGGGGGCCCGGGAAAACGACGAACGAACGGTCTCGAAGGCGTGCGCGGGAGGGCGTTGACCTCGAACCGTCACCAGCCTCTGTTCATTCGGAAATCGCGGGGCGATGACTCGACCTCCTATCGGAATGGGCTGACAAAGAATGAGAGCGCTCAAACGAGACGGCCGGGAGCGATTCGGAGAGATGTGCAGAGGTCGTCAGAGGAGGAGGAATGGGCGTCATAACGGCGTGAGGGGCAAGCTAGGAAGAGGTCTACAGGGCAGTCGTGCTGATAAGGCCGGCGTCAGGGGCGATGTGGCTGGGCTGAGTGCGCGAAGGGCGGAGGATGCGAGGGAGGTGCGGGAGGATGACAGCAGTCCGAGAAGGGCCGCTCAGGCTCAAGGCCGAGGGACGAATCTGCGTGGTTTTGACGAGGGCGGCCCGGCCGGCGTCGAACCGTCCGTCGTGCCAGGCGGGGGCGAGGCCTTTCGTCGCAAGCGCTAGAGGATTGAAGGTGTTAAAAGTGATCAGTCGGAAGCTCTGCGATTCGAGGTCGCCCCAGGAGGGACTGACCGAACAGAGCGGGCACCACCGGCGCCGCCAGGTTGTGTGCTTCCTCTCGTTGTGGTCGATCGCGAGCCGCTCCTCGATCTCGACCCCGACCCGATGGCCAGCCGCCTCCTCGCCTGCTTCGTCCTCGAGCAGCGGCATCTCGCTACAGTCGCCGTCCGAAAGCGAGGCGGCCGACTCCTGGTCCTCGCTCAGCTGAAAGGAGACATGGCGCCGGGGCTTGACCCGGCCAGCGAGCATCGGAGCGTGGAGGATCGAGTGCAGACCGGCGACGCCGGAATCGAATGACTGGGATGAGCTCGACGAAGCCGAATCTTGCCTTTTTGGCGATCGGATTGCCATCACCAGCGTCGGTGAAGGTGGCGCACTCCGACGTCGACCGGGGGACGACGAGCGGCCGGTGGATGATGAGGGGAGCGACGCCGCCCGCTCGCGGAGCGCCTGTGCAGGGTCGAATGGATGGTCGCGGACGTTGCGCCTGACGCAGAACGTCCAGGGCGAGAGCGTGACGGCCGCCGACTGCGAGGCCGAAGCGCGTGCGAAACTTGGTCAGCCAGCTGACGGCAACGCCCGAGAAGGGGCGGAAGGAGGGCAACAACGCACGACGAGGGCTCCTCCGATACCGATGGCCCACACGAATTCGCGCGGAAAGTACAGACTGCCGACGTTCTGGCGGTCAAGGTCCTCCTTGAGGTGCCGGGCAAGCTCCTCCGGCAGGAATGCTGACACGTCGTCGCCGGCCACGGACGGGGCGGCTTCCGGCGTCGGCGAGCTCGAGGTAGTTGCTTCGCTGGCAGCGTTCGGTAACCTCGATGGCGACGACCGGGGCGAGCAAGGGGCGGACATCGTCGTCCAGGGACGGGGGCTGAGGAGCTCAGGTCGAGCTGTCTGGCGGCGGTTGGCCTGCAAATGAGAGGGCGCTTGTTGCGCTCCGGGCTTCGCAGCAAGCGCGTGTCGGAGGGTCGGTCGGCGACGGTTGAGGGCGAGCTGAGCTGGGATGGAGATCGCTCGAGGTCGGTGGTGGGCTCCAGCAGGTGCAGCAGAACTGCGAGGTCAGACGGGAGTCCGAGAGCAGCTGGAGGTCAGCCATGGGCAAATGGTACGAGCCGGAGCTTGACAGGGGTGTGCAGGTCAGCGGCGTCGCGTAGCCAGGGCGAGAACTTACGATCGAGGCCAGAAGTCGGACGACGCGCGCGTGAGCTCGGGAGCCGGCCGAGTGGGTCGGATCAAGAAGGGTCTGATGAGAGGCGAGAGAGGCGATGCTGGTCGTCAACGTTAGCAAGGACGGGATGACCCTGTAGAAGTACGATGCCCCTAGTAGCCCGAGGCTCTCCTGCTGCTGCTGCTGGCCCCCCTCGGGAACCGGTTGGCCGTCGGGCATGGCGGCCGCCGTGCGGTCTCACGGCGTCAGCAAGCCAGGCCGCTCTGTCGCTCGGCCTCGGCCTCGCCGAAGCAAGCGGCCGACCCGCGCGGCCGCGAAAGCGCGCGCGCTCCGTCGATGCCCGACGCAGACGGCCGCCGTCCGATCCAGGCCGGTTGCAAGAGCCCCCTGGCGACGAGAAACGAGCACGACCTGACGCGAGTTCAACAGCAGTGAACGAATGATCGTCAAGACGAGACCACAGAAACGTAAGGGAGGGCGTAAAGAAGGCGACGACGGAAGGGCACGCAATGGGATCAAGCGGCAACGGCCGACCGGGCCAGTCGTGCCCGAGCAGCGGCAACGGCGCGCCGCGCAGAGGGCGAGGCTCGGCTTGTCGAGCTGGCCGAGCCTTACGTACGCAGCCGATAGCCGACACCAGGTCGTCTTCCTCTCAGTACTCGAAGTACTTGAGCTGGTCGGGCGCGAAGCAGCGTAGATACGTCAGTCTCCGGCCCGCACTACGCCCGAGGTCGACCGGATCTAAGGACGCACCGGGTCGGCCGTGCGGAAGACAGCGCCGCCCTCCTTGGTCGGCCGAGTGTCCACCGAATGCAGGGTGAACGGTCCGACGCCGAGCTCGGGCGAGAAGACGCTGCCAATGAGCGAGTGGGGGAGGCGTATTTCGCTCGTGTCAGCGCGTCGGCGGACGAGCAGGGCTCGCTCAAGCAGTGAAGGAGTGAAAGCAGGCGCACCGGATGTGGATGCAGTGCCCATTGCTGTCGAGCTGGACCTTAGCCAGATAGGTGATGCCGTGGGGCATCTGGATGACGGTGTACCGGAGAGGGTGGTCTAGGTGAGGGCAGCAGACGAAGAGGCTGGTCAACGGGCGGCTCCTTAGCGATCAGCAAAGAAAGGTAGCGAGAGAGTAGCGCACAGAACTGGATGCTGGCGGGTTGAAGGCGCGCAAGACGGGGAAGTTCAGTCTGCGAGCGATCTCGCTCCTGCACATGACACTCTCGGCCTCGACGAACGTGTTGTCCTTCTCGTCGTCAAAAAGGCTCTGGACCTCGCCGAGTCCGTGCTTGACGTCGTCCCGCCGGAGCTGGCGGATCTTTTCAAGCACGGCGTGCTTAATCTCATGCCCGTCGAGCGCCTTGTGGGCGAGCTCGTCGTCGGCCGTACGCTCGGACTGGATGATCGAGGCAGAAGGCGGCAAGGTGGCGTCGGCGTCGGGGTCCTGGGGCGTCAGGTGGGCGACGGCCTGTGCGCAGCGGTCGAGAAGGAAGGCGAGTCATCAGGCGAAGGGCATGAGCAGAAGATAGCCCGCGAGAGGTTGGCACGGACGTCTTTGGCCTTGTCCTGGGAAGCATAGCGGCGGGATCGAGATCAGCCTGGGTCTGCTCTGGGGCGGAGGGGCTCTCGCAGGGCGGGGCAGGTTGGGCCGCACAAGGAGCTGAAAGGGGCGGAGGCAAGCGACGCTGGCGGTCAGCAGGGAGCAGCTCGACACGGGGCGTTGTGAGAGTGACGCACGGAGGTCATGCTGGGCGTCGTAAGAGGGCTTGAAGCGGCTGTGCTTGAGAGGACTGGGCCGAAGAGGATGATGGTCCGGGAGGAAGGCCGCTTCAAAGAGATGGCCGGCAGGTCGGCCGGCCGGGGAGTCGATAGGGGCGTGTGCGGGGCGCAAGCCAACAGCCGTCGACCGGCCGACCTGCCTGCCTCCCTCATCGAAACCCACTGAGGGGGAAGACGAGTGCGATGAGATCTACTCTCCGTGCTCACAATGCAAGACCGCTATGCCATCGCCCGAGGTGGCGGTGTCGGCGAGAGCAACGGCCGGGGCAACGCTGCGTGCGTGGGCCTGCTGCGGAGAGCGGCAGCTCGACCCTGCCCGTCGCGACAAGGAGCCGGCATGTCAACAAGCACCCTCACTCGCAAGGCCCTCAAGACTAGCTTGTCGTCTTGTCACCCTCGGCCGGTCTACTCACTCGGCCTCTGCTGCCGTCCACCTGCCTACAACTGTCCTTCATGCCAGCCCAGCTCCCGCTCGAGCTTGTCGCCGCCGTCCTCGAGCACCTCGCGACCCCGCTCCGGGCGGCGGGCCGCGAGGGAGCCCTGGGTTATCTATCCTTCGTCGTTGATCAGCTCTGGCCGGCCGAAGCTGCTCTTGCCTGCTGTCTTCGAGCGTCGCGAGCCCTCTACGTCAGTCGTTTCGCCATCCTGGAGGCTGATCAGCCGCAGCTCCGGACGCTGACGCGCGTCCTCCTTCCTCCCTCCCTCCCTGCCGGCCAGTACCTCGGCCTCCCATTACTTTACCAGACAGTCCTGCATCTCGGAACGGATGATTTCGAAGATGTGGACTATCTGCTCGTCCTCGACGTCTTTGCCCGTGCTGAACGTCGGTTGGCCGGCTGGCTGGCAACGGTCGACGAGTCCAAGACTCGGCTGGTCCGCTCCCTCACCATCAGCCGCGCGGAAGGTCTCGAGGACCGTCACAGCCGGCAGCTCTGGTCGCTCATGGGAAGCCCTGGTCTACCCAGCTTAATCAAACTCGACGTGTCGACTGCGCATCTGGCCCTGCAACCGACGGGTCACATCCAACGCCCGTCGCCACTCGAGCTCTACATCAAACCCCTCAACCCGTATGTCCCCGACGGCGATGTCAACCTGGCACTCGCCGTCGAGCGCTATCTCGACGTCAGCAAGCTCAAGAAGCTCGAGCTCGGAGTTTCGATCTTCGACTACGACGATGGCCACCGCACGGCCCTTTGGGTCCAGAACCTGTCACCGCTTGAGGAACTCGTCCTCAATCCTTTCCCCGACGGCGACGTCGACCTAGGTAGACTCGCGGCCATCCTGCGGCATCATGGGCGGGCGCTCAAGAGCTTTTCGGTCTCGGGCACCGTCGCGCACGTCGACCCATCATTCCCTCCCCTGCACGTTCTCTGTCCTCACCTCGAGGAGCTGGCCTTCAACATCACCTCGGACGACGACGAAGGGCTTGGCTCAGTCCCGCTGATCGCCCACGCCCTCGCCGGTGGCCATCCCAAGCTCAAACATCTCCGCATCTACAACGAGGCCGGCGAGCTGAGCGCATCGCCCGAGCACCTCGTCGACGTCGACGTCGACCACATGGAGGCGGTCGCGCGGTCGGCGGCGACGGCCATCCACAAGCTCCTCCGCGCGGACCGTTCCTTGTTCCCCTCCCTCAGAAGCGTCTCGTTCCCCGATCTCCCTTTGCCACCTCTCCGGATCGAGACGTACCGCATGGTGGCCACCTTGGCCCGCCACGGTCTGATCGTCCTCGGCCGGGATGGCCGGCCATGGGTGAAGCCGGCCGGGGCCGACTGCCCGCTTTTTGCACCCTTCGTCCTGTACCCGTACGCTTAGCAGAGATGTCATGCGACCCCTAAGCCGACGTCGCCTGCCGTGCTGGAAGCGAAAGGTGCTGCCCTCCTGCCTGCATGGCGCCCGACAACGAACGTCATCCGCCGTCTTTGTGGAAGAAGGGGTCGCTCGACGGGGTTTCAGCCCTCGCGCTCGGAGGGAGGGTAGCGGCAGCTGGCAGCCGTCGTGGCCGCAACGCCTGCTCGGCCCATCGCACCCACTCTACCCTCCGACCGCATCGCTCGCCGAGCTCCCCGAGACGCCTGCTGGACGGCTCGCTGGGCGGCTCTCGACGTCTCTCACGCACGCGCCGGATGTCATCTTCCGCAGGCATGCGCATGCCGTCACGTTGCTCTGCGGGACAGGCCGGCCGTCTATTTCCGCCCTGCCGTGCCCGGCCTGCCGTCGATGACGAGCAGGGCGAAGGCTGCTTGACCACGGGTCATCCCAGGAGAGGGCGGGCAGGGGCGGTACAAGAGGCAAGGCCTTCCCCTCGCTAGGCTCTAATTTGTCCATCATCCCGCCTCTCCGTCGACCTCTCGCCCACCCAAGCCCGCCCTCAAGCATGCTCGGCCACCACCAGCACCAGCAGCCTGCGACGACCGCGGCCGCGCAGCCGACGACCTCGCTCGACTCGACCGCCGCCCGCGAGCCGACGGTCGTCGACGGCGAGCACGCGCACGGTACGCGCGACGGCATGGCCCCGACCCGAGGCAAGGGCGGCCTCGGCGGGCACGAGAAGACGACCTTTGGCAGCTGGCTCCGGCTCTGGGGCGTCGACCTGCTCGTACGTCGCGGCGCTCGCTCCTCGCGTCGTGTTCGCACCGGCTGATCTCGAGCCGTCGCGACCTTGCCGCTTGCAGACCATGGCCGCCATGGGCGCCGTCGGACTCGGCATCTACGGTGCGTGCCAGCCGAGCGCTCCGTCGCCGCCCTGACGGGACTGAACCTCGCTCTCGCTCCTCCGTTCTCGCAGAGGCCGGTCCGGCCCCCTCCCGTTCCTTCCCCGTGTACTTCACGAACGGCGAGATCGTCTACCCCGAGTACGCCTACCCGCTTCGGAAGAACATTGTAAGGAACAGGCTCCCGTTGCGTCGTCTTCCCTCACCCGTTCACGATGCTCACCCGCCTGCGCCGCGCTCGCTTGCCAGATCCCCATCTACGCCGCCGCCCTCCTGGCCTTCTTCATCCCCTTTGTGTTCTTCGTGATCTTCCAAATCCGCCGGCGTTCCTTCCACGATCTGACGGCGACGACGATGGGCCTCCTCATGTCGCTCATTACGGTGCGCACGCGACCGTCAGTGTCACGCCGTGAGTTCGTCGCTGACGCTCACAACCTCGTCTCCTGCCGCAGGCCGCCGTCTTCCAGGTCTTCCTCAAGTGGCGTGAGTCTGCCAGCGCTACCGTTCTACGTGTCTTTGCATATTCACTGACGCTGCTTCGAGCGGTTCTCCCCCACAGTCATCGGCGGTTTCCGGTCCGTCATTCCTAGCCACTCGCTGCTCTCGTCCTGCGTGCTAACTGACGCCCTTCATCCACCGACAGCCCCCACTTCCTGGCCGTCTGCAAGCCCCTCATCACGCCCGAGCTCGCCGGCACCGGCACCGGCTTTGGCGGCATCATGTTTGACCGGAGTGTCTGCACCGGCGACGAGAGCGAGATCAACGACAGCCTGGAGAGCTTCCCGTCGGGCCATTCGACGGCCGCCGGCGCCGGTTTCGTCTACCTTTCGCTCTACTTGAACGCTATGCTGAAAGTGATGTCAGATCACCACCCGGCGTGCGTCTTCATCTGCGCGAGCTGTCGCCTCTGGAAGCCCGTATTGACGCGCGCCCGTCCTCCTCGCTCCTCAACAGCTACTGGAAGCGTGCGTCCTCGCCTGCGGCTCTCAAATCATCGGCCGGCTGTCAACTGACTCCCATGCTCTCTGCGCCCTTCCAGACGTCCTCGTCTTCGCGCCCCTGCTCGGTGCCGCCCTCATTGCCGGCAGCCTGACCATCGACAAGGTACGCCCTCCGCCGCGTGCTCAGCAGCCTATGCGTTCAGAGCTGACCCGTCTTGCGAGCTCAGTACCACCACGCACACGACGTCATCGTAAGTCGCCCATCCTACCTGCCGACGGTAGAACAGCCCGCTGATCGCATCGCATCGCTCGTCTCGCAACCAGGGCGGCCTCTTCAGTGCGTACCGAGTCTCCCGTCTGCCCGCTGTCAGACGATGCTAACCCCGACCCTCTCGTAGTCGGCACGCTCTGCGCCTTTGCAGCGTACCGGATGGTCTTTGCCGCCATCTGGGACTTCCGCTTTAACCACGTCCTGCTCCCTCGTCAGCAGTCGCTGTGCGTAGCCTTCCACCGCGTCTCTTCGCAAAGAGCCAGCGCTGACCTGCCGGCACGCTCCAGCTTCCTCCGCCACCCCAAGACGTCTGTCCCTGGCCGGTTCGACTACGGCCTCGGCTCGTCGACCGCTCCGGTCATGAACGAGAAGGCCGGTGCGCATGGCCACGGCCAGCACGGCGCCGGTGTCTCTGGCGTCGATGCGCCGTTCACTCGCGACGGCGGCTGGGGCACTGTCTCGTTCCAGCAGGGAGCGCCCGGCGATGCTGCCTTTGGCAGCAGCAGCCACGGCGGCCTCCAAGAGCCCCGCGCCGGCGCCGGCTACGTCTAAACGGAAGCAAGGCCGACGGAAGGTGGCCTTCCGCCAGGCAAAGCAGCCCTTGACGCCTCCTTCAGGCGAAAATGACGCACGAACACTTAGCTACACGATCCGATTCGAGAGTCCAACCTCATACACGACACGACCGCCCGCCTTTCACCTTACCCTTAATGAGATGCCCCGTTCTCCTGCCCCTCATGCTCGAACTGTGCCCCGCCTGACCCACGTCGGCCGTTCGAACGAGAAGCTCATCCCTCTCATGGCTTCAGACCCTCCTCGGCAGCGACCCGCCGCGCGACGGCCGCAAGCCGCTCGACCTCGCCGTCCTTGACGTCCTGCTCGGCCCGCCAGACGGCCCACGTCAGCTTGCCGTGCTCGGCTCGGAGCTGGCTGAGAGAGGCCGTCGTCCGTGCGAGCTGCGGCAAAAGGTCACAGGGCGAGATTTTGGTGTCAGCGGCTTCTGCGAATGAGCATGGTAGAAGTGGAGTTGGGGAGCGCACATCAGCAGCGAGCTCCCGAGCGACCGCCGCCGTTGAGCCCGTTGCCGGCGTTGGTTGGACGAGCCCAGCCGCCAGGCGACCGACAACCTTCTCGAGCCGCTCGCGCTCGCGCTCAGCCGCTTGCTGCTCGCGCTCACGCTCGCGCTCCTCGGCTGTCGGATATTGCTGGTGCTGCTGTAGCTGCTGGTGCTGCGACGACTGATGGCCACCGCCGCGCGAGGGACGGTCCAAGTCCTCGGACGCCTTGTCAGGCGACGAACGAGCATTGTCGGGCCGACCTTTCCAGCGCGAGCCGACGACGGGCGTCGCCTGCTGCCAGTGGTCGTTTGACGACGACATTGGGGGCGGGGGCGCTTGCCGGCGGGCCGGAGGCGGTGAGGGGGCGCGCCGCACGGGGGGTGCGGCGGCGGCGATTGCCTGAGATGGGGGCTCGAAGCGAGCCGGAGTCGGCGGCGGTGGTCGGTCGGGCGACGGCTGGCGGTCGGCGATATGCGTGGCAGTCGGCGTTGACGAGGCTGTCAACGGGAGTGCTCGCGCTGACGACGAAGGGTGGGCCGCAGGAGATGGACGCCGGTCGTCCGACGAACCGCCTGGTGCGAGCGTGACCATCCTCCCAGCTACGTCCTCCCGCCCGCCCTCGTCCACACGAGCAGCGACGACATCTGCCGGTGCAGCCGCAGCGACGGCGGGGGCGGTGGTGGCAGCGGCAGGCTCCCCTCCGCCGCCCATCTTGCGAAGCCGATCCTTCTCGTCCTGCCGAGCCTTCATCCGAGCCGCCCACTCGTCGCCCCCTACAGGCCGGACGACGTCCTCTGACTCGGACGGTCGCCGGTCGGATTGGTGGGGTTCCACTGAGGGATTGGCGAACGCCCGCTGGTGCGGCCATGAGCCCTGCTGCTGCTGTGGGTGTGCGCCGATTGGAGGTCGACCGCCGAAGCCACCCTCCGGCCCAGCACCGCCGGCCCACGCGCCTGTGCGAGGCGCACCGCCTCCGCGACTCCGAGGGCTCGGGCTCCGGAACCGCCGCCGCTGGAACGGCTCGTTCCGTGGGCTAGGGCTGCGATACCTTGTGCCGCCCGCGATGGGACCGCCCGAGTGCAGCGGCGGCGGAGGTGAACGGCGGGCGGGAGGGTAGGCCGGAGCAAACCGGCCGCGACCTCCAGAAGAGAAGGGCGGGGGAGACGGCTCCCGGGTTCGCCGCCAGCCGCCGCCTCCGACAGGGGGCGAGGGCGACCGGAAGCGTCTGAACGAGCCCACAGGCGAGGGCGACCGTCTACCGCTTCCGGAGGCAGGCGGTGGTCCTGCGCCGCCTGCTTCTGCCCAGCGCGCGTCGGCCCGGGATGATCCCGGTCCGGGTGATGTCGGTCGACGGAATGCGTCGGTCGACGACGAAGAAGGAGGTCCAGGACGACCTCCCCCGGCCGAGTCGTTCGGCGCCCGATTGTGATCGGGGGAGAGCGGTCGAGAGGGCTCGGGCGACCGGCGGTTGTAGTCTGCCCTCCTGGCCGGCGGAGGAGGCGATCGTCTGCTGCTGCCGACGAGGACGGGAGCCGACGGCGAGGGCTCGACAACCTCGCCCTCTTCAGCTTCGTCGTCAACGTCCATCCCCGAAGCGACAGCAGGCTTGCTGCCAGACGCCTTGACCGGTGACTTCGAACGCGAGCGCGAGCGTGAGCGGCCCCGGCCGCCGACCCGAGCGCCCGCTGCCGGCGCGAGGTCGAACATTGAGCCGAGCGGCCGGCCGCCTCCGCGTGTAGGAGGAGGGGGCGAAGGTGATCTCCTGCGGAAGCCGCCGACGGGGGAGGGACTACGCCTGTTGTAGGACAAGGTAGGTCCATAGACTGCGAGGAGAAAGACAATGGGGGAAGAGGTCAGCACTGTTGGGGCCGACTGAACGCGCTCATGGCTTCAACGGAGCGGACACGTGCAGCACCGTCCCTGCCAACGAGGAGGACAGCCATAGAGAAAGGAGCAGGACGGACCTCGATCCCGACCGTTCTCGCCCCTTCCAGCAGGCGTAGGTCCTCCCCGACCGTCGTACCGGCCGTCCCCCATCGGAGCAGGCGGGGCATACTCGCCTCGACGGCTAGCCCACTCGCGCTCGTCCCGGTGGCCGTACGCGCCGGGTCCTGCCCGATCTCGGTAGACCGACGACGGACCCTGCCCTCCTCCGCCAGCAAAGTCTGACCGGCGGCCGTGGTCGGGTCCGTACCTCCTCTCGTCTCCTCTGGGTGGGCTCCGCTCCCATCCGCCAGAAGGACGACCGACCGGCCCGCCAGCTCGCGACGAGTCGCCCTCGCCCCGCCACCGGCCCGGAGGCGAGCGCGAGCGCGGATGCAGGTCGGACCTGTATGGCGGTCGACTGTTGGAAGGAGGCGGCGAGCGGGGCATGGCTGAGCTCCCTGTGCTGTTGGGTTGAACTCGGGTTGGGTTGCTGAGGGAGGAGTCGGTTGAGGCGCTCTCGCGAAGGGACCGCCGCCGCCCGCACGGCGCAGTCTCTCCAGTGCTCGGCCGGGGCGGTCCTGCCAGAGAGCCATAAGGCCTTCCTTCAAGCCAGTCAGGGCGGAAGCTCCCACCGTACAGCTCTCGAAAAAGAGGACTCGAGGCGCATACGTATCTCCGGACGAGATTCGAGAGGAGGCGGAGGCGAAGCTCCCGAGTCTTCTTCATCCTGCACGCTGCATCTCCTCTGCGTCGTAGCCCCTTCTGCCGCGCCGGGGCGGCTCGCCCCCTGTTCCGCCCCGACCGTCACTCCGCAACGCTTCTTTGCCCGTCCCGACCTGCCCTCTGAAGACACGAAACACACCCAAGTCATGAGCTCCCAGTCTGCCCTCCCAGGTCCGTCCTTGCCTTGTGCAAGTGGGATCTTGGCCGCTTAGAGCTACTGCTTGTCTTGCTGCATCCGCTGCCCCCGATCCCCCTTGGCTGACCCCTCAGCTGCTCGCTGCCCTGTCCATGTCCCCATCTCGGCCTCCCCGCAAAACCCCTCGGACGTTGCTCGCTCGCCTACACAATCGACTCCTCTACTGCTTCCGTCCCAATCGACCTCGCTCGGCCGCTCTCGATGGTCGCCAAAATCCAACCGCCCCGCTCATCGCCGCCCCGTCCTTTTCCTCGCCGCCCTCGATGCCCTCTCTTCTTGCCCCTTCCGCCGGCTTTCCCACCCAACAGCCGCCGCTCGTCCGTCGCCGAGCCCGCTCGGCACACTCGACGTCAACGCCGTCACTGCCCGGCTCGAGCAAGAGTTCAAGAAGCGGTCGAGTGCGTTGTCGTTCTGTCTCTCTTTCCAGCACGGCGTCCGGTCGTGGGACTCTTCCGGCCCGTGCCGGCCGGGCAGCAGCTCGTCTCCCTCCCCTCTTCCGGGACCGCCCCCGCTGACCTCCCACGCTTCCCGCCTCACCCGGAAACCAACAGAGGAGGACCCGATCAAGAACCCCCTTCCGACCGAGGATGAGCTCCAGCAGGACTTTGACGCGCTCATCGAGGCGAGGGCGATCCAGCTCATCAAGAGCCGCTCGAGCTCGTTCAGCGTCGGCAGCGGCGGCGGGTCGCCGTTCCTCGTGCGTCCCTCTCTTTTTGTCCTTGCCGTTCCTCCCTCGCTCCGGCTGCTGCTCGAAAGGACCTCTCCTCGTCTGCTTCCGCCGCTCTCCTGATGCGAGCGAGGTGGGCGGGCGGGCGAGTTGGACGTCCTCCGGCCTAGCCGGCGCATCCTGTACCTTAGCGGGCTCAACGGAGACGACGTCCAGGCTGTGGAAACTCGCCCACCGTGTCAGCACCAAGTATCTCCCGGCTGACGGTCTCCCTCGGTCTCCCCCTTGCACCCTTGCAGGCCGCCGACGGCCACCACTCGCCCCATCGGGTCGACTCGCCCAGTGGCGAGAGCCGACCAAACGTCCCTGCGCTCTCGCACGCCTTTGGTGGCCTGGCCATGACGTCCTCTGCGCCGATCCAGCCTTCGCCCTTGGCCGACGGCGACGCCAACGGCGCCTCGTCGTCCGCGCTCGAGGACGCATCCGAGTCGGCCCTCTCATCTGGCATTCAGACGCCTGTCACTGCCAACGAAGGTTCGCGGCCGCTCTCGCGCCGGCCCAGCACGGCCGGCAGCCGGCGGGCGAGCCAGCCGGGCAGTCGGCGCCCGAGCATCGCCCCGAGCCGGAAGCCGAGCATGCGGAGGGGCAACATGGCCGCCCTGGGTGCTGAGAACCCGAACCCTTATGAGTCGCGCTAGGAACCGGGCGCACGCATTCTCGCTGCTCTTCGGGCAGGGGCGAGGCGAGGACGGGCGTAGATCGCCCCCCTACCCGCTTTCTTTTGTCTTCCCATCTTCACTCGTACATGCCGCTAGCCAAAGACGCAACCCTCCTCCCGCTCCATCTCGCAAACATAGATCCGTGTCGACACTTCCATCGCTCGCTCGTCCGCCCCTCGTCGTCCTTCGTTGCCACCCTCGAGATCCCCTCGCCCGCCCTCTATACCTTGCCACACCCTTCCTCCTTCCCGCCATCCTGCCCCCCCTGTAGCCATCCGTCCTCTTCTTTCCCCTTGCCTCGCCCTCTGACTTCGGAGAGAGGCATCGCTGTAGCTCGCTCCTTCTTCCCACCTCTCACTCCCCTTCTCTACCTTCTTCTGCTTAGATGCTGCTGCGGTAGACGACCGGGTTGAGGAACAGAGGGGACGAGCCATCGAAGAAGGCCGATGGGGAGGTGTGGAACGAAAGGGAGGCAAAGAGGACCAAGGGCTCCGTAGTGAGTAAGGGGAGGACAGCGACAGGAATGAATGAGTCTCGAGACCCGGCCAACCCTTGTCTTTACGCACCGCCGTCAGCCTTGAGGAACAGGAAGCCAGATATTTTGTGATCTAGCGCGCCTCGTTCTTCTCCCTCTCGGCTAGCTCTGCGATGTTCTGCCCATCGCCCATCCGAACGTCGCGAACGAGGACCGCGCAGAGGACGAGCGGGACGGCGAGGCAGATGCCGGTGATGCAGAGCAGGCGCTGGGTTTGCTCTACCAAGACCGACGTCCAAAAGGGGGGAGGGGAGGGGGTCAGCCGCGGTCGGTTCTTTGAACTGAAGGAGGGAGAAAGCGGGACGGTAAAGGCGTACGCACGGTAAGCGACGACTACAGCTTCCCTCGGCGCCGTGCCCATCGGATTGGCCGCGATGAACGTGAACGGATCGTTGTAGACGCTCGCTGCGAGCGTCGCGTCTCCGAGACTTGCTTCCAGCTTTCGGGGGAGGACCTGGGTCCACAGCGCGCCGCTCGCCGCGTTTCCCAGGCTGCTGCCTAGGGAGTACGACGACTGTCAATTTGGCGGAAACATGTCAGTCGGGTTTGCTCTCTTCGATAGGATCGTCAGTGACACGGTGGAGCGCACAAGGTAGGTGGCGGTGATGACGGCGAGGTCTTCAAAAGCAAGCACGATCAGTCGGGCGATCGGGGCAAAGTAGTCAAGACATCGACAACGCACTCTCGTGCGAGGCACAGGCCTGGATGAGCGCCTGCGCCTGGTAAGGGAAGAGGCCTGGGGCGCGGGTAGAGAGGCATTGGGCGTCAGCAAAACCTTTCCGACCGAGGACAAGCAAGGCGGCGCACCGCCAGCAAGACCGAGGATGACCTGGCCGGCGATAAGCCCGTCCCGGTCGGCCGCCGAGCCGCGGAAGCGGATCAGCAGGCCCCATGCAAGAAGGTAAATGAGCGTGCCCTGCCATGGACCAATCGGCACTGTCAGCGACCGTGGCCTTTGCCAGATGTCGTGAAGTAAGAGACCGACGATGAAGATAAAGATCTTGACGCGGCGGACGTAACGCATGACGAAGCCGATGGCGAGACCGGTGAGGGCGCTCGTGAACGAGTAAAGCGAGGCGATTCGTGTCGCCGACTTGATCGACTCGCCTATCGAGGTATGCGCGTCAGTAACGGCCTTCGAGGTGCCGACGGGAGAATGAGACGCACCAAAAGCAACCTGGGCGACCGTGTAAAGGTAGGCGCCCTGGAGGTACCTGTGATGGCCAAGGCGGGAAGAGGCGATCAGCTCCCGATTGAATGAGGAGGAGATCAGACGAGGAGACTCACCAGCTGCAGTTCAGGAGACAGGCGATTCCAAAACAGCAGATGACCGTCCGGTCGCGGAGGAGCGAGGCGGGTATGATCGGATGGCTGGCGTACTTTGCCTCCCAGAGGCAGAAGACGGGAATCATGAGAAAGCCCAGGACCAGCGGAGCGATGATCTTGGCCGTGCCCCACGATTTGGAGACGCCGCCAGCGATCGTGAAGGGGACGAGGATAAGGAGGAGGGCGGCGGCCAGCTGAGCAAGGGGAAAAAGAGTGGCTTCGATCAGCATTGGCGAGCGAAGCCTAGCGCCACGAGCGGAAGTGCTCACCAGGAAGAGGCCGATGATGTCGAGCTCCGACGCGAGCGCGCGGACAAAGCCTTTCTTCCTGTAGGCTGGGATGATCTGGTTGTAGTGCGTGCTGCGCTGGGCTCGACGGCGAGCGAGGATGAGGACCGTGACGAGCGGGAGCGTTGAGGCCGGGTAGATGATGGCCCACATGCCAACGCCCCAGCGCCAGGTCGTCACGCTAAGGACGCTCGCGGCCACATCTCCGGAGACCCAGGTGTTGATGACGAACGGTAGCGGTAGGAGGAAGGTGACAAAGACACGGTTGCGTAGGCTGCTCAAGTCGGCAACAATGATCTCTGAGGGCAAGCAGGGACGCGCCAGCCATCAGCCGCCGGTCGAGCAAAACAGAGGGCAGGGAAGGAGTAACGTCTCACCCAGGAGCATGATGATGCACGAAAAGCCAAACTGGTAGATGCAAGCGCCTGCCGCGTACGCTTTGACCTGCCGTCGAGTCGATCGCCAAGGGCGAAGCCGATCAGCAAGCGCTTCCAGTAGCTGCACACTCGCCCCGAAGACTGACGTTTGAGCTGGACGCTTCGACTGCCGTCCCGATGCACCAGAACAGGACCGAAATGGCGATGAGCGAGAGCCGACCGAAAGTGTCAGACACGCGAGCGAAGACGGGCTGTCAAAGCAGTACAGGTGGTGAAAGGCAGCGCAGGTCAGCTCGGCCTGCTTGCTAGTGACATTTGACCAAAGGTGAGGACAACTCACCTGCGAGACGGCAGCTACGACCGACTGGAAGACATTGACGGTCGTGAGGAGCGAGTGTGTTGAGTCTGGAGCCGGCAAGCGTCGTCAGTCAGGGATGATGGGGGCACGCTGCTCATCTGGCTGGCTAACAGGATGCCGTCGCGGTCGCCTGTTGACGGGTCGAAGGCGGTAACAGGGGTCAGCGATAGCGTCTCCTTTCTGAAGGGGTGGCAAAGACGCACGAGGTAGGTCGACCGAGTAGACGAGTCGAGGCCGTAGCTGTCGGTCAAAAGGTAGCCGGTCAGTCAGTGCGGCAAGCCCGTTGGATCAAGCCAGCGCCGCACGTGTAGGCGATGAGGAAGGTGCTCGCGAGCATGCACCCGCGCAGGGCGGGCGTCATCGACTGCGAGATGAGCTTGATGCGCTCGACTCCTGCTGACATCTCTCCGGCCGATGTCGAGGGATCGAAGGCCTGGCCGTCGGCCGAGCTCGCGCCGTCGAGGGCGCGCTCCTTGTCTGGCTCGGAGCCGAGCGAGCCTGGCGTGAGCTCGGCGAGCGGGATAGGCTTGTCGTCGTATGCGAGTGACATGTCTGGAAGAAGCTTTCGCGATGGTGGTCGAGGGTAGAGGAAGGTGAGTCGAGAGGGGGTGGGAGAGGAAGAAAAAACCCGGCGAGAAGAGGGCTCGTCGGATGGACGGAGGCCAGCGTGGTCGGGCGGGTTTCGGCGCCGGTCAGCCGGTTATCAAATCAGATTCAAACAACGATCGCCGGCGTCGCCCGCGGGGTACGGCCGGCCAAGAACAGCAGATCCTCTCGCTCGAAGGGCCAGAGCAAGCATTCGGTGACGCAGATCAAGGGGAGTCAGCAGGGGGCGGGCGCACGGAGACTGAGGGAGATGCTGGGCAGTGGCGCGGAGGGTCGGCTGCGGCCCTCCGACATCGGCGTGCGCACCGACGGCGAGCGACGGTCCAGGGAGCTCAGCGTCGGTCGGGAAGGGTCGGGGACGAGGCCTTACGTGGCCCCACAATCGCGGCCACTGCCAAGTCAACGGACGATCTGGAGAGGCGCCGTCGTTGGAGAGCACGGTCAAGCGCAAATGCTCCGGGCGAGATGGCTGAGCAGCCCTCGACGGTCGCAGGGTTACAACGTCATTTTTCGATAGAGGCCCTCTCGAAGGCTTTTTTCTGTCAGCCCCCGAAGCCCTTCTACAAGTGCTGAGCTATCCATGACCCCTCTCAGAGGCCCTTCCGAAGCCCATCGAGCGCGTCCTCGACCCAGGCCTGTTCGGCCGGACCGAACGAGCCGTCAGCGAGCTTCGCCTGCCACTTCCCCTTCGCGCCGCCGCCGCGGATCCGGCCGGCGAATAGAGAGGCCTGCTTGAGCCGCTCGCCGAAGGCGGCGACGAGCGAAGGCGTACCAGACAGGTGGATGGCATGGCCGGCAGGCTAAATCAGAGGCGAGGAAGCAGAGTGTCAGCACCAATTATCAAGGTCTGCGCGGACGAACGGCGGACGGTGACGCACACTTGAAGCGCTCTGAACGAGCAGCTGAGCTGAGCCTCTTTCGGTCGGCGGAGTCGGGAACGCAGCAGCGGCGACGAGGCCGAGGAACTCGGTGCCGGCACTGGCCTCGACGGCGGCCTCCCTATGCCGGTAGACGAGGCCCTTGGCGCTTGCGCTCGGCTCGAGCGCGCTTTGAAGGCCGGCACCAACGAGCTCGGCTAGCTCGGCCTTGAGTGTCTTGACCGCCTTGTTGGCGGCTTTGGCGCTGTCGGACAGAGCACTGATCCGGTCGGGCAGGGTCGCGGGCAGGGCGCCTCCGATCGAGGCCGAGATGGCGCCGATGATGGTCGAGTTGGCCCGGGTGTAGGTCGTCAGCCGGTCCGACACGAGGAAGCTCAGCCGGCGCGTCTTGGCCGTGTGCGGCGTCGTCGTCGGCAGGATGTGCATCGCCGATAGGAGAGAGAGGAAGGGCAGGTGGGTTCCGCAGCAGCTGTAGGCGGTAGGGTTAGGTGGGTCAGCACCAACGGTCGCGCAGTGAGAGCAAGGAGCAGTCGGCGCACGGGTTGCGGTCGACGCCGTCGATGACGATCGTCCGGACGACGCCCTTCTCGTAATCTGAAGGCAGGAGATCGAGAGACCCATGCTGTCAGACAGACACAGTCTACGACAAGAGAGAGGCGCCCGGACAAACCCTTGGGGATGCTGCTGCTGCTCTTACGCAGCCGCTCGCGCTCTTCCTCCGTCAGCTCGCGGCCCTGGCCGCCCTCCTGGTCCTCGACCTCGACCCTGACGCGCGTGCCCTGGCGGATGAGCTCGTTTGCCCGGTCCTCGACAGCGGCGATCTCCGCCGGCGTCAGGTTGCGCGAAATCTCGACGTAGCACGGCGCCGGCGCCGGCGTCAGCGACCACGAGAGCGTCTCGGCCGGCTCGGGGAGCGCGTCGAGCAGGGCCGAGAGCAGGTGCTGCGACGTGTGGTGCGTCATTAAGTCCATCCGACGGACCCAGTCGACGTGGACGACAACCTCGGCCTGCTCGACGAGCACCGACTCGGCCTCGGCCGGGACGGCGACAAAGTGGACGGCCCGGAGGCCTTGACGGAGGACATGGAGGACAGAGAGCTCGTGCTCGCCGAGGACCATCGTCCCCGCGTCCGAGTTCTGCCCGCCACCCTCTGGGAAGAGGACCGTGTCTTCCAGCTCAACCTCGAAGACGCGACCGACGACAGGAGCGAGCTCAGCCGGGGCATCGGTCGCCTTGGAACGCTTGCCGCTCTTTGCCGGCGCAGGAGCCGGCGCCGAGGGCTTGACCGAGATGACACGGCTGGCGAGCGAGCGCCGGAGCGGATCGAGCTGGCAAGCGAGGAGGCCGACGTGCCGGACCTTTGGCAGTTGGACGGCCGGGTGAAGCTTGACGTAGTCGCTCGGGGTCGCCGTGCCCGAGTGGGCGGCCGAGGCGGAGTAGGGCGGCGGACCGGGCTGCGGGACGACGGCGGCGGCAATGGTGGTCATCGGTCGAGGCGAGTGGGCGAGTTGGCGACAGAGACGGACTGTGGAGGCAGGCGATGGTCTAGCCCGGACGAGAAGCAGCAGGATGGGCGAGCTGAGGGTGTGCCGGCAAGGGGGGTGCGTGCGTGAGTCAAAGAGCGGGCGGACGTGCTCGGCTTCCTCCGCCGGGTGACCGAGGTGGAGGCTCCGCCGCCGCCGCCGAGGGGCTGAACGATGGCCGAAGGGAACGCTCCCTCCGATCGGCCAAAAGCAGCCCCTCCAACCATCTCAGCCCTCATCCCTCCCTCACTCATCTCCATCCGCACCTTTCCCTCGTATACCAGCACCATGTCCTCCTCGCCCATCCCCACGCGCAAGATCGGCTCATCCGGCCTCGAGGTCGGCGCCATGTCAGTCTACGAGCGGCCCGCAGCACGCGCTCAACGACCGCAGACTCCTCCTCCTTCCGACTCGGACGGCTGACCGCCTTCATGATCTTCGATCCTACCAGCGGGTATGGCCTTATGATGATGACCTGGAAGGAGGGCGACGACACGCCCGACGAGCAGGCCTTCGAAGCGATGAAGACGGCCGTCGACGCTGGCTCCAACTTGTCCGTTCGATCCTCTTCGACTATGCCCGGCCGACAGGTTGCCTGCACTGACCTGACCCAACCTTCGCCTTCCCCCTTCTCAGCTGGAACTCGGGCACGTTCTAGTGCGTAGCTCCCGGTCAAGTGCTGCCTTCTGGTGTCCAACCTGACGGACGCTTCTACCCGTGTGATCTTCGAGCGCAGCGGCAACCCCGACCCGCTCGCCAACATCAAGCTCATGCGCCGCTTCTTCGACCAGTACCCGGCCTATGCCGACAAGGTCGTCCTTTCGGTGAAGTGCGGCCTCCAGATTGACATCGTAAGCCGCTTCATCTGTCCCGCAAAGGTGATTGATGAGCGCGATGAGCTGACTGACAACGTCTGGCGCACCAGTCGGACGAGGCCGCCCTCCGGGCCGACATCCAGAAGGCAATCGACATCCTCTCGCCCGTGAAGAAGATTGACCTGCTCGAGGTCGCACGTATGTCCAAGCCGGTTGAGGATGTCATGGTGCGTTGCCAGTTTGGGTACGCCTGCACCTGCTGCCGAGAACAAGCGACTGATCGAGCTCTGTTGTCCTCGTCTACCCTCTCTGCAGCCTCTGCTGCTCAAGTTTCAGAAAGAGGGCCTCTTCTCCCACATCAGCCTGTCCGAGACCAGGGCATCGACTCTTCGCAAGGCGGCCGCCGTACGTCGCACCTGACCCTGACGGTATCGGACGCATCGCCCCTTCGTGGCCGCAGAAGGCTGACTTCGGTACGCTCGCGCGTCGACACGGCAGATGGGACCTGTCGTCGCCGTCGAGGTCGAGTGCTCGCTCCTCTCGGTCGAGCCTGAGCTTCTGGAGGTTATCAAGGCCTGCGAGGAGCTTGACATTGCTGTCGTCGGCTACTGTGCGTCTATCTCCTCGGGTGCTGCTGTATCATCGACGAGCGTGCTGACGGATCCTTCCCCCAACGACGGATGGCGCAGCTCCCCTCGCCTACGGCGTCCTGGCTGCCGACTGGAAGTCACACGACGATATCCCGGAGGGTGCGAGCGCCTGCTGCCGAACCGACATGCTCCCGCCTGATTTGACGCCCACTTCTCCTTCGACACTCTCCAGGCCACATGGCCCGTCACCGGCCCAAGCTCTCGCGCGAGAACTTCGCAACGAACCGGAAGCTCGTCGATGCCGTCAAGGCGCTCGCGGCTGACAAGGGTGTGACGCCGGCCCAGCTCGCCATCGGCTGGTGCCTGAGGCTGTCGAGCAAGGTCATCCCGATCCCGGGCAGTTCGAAGCGCGAGCGGACGCTTGAGAATGTCGCGGCCGCGCACGTCAGCCTCTCGGACGAGGTACGTCGCCCTTTTCTCATTTGACCACCGACGACCGGCGAAAGCTTACAACTGACCCGGATCGTGCGGCGGCCTGCAGGAGTTTGCTCGGCTCAATGCCATCGTCGACGAGTTCCCCGTCGAGGGTGACCGGTACGGGCCCAACGTGCAAGCGCTGTGCTGGATGTGAAGCGTCCTATCAGGGAGGCATCTGTAGCCCTATCGTCATGTGTCCTTCTTTAATTGCGGTAGAGGGGCAGGCCGAGACGACACGGGCAGCGCTGCTTGGACGGGCGCGGGCGTGCATGAGCGCGCGCGGGCGGGACTCGAGTGCTCCCGTCGTTCGGCGCGCGAGCGGAGACACAGGCCGCATATAAACCGTCCCTCCTCCTTCCTCTTTTTGCGAGCGCGATCTCAGACCTGCTGCAGGGCCGCGTCGGCATCTGCTGCCTGCTGGCTGGCCTGTTGACGGGGCCGCCGATGGGGTGGGTCCATGATCAGGTCGAGGCCCCAACAGGCTGGCTCATGCCGCCGGGAGCGTAATCCACAGCTGGCCGACGTCACCGGCTTTGAGCTGGGCTTGCGGCGGCGGCCGCTGTCGCCCGGCGCCAGCCAAAAGGGCATGGGTCCAACCGGCTGCCTGCCTCCCTCCCCACCATCAGCCCATCCTCCCACCTGGACAACCGCCGCCCTACCCAACACCTCACCTAAACCCAGACCACTAGCTCAACATGGCGCTCGACACCCACGTCAACCGAGGTGCGTCCCTCCTCCTGCATCCCCTTCGCCCCATCCGTCGAGGGTGCCCGCAGATGGCTACCTGTCTTGCCCTGCAGACGGGCTGGCGTCAGCGGACGCAAACGGCTCTCCTTCCCTCTCGCTCTCTCCAGGATCCCTCAGACTGACCGACTTTCTTCCTCTTTGCCTTGTCCGCTGTCGCAACCACAGGCCAGCCGAGTACGTTCCCGCGCTCCCGTCTTCCTACCCTACCCAGGGCTGGCTGGATCGATGAGGAGGGGGGCGGCCTGCGGCCGCGCGGCTCCCTCCCTTGGTCTCACCTGGCGAAGCGGGCTCCGCTGACGTTTTCTTCCTCCTTCTTCTTCCAGTCATCTTTGGCCTCATCATTCTTTTCGGCGCTGTTGAGGTTGCCCTCTCGACCTGGCTCGTCAACTGGTACGACAACCGGTCGTACCCCTCGCACTCGTACCGCGACCGGATCCGCTTCACCTGCTTCGTCAGCTGGTGGACGCTCGTCTTTGCCATCGCCTACCTCGTCTTCTACCAGATCGCCGCTACCTCGATTATCTCGTCGGTCGCCTCGCACGCCGGCTGGCTCTTCCTCACCTGGATCTTCTGGACCGCAGCCGCCGCCTCGGTCACCGCCATGCTCGGCGGCGGCCTCGACTGCGGTCGCGACTACGTCAACTGCTCGCAGCTCAACGCCCTCGAGGGTGCGTCCTCATCGTTCAGCGCTGCAGGCCTCAGCTGATCGCCAGGGGCTGACCTCGATGGGTCCCTCCTCCTCTACAGCCTTCGCGTGGATCCTCTGGATCCTGTTCACGGTCGCGACCGTCTCGGTCATCGGCCTCGCCTTCCGCTCCTACCGCCGGGGCGACAAGTTCTCGGGCTCGCTCGCTTAAAGAGGCACTTGTCTTCAGACGCCTCCTTCTCGCGTTCCCGACGCAGACGTTCTTTTGACTCAAAAGACGTCGTCGACACCTCTACGCCCATTCGAGGGCGTCATCGCTTGTCCGCGAGAGCCGCCCTCGTCCCCGTCACCCTTCGCACATACCCTCTCTCCTCCCGTTCCTCCAAACCCACTGTATCAGCTCCTCTTG
>Ga0308160_10000612_pt1 | contig 64413 bp, 103 predicted proteins | sample PhyFR1_FD_201036 | JGI IMG/M metagenome (GOLD analysis project Ga0308160, IMG submission 201036) | Phyllosphere microbial communities from UC Gill Tract Community Farm, Albany, California, United States - DLSLF.R1 | ecosystem: Host-associated > Plants > Phyllosphere > Unclassified | place... | reverse complement strand
GTGGGAGGGGGGGAGAGCGGCTCGCTCGCTCGCGTGCGTGCGTGCGGACCGAACTCGAACGACCCCCTCGGCCCGCCCTGCTCGCTCGCTCGCTCGCTCGCTTGCAGGAGCCAGGAGGACGGAGGAAACGCACTTGTCGGTGAGCTCCTCGTACGAGAGGTTCTTGGACATGGCCGGCGCCGGGGGGGTGAAGGTGAAGGTGAAGGTGGCTGTTGACGACGGCGGGTCGCGTCGCGTCGAGCCGCTCTCTCTCGGGGGGCGGAGAGAAAGCAGCACCATGTAATGGCCATCCGACGACGAGCCGAGAGGCCTCCATCCTCTGAGCATCTCACCCGCCCACGATCCACACACGGGACGTCCCTAGCGAGAAGTCCAGCCCCTTCGCGCCTCTTGCGATCCCAACCGTCCCCTCTTTTCCTCGCCCCGTCGGGGAACGCATCGCCTTTAGAGGGGTGGTGGTGACCTTTTCTCTCGCTCTGACGTCCACACCCGTCGTCAGGGCAGCTCCAGACTTCGAAGGGCTAGCTACCCTGTGCCTTTCTTCCCCCCAGGCGCGCGCTGGTTCCCGACGTGCCGTCCTAGCCAGGGTCAGAGGGGGTGTCGCTACTTACGGCTGTGAAAAGGACTGCGGTGGCTTCCCATCCGATCGGCTAGCGCCCACAGCCTCCCCCGCCCGCCCCACTGCCAAAGGGCCTTTCCGACGAGGCTCTCTCTTCTCGTACATGCAGACCGACACGGCACGGCACGGCGTTGGCAAAGGAAGCATCAGCAGGAAGGGGCATCGCATGGCATTAATCGTCGAGCGACCCCGACCCGACCGACCGCCTGCGCCGCCTGCCGGGTGCGGCTTGACGCCCCCTACCCCCCCCCTTCAGCTCGGGCTTCCTACCCTGGACTGCATGCAACGCTGCATGCGTACTCGGGAGCGTAAGTAGCACGAGACGAGACGCGTCGAGACGACGTCACGCACGCACCCCCTCGGCCGACGAGCGCGTCTGGCCCGCTGGTCTGCCGTCGAGCTGGATGCCCTTGCAGCGGGTGACGAGCGAGCGAGCGAGCGCGGCCGAGGACGGAAAAGCCGAAGAAGGAACGCCCGACGACCCAGGCCAGGGTCTGGGCTGCCGCCGGGAGGGATGAGGCGAGGGCTTCAAGCGTCGGTCAGTCAGGGGGCTCGACTCCGAGCGAGCGAGGCCGGCCGACCGGCCGGCTGGCTAGCTGGCGCAAGGAGGGGCGATCGAAGGACCAGGGGGGGGGGGGGGGTCCGTCAGCTCTCCTGCCGAGTGGCCTTCCCGCACCGTGCATGCAAGCCGTGCATGGCTCAGCCTTCGGACCCCAGCCAACTCTTCGGACCCCAGCCAAGCGGGTCAGCGAAGAGGGAGTCGAACGTCGCCCCGAATCCCCAAGGGCTAAGTAGGCCCGGCTCCCAGTCGAGCCCCGAGCCCGGAGCCAAAAAGTGGCTGTTTGAACCGGAACCCCGTCCGTCGTCAGCGGCGGCCGGCCGGTGAAGGCGTTTTGTCTCGGCGTAGGCGCGTCAGGGCTGGAAGTGTGAGGGAGGAGCTTGCCGGCGCGGAGCGGATGGAATTGGCCCGCGGTCGGGCGCGAGCGACCGTCGAGTGCGCAGGGATGCCGCTCAGGTCTGTTCACGCCCGGGCGAGAGAGGGAGCGAGCTGCGAGGTGGGTGGTGGTGGCGAGACAGGCCGACGGGAGATGGGGGGGTGGGGAGAGGAGGGGAAGCGTGGTCGCAGGGCAGGCAAGAGGCGTGAGGTAGGCGTAACACCGCCCCCTCCCGCGCGTGCGCCAAAGTCGCCAGGCGCGGCGCGATGGTCATGGACCAATGGCCCTCCCTCACTCGACGGCGTAGAAGTTGGCCACCGAGCATCATGAGAGCGAGCGGATGGTACCGTTGGAAAGCTTAGGTCGTCCTCTTCAGCCTCGTAGTTCTCTTGAGTTCTCACGAGCAGTCTGAAGACGCAGGCGAAGAAGATGGTTGACGGGGTCGCGGCAGGCGCAGCTTGACGTCGAGCGAGACAAGCGACGGCCCGCCGTCGGACGAGCCTTGCTTTCACCCTCAACAAGGCGTGAGAGGTCCAGAAAAACATGAGATGCAAGCCAGGGCCCGTAGCTATCCAACGGTGCTAGTCTCTCCGCCTCAAGCAGCTCGGTGGCCACTTTATCGAGCGCTGAAGGCGGAGCAGGCACTTGGTCCATGACAATCGCGCGGCGCGTGGCCGTTTTGGCCCACGCCTGCTTTCACTTCGTTCAGCAGGCGTGTGCCACGCCAAGCCGCGCGGGCCTGCACAGGAAGGCGGGCTGAGGCTCGCGCGCCCCTGCGAGACGATTCCCAAACTCCCCGCCATCATGCTGTCGGAAGCCACCATGGTGAGAAGCCGGTGGGATCGGTTCAGAGTGGGTTTTCCACTGCGGGACGTCGCGCAGAGGTGGCATTTCCCATGGTGGTCCGACGACAGGAAAGACCCCGCGGGGATCATAGCTAGCTAGCCCTCGTGCATCAAGACACGACACGTCTGTGTTTTCTTCCTTCCTCAACGGCACCGGGCAGCAGGGGCGGGCCCGGATGAACCTCGGCCCCCCCGCGGCCAGGGTCGAACAGGCTTCGCCCTTTCCGCAGGTAAGAGAACCCAGACGACGCAGAGGCTAGGAGGGGGTCTGCCCCGAACTTTGAGTCGGAAGCGTCGCATTCATGAAGGCCGACCGGACCCCCCCCCCCCCCAAGGTCGTTGCTCCTGCCGACCGAAAGAAGAGGCGACGATCGGGCTCCGGAAACGCGACCTAACCAGCGATGGATGGACCGACCCCTGCTTCGCCCCCGACCCGCAGCCTCTCTCCAGAAGGGATGCCCGGACCGGCGGCCTCCCCCAAGCCGGACATCGCCCCTCCGAGGGAGTGGGGCCAGAAGGATCCCCCCCCCCTCCTCTTGGGCTCTCCTGACATGCACCCGCCCCTTCGACCCCTCCCCCCCCCCTCTCCCACTCGGCACACACGCACTCACTCACCTCGCTTGCTCGCTCGTTTCGCGTCAGGACCCTCCTCGGTGTTTTGTGGGGGGTGACATGCGCAGCGGCATGCTCCCATGACCAGCCAGTCCCCATTCCCTTAGTCTGGCCCCTCCGCCGCCGCCGCCGTCGTCGTCGTCGGGAGCGTCGAACTGGTTGGCGAGGGCGAGGGAGGAGGAGGGGAGGGCCGCGAAGGCCACCAGGCGACCTTGTCCAGCCTCGGTCGGACGGCCCACGTCATCGACGTCGACGTCGGCTGCTGCTGCTGTCCGGCGTTGACGACGCCGGCGGCATCGGCAGGAACGGCGGCAGTGGCAGCGGGGGCGGTAGGTGTCGACGACGGAGCGGCCTCTCCTCCTTCTCCTGCTCCTGCTCCTCCCTCTTCCACCGCCGACGCCGTCGGCGCCGCCGTTGTCGTCGTGACTTGCAGCCAACCCTCGCCTCTCGACCAGGCCGCGACGTGTTCGAGCCGAAGGAGGGCGAGGCCCTGGCCGGAGAGGCGGTCAAAGGTTAGGAGCTTGCCGGCCGCTTTCGGGCGGGCCGGCCGGCGGGCCGGGCCGGCGGGGGACGTGCTGGGAGAGGGAGAGGCCGACGACGACGACGACGACGACGACGGGCCAGCAGCAGCAGCAGCAGCCGCCGCGGGGGGAAAGACGAGCTGAACAGCAGCGCCTTTCAACCTCTCGCTGCTGCCGTCGTCCACCTCCTCGACGAGATCGACGGGGACGATCCGCTTGCGCGTCTGGCCGGTGTGGTACGTCCGGACGGTGAGTTCCTGGCCGACGTAGCAGCCTTTCCGGAAGTCGACTTTGGGGGGGGGGAGGGGAGGGGGTCTTAGCTGGGTTGAAGAGAATTGCGCGTCACAGATGGGGAAGGTGGGGGGAGGGCGAGCGTAGGAAAGGGAGTCGAGTCAGGGGTGGGAGTGGGGTGGGGTGGGGGGGCGTACCTCCGCCCATGAAGTCGAGGTTGGATTCGCTCGGAAGCGCCGCGAGCGGGATCAGCTCGTCGGGCCCTTCCGGGACGCCGTGGGCGAGCCGGTGGGCGGTGTAGGCCGCCGAGGGGAGGATGGAGGCGGAGCCTGTTGGCGGGAGGACGCTCGCTTCGGGCGAGTCGGCAGGGGAAGGGGAGGGGGGGAAGCGGGTGAGCTCCCGAGATCAGCATAAAGGGGCTCAAGGGGCCGAGAGACGAAAGAGAGCGTGGAAAGGAAGGACGAACGTGTCGAGCCCGACTTGACGAGTCCTCTCCAGCCCATGCCCGGCGCTCGGACGTCCCACCCGCCGAGCTCGCCCTCGGCATTCGTCCAGCCGGCCAGCTCCCTCGACCAGCCGAGCTCGGCCGTCGCCCCGTTCCCCCACTTCCACACCCTCTCACCCCCCCACTCGGCCTCTGGCTCGCCCGCATCATCGGCGGAAGGGCCCCAGGCGGCCCAGACGGTCCAGTCGGCCGAGACGTCCTTGACGCCGACCTTCGAGCGGAGGACGAACCGCTTGAGGTGGGCGAGCAAAGGCGGCGCGAGCGGAGGGAGCGTCGACGGCGAGGGGTGGTCGATCAGGAACGACCGCGAGACCGGGTCGCTGTAGATAAAGGTGTCATGAAGGATGCGGCCCTGACGAGCGAGCGAAAGCGCGCGTGTAGGAGAGGAGAAGAAGGCCCAGCATCAGCAAGAGGGGATGATGGCGAGAGGCTAACGTCGGTGAGGTCGAGGTGGAAGGACGTCGCTACGTCTCCACAGTTCCGACTCCCCCCCCCAACCCCCCACCACTAGCCGGTTGTGGGAGACAGAACGCACCTGAGCGTGCAGGAAGGCGCCATAGACGGGCCTCGGTGGCCCGCTGCTGCTGTCTTGGTCGAGCACGAGATCGGGTAGCCTGACGGCGGCCAGGCCGTTTAGGAAGCGATGGGCGTCGGACCCGGAGACGCGGAGGACCGACCGGCCAGAGACGGCGGCGGCCTGGCGGAAGCGCACGTCCTTTGGGCCAAAGGCGCGGGCGGTCGATAGCAGTCGCCTACCGCTGCTGCTGCTGCTGCTGCTGCTGCTAGAGATGGGACAGAGGAGGCAGCGCCGACGGGCCGTCGCCGAGGTAGAGCCGAGCATGAGGCCTGGAGGAGGAGATGGTTGGTGGGTTGGGCGGCCAGTCGCGTTCCCTCCGAACGACCATCAAACCGACGCTCTCACTTCCCTCTCACTCTAGATCATGGCATCCAAAAGCAAGACTGACGGCGCCGTCAAGGCGACGGCCGACCGGCGCAAGGTCGGCAAGAAGGGTCTGCCTGTTCCTCTTCCCCATCCGTCCCCTCCATCGCTCCAGGAGGGGCTGACCGATCCTGTTGCCCCACCTCGCCCCTCCAGCCCCCTCGACCGGCCTGACGGCCTACCTCGTCGTCTACAACGCCCTCTCGTGCCTGGCCTGGTCGACGATCCTCGTCCTCCTCCTCTGGCACATCTTTGATGGCCAGGCATCCACGCCCTTCAAGACGTCGACGACGGGCGTCGCCCCCACGGCAGCCAGCCTGGCCGCCAAGGTCCGGCAGGTGCTCGTTCAGCTGCAGCTCCTCCTCGCCCGCGTCCTCCCCAGCGCGATCGTCCACGAGCCGGCCGTCCGGTCGCCGACGTCGAGCTTGCTCGCCGGCATCCAGGCCCGGCTGAGGGCCGCAGGTTACACCTCGGTCGGCCCGCTCGTCAAGGTCGTCCAGACGGCGGCCGTCCTCGAGGTCGTCCATGCCGCCCTCGGCTGGGTTCGCTCGCCCGTCGGCACGACGGCCGCCCAGGTCGCCTCCCGACTCTGGTCCGTCTGGGCCGTCGCAGAGCAGTTCCCTTCGGTCCGTCTTTCCTCCCTTCCTCGCCCCGGAAGGCACTACTCGCGCGCCGATCCATCGTCCCTGGCAGACTGACCCCCGCCGACCGTCCATCCTCGTGCCATGCCGCGCGACCCCCCCAAAAAGGCTCGGTCCTCGTCCGCCTACTCGCTCATGGTCCTCGCCTGGTCCATCACCGAAGTCGTCCGCTACGCCTTCTACGCCCTCAACCTCCTCAACCTCGTCCCCCAGCCCCTCACCTACCTCCGCTACTCGACCTTCCTCGCCCTCTATCCGCTCGGCGCAGGGGCCGAGGCCTGGTCGTCCTTCGTCACCCTCCCGTCGCTCTCGACCCTGCCCGGCCCGCTCGGTCAGGCTGTCGCCGACGTCGAGCGTGCGCTCGGTCGGTCGCCGGCCGTCGTCGCGAGGGTCGCGAAGGAGGTCTTTGGTCGCGCGCTCGGCGAGCGCTCGTGGTCGACGTTTGATCTCGCGAGGGCCACGCTCGTCTTCATCGTCTGGCCGCCAGGTACGCCTTCCGCCCACCTCCGCTCCTGTTCCCTCCCTCCGGTCCTACACTCAACGACTGACCTCTCCCCTCCTGCCCACACGCCGTTCGGAAGCGCTCTACGTCATGTACTCGTACATGGCCTCTCAGCGGCGCAAGGCCCTTGGCCCGGCCGTCCGGGTCGGCACCCAGAAGAAGCGCATCTGAGCGGACGTGTGCCGCTTGTCACGTAAAAAGGCGCGGAGGGGAGGCAGAGGGAAGGACGAGGGGAAGGCGGGACAGGGTGAGCCTATGGGAGGGAGCGGAGGTGGGAGTCGCTCGAAGGGATGCTAAACGTGAACCGTCCATCCCGTCCGTTAGAGAGACTCAATGCCTTCAGCCTTCTGCCAGCCTTTCGGATCCACGAGACCCTGTTTCTCTTTGCCCTTGGCCCTCGTAGGCATCGTGTTGTCGGCCCGTCGTCGAAAGGTGGTTGCCATGGTTTCGACGCTCGTCCCTCGTCGGCCCCGGCCGAAGTCCTCGCCCCCCCCCGCCCCCGCCCTCGACCTCGACCTCCTCTTCGACCCGCCAGCCCACCCGCCATGAGACTCATCACCCAGTACGTCCTTCATCTTCTGCGGCTGTCCGCACAAGGCTCCAAGGCGGTCAACGGCGGAGCAGGACCGAGCGTCTAGGCAGGCAGGCACGAGCCGCGCACCTGGTTTCCCCTTGGTCCGGGTCCCGCTGTCGCCTGCGCCTCCGAGCTCCCTTCTGACCGACCGACCCTGACCTCCCTGCCTCCGCGCGCACCTCCAGCAACGTCCTCGCCTGCCACGTCAAGGCCTGCACGGCCAACAACTTCCCCCTCGAGCTCAAGGATGTTCAGCTCGAGGTCCGCGAGGCCGAGCTCAACGAACCCTTCCTCAAGGGCTTCTGGCACAAGCTCGAGTATGCGGCCCTGGTCGAGACGGCAAGGGCGGTCGGTCCTCCTCCTTCTCCTCCTTCTTCTTCACCTCCCTCCTCCTGCTTCGATCTGGACAGGCGCGAGACGAGGGTTCGAACAGCATGCCTTTGGTCTTCTCTCGCTTCCTATCATCCTGGCCCCCTTCTTCTGGCCTTCCCCCCTGCTAGCAAGCTCTGTACTAACTAACCCCTTTCGCTGGCCGGCATCCAGGTCGGCGACACGGCCCTCCCCTCGGAGCCACCAGCGGACGACGCCGAGCTGACGGACGAGTTTCTCAAGGCACTGCACCATGTGCTGATGGAGGTACGCGTCCCCTGTCGTCTTCCCTGCTCTGTTCTGCTGTCGCACGTCCATCCCGTCGAGGGACGAGTTCACCCCCCCCCCCCAACACACCCTGCCCCATCGGAGAGCTTAGTCCCCCCAAAGCGGGTCTAGCTCAGGCAGTCCAGCGGCCGCTCGCAGTCTGCCTGCCTGGCAGATAGTGTTCGATCGGCCGCACCGCCAACGGACCGAGCCTCTGAGTCGGCCTCGGCCGGCCGGATGCGAGACCGTCCCTTTTGGCGACCGACCGGCTGTCAGACGAGCAGCACCGGCGGGGACAAGCCCTGTGCTCATCGACCGCTGAGGAAGACGCGGGGGGGAGGGGAGAAACGGAGCCGGGCCTGGTCCAAAGAGCACCCCGAGGGAGGGTCTTGTCTTGGCTGGGGGTAGTTGACGGTCGACGACCTCGGGCCAGGTTACTCGCTCGCCTCGTTTCGTCTTCCTCCCACTTGAGCGGTCGATCAACCGCACTTCTTGGACGCGCACCGCTCGAAACAACCGACCTTCCCTTCGACCGACCGCTCACCGAGGACAAACGTGCTGACGCTTGCAGCCGGGGGCCCGTCCAGATCCACATCGAGGAGGGCACGATGGTCTGCCCAAACTGCCAGCATGCGTACCCTATCTCAAACGGGATCCCAAACATGGTGCGCCACCCCTTCAAGCCTCCTCCAGCGCCAGGGCGAGCGTCCCTGCCCACGGGCTTCAGCCCCGCTGACGACCCTTTCCTTGCTCGCTTCCGACCCAGCTGCTAGCCGAGCACGAGATTCTGTGATGCGCTTTTGCTTAGGGACGATTGCTCACCGCTCGCGCGCGCTTGTGACGGCTTGGGCAGGAGATCTCACTGCTGAGCGGCGGGGTACAATGAGAAGGAGGTCAGGTGGACGAACGAGACAGAGAGCGCATCGTCATGTCGGAAGTTCATCAAGAAGCAGCTGGCTTCGTCGGCGCTGCCAAAACCTGCTCCTCCAGTGTCGTCCTCATTATTCGAGCCGAACGCGTCCACGCCCGTTCACGTCCCTGACCTGTCCAACGAGCCCCTCCTGTCACCCGAAAGGGAGGGATCAAGGCGAGACTGTCCCAGCGAGCTCCTCGGCGAGCTGGTAGAGCTGGGCAATTCGCTCACGCTCGTGCTGCCTCCTTGAGGAGCGGGCCGGTCCTCCTCCCCCTCCGACGAGTGGCCGGCCGACCGCCGTCGTCGCTGCAGCTGTTGTCGACGATGCTGGCGGCTCAGGCCGCCGTTGCTGGCCGACAGGATCGATAACGGCGGCGGCAATGGATGGCGTCTCGAAGGAGGCTGCCGTCAGGGGCGGGTGGGACAGCAAGCTCGGCTGGAGCGGGGCCGACGTCTGCCCGGCGCCGCCGCCACCGGGACCGAACCCGAAGCTCGAGTTGGCGCTCGGGCCAAGCCCGTACGAGGCGGCCGGGAAGCCGAGGTTCGGCAACGGCAAGGTTGGTGGTGGCAGTGGTGGCGGCAGTAGGGAATGAACGGGCTGACCAGGCTGGTCAAGAGCGAGGGAGCGGAACTCTCGGGATGTTAGTGAGGGAAAGGGATGAGGCGGGGCGAGGTTGGGATGGACGACGGCCGATGGAAGCGCCGGAGGTGGGCCGGCGACCAAGGGCGCCCCCATTACCGCCGTCGCTGTCGAGTGCGTCGTCCTCATCGAGGCTGAAGGGGGCAGGCCACCAGCGATGGGACTCGCAGGCGAGAGTGAGGGCGACGCGTCCTGCGCGAGCGGGGCCGGTGACCAGGCTGGAGCGTAGGACGCAAGTGCCTGATGGGCGCTGGCGACAAGGTCGGCGTGGTAGAGGAGGCTGGCGCGGAGCTGGTCGACCGTCGGCAGCGGGGGAGAGTCGGGGGCGAGGGCCGGCTGGCTGATCCGAGCGTGAGTGGGACGTGGTCGAGTTAGCAGGATCACAGACGAAAAGGAGGGGAGGGCAGGTGTCTTGCAGCACGGACCCTTGCTCGACGCGGGTGACAGCCGTCAGCAGGCTGGAGCGCAGAGCGGCGTTGGCAGCGTTCGGTGTTTGCGGCGCGAAGGGCAGGTATGAAAGGACGAGACTGGCAATGCTGTTGAGATCTGGCCGGGCCGGTGCATCCTGCGAAGTCTGCGATTGGCCGTGGCCGGCGGAATTCGGCGAGAGACGCGCGTAGATGTGCTGTAGGAAGGCCAGCGTCAGCAATGGCAGAGCACAAGGTGCGACTCGTAAAGTACACACCCAACGAGCAAAATCGCGCGTCGTGACGCCGTCAGGGCTGGACAGAAGCGCCTGCTTGGTCTGATGCAGCGCTTCCGACGTCATGCGGTCCGGGCCGAGGCCAAGCGCCTCGTCTGCACGGGCCAGGAGCGTCCGCCTGGATGTCTCGAGTCTCCGCAGGAGGCCGTGCGCCGTCCCTGCGGACCCGCCTGGACCGCCCTGCGTCAGGACGCCGTCGATGATCGTCCGCAGCCGGTCGACGAGCGCCTGCGGCGGGGCGTCGGGCCCAAGCTCGCCGGCCGCTGCCGTCGCTGTCGAGTCGGCCCCGTCAGCGAGCCCCTTGCGTCGCTTTCCCTTGCCACGGCCGCCTCCGCGTTTGCGCTTGTTGCCCTCGGCCTCCTCTTGCTCGTTTCGCGGTAGGTCAGCCTCGGGTGGGTCCGGTGCGGTCGCCGGCCACGGCTGCCGGCACGTGTGCCGGACGTGAAGGCCGAACGAGACGGTGTTGGTCGTCCGGTGCGAGCAGCCAATTCGCGGGCATGTGAAAGCTCGGTCGACGGCATCGCGGCCGACGTAAAAGTCTGCTCGTGGGTTGCGTAGAGGTCATCGGCAGGAGGTGGTCAGCGGGTTTGGAAGCAAGGCCGACCCAGCTGCCGAAGACGCACAGAGCCCGGCATCGCTCGTGACGCGCACCCGGGCCTGGTGGACGACCTGCGTATGGGTGGCCTTCTTGGCCGACGTCGGGAAATCGACCGGCGGCGAGCATAACGTGCAAATGTAGGTCTTGCGGGAGCTGCTGACGTGGATGCCTCGAGGAGAAGGGCCAGTGCTGCTGCTGCTGCTACTGCTAGCGACGGCTTCGGACGGCGGTGCGGCTGGCGGGAGGGTCGAGGAGGGTCCAACCGCCCGTCGACGAGGTCAGCGTGTCGCTCGCCTCGTCGATTGAATAGCAGGCCGCTGTCGCCTGGGATTCTGTCGGCAGACGGACCTGCAGGTTCTGCAGGTGCTGCAGGTGCTGCTGCTGCTGCTGCTGCCGTCGTCGTCGCTGTCGACGACCTCGAGGCAGGCTGATTAGATGCCATTGCTGGTTCGTTCGTGCCGACCGCGATTGGAGGTGGCTCGTCCCTCGTCGCCGACGTCGCCTGCGGGCGCTGCTGAGCCGCAAGCTGATCGAGGAAGAGCAGCTCGGGGTCGACGAGCGGAGGCGGCGGAGGGTCACCGGCTGTCGTTGCCATCGTTGCGACCGCGCTCAGAGGGCAGAGGTGGGAGGGCGAGTTGCTGTCGAAGGCGAGTTCGCGGCGGCCACGACAGATCTAGACGGCGACGAGACGACGAGACGACTCGAGCGTCTGCGGCAGGCTTGTATGCTTAGCGTCTGACGAGCATGTCGGACAGGAAGCCCTCGCCTGAAGCCTCAATGGCGCTCATCACGAGCTCTCATGCTTGTCGTCCACGGGTAGGTGCGGACGGGCCATGACTGGAGCGAAGCCGCGACTGTCGCCTCCCTCGCGCCCGACCAGGAACGAGTAACGCCTGCCCGACCCTCGTCGCCTCGCCGCATCGCCGCCCGCCCTGCGGCTTTCGTGTCCCTCCAGGCTGTTCGGCGCCTCGTGACCTTACCCTAGAACTGCATCCATCACGACCGCACCTCGATGCGCTCGACGAGGCCCTCGCCCAGCCGACGGAGCTCAGCAACGAGGCCGGCCTCGTTCAAGACGACCATCTGGCTCTTGGCGTCGCCGCCCTCGAGCGCGACGGGCCGGCTCGAAAAGTCGAGCTGGACCTTGAAGTTTCGCGGCTGCTGGTGAGCCGGGTTCCAGAGGCCGCCGATGACGGTCCCGCCGTGGGCGTCGTGGAAGAGGACAAAGATGTCGCCGAAGGCGCGCTGCACACCGTGAAGGACAGTAAGGGTCAGCGACTCGCCGACACGACGACAGGGGGCAGGAGGCGGCACGGGAAACGCACCTCGACCTCGCGCAAGTACATGGCGACCGGGTCAAAGTCGACGCGGAGCTCGTTGCCGTACGTCGCGCTGCTCGACTTGAGGCTGCTCGCATTCTTGTACTTGGACTGCCAGGCGGTGGCGTCGGGCGTGACCGCCTCGTGCGCACGCGGGACGACGGCAGCCTTCAGGTGAATGATGAAGTTGTAGTCGTCGAGCGGCGTCTTGAACAGTTGCTGCAAGGGTGGGAGGAAAAGGAACAGGAGGGTTAGATGGGATGCGGGGCGCAGGCGGCAAGCACAGGCGGCCGCGGCTGGAGACGGACCTCGACGATGAGCGAGCCGTCGTGGCCGTTTTTCTCGAGACAAGCAAGCGTCGCCTTAGCAATCTGGCCGATGCGAGCGGCAACGAGCCGGCCGGGCTGGGCAGCGCCAAAGACGCGGCCGGTGAGGTCCTCCTCGGTCGCGACAAAGAAGGCGCCGCTCGTGATGCGGACGTCGGTTTCCCGGAGCTTCTTGAAGGCGGCGAGCGCGCGCTCCCGCTTGTCGGCCGGGAAGGCCACCTTGACGCCGGCGTCGGCGCCCGCCGTCGAGTAGAGTGGCAGGACGAGCGGCGACGTCGCCCACTTCCAGCGTGCGAGAAGCGCCATGACGCGCGCGAAGCCGGCCGCGTGCGAGGCCGGGGGCGAGTGCGGGGTCGGCACCAGGTAGACGGCCGCGCAGAGGAGCTCGACCAGCTCGGCCGAGACGTGGGCCTCGAGCATGTGGGCCGAGAGCCAGCGCTGGACGAGCCGGGCCGTCAGCGAGAAGGACGGATAGAGGTGGTGGAGCGAGTTGATGGCAGCGTGGTGCCTGGGGAGGGCCGCGAAGCGGTGCTGGTGGAGGTCGAGCGCCTTCTGGGCGGCCCGGCGCGTGCGCGGCTTCGTGTTCTTCTTGTCGCCGACGAGCTGCTGGAGCAGCGTCCTCTCGCGGTCGTGGTGGATGCCGAGGCGGAAAGCGAAGCCGGCCGGGTGGAAGACTTCGAGCGAGCAGTTGTCGCGGATGACGGCCTCGTCGACATCGTCGCAGTCGTCGACGGCGACAGCAACCTGGGCGCCCTCGATCGCGCCGGCGAGGAGCGTCGCCATCTTGTGGAAGAAGGCGAGCTTGATCTTCTGGATGGCCGCCAGGTCGTCGGGCCACTTGCCCGACGACTCAAACTGGACGACGATGTCGAGCGGGGCGACAAACTTGAGGCAGTCGGGCGCGAGCCCAAGCCGGTCCGGGTCGGTCGCGAGCGGCGAGAAGATTGACGTGTAGCGGAGCGCCTGGGCAACCGGGAAGACGTTGAGCAGCGAGAGCGGCAGCTTGTCCTCGAGCGATCGCAGCGTCGTCACGAGCGACGTGTAGGCCTCGAGAGCCGGCCGGAAGCCATCGGCCGGCGCGCCTTCGATGGCTAGCAAATCCCGGGCCGAGGCCGGCAGCTGAACGAGGGGCAGGTAGCCGGCGAGGCTCTCGGTCGTGATAGCCTCGGCGCCGAGGCCAAAGTGGCGGTCGAGGATGTAGCGGACCGAGCGGCCGACGATGAGCGAACGCTCGCCCTCGGTCGCGCCGATGTCCCAGACGACCGACTCGATAATGCGGCCGTCCTTGAAGCGCCGAAGCTCGCTTCTGTCGCCCCAGAACTGGCGGAAGTCCTCAGAACCGGCCTCGTCTTCAGCCGACGGCCCGGCGTCGACGAGCCGCCAGCACTCGGCCTGGTCGAGCGTCAGGCCGAGCTCAACGACCTGCGCATCCTCGATCGCGGCCGGCCGGGCGGTGCCGAGCGGCCACGTCGTCGATGCAGCGGCCGGGGTCGAGCGCGAGAGCACGACCAGCTTGGCCCGGGTGTTAAGCGCTCGGCGGAGGACGGCCGACATCGCGGCGAGCAAGTGGTTGAGGCGCGAGGGCTCATCGAGCCGGTCGAGCGGTGCCTTGAATTTGTGCTGGGCGGTCGAAAGGTCGATGCTAAGAACGTCGGACAGGGGCGTCAGCTGCCAAACCCTGGACGGGGAAGAAAAGAGCACTGCACCCACCGGAAGACGACGTCAAACTTCTCCTCGGCGACCTCGCCGCCGCGGAGAAAGACGCGCTCAAATATCTCCTCGCCCTCGCCCTCGAGGCCGGCGTCCGAGTCGAGCAGGTCGAGCGTGCCTTTGGCCTCGCGCGCGACGAGCGCGAGGACGCCCGGCTCGACGCCGGTGAGGACGTTGACAGTCCCCTCGGGCCCGACGAGGACGCCGCCGTCGCCCTCGGCGGCGACAAACTCGTCCTTTGCGATCGGAACGATTCGGCCTGCACCGCCGGCGCCCTTGGCGTGCGGGGCGAGGAAGACGGCCGAGCTCGCAAATGCCGTGTGGCTGAGGAAGTCGAGGACAGCCCGGAGAACCTGGTAGGACGACATGCCCTTGCCGATTTTGCGACCGGCAGCGGCGGGCTTGCCGGTCCCGCCCGCCCGGGGCAGGACCTCGCCGCCAAAGACGAGGAAGCCGAGGACGAGCTCGACAAACTCTCGCCAGCCGGCCGAGGGCGAACCAAAGGGGACGGCGCTGCCAAGCCCGCGCTTGGCGCCCCACTGCTGGAGGAGGAGCGAGGCGTCCTTGAACGCCGGCAGAGCGTTGCTCAGCGCGTGCAGGTAGAGCAGTCGCGCCGGCGCGAGCGACTGGGCGAGGAGGGCCGCGTTGTACTTGGGCGTCGGCGGCGGCGGGAGGTCAGCGGCGCCCGAGGCAGGCGGGCGAAGGGCGTTCCGGAGGGGAGAGAGCTTGCTCGTCGGGAAGAGCGAGGGCGGGACGACAGGCGAGAGCACGATCGAGAGGGCGAGCCTTGAGAAGTCGGTCGCCGAGCCGTCGGCCGTCGACCGGACGACGAGCTTGGGCGCCCACTCGGCCCCGTCCTCGACCCGCCATTCGATGGCGCCGAGGCCGAGCTTCTTGGCGTGCTTCTTGAGCTCTTTGCCGACGACACCGAGCCAGTAGACCCGCTTGTGCGCCCAGCGGCCGTTGAGGAAGTCCTTGTCCTGGAAGAAGGCCTCCGGCATGGCGAGCGCGAGCTCAACCTCGCCCTCGCGGCCCTTGCCCTTCTTGGACGCACGACGAGCGACGACCGTCTCGAGCGGCCACGCACCCGTCACCTGGCACTCGGTCGGCGGCGCAAACGCCATCAGCCACTTGGAGTCGTCGGCCGGGCCCTGGCCCGGGTAGGGCAGGTGCTCGCCCGACGTCGTCGTCAGTCGTGGCGTCGTTGGCGGGAGCGCCTTGAGCGCGAGCAGGAAAGGCCGGAGCGTCTGGAGCGTCGTAAGGAGTGCGCTCAGCGGCGGCGGAGCCGGGTGCAGCGTCGGCGAGAGCGGCCGAAGCGAGGGGTGGAGCGACTGAAGCAGGAGCGAGAAGAGGGGCGACTTGTAGAGGGTCGTCGCCGACTTGAGGGCTACGAGCCGAGGTAGAACAGGTCAGCTTGCGGAAGCCGGCTGAAGACCCGGTCGCTGACCCAAGATCGAGACGCACTCTGCATCTCCTCGTTGGTCGGCGGATGGTAGAGCGACGAGCCCTTCTTGACGCCGTACTCCTTTGCCGGCGGCGCCTCGGCAGCTTCCATGTCCTCCTCGTCGTCGTCGTCATCGTCCTCATCGCCGCCGCCGTTGCTACTCGAGCCCGAGACCGAGACGTGGTCTGCTACGACAAAGTCGTCCTCGCCCGAGTCGGAGCCTTCGCCCTCGCCGTCGCTCTCCTCGGCCTCGTCGTCGATAAAGGCGCTGCGCCCGCCAGCAGCGGCGCTCTCGCCGTCCGAGTCGCCAGAGTCCTCGGATACGCCGCCGGCACCCGAGGCGGCAAGTGCGGCAACGTCGGCGCCGTCGTCAGAGATGTAGCCGTCGTCCGACTCGTCGACGATCGGCTTCTTCGGGGCGGCCGGCTGCTTGGCCTGCTTGAGCGCCGGGCGCTGGGAGACCGCAGCGAGGTAAGCCGAGGGAGGTCAGCCAGACAGCGAGCGAGCGAGAACCGTCCGTAGCCATAAGCCAGCGCGCACCTTGGATGAAGGCCCAGCGGCTGAGCTCTGCGACTTGCGTTTGAGGGCCATGGCTGCCTGTGCAGACTGTGTCGGTGCGGGAGGGAGGGTGCCTGTCTGTGTGGGTTCAGAGGTCGACCTGACCGCTCTCGCCTGCGTTCGAATTCTGGTCGAGAGCCAGGGGCGGCGCAGTCGAGGGGCGAGAAATCCCAAAGTGTCGATCGCCCCCGTCCCCGTCCGCGAGGGCTCAGCCAGCCTGGCCAGCCGCTCGACTGGCTGCCTCTGACCTCATCCTCCTGCTTCTCCCATTCCCTCGTCGCCCCCTTCCTAGACACCCGCCGGCATGTCGTACGTGGCAACACGCGCGTCTGGGCGCGCCAGGACGCAGCGCTGACTCCTCTGGGTTGCTGCTCTCCCGGCCCCAGGCTGTGCCCTCCCTATGCGCCCTTCCTCGGCTTCGGCGGCGTCGCGAGCGCGGTACATCCCCCCCCCTCGCCGATGGCCAGCCGGCTCGTCGAGCCAGGAGGAGTCTCTGCTGACCTCACACGCTCGCTCCATGTCCTTCAACAGATGATCCTCAGCAGTGCGTCCGATCGAGCTGCATGGAGGCGCAGGGTGGAGCGGCGAGGGGCAAGAGCCGGAGCGACGCTCGCGCCGCCCGGCCTGCTTCCTCCATCTCCACCTGGCTCACGGACGACCACGAAGGACCGCGTAGCGCCAGCTGACAATCTGCTGTGCTACTGCCCTCTTCCCCTGCAGCAATCGGTGCCGCCTACGGCACGGCCAAGTCGGGCATTGGAATCTCAGGTCTCGGCCAGTTCCGGCCCGACCTGATCATGAAGTCGCTCATCCCCGTCGTCATGTCGGGTGCGTCTGTCGTCCCGTCACGCGGCTCCTGCTCGACATCGTCGTCGTCGGACGCCGCCCCTTCCGGCCTGCGAGCCGCTGACATCCTTCGCTCCTCATGGCGGCAGGCATCATCGCCGTTTACGGCCTCGTCGTCTCGGTCCTGATTGCCGGCACGCTCTCGCCCGGCGAGGACTACTCGCTCTTTGCCGGCTTCATCCACCTCGGCGCTGGCCTCGCATGCGGCATGACCGGCCTCGCAGCCGGCTATGCGATCGGCATCGTCGGCGACTCGGTACGTCGTCCCGCTGCTGTCGACGCTCCCCGATCCGATCGTTGTCGCAAAAGGCTTCTGCTGACCCTCGCTTCGCCCGTCGACCGCATAGTGCGTGCGGACGTACGTCTACGAGTCAAAGGTCTTTGTCGTCATGGTCCTCGTCCTCATCTTTGCGTGCGTCCCGATCTTTGGTCGAGTTCTCTAGGAATCGCGCTGACTGTCGCTTGAGCCGCGCCGGAACCGCACAGCGAGGTCATCGGCCTCTATGGCCTCATCGTCAGCCTGATCCTCAACACGGCGGTCGGCACGATCAAGGTTCGTCCTCGGCTGCTTTGTGCAGTCTGATCCCGGCGGACGAGCTGACTCTCCTTCCTGAATGACATAAACAGTGCGGCGCATGAGTCTGGCCTCGCGGCGCAGGACGACCGGCTGGACGAGTGCGAGAGGCGTGCACGTGAGGGGCCGCTAGGAAGGAGCGCCCGTCAGCCCGAGAGATTATACCCATTTAGGAATGACTTTGTTTCTTGACCCTTGACCCCGGGACTTAAGCGCTCCGGGCGAGACGGGGTGACTCGACGTCGGGTGAGCGAGGCACGCCGGACTTGCTCGGGCCCGTCGGGGGGTTGTAGAGCCGCCGCTGGGCCGCCGCCGCCGCTTGCTTGAGTCCGACAAGACGGCTCGCGAGCTGGCCAGGCCTGCCAACCACCATCTCGTCCCTCGTTCGCCCCGAGCATGTCGTTGCTCAGCCGATCACTCCTCGCTGCCTCTGCGTCTGTCCCATCTGTCCGGCTCGTCGGCGCGCCGCTCGTGCGGGCCGGCCGAGCTCGCTACGGCGGCCTGCGCGGCCTGCACCTGACCCCCCCGCTCGGCAAGACGGAGCTCACCCGGACCGCCTCTCCGTCGACGAGCAAGCATGGCGAGCAGGCGGTCGACGATCGGCGGGACGAGAAGGCCGAGCGCGAGGTTCGCGACATGTCGCGCATCGACGACTTGCTCAACGAGATTGGCCGGTCGGTCTCCCATCCCCCTCGGATCCGAGCGGGCGACTCCTCCTCCCCTCCTCCTCTTCCTCCCCTTTGACGAGCGTTATGACAGCTGCCTGTCGCCCTGCAGGCGCTGACCCCGCTCACCCGTGACGTCCGTGCAGTACGTCAAAGAATTCGGCCGGGATCCCCATGAAGGCAAAGGCGCCCTGGAAAGGCGTTCATGCCAAGTCCAAGGATCCCTGGAGCTTCACGTTCGACCCGACGGCTCGGCACGACGAGCCTGATTCTCCGGTCACGATGGCGCCGACGCCCGCTGTTGAGCAGCCGCAGGCGGCCGCCGTCTCGGAGGAGATCGATCTGACGCCCCGGCGCATGTCGGACTCGTACGTCGAGGTGCGGGCTCGCTCCCTCTCGCCTGCACTGGATCTCAATCACAGCTAACTCGTCCGGCGACGGGTCGTCGACCTTGCGACTGCGCAGGTGACGCTGCCACTGCTGAGCGATCGCAAGCTACTGAACGAGTACATCTCGACCAGTGGCGGCGTGCGCATCGGCAAGCTGATGGAGAACCTCGACGTGCGCTCCTTGGGGCTGGCGTTGCACTCTTGCCCGGCCTCCCACCCTCTGACACGTGCCCCTCCTTCACGCCTCGCATGCTGCTAAAGTCCTTGGCCGGCGCCATCAGCTGTGCGCAACAAAATAGTCCAGCTTGCCTCTTGGCACGAGCAACACACTGACCGAGACCTTTTATCTCTTCAAACAGACAAGCACGTCCTGCCCCCGGACACGACCGACTTCAAAGCTGCATCGGACAAGGCGCACGTCTACCTGGCGACGGCCTCGGCCGACCGGCTCGACCTCTTCCAGCCGCTGACGGTCCAGGACCTCCGGCTGTCGGGCCACGTCTGCTTTGCAGGCAACTCGTCGATGGAGGTCTTCATCAAGATGGAGGGCCTCCGCGAGGGCGGCGAACCCGAGACGCTCATGCTCGGTGCGTGGGCGCGGCCGCCTCCCGTGCTTGGCTCAACGGTCCGGCGACGTCTGACGCGACCGAGGCCTTCTCTGTGTCCCGCCCCCCAGGCCGATTCACGATGGTCGCCCGCGACTCGCGCACGCACAAGGCGCGCAAGATCAACCCGCTCATCGTCGAGACGCCGGCCGAGCGTGACCTCTTTGAGATCGCGAGCGAGCACAAGGCTCGTAAGCAGGACTCGACCGGGGCCTCGCTCTCGCGCCGGCCGCCGACGACGGACGAGATCACAAAGCTCCACGAGTACATGCTCGCCCACAAGGGCGTCATCCGGGGCCAAGACAAGGACCTCGCCCTCATGCGCGAGACGGTCATCTCGGGTACGTCGCGAGCGAAACCGTCAATGTGATGTCGTGCCAGCGTGCTTGGCTCACGCACACCTTCCTCCGCTTCGCCTTACCTCACCAGAGACGGCTCTGATGCACCCTCAGGTGCGTCTCATCTGGCGAGACTGACCGACCCCGACAGCTGCAAACTGATCACAAGTAAACCTCCTCTCCTGCCCGACGAATCAGAGCTCCAATCTTCACCAAAAGATCTTTGGCGGCGCACGTCAGTCCTTGCGTGACTTCCAAGTCAACCTAGTCGACCTTCCGTCCGGCTGACTCGACGAAAACACTCAGTGATGCGGCTCGCGTACGAGCTAAGCTACTCTGGCGCCATCTTGTTCGCCCGCTCGCCCTTACGTTTCCAGTGCGTCGCCGCTCTCCAAGACCCTCCATGTCGACCTGATTATTAACCAGTCCCATTTCTAAACAGGGCCCTCGACGAGATTTCGTTTGCGAACCCGGTGCCCATCGGCTCGGTCCTCCGGCTGACGGCGACGGTCGTCCGGTCGTCGCCCGAGACGAACCAAATCCACTCGCAGGTCTCGGCCGAGGTCGTCAACGTCTCGACCGGCGAGACGAGAAAGACCAACGACTTCTACTTTTCCTTCATGCGCGACGACGGCGAGCCGCTGACGCGCCGGATCGTGCCGGAGGTGAGCGCCTCTACGAAAACCTCCCCGGGCCATGGGTGACCCTCCTCTGGCTCTGGACATCTTCTGACTCCCCCTCCCCGATGCTCTTCTACTCAGACCTACTTCGAATCGATGCAGTGGCTGGAGGGAGGTCGCCGGATGGCGATGGGCAACGAGATGCGCGGCCTCCTGCAGCCCTGATGCAGCTTCGGCCCCGGGCCAGTGTTGTAGAGATGTACTTGTGCCCGCCCGCCATCTGCCCAGCGCGACTGTGTTCAGAACAAGCCCCGCTGGTGCTTGCCTGCCTTGCGATTCAGGATCTTGGCGAGCAGAACAGCTTCAGAGACTGCGGAGGGCGTCGACTGCAGGCGTCGCGCGCGCGCGCGGGCTGCGCCTCGTCACCCTCCAAGCGGAGCACGGCCCCCTCCCCCTTCCCGCTCGCCTCGAACCACAACGGTCCCCCCTTCTTTCGTGCCCTGCCTAGCAGCCCAGCCTCTTTCGACCCTCTTCCGTGCCAGTCTCTTTTCGATGTCGAACGCGATCCAATCCTTCGGCAAGGGCGCTCTCAGAGTCGCGAAGAACTATACGAAAGGCTACTCGGACACCCAGGTGCGGACAGCCTCTCTCTCGCGCGCGGAAGCCGGAAGGGTCGGTCGGCTCGTGCCATCTCGGCAGAGGTGCCGACGAATCGCTTCGACCAGGACGCTTCGAACTGGCCGCCTCCATGAAGCGCTCGATCTCGACCTGCTATCGGGCGCTAAGCAGCGACGGGGCGAGCTTTGCGAGCTCGACCGGGAGGGGTCCGGGTTGACTGAAAGGGGGCGGCTGAGCGAGCGACCAGGTCGAACAAGGCTGACGACCGCCTGCTTTCCCCCCCTCCTCGTCGCTCTACTCCTGGCCTGACCTCGCCACTCGCCCTTCGCTGTCGATGTGCTCTCGCATCGATCCTGCCGGTTGGCAATCACCTTTCTGGTCTTGCTGCCGCCATCGTCTCTCCGCTATCATCATCGACCCTCCGCCGCACTGGGCGTCCCTCTCCCTGCTCGTTACGACCTCGGCTTCGCTCACCGATCCACGCCGGTTGCCTCGGGCCGTCGGTCACACGACAACCCCGCTTGCTCGCTGCCTCGTCCCGCTCGCCATCCCACCCTCTAGACGAAGGTCCGGGATGCGACCTCGAACGACGCCTGGGGTCCGTCGGGCACGCAGATGAACGAGATCGCCCAGCTCACGTACAACCAGTGCGTCTGCCGAGCTACTCTCCCTGATGTCCCTCATCGCCTGCTGCAGGTAGTCCGACAGGATCCCTTTATGGGTGTCGTGACAACTTGCCGGTCGCTCAGTTCGCGTGGCCGGCTGTCGGGCAACGCCCTTGGCGGCCGCTCCGAGGGCCTGCGCCTGTCGGCAGCTCTGCCGAGTCGAGCTCCGCTTGCCCGGCCGTTGAAACGGCGACGCGACTCTGGTTGCTTCCCCCATCTCGTGCTCGCGCTGCTGGTCGGCGGACGACTGTCAGCTGGGCAGAGTGAGCTGGGTCTGCCGCGGCGTGGCTCTTCGACCGCCGGTCAGCCGTGCTGAGAACCCATCCGATGCGAAGGGTGCCCATCAGAAGACTCCAGGCGGTGGACTGGCATGTTTGCGCTGGATGTAGCGGCGTGTTGATCGAGGCTGGGTTTCAGTCGAACTTGATCGCCTGCCCGGCTCACAGGCCTGTTCGATGGTCAACTCGGCGGAGCGTCGGCTGACCTGCCTCCAACGCCTCGCCCCGCCAGGAATGACTTTGTCGAGGTCATGGAGATGCTCGACAAGCGGTTGAACGATAAGGGCAAGAACTGGCGGCACGTCTTCAAGGTGCGTCCCTCGTAGCCTGCAGGGCTGCGGTCTGGGCACACACGGCGCCCCACGCTGACGCCCGACTGCTCACTCAGGCCCTGACGGTCCTCGACTACATCCTGCACTCTGGGTCGGAGAATGTCGTCATCTACTTCAAGGACAACCTCTATATCATCAAGTGCGGCCGATCCTCCCCCCTTGTTCAGAGGGAGCTTCTGCTGACGCCGACGTGACTGTCCAAAACTCGACAGGACGCTGAAGGAGTTTGTCTACGTCGACGAGATGGACAAGGACGTCGGCGCAAACGTCCGTCAGAAGTGAGTGCCCCTGCCTCCCTGCCGCTCTTCGCGTGACTCTCGACTTACCGCCTGACCGCTTCCCGTTTCAGGGCCAAGGACATCACCAACCTACTGATGGACGAGAGCCGGCTGCGCGAGGCCCGCCGTTCGCGAGGGGCGATGGCCGACCGGATGGCGGGCTCGTCAGGCGACCGGCCGTCACGAGGCTCATACGAGGAGGACGAGAACTCGAGGCGGTCCGTCCCCTCTATCACCTGGCTTGCTTGGCCGGACTCTCGATCGTCCGGTTGCAGCAGATGGCTGCGCAGATCAGGCAGTGCATCAGTACGCTGACGCCACCTTCTTCCGCCGACCATCGTCTTCATTAGACGCCAGCAGGAGGCAGCGCGCACGCGTCGGCCGGCAGGCGGCAACGAGGACGAGGAGCTCCAGCGGGCGATCCAGGAGAGCTTGGCGATGGACAACGACGCGGCCGAGCGGAAGCGCCGCGAGCAAGAGTGCGTCGGACCCCGTCGCTCGACGTTTCGGCGTCAACGATCGGCACCAAAGCCCGCTTGCTGAACGGCTTCGCTTCTTGACATACCGCAGGGAGGATGAGCTGCGCAAGGTGCTCGCACTGAGCGAGACCGAGGAGGCTGCCCGCAAGCGCGAGGAGGAGGCGCGGCTGAAGCGGCTCGAGGAGCAGAATGCGACCGCGCTGTTTGACGACTCACTCCAGATGTGCGTGTTCCTGCGTGGCGAGCTGCAGGACGGACACCGCTCAGACTGATTCCGATTCCGCCGCCACGCCACCTTACAGTCAAGGCCAAAACGCCTACCAGGGCGTCGACCTCTTTGCTCAGCAGCCGGTCCAGCCCCAGCAGACGGGCTACCAGTCGCAGTTCAACGTGCGTCTGCCGCTGTCGCCCCCATCAGAACCAGCCGCTGACGGGTACGAGTCCCCCGGTCCTGTCGCCAGCCCTTCTACCAGCAGCAGATGCTTGAACAGCAGCAGGCGCAACAGCAGGCGCAGCAGCAGGCCTACCTCCAGATGCAGTACCAGGCCCAGCAGGAGCAGCTTCAGCGCGAGCAGGCGGCAGCCCAGCAGCAGGCCTACCTCTTCCAACAGCAGCAGCTCGCCCAGCAGCAGCAGCTGATGCCGCAGCCGACCGGCTACGGCTCCAATAACCCCTTTGCGCCGGGCTTCCAGCCGCAGCAGCAGCAGGCGCCGCCACCGATGCCGTCGTTCAACAGCTTCAGCTCGCAGCAGCCGGTCGACACGTCCTTCCTCCAGCCGACCCGTCCGACGCAACAGGAGCCTCAGCAGATGCCTTCGCCGTCGAAACCGGCGCCTCAGCGTGGGCCGACCAAGAGCGACACGGAGAACGCCCGGCTGGCGTCACTCCTGGCCAACGGCAGGTGCGTCCTGCAGAGCTCGCGGTCTGTCCATGTACTGGACCCTCGCTGACGCGTCATCCAACCGCCGCTCCTTCATTCAGGGAGGACGGCCTCGACACCTTCGGCAACGTCGGCTCGCTGCGCATGCCCGCCCACTACAGCGGCGCGCGGCCGCTCATCTCGCACCAGACGGGCGCCAACAACCCCTTCGGGGCGGCTCGCTTCCAGCAGCAACAGAACCAGCAGCAGCAGCAGCAGCAAGCCGGTCAGAGCAACAACCTCGTCGACTTCTAGGTCGCCGCCTCCGATCTCTACATACGTCTCCCCGACGGGTGCCTTCCGCTGCCCCCCCCCCCCCCCCGGTCACCGACCCCTCTCCCTCTCTCCTTGCTCGCCGCTCGCCGACCATCTCTACATGACCCGTCACGATCCCTGCGTCGCCGGTTTGAACACTTGATGGGCTGCACGAGCACGCGGGCGGATACTACTTGATCAACCGTCCGCCTCGGGCCTGCCTTGGGGCGAGAGCCGGGCTCGCGTTGGCGAGTGATTCGGCCCTTCGACTGAGCGTCCAGTAGGCGAGCATCGTACAACAAAGGGCCGCAGGCAAACTCGGCGGCCTGGCGCGACGGGCGCCACCTCAGGCGCCGCCGACCATCGCCTTCTTGACTTTGAGCAGGCAGTCGAGCAGCTGGAGCTCCTCGTCGCCACCCTCGCAGAGGGCCTTGTCGCACTCTGCCATTGCCTGGGCTGCGAGCGACTTGGGCTTCGATGGGATGGAAGGATGGGCGACGAGCGTATCGTGCATCTGCCCAGAGCACGGTGAGCGGACCGGTCGTTGTCAGCGACCAACGATGAGTCAGACGCGGCGCGCAGCGTGCAAGGCTCTGACCTGGCTAAGGACGGTCCCTGCGCTCCAGCCTTCGCGCTTGACCCGTTTGACCGCCTTCTGCGTCTGCTCAAACGAGCCCTTGAAGTCACTGCCGAGGTAGCCGGCCTCCTCATCGACGCCGACCGACGACAGCAGTTGGGTGACGAGCGTCGTCGGCACGATGCCCGACATCTCCTGGACCGACTCGCACGTGATGGCCGAGGGCGGCTGCTCAGCCGCATGTAGCCTTGAGGCCGACTGGAGGAGCGTGATCGCTCGCCGGAGGTCGCCCGCCGAGAGCTTGATCAGAAGCTCGATCACCTGAGTTGCATGATTGGAAGGGAAGACAACGAAGGTCAGCTCTTACCAGACAGAGCCCAGCGCCGGGGAGGAGAAGGGGGGACGCACGCCATCCTCGCGCGCGACGCCCTCCCTGTCGGCGATGAAGCGCAGACGCTCTTCTGTGCTGCCGATATCGAGTGCCCGGAAGCGAAACTTTGAGCATCGCGAGGCGAGCGGCTCGATGATGCTGACCAGGCGCAATTGCATGAGGAGGGGGGAGTCAGCCCCGACGCTGGGGTCAGGTCGACCTCTACGCGCGGGCAGACGGACCGAGTAACGTAGTTGCAGACGAGGCAGAAGCGCGTAATCTTGGAGTAGGTCTCCATGATGCGCCGGAGGGCCGACTGGGCGTCCTGCGTCATCGAGTCGGCCTCGTCGAGGATGATGATCTTGAACGGCGGACTCGGATACGTCTTGCCGTCGCTCGCGACGCCGCTCATGTTGCGCGGCGTCTCCTTGGCAAACGCTTTGATCTTCTCGCGGACGACGCTGATACCCCGCTCGTCCGAGGCGTTGAGCTCGAGCACGCGGTTCCGGAAGCTGTCGGGCCTGAGAGATATGTGGTGGCCATCGACCAGCACGCGTCAGTCCGGCAGGGTCGAGGCGATCGCTGCGGACGTTGCAGCGCCCAAGCCCCAGACTGACCCGAACAGCTGCTTTGAAAGGGCAAGGATCGTCGACGTCTTGCCCGTCCCTGGCGGGCCGTAGAAGAGCATATGCGGCAGCTGGTAGGCGCGCACAGAGCCCGAGAGTCAGCTTCGGAGACGAGTCGATGACGGTGGGCCGCGAAAGGGGGCGACGGACGTTGGTCGAGGTCAGGGTCTTCTGGAGCACCTGCACAACGTTCTCCTGCGAGGCGATGTCGTCGATCGTCTTTGGTCGACTGGGGGCAGCCAGCACCACGGTCAATCGATCAGCTCTCGAGGAGGGCTCCTAGCAAGATCCGAGGCTCTGGAGGACGACGTACTAGCGCTCGACCCAGGGGATGGAAGCCTCGAGGGCTGGGCCGCCGGCTGAGGCACCGGCGCCGGCAGCCTTGCGCTTGGCGGGCGACGTCCGGCTCGACGAGCCCTCGGCCGCCGCCGATGCCTTGAGCTCCTTGGGCTTGATACCGAGGAAGGCGTCCATCGTCAGCTGAGGAGGAGGGCTGGTCGAGATGCAGAAGGGGGTGAGCGGCCGCCGGCACCACCGGGCCCCGTGCGACTGCTGAGGGGCGCGGGCAAAAGACGCGTCGCGTCGCCCTTCGCCCTTCACCTCGACCTCGCTCGCCGCTTCCCTCTCCCACTCTGTCGCCCCGCTAGGATGGACAGCAGTAGCCGGACCATGGCCGAGCTCGACACCAACGCCCTCCCGCAGGCTGCTTCGGATCCCTCAGCGGCAGCAGCAGCAACCGACGCGGCGATCAAGCCGCTGCCGCCGCCGCCGACACCCCTGAAGCGCAAGGCGTCGTCTGGTCCGTCTCGGCCTCTCGTCGAGGACCTGCAGGCGGACTCGTCGCGCCCAAAGCTGACTCCGTACTCGCGCTCTGATCTCTGGCCGCCGCAGACCTCATAGATTCATACTCTGGCAGGAAGGAGAACCCGCTCCTGCTCTCCGACTCGGACGGCGCGAGCGAGTCGGACCTGAGCGAGCCCGAGGACGAGCTCCTCGTCATGTCGCCCGAGAAGCCGTCGGCGCGATCGCAGCCTGTGGCCGGACCCTCGTCGAGCAAGCAGACGGCGGCAGCGACGACGAAGCCGCGCAAAAAGGCCGCGACGGTGAGTTGGCTAGTCTCATCGCTTGCGGTGCGATGTCTGAAGGGGTGATGCTGGCCGCCCAAATGAAGCGAGCGCGCAGGCGGAGGGAGCTCGAGCACGCGTCGCGGGCCTGGAGCGATGTGCTGACCCTCTGGGCTTCCCTTCCCCTCGCCCGCGTGTGCTTCGCGTGACGACCGGATTAGGACTCGCAAACGGCAGAGCAGAAGGCGGCCCGGCTGAAGGAGAGAGAGGAGAAGGTCCGTGCTCCCTATCATCGAGCTCCGGCGGACGCGCGCGCGGGTCGCGTCGTCGAGCTCATCAAAGGCAAGCGAGACCCACCGGCCGGCGAGCTAATGCTGTCCCTCCCCTCCTCCTGCTTGCATTTCAACCTTGCTCGTGCTTGTGCGCCTGCAGGAGAAAGCCAAGGCTCAACGCCAGGCCGAGAGGGAAGCCAAGGTCAGTCGCCCATGTTGCGCCGCCGGTCGGGTGTCGTCACCAAGCTCCCCATTCGCTCACCTCTGCCACTGCCCGCCTCCTACTCTTTGCAGGCCGCCAAGAAAAAGGAGGAAGACGAGCTGAAGGCGTCGCGCAAAGCCAAGGACGAGGCCGAGAAGGCCGCCAAGAAGGTGGAGGAGGACGCGCTCAAGGCGACCAAGAAGGCCGAGCGGGACGCGCTCGCCGCGAAAAGGGCCGAGGAGGACCGGATCAAAGCCGAGCGCAAGGCCCAGCGCGATGCCGAGCGGGCCGAGGTCGAGGCGGCTCGACTCGCGAAAAAGAAGGAGCGCGACGAGCGCGAGCGCATGCGCGAGGAGGAGGAGCGCCGTCGGCTCGAGGTCAAGGGCAAGCAGGCCGCTGCGTTTACCGGCTTCTTCAAGAAGAAGGAGGAGCCGGTCGCGCGTAAGCGGGCAGAGCTCAAGACGGTCACGAGTGCGTCCTCCCTCGCCCGGGCGGCATGTCGCACGCACCCGCTGACGGCTCCCTCCATCCGTCGATTGCCGCTCTGTCCGCAGAGAGCGACTTTGAGCGGACGTTCCTGCCGTTCGAGGACAAGAAAGGCGTCGTCCGGGCGCCGATCAACCGCTTCCTGGACGAGCGCCGGCGGCTGGCGGCCGACGGCATCGTCGCCGCCGCCGAACCAGAGTCGGCAGATCTCTCGTCGCCCAAGGGTGTGTGCCCCCGCGTCACGTTCGACGAAGGATCTCGCTCAGACTGAATCCCTGGTTGACCGCCCCGGCAGATCTGTTGCGGTCCTTCCTCGCCACCGTCCCGCCCTCACGGATACCGACCCGGCCAAAGTATCCGTCGCCGCTGACCAAGTCAGGCCCGCCGAAGATGTCGGTCCGCGACGTCTTTGCGCGCTCGCAGGAGGCTGAGATTTCGGGCAACGGCGACCCGCACAAGATTTTGGCCGAGCTGCGCGACCCGCGGTGGTTCAAGCGCAAGCATCTCCAGTTCCGCGAGGACACCCGGCCGGCCTACAACGGTGCGCTTCAGCGAGCTGCCACGGCGGAGGCGGTCAGACGCTGATCTGCGACTTTGTCGTGTGGGAACCGCCCGCCCCCCAGGCACGTGGACGCAGTCGTCGACCGTCGTCGGCCCGCGCACGCCCTTTGCCAAGGATACGCTCCTGTTCGACTACGCCTACGACTCGGGCGAGGAGTGGGAGGAGCCTGAGGAAGGCGGCGAGGACCTCGAGTCGCTCTCGGGCGACTCGCCCCGCAAGTCGTCGGCCGCCAACGCCAGGGACGACGGCGGCGCTGGCGGCCGCAGCCTCTGGGACACCGACTCTGAAGACGGCGACTTTGCGAGCGGGAGCGACGACGACGACAGCGAGGCTGAAGGCTTCGTTGTCTCGGACGAGGAGATGGAGGACGCCGAGGCGACCGCTCCCGCCGCAGCCGATTCGTTGACCACCGCCGATGGCAGCCCGACAAAGGGCACGGCGCCCACCGCAAACGACGACGAGGTGCAGGTCGTCGTCTCCGTCGCCAAGAAGCGCAAGAAGGCGGCCCGGCGCGAGCGCGAGCGCCAGGCCCAGAGCGGCAGCGGCGGCAAGCGGCGCAAGGAGCTCAACGTCCTCGTGCCCGTCGTCAAGGGCCCCTTCTTTGAGGAGCCGATCGGCGTCTGCGCCTGGGACGGCTTCGATCCGTACCGGGTCCAGCTGCTCAACGGTGCGTTCTCCGGTGAACTCGCACCGCAGGGCCGAATGCTGACGATCGTTCTTCCCGCTTCGCCAGATACCCCGACGTCGATCGACCCTTTCACCTACGTCGCTCGGCCTATCCTACCGCCGGCGGCGGACTCGGATGTCTCGCCAGAAAAGACGGCCGGCGTGGCCTCGGCGATCCCGAAACACCTCGTCCCGCTAATGCCGCCGCCACCGCCGCCACAGCCGCCGGGAGCGACAGCTTCGACTGCTACCGCCGGGCCGAGCGCGGCTGTTGCTGCTGCTGGCCCTGCGCGCAAGCCGTACGGCTACAAGAAGGCCGCCGCCGCCGCTGCTGCCGCATTGGCGTCGGCTCCGGCCGACCCGACGGCCTCCTCTTCGACGCCGAAAAAGGTTGACAAGCGGCTTCCTCTGGCGCACCTCCCGCGCTTCCTCGAGCTGGTCGCGAGCTCGACGCGGTCCCAGATCCTCCTGCTGGCCGAGCTGCACGACGCGCTCAAGCCGCTCGGCGTCACCAAAGCCGAGGTGACAAACGAGCTCAAGATCCGGGCCAAGCGGGTCGGCAAGGCGGACGGCAGTCCCTGGGCGATCGAGCCCAACGCATGGGTGCGGCCGCCCGCGCTGTGCTCTTGTCCCGCTCGGCGCTTTCGATGACTGACTCCCTCTCCTGCCTGCCGTCCTTGACCAGGCCGAGGCTGGTCTTGCCATCCCGGCCAACGCCACCGTTCTCCCCGCCGCCGCGAGCGCAGCTGCCGTCTCTACCACCGCAGCGCCATCGCAGGCCTCCAGCGCAGCCGGCACCCCGACGCAGACGAAACTCAGCCTCGGGCCCGGCGGCGGCGTCCAACTCTCGCCGATTAAACGGCAAGACGCCAGCTTGCCCCAAGCTGCTACCGGCATGGCTCGGGCGCCAGCAAACGCACGCGCACCCACATCAACCGCAGCACCCAAGCCGGCGGCCGTATCGTCCTTCGCAGCCGCGCGACCGTCGACGGCGGAGCCAGATCCGGACGAGATCATCGTCCTGTCCTCACCCCCGGCCTTGACCGTCAAGTCTCCAGCGATTTCTCCACCCTCGCCGTCGTCCGCTCGCCCGGAACCGATGGACGTCGACGGACCGTCGCCTCCCACGTCGGCTATCGTCGCTCCTTCGACGAGTGCCTGATCTCTTCGACTCTTGTACACGAAACCCACGCCACGCCCTCGCATCCTGCCAACCCTCCTAACGAAATCTCCTCGCAGCTTCCACCGACGCATCCTTGTCCTCCGCTAGACGTCTCGGGCGCCAGAGCCCCGATGCGACCCTCCTCCACCTGCGCCCTTCTGCCATCGCACACTGAAACGACCGCCATGACGCTTTCTGCCGACGCTCTCGCGACCCGTTTGAGTGCAAATGCTGGCGAGCCTCCGCAACCAGTCGCAGGACCGCCTTTAGTCGGGGCCGACATTGTGATTCCAGATCATGGGAGAGTGGGGGAGGGGGGTCGTTACAAGAGCGAGAGTAGATCCGAGGCAAACGGACAAGCGACCGGTGCGAGCTCGCTGGCGCGGCAGCGCTCCATCGAGGAGCCACCGCTCGGCCGGGTTCCAGGCGCCTTTTGTCTGAGAGGGCGGCTGGCGAACGTATCGTCGGCTTCTTCGACCAGCAAAGAAGGAGAGTGGGAGGGGTTCCAGATGCGTGCCCCGTCGCGGGCAAGATGGTTCGTCGTCCCAGTCGTGGTGCATCGGACAAAAGGGCGCGAGCGGCTTAGGCGACGACCTCGAGTGCAAAGTCTGCAAAGAAGGCCTGCTGGTCGGTCGCCGGCGCCCATGAGCTGTCCGAGCCGCCGTAGAAGGTGCTGAGAAAGAGGCCCGAGAAGCCGGCGTCGGCCCGGGTGATGAGCTCGACGGCCGACGACTGGATGACCTGCGCAGAATTGACGGTCAGGGCGATCGAGCCTGTCGAGAGAGCGAGGGAAGAGGAAGCGTCAGCATGCTGTTACTGAGTTGCCGCCCTGCCGATGGTGCGAACGTACCGTCCGCCTGGCCGGGCGTGTTGAGCCGGACCCGCTCCTCGATCGTGTTCCATCCGCCGGCGTTCCAGTAGAAGTTGCCGCGGCCAAAGCTCAGGCCGTACGCCGCGTCCTTGCAGTAGGCGCCAGCACCGCTTGCCGAGCACGCCGCGTCATTGGCGGCCGTCTGGGGGAGGTAGGTGTAGACCTCGCCCTTTCCGCCAGCGCGCCACATGAGTCGGGCCGACCAACAGATGTCGCGTGCGTCCTGGTTGCCGCCGGAGCAGCCGTAGGTGCCGGCCGTGCCGCCAAAGAGCCCCGGAAGCTTGCCGCCCTTGACCCAGTCGAAGGAGGCCGGGAAGAAGACTGAGTAGCGGAGGATGACCTCCTGGGCGGACTGGATGATCGCGGCAGGTTCGCAGGCGCAGAAATCACGTCAGCAATGAAAAACCTTGTGAGGAGAGAGGTCTAGGAGGAGGAGCCGCACCTGGAGCACCTCGGGCTGGACGTTGCTGTAGTAGCTCCAGACGCTGCCGCCGCCGATCGCCCCGGCCGGGTAGGTTGCGACCATCGCCTCCTTGCCGTCCGGGGCGGCACCCATCGGGCCCATCTTGCCCTTGACGGGCGCGAGCGCGGCCGACAGCGCGAGCTTGGAGAGCGCAGAGTTTACAGTGGTCGTCCAACCCCGGAGGGTGACGGGCGTCGTGGGCGCCGGGGCGGCGGCGGTCGAGGAGGTGGATGAGGTGCTAGGCGAGGGCGCGGCCTTGGACGAGGACGAGGTGGATGAGGTGATGGGCGAGGGCGAAGCGGCAGCCTTGCTCGAGGACGATGGCGAGGGCGCCGCGGCGGCCCGCGACGACGACGACGACGACGATGACAGGGGCTTGCTCGAAGCAGCAGATGCCGCGGCGCCAACCTTGGTCGACGACGACGTCGGGCTCGGAATGGCGAGCGAGCCGCTCGCCCGGTCGCGGCACTTGACCGTCCGGCGCTTGACGACGCCGACGGGACCAGCCGCGTCAAGGTCGTCGTCGAGCGCAACTCGGCGTTCGAAGGCTGAGATCTGGAGGTCGACCGTGTCTGCCTCGACCTCCTCGCCGGCCAGCGGCGGGTTGTACGACGACCCAGCGACCGCAGCGACGGGGGAGGAACGGTCGTTCATCGACCGGCGGAGAACGGCTTCCTTGGCAGCGACGGCCTGGTGCTGGTGTCGGCGAGACCAGTGGGCGCCACGGTTGGCGTGCTGCGGCGAGGCGAGGGCGGCTTGGGACGAGGCGGCCAGGAGGAGCGAGGCGAGGAGGGCGAAGCGCATGATTGATCGGGGCGGGGAGAGAGGGTTGCTGCTGGAGGAGGAAGGCGGGAGGAGGAGAGAGGGAGGAAGAGGCTCGCAGAGCGCTCTTGGAGAGAAGGCGGAGGAGGGAGGGTGAGGGAGGGAGGGAGGTCCGGAGTAGGCTGTCGCTGGTGGGAGGGGGCGCGCAGGAGGACAAAGGGCAGGCGCGTCGTCGTCGACGAGCCGCGTTGGCAGGACGGATCCGTCTTGCGACCCAGCAGCCTTGGGCCCTTCCCAAGCCATGAGCAGCATGGTCAGCCTCGTGTCACGGGAAAACCGTCATGATCCAAGTCGCGCTCTACAGAGCCTCGCCAGTCTCTTGGTCTCTTGAGTGGATCTCTTCGTCGTCTGGCCGTCACCATGGTCGGGTCACGCGCGACCTGAGCCCCCCCCTAGCAACCCCGACGCGTCGTCGTCGTCGACGTCGCCGGCTGGCAGCCCTCAACCCTCCCTCCAGCCTGACATCTCATCCCTCCCTGCCATGGCGTCGCCGCCGGTCGCAGGTCCCTCGGGCTACGTCCTCTCGCACACCCTCCTCGGCCACACGGCGCCGCTCTCGGTCGTCAAGTACTCGCCCTGCGGCTCGCTCCTCGCTAGCGCCGCCGCCGACGGCGTCCTCAACCTCTGGGACGCCCGCTCGGGCGCCCACGTCCGCGCGCTCGACGGCCACAAGGGCCACCGGAAGGGTCCGTCTTGACGCCTAGCCAGACGGGCAGGTGGGCTAACTGGGCATGCATGCACCGACTGAACCTTGGTCTTGCCTTCCCCTCGCCGGATCCTCGCTCGACCCCTACGCTGCGGCCGCCGTTGCCCCTCAGGCATCAACGACCTCGCTTGGTCGGCGGACTCGCGCCTGATCGCGACCGCCTCGGACGACAAGACGATCCGCATCTGGTCGGTCGAAGCGGTCCGTCCCCTCGTCTACCCTCCGCTTATGCGCTCTTGTCGCTGGGACGCCCCGTGTCCTCGCGTTCAGCCTCTAGCGCCGTGGGTCGGGAGCGATCGCGCAGCTTGCCGTGACGGACCAGTCTCTCTTTGAACCGACCTGCACCACCGCCTCCTTGACCCCAAGACCGCATTGTCTGACCCAAGCTCAACTTGCTCTGCTTCCTGGCCGCTCGTGTCTCAGGGCAAACCTGTTCACGGCCGACTCAAAGGCCACTCAGCTGCTGTCCTGTGCCTGGCCTTCAACCCGCAAGGTAATCTGCTTGCGAGCGGCTCGATGGACGAGCGCTTGATCGTCTGGGACGTCCGGCAAGGTACTTCCCTTGCTCTCAGCCGGCTCTCGCCATTCCGTTGCTCATGCCTCCAGCCCTCTTGTCTGCGTGGTGCGCCAGGTCTTGCCCATCACACGCTCAACGCCCACTCGGACCCGATTTCGGCCGTCGACTTCAACCGGGACGGAACGCTCCTCGTCTCCGGCTCATGGGACGGGCTCATCCGGCTGTGGGACAGCGCGACGGGCCAATGCCTCAAGACGCTCGTCCACGAGGTCTCGGTTCCGCTCGCTTCCATCGCCTTCACGCCTAACGCCCACCATCTGCTGTCGACGACGCTCGACAGCACGAGTAGGCTCTGGACGTTCCAGCCGGCCAAGGTCGTCAAGACGTTTGGGCTCGGCGGGAAGCTTGGCAACGACCGCGTCGGCTGCGGGACCGTCGTCCTCCGGCGGCCAAGGTGGCCCAGGGTTGCGGCGGCGGCGGCCGGGGTCGGTGAGGGCGAGGGCGAGGGCGAGGGCGAGGGATCGCCCGAGTCGTCAAAGCAGCCGCTGGGCAAGCAGCAGCCGGACGAGGTGTGGCTTGTAGGCGGGACGGAGGAGGGCCGCGTCGTTGGCTGGGAGCTCCAGAGCCGACGACGGGTGCTCGACCTCGGCAAGGTCCACGGCGGTCCGTCCCTTCTTCAGCTGACGACACCGGTCGCTCATTCAACCTCAATCACCGGCACTGACAGCCTTTCGCCTGATTCCCTCCCACTTCTCTTACCCCTGCGCAGACTCGATCGTTTCGGTCGGCGCGCACCCGAGCCTGCCAATGATCGCGACGGCCTCGGTCTCGACCGACTTTACCATCCGGGTCTTCACGCTCGACCGCTCTTGGACGGCCGAGCGCGAGGCGGCAGAAGCAGCGGCAGCGGCGGAGGCGGCGGCAGCGGCAGCTGAGGCGGCGGCGGCGGCGGCGGCGGCTGTGGCGGCTGCAGCGGATGCGACGATGCAGGAGGCGAGCGCCGACCGTCCCATCGGATCGCCGAAGGCCGACGGACCAAAGACGGCCGAGACGTCGGAGAGGGTCGTATCGGACGAGCATGCCGGCATCTCCCAGCAGCAGCCACCGCCACGGCCGTCTAGCTCTCACCCGTCCAGTCCAACGACAGGCGAAGCGGTCGACTCATCCGGTCGAAATGCAGCCGTTGCCGCCCGGTCTGACGCCGACGACGGCGATAGCGAGATGGCCCCGCCGCCACCGGTACAGGACGAGATGATTGCTGGTGCGACGATACCGGGGCCGGCAGCAGAGGGGGTGGAGCCGCCGCTGGAAGACGACGACAACCACAGCGGGCTGGGAGACAGGATGGAGGTTGATCATCATGGGACGTAACCTCCCTCGCTTGGCTATAAGCGCTCCGGCCGGCTGTCAGTGAGCGGGACGTCTTCGAGGCACAGACACAGATCGCATGTCTCTTGCGACTGACGATGCGGTGCGCTCGGCGCATCTGCGAAAGCAGCACGCGCCGACAGTCTTTAGCGCGTGGCTCGTCAGCACAGGCGACCGGTATGGCTCGAGGCAGGCTCATGCAGAGTACCGAGTTGACTATGTAGAGGCGCGTCGCAAGGTCGCGCGACAAGAGTGGGGGGCGTTTAGATAGGGGGAGGCGGGCAAGGTGGGGCACAGGAGCAGCACAAGAAGGGGCAGCAAGTCCGAGGCATTGTTCGGAAAGGGTGCAAGAGACGGGAGTGTCCGAGGGCAGGAGAGGATAAGATGAGCGAGGTGACGAGAGCGATCCATGACATGAGGCGAGCGAAAAGGGACGGCCAGCGACGAAAGACACTCAAGCCCGCCCGGCCGGAGTCCTCTTCGGCGTCGACTCGCCGCCAAAGGCGCTCCTCATGCGGCGGATCGCCTTGCGCCAGCCGCCGTCGGCGGACTTCTGGGCGGGAGCCGCAGCACTGGAGGCGACGGCGGTCTTTGGCGTCGGCGCAGAACCAGCGCGCGTTGTCGGCAGCGCGATGGGGTCAAAATGACCCGTCCGGTGCAAGCTGTCCTCGAAGGTGGCGCCGTCTGGGCTCGTCCGTGGGGTCGAGGCCGAGATGTGAGTGAGAGCGTCGGAGAACGAGTCGACCGAGGCTGAGGGCGATGGCATCGGCGAGGCGAGGGGCGAGCCTGAGCGCGAGGACGAGTAGGAGAAACGGCTAGATAGCTTCGGGGGCGGCTCGAGCGAGGCGAGCGAAGATGAGGAGCCGAAAGTGAAGCGCTGAGGCCGGTTGCCGGTATCGTCTTGGCCGACCTTGAGCGAATTGGTCGACGGGAGACGTCGGAGGGAGGACGAGGACGAGCCGGGTGCAGAGGCCTTGACCGGAAGGATGATGCCGGACGAGGCTGAGCCACGGCGCGAGAAGACGGGCGCCTGGCTCGCAAAGGGGCTGAGCGGATCGATGGCGGGCGATGGTGAGCTCGCGCTCGGCCCCGAAGGCGTCGCGCTCGTCGCAGAGTGGAGAGAATCCATCGAACTCGAGCTCTGAAGGCGCGAGCCGGCCGAGGGTCGGATCGGCGGCTCAAGCGAGCGCGAGGCGAATGACGGCTGGCGCATCGTCCCCTTGAGCGTGATTGCTGCGGGCGGCGGAGGTGAATGGGTAACCTTAGATGTCGAAGGCGGCTCGTCCCACATCGACCGCTGCTTGGGGCGAGTCGGAGCCGCGACAAGCGAGCCAGAGGCCGACTTCATCGAGAGTGCCGAAGATCTGACCGAGGATGCGTCGTCGGACGTGTGCGCCGGCGCGGTCGACTTGCGTCGGAGCGTGAAGCGGCTAGCCTTAGGCGTCGCCTCGTCGCCGCATCCGCCGGCCGCGCTCGAGCCATCGGTCCCGACCGAAGAGAAGCTGCCCTTGCGACTCGGGCTGCTCGGCGGGCTCAGCAGCGGTTTGGGCGCGCTGCTCGAGCCCGAGGAGAAGACGCCGCCGAGCCCGAGCCCGAAGCCGCTCTTCCTCCGGCTCGTGCTGCCGCTGCCGTTGACACTGCCGGCACTGATCGAGCTCGTCCGACTGCGGTCGACCTCAAACGAGTGACCCTCCGACTCGGACGACGGCGGCGGAGAGAGCAGATTTGGGTCAGTCGGCTCGTCCTCCTCCTCCTCGACGACCGACTGGATGAGCGGCGAGCGTCGGCGCGTCGGCCCGCCTGTCGGCGGCGGCGCCAGCGATGAGGCCGACGGTGCGAGCTCCGACATGAGAGGCATCGACTTGGTGTTGCGCAGCGCCGGACGATCACCTCCGCTCATCGTCGACGGACCGGCCGTCAAAGACGAGGACGGCCCGGCCGCGAACGGCGACATCGTCCGGAAGAGGCCCTGCGCTGCTGCCGCTTCGGCCTGGTAGGTTGGTTCCGACGACGGCAGTGAGGGCTCCGGCGGCGCCGGCTGGCGGAGAGCGGCCGAAGGAGCCGCAAAGTTCTTCTTGCGCCGCTTGCGCTCCTCTCGGGTCTCCTCACGCTCGCCGCTGCCCGAGACGCGGCCGAGCCTGTTGACCGGCGTTGGCGGCAGGGTCGACGGCCCGGCGTAGCCGAAGGGTGAGGACGACGAGTTGTCGTCCCAGCCGGCCATGAAGGCCTCGGCGGCCGAGAGCGTGCCTGCCAACGGCAATCGATGCATTTACGGCATGGTCAGCTTGAATGGCCCGGAGGCTCGCTGCTGTCGACGCGACGTCGGCGCGGTAGAAGGGACTGACGGAACGCCTTGAACTGCGGGTTGTCCAAGCCCTGAGAGCGGAAGCCGAGCGCGATGCCATCCAGAGACAAGTAAGTGGTCTTCAGCTTCGCAATGGTCTCGCAAGCTGAACGGGGCTGCCCGAGCTCCCATCCATCCTCTCGCCAGGACGGGTTGGTGTGGTTGGTCACTCTGGCTGCCTCTGCCCGAGGCAGACAGCGCGGCCGGCCCGGCTCTCCTCTCGCGACCCCCGCGCAGATCCTGGAAAGGGGAAGAGGGGACGCACCGGCAGCTGGGCCTCGAGGTCGGCCCACGAGTCAAAGATACCGACGTCGCGGAGGGCAAAGTAGGTCGTCCTTGGGACCGACATTGGGGCGCGCGAGACTTCGAGCGAGAGGAAGAAGGCGAGCGGATGGTTGGCAGAGGGGAAGAAGGGCGCCCGGCTCGGCTGGCTGGCCGCCGGCGGCGGCGACGGCGGCCCCCGAGGGCTGGCTGCGCGGCTCAAGGGGGCCGTGCGATCGACCGAGGCTCAATTTCCAGGGTTCCAACCCCGAGCAGGTCGAGGGTCCTTTGGCTCGCCAGCCCTTCCCTTCGGGATGATCAGGACGACGACGACGACAACCGTCTTCACTCGCGAGGATGACGCGAATTCGTGCTGACGGCGACGACTGGGATGCTTTCGGCGCCGCGACGAGCCTTTAAGCTTCACGGGTGACAGGCGACCGCCCATCCTTGGCTCAATAATCAACAAGGTCAGCGCGCGGCGTCGCTCGTTGTCTCGCACCCCCGCGTCGCTTCTGGATGCGGGGGAGCACGCTGGCCAGCCCGTCCTGGCCGAGGGACACGACCGCCTTGCTCCAGCGAGAGGACCACCCTCCTTCCTGCCCGCCCGGCAGGCGTCGCCCGCCCGCACCGCGTGCGCTCTGCAGCCGGGGGTTTCCTCGCTGACGTGCCTTAGATTAGACGGGCGGCCCCGCTTCGACCGACGGCAGGCGGACGAGCGAGCCCGCTGTGGCGGGATGCGCATGGCGGCCCTGAACCCCACCCCACGGCTGGACCTTTCTGAAGCCCGTGAGCAGGACGCTCTGCTTGAGAACGCGCGGCCCTCGTCGCCTGTCAATACGCAACTAAAGATCTCCAGAGCACGTCCAGCGTCGAGCAAGTGAGCGGGAAGGTGCCCTGTCGACGAGCACCAATTCCCTCGCCTCATTCTGACCTGCGAAGGCTGGCTGTCGAGACGTCGCGCCACACTGCCCCTTTGCGCCGGCCGCCCCGCGCTCTCTCGTAAACCGCAAGCCTTCCGACCTCCCGAGGTCGCGCGTACCGCGGTCGGGAAAGCGTGGCCAGGCGGAAGGGCGAGCGGGCGGGCGACGGCGCCGTCGGGCCGCGGCCGGTCGGGCGGAGTTTCGACCGATGGCAGGCCGAAGAGTACGAGCTTGTCGACCGGCACTTAGGACCGGGAAGAGGCGCGACTCGAGTCGGCGCACGGAGGGGCCTGCAGAGAAGGTCCGCGTGCGTGCAAACAGTCGCAGCATGATGTCCCTCGAGCGCCCTACGCTCTCGTCTTTCGTCCTTGCAACACGCACGCACCCGCCCGCCGCCCGCCATGCACCGTCTCCCCTTGACCCCTCGCCTGCCCGCCCACCGCACCCAGAGACACGATTGCCAAGGGACCGAGACGAGTACCTAATGAAAAGGGATGTCATGACTAGATAACACCCCATGGGGGGGGAGGGAGAGAGAGGGTAGGACTCCCGACAGCGGCGCCCTCGCGCAGGAAGCTGCCGGCCAGCCCCGTCCTCCCAGATGCCGGTCTCCCCCTAGGCAAGACGCTACTTAGTAGACGTAGCCGAGGAGCTTTCCACCGACGTGCTTGCGACGGGCCTCCTCGTGGTCCATGATGCCGGCCGAGGTGGTGAGGATGATGAGGCCGAACGAACGGGCCGGGAGGAGCAGGTTGACCCACGACTCGATCTCGTCGACCTGGACGTTGAACCGGGGCGAGATGACACCGGTCTTGTTGAGCCGGCCGTTGAGCTGGATGACAATCTTGCCGGCACGGTGGTCGTCGACAATCTCAAACTCGCCAATGTAGCCTGAACGGTCGCGCGGGTGCCAAGTTCGGGAGGAGGAGCGGTGGTCAGTCGGATGGACGTCAAATGGGAGGAGGCCGCCGCCGGAGCCGGAAGCAAGAGGAGTGTGGAAGCAGAAGGGTGAAAAGGAACAAGAGGGCTGAGAATGGCGTTGTCTCGGACCACGACCCGGTATCCCTGCGACTGGAGTTCGAAGGGAGAGGCTCCCAACGGGAAGCCTTGCCCCACCATCGCGCCCGAAGGTAGCGGGCAGAGCGCGACCTCCCGCGATAAGGAGCTGGCCCCTCTTAAATGGTTGCCGAGGGAGGGCTAGAGTCGAGGAGGTAGGAGTTATGGAGGTTCGTTCTGTCGAAACCTTAAAGAAAGGAGCCAGTGGGGGAAGATGGCTGATTCCAAACAGTTATGGCTTCGAGGGGCCGGAGGCGAGAGAGAGAGAGAGGAACGTAGACGAGGCGACGGCGGCGAGTCGAGCGGAGCAGAAAGGGGCCCAGGACTGACCGTGCTGCTGCATGACCGACAGGAAGCGGACAACGACCTTCGACGAAGGACGGATCAGGACCTGGAGCCGAGACGGAGGCGAGGGAGCAGGATGTCAGCAACTCGTTCGCTGTACGAGCAAGCTCCGCAAGTCGTCGTCGCTTGGCGCTCGGACGGCCGGCCGGGGCCAGGAAGCCTCTGCTGACCCCCAGGAGCTCGAGCCAAGCGACCAGGACGACGATGAGGAGGACAACAGGAGGCGCACCTGCCGCTTTCCGCGCCGCTCGGCGTTGACGATGTTGTTGAGGCAGTCGTTGAGGACGGAGACACGCATCTTGATGGACTACTGGAGTAAGGCTGGGCTGCTGGGAGTCGGGAGGAGCTGGAGCTTTCGCGTCGAAATCGGTGCGCCGGGGGGGACGTCGAAGACTGGAGTGCGGGGACGCGCGGGCAGGGCAGGGCGCGAGGTGTCAGCTCGCTCTGGCCAAGCCTTCAGTCGTCGAGTCGGGGCTCGTTCGAAGCGGCCATTCGTTCTGCGCTCCTGGCGGCGAGCAGCAAATGGAGCGCTCTGTCTGGCACACCGAGGCTACATTGCTACGTACAGAGGCGAGGGGCTTGGAAGACTAAGGGAAGTAGTTCGGCGGGCAGGCGAAGGCAGCTCGGACAGGCGGCCGCGTGTTGAGCCGTCGCCGACGCGCGCGCGCGCGCAGCAAAGACCTTGCTCCTCGCCCGCTGAGTGCCTGCCGCCGGTGCCTTCCCTCGTCAACCCGTTCCTACCTTCCGCCGTTCCACTGCTCAACCAGAAGCACAATCGCTGATGCTCTGCAGTGGTAGGATGCGCCCCCTGCTTCCATTTGCACCTGAAAGTGGTCGACGGGGATTGTCGTTTAGAACCGACCCTAGCCAACCATTTCATCTTGGGCTTTATCAACCCATCCTTACCCAGAAATACCCAATCGATCCTGACCCGCGCTCTCCGCCCGCGGCCGGACGAAGGCGCCCTATCGAGCTGTCCCGACCTGACGTCTCACTACTCCTTCAAGCACATTCACGTACGTATCTCGGCGGGAGATGGGACCGAGCGGTCGAACCGCAAGAGATCGATGAGCTGACAGCCTCTTCGTTCTTCTCCCGCATCCCGAACCTTTGACCTTGTCGACCGAACACGCGCACCGTCTCGTTCCTCGCCACCTTGGTCTCGCTATCGCCTCCGATCGACCTCGCATCTGGCCTCTGCCTGCTTGGTTCCCGCCGCTGCTGCTCCTGCCGCTGCTGCTGCTGCTGCTGCTGCCGCTGCCGCTGCTGCTGCTGCTGCTCGCTGTTACCTGCCGCCCGTACTCTCGCCATCCCCTGGCCCACCCGCCTGCCGCCGCTCGCTCGCCGCTCCGTGCCGCCCGTTGCTCCACCGCACCGCGCGCTTGCTGCTGGCCGCTCGCCTCGTCCGCGCCACCCACACACCCACGCACCCATCCACCTTGCTCTCCTAAAGCATGGGAAAGGTTCACGGATCCCTCGCGCGTGCCGGTAAGGTCAAGTCGCAGTGCCCGAAGGTGCGTCTCCCCATCATCAAGACAGGGAGCTCTCGGGCTGAGGGGAGGGGTGACGTCGTGCACCTTGCGTGGCCGGGTCGCCCTGCTCCTACGAGAGCTCTCGCTCCAGCCTCCCAGGAATTCGACTCTTGACGCCCCATGCTCCCTTTCCTTCTCTGTGGTCCTCGCCTGCCGCCGCTCGCATCCTCGTCTCGATTTGTCGCTGTGTCTGCTGGTCCGCTCGCTCTCGTTGGCGCGGAGGACACGCTAGGTCGAGAAGGCGGAGAAGCCCAAGACCCCCAAGGGTCGCGCCAAGAAGCGTCTGCTGTACAACCGCCGGTGCGTCTTCCTTCCCTTTGCCTTGGTCGGCCGGAAGGCGGATGCCAGTCTTGTGGAGGGGCCCGTCGGGTTCTTCCTTTTGTCCATCATCTGGCCGGCCGGGCGCCCGTATCCTCTCGGTTCATCCCAGCTGACCCTCTTCGGTCCGCAGCTTCGTCAACGTCACCCTCGGCCCGTCCGGAAAGCGCAAGATGAACGAGCAGGTGCGTCCCCGCTCCGCCACCTCCTTCCCCCGCCCTCCTTCTGCTCCTGACACTCTGCGCCATCGCCTCCGCCCTCAGCCCGCCGGCAAGAGCGGCTAAGCAATTCGCCCTCGTCGCGACTCTGGTTCCTCTCTACAGGCCCGGATTTCCGTGTTTCCGCCCTCACGGGCAGGGCACGGAGAACGAGTCTCTTCATCATGCAGCTTCACGAAGACCGCGCGCTCGCTCGGGATGGGGGGGGAGGGAATCTGAGATTGGAGTCTGGACGAATGCTGGGAGGCTGGGCGACAACGGAAGGGAGAAGTTCGCTCGCCGGGCCAGAGGGAGGGAGGATGTGTTTCTGCTCGTTGGGGCAAGAGGACGTGTGCCTCGTCTCGCGTCCGGGTCATGCGGCTCAAGGAGGCCTCCACCTCCACAGAGCCACAGTAAGAGACCGGTCGCCTGTCGCTCCCCATGTAAGTGTGTGGGGCTGCGCATCGGCCGTGGGCGAAGGGCTTCGCGTCGTTAGTCTGCAAGTGTCGACAAACGCAAGGCGCTGGCGTCCCTTGGGCGCGTCTCGGAGACAGGGCCTGTCTTGAACTCCTAACGAGCATGGCCGTCGTCGGCCTCAATTCCAGTAACAGCGGTAGGGCTGCCAGACCGTCGAGGCATGCGAAAGCAAGCGGCCCGCCGTTCGAGAGTGCCGACTTGCACTTGCCCGCGTCTGCCATATCGATCGGCCCAGACCCTTCCGACCTGAGCTTCGCTACCTTTGCCAACAAGAGAGGCTCTAGACAGAAAGCAAACACATCGGATCCCCCACCTTCACCTCACCCTCTCGCTCACTACCACCGCGCAAACCCTCCCTACGCTTGCGCGCTTAGAGGAGGAAGGCGAGCCCTGCGGCCGAGAGGACCGAGATGCCGACGGTGAACCAGCCGGTCGTGGTGACCTGCTTGACCGAGAGGACTGCAACCGGGGGGAAGGGGGGAAGAGGTGTCAGATTCACGGCCTTGCGACGGAAGGGACAGGGGTGGGAGGCGAGGGGGGTCGGTCGTTATTCGCCCGTCGTTCTCTCCAACACGGTCTTCTGGGAGTTCCTCGTCTGCTCCACCTGCCCGGCGAAGGTCGGGTATGCGCAGAGGCTGTAGAGACCCCTAGCGCGACTCGCCTCGCACGCATGCAAGCAGCGAACCGGCCGACAAGACCGCCTGAGCAACGCCTTCACCAAGCCGGCGGGATCCCAAGACGTCGAGGTTCGTCGCTACGCCCAGACCCCTGATCTCAAGACCTCGAGACAAGACAGCGTGAAGAGATCGAGAGCTGGGGGACGCACAGTATCCGACGTCCCACAGCAGGTGGCGGATGCCGTTGAACGAGTGGAGCGTGAACGGGAGGGCGGCGGTGAACTTGAGCGACGTCTTGAGCCAAGTCGGGAGCTCTGCAAGGGCCGTCGGCGAAGGCAGAGGGAGAGGAAAGAAGTTAGTGTCGACGGAGGAAAGGGCGCAAGGCGACTGTCAGGCGGGAAAGGCTGCTTGGAGGGAGAAGGGCAGAGCTTGGCAAAGAGGAAGACAGATCTTCCTGTCTCGCTCACTTCCGGCCCGCCCTCGCCGGCGAGCTCATCGGTAGCGCCGGACGCGGCACAGCCTGACGCTCCCGAGAGCCTACCAGCCCGAGTGAGGGCGCAAGCCCCGCTCTGCCGTGCGGCGCCGGCAGACAAGGGTGAGGCCGCCCGAACCCGTGCGCAACCGCCCGCCTGCCAACAAAGAAAGAAGTGGGTACGTACGCGAGACGAGCTCGACGAGGTGGGCGGCGTCGATCGCCGGGTAGACCGGGTGGAACAGGTAAGCGAAGAAGCCGAGGTACATGCCGACCGAGAGGCCGACGCCGGTGATGCGGTTGGCGATCGAGAGATACCAGGTGATCTGAGGCTGGTAGATGGTAAAGTGGGGGCTCGAGGGCCGGGCGAGCCGCTGCGAGTTGAGGAGCGAGACACTGTCGGCGACCGTGAGATGCTCGACGGCCGGGGCGGCCTTGGCCGTCGTGGCCGAGGGCGACGACCGAGGGGGGGTCGTGAGGAGCGACCTGCGGGACGGGGCGAGTGGGCGGCGCGTGAAGGGAAGGGTGTCAGCTCTGGCGTCACCTTCCCCAGAAGCAGCTGCTTTCGCCGGCTAAGGACAGGGACGGACCGGAACGAGAGCGGGGCGAGGGGCGCAAGCTCTGATCGAGGCGAAAGGCAAGGCGGGGAGGAGGAGAGAATACGGTCAGTCTCGACCGCTCTGGTGGCTCTCCCATTGGCGGCTTGCCCGGCAGCCGTTCTTCCGCGCCGGACAAGCCGCAGGAGGTCCGCAGAGAGGAACGCACTGCAGTGCTTGAACGACTGAGCGACGGCCCGGCGACCAACGAGCGAGACGGCGAGCATGGCGAGGGACAGAGAGGGCGGAAGGTGGGAAGGGGGAGGTGAAGCAGGTGACGGTCGTCGGGCGGCGGGAGGCGGTCTCCAGGCGAGGCGGGAATCGTCGGACCCAGCGGCCGCCGCCGCCGCCCGCGCCTGGCGCTCTCGCTGCCGCACTACAGACACTGCGTGCGTACGGGAACGTCACTGCGCCAAGTTGACGAGACAAGACATTGAGATCCAGAAACGAAGAGCCACGGGCAAGAAGCCGGAGAGAGATAGCTGCGAGCCATTCTAAGGGCGGTACGGGGCGACGAGCAAGGGCAGCTGGGCACCCAGGTCCTCCTCGCCCTTGATCCGCGGCCGGACGATGAGGCTTCACCGTCACCGGATATGTCTCGTCAGCGCGCGCTGCGTCGAGACGGAAGACGAAAGCGAGGAGAGATGAGGCGTACAAGGCAAGTTTCTTGACAAAGTTTGGTCGGTCTTCGAGGTGTGTGAAGACGAAGGACCGGAGCAGGACGAACATGATAGCCTTCACCCTGTTGGGCACGGGCGCGTCAACTCAGCTTGGCTCATATCGGAAACAGGTGGCTGAAGAACGGAAGGGGCTCGACGTACTCGGCCAGGGCAAAGCGGTAGCCGATGCACGAACGCGGGCCGCTCAGGAAGGTCGACATGTGCGTCCAGACGCCCGGGATGCCCTTTGTCGCTTCGGAAAAGTCCTCGCCCATCCACCGTTCGGGCCTGTATGCGGCATATCGGTCCGAGGGAAAGCTCAGCAGAGAGTCGGAGGGGGGGAGGGAAAGAGAGGGAGGACCGACCGGAAGACGTGGCCGTCGCCGTCCCAGAGCTCGTCGAGCGTGTTGAGATTGAGGATCGCTGGGCGAGCGAGCAAGGGGACAACGTCAGCCCCGCATGTCCCAAACCGTTGCATGCCAATGAGAGGAGACGAAGAGGGGGGGGGGGGGAGAAAAGGGGCCTCACGGATGAAGACCGAGGTCCCCTTCGCGATGGGTACCGCAGTCATCGGCTTGCCGTCTCGCGTATTAGTGATGGGCTCCGAGAGCGGGAGGAGGTCGTCCTTGCCTGCGATCCGGATCGTCGACGGCACAGGCGCGTGGAGGCGCATCGTCTCACGGATGACGGCATCGAGGTAGGGCAGGGCGTTGAGCTCGTCCCTGCGAGACAAGACGGGGTCAGTGCGTCAGTTGAGCGTGAGTGGGTTCGCTCGACTGGCGCAAAACTGGCGACAACGCACATGCTCGGATCGTCGGTCGGGCACGCGATCAGCTCGGCGCGGAGCTTGTCCTGGATCGCGGTGTTCTCGCATAGCGCATAGAGCGCCCAAGCGAGAGCGGTGCTGAGGCGGTGGAAAGGTCAGTATCAGTCAGAAGTGGCACAGAGCGGCAGCGGCTCGACGACTCACGCCGAGGTTTCCTGCCCGGCGAGCATCTACGATGGCGGGCAGAAAATGGCCGCGTCAGCTTGTCATCGCAGCCAAAGAGGTTGCAGGGCGCAGCAGGGCACGCACGAAGGTGCTAATCTGGCCGATGACCTCCTTGTCCGACAGCCGCGCCTCGGGTTTGAGGTCGTGCGCCATGTTCGAGCGGACTGCCCGATCAAGGCAAAGGGCTTTCAGCTCGAGGAACCGACAGTGGCACGCAGGGTGGAGGGACAGGACCCACTCAGGCTGCTGAGGACGTCCTTGCCGACAAGGTCCTTCTTGCCAACGGCGACGTCGCCATCGACGACGCCGGCGCTGTCCTTGACCGAGTCGATGACGGCCTGCTTCTTGGCCTCGACGAGTTTCTGCGGCGCGATGAGGATCAAGTAGGTGTGAGAGAGTCAGCCACCGTAGACCAGCCCTCGCTGCTCAAAGGCTCCCAGGCGTACCGTGCCGATGGTCTCCATCTTGACGAGCGCCGCGGCGGCCGCACGCGACTGCCGGGTGGGCTGCGGGCAGGAGCAGGTGGGCCAGACGGGTCAGCGCCGATCCACTGCCGCGTTCCCGCGCACCCAGCACGTACGATGATCTTGAAGAAGGGGATGTAGGACTGGAGGATCAGGAGCATGTTGATGTCGGAGCCGTAGGCAAACATCTGCTGGAACGAGTCGGAAAGCTCGTCATGGTCCTGCTTGAGCGCATTGAAGTTGTAGTCGAAGCCTGCCGCGGGAGGATGAACGAGCGAGCGAGTGTAGCACACAGTCAGGATCAGGACATCGGGTGCGTGTGTGCGGTGAGGCTAAGGACGTACCGGCCCGGCCGATGATGTCTAGCGTGCAGCGGCCGATCCAGTGCAAGACGTCGATGCGCGTCGGCTTGTCGTCGTCGATCAGCGTCTGCAGCTTGTCCTTGAGCTGGGAGCATGAGGAAGTAACGTCAGCTTGCAGCGGTCGACCGGATGGCGGAGCAGACCGACTGACCTCATAGGCGTGCTCCATGAAGAGCGGCGTCAGGTTGCGGATGTGCTCGCGCGAGAAGGCCGGGACGATGACCTTGCGCTGGAAGGTGATACGGCGGCGGTCAGCCCGTTTGAGCCTCGGCGAGACAAGGAGGTTCCGAATGTAGCCGCACCTGCTTCTTGTGCATGTCGCCTGGACCAGCCATCGGTCGGATGGAAGGCACGGGAAGAGTCAGCCCTCTGAGCCGATCGATCCAAGGGAGGACGCTAGAGCGCACCTTCGGTCGTCAGTAGACCCTGACCGAGGATGCCCTCGAGCATGACGCGGACCCGCGAGGGCTTTGGGTAGTCGTACCCCTCGCCGAGGATGCTGGTTGAGCGTAGGCGCGCGCGGAGCGGGTCAGCGACGTGCTTTGCTCACGTAGGTGCATGAGGTCGTCCAGGACGCACTGGCTGATGGCGCGCGGGTCGGCGGTGTAGAAGCGCTGGCCCTGGAGTGTCGAAGGGATGAGGTCTGTCAGCAGGCCGGGCTTTGAGAGAGCTCGACAAGGAGGTAGCCAACGCTACGCACGCCGAGGAAGCCCGTGAAGCGCAGCGTCTTGCCGTACTGGAGGACGAGGTTCTCATGGCCGACGCCGGGCTCCTCACTGACGGGCCGCCAAGCCAAAAGGAAGCATGCGGCTCTGTCAGCGCTCTGCGAAGCTCGTGCTCGACGGAGACGCGACAGCTGAGCGAGGACGGGCCGGAAGCTGAGGGCTGAGGCGGGACGCGTCGGGCTGGCGAGCTCGCGAGTCACCCGCCTCAGCCCCCTTTGCCAGAGCAAGCACGCACGAGATGAGGCCTTGCATGTTGCCCCAGACGTAGCTCCGCAGCGGCGGGCCGGGCAGGTTCGCGTACGAGGTTGCATTGGGCGCGATGTGGAAGCGCCAGACGAAGAGGGCACCAAAGGCGACGACGAGCAGGACGAGCGCGTCGGTCCAACTGAGGAGCGAGAAGGGGAACATGGCCGAGGCTGGGGCCGAGCAGGGCGCGAAGAAGGGTCCCGTGAATGAGCTCGGCGCTGCTGGCGGTGCTGCACGTAGTGGCAGCGAGTCGAGAGAGAGAGAAGGGCAGAGGAGGAGGGTCGTCGTCGTCGGTCGGAGGGAGTGAGGCCGGTCCCGCTCGTCTCGGCTCGCGTCGGCGGCGACGGCGGCTCCGCGGCGCGTGCTTTCGACGGAAGTAACAAGTCGCTCGAGCCAGCTCTACACTTTCTAGCGTAGCGACAGAGGGGGCATACGACCGAGAGACATTTGTACAGGGGCAGGGGAAGGCTAAGGGACGATCTATGTACAGCCGGAATGACGCAGGAGGGCGAAAAGCAGGCGTCCACTTGCGAGCGGTGTGGCCCGCTACCACTTTGCGCTGCGATAAGGAGGTCAGCCCCGTGCTCGTGCCGCCGTGGCCGTCCTGCTGCGAGGACGTACTATGGCAGGAATTTGCCGTTGAAAGTGATCTTGACGCGGTCGCCGGCCGGGTCCTCGACCTCTGCGAAGCGGACGAGGTTCAGAAAACTGTCAGCCGATCGGTCGGCCGGTTGACAACAATCGACGTCGAAAGGCGCGCGACCGACTCTCGACCGAGGCCCGGAAGTCGATGGCGCTCATGATGCCATCCCCTAGCTTCTCGTGGATGATGGCCTTGATCGGGAGCGAGTAGACGACGAGCATCTCGTACAGCCTGGGGTACAGCTTCCAGTCAGCAGCCTGACGTAAGGCAGAAAGGATAGAAATGGACGCTGGCGCACCGGTAGATGAGCGGGTCCTTGGGCGGGGCCTCCCAGAGCTGCCTGTCAAGTGGGATTAGCGACAGGAGCGTGTCAGCCGGGAGCGCCTCTCATAAAAAGGCAGGCTCGATGTAAGCCAGAAACGAGGCAGCGGGCCTGTGTCGCGCTCAGGACGAGATCGACTGGGCGTGCGGACGAGGCTGCAGCCGACCTCTCGCCGCACGCGGCTGATAGGACGCACCCTCGCATCGGGTACTCGTGCAGCAGGCTGGAGACCGCGCCGAGCTCGAGGTTTAGCGCCTTCGAAAAGAGATGCTGAGGTCAGCTCGAGCGTCTTGCGAGCTGTCTGCTGTCTCGAAAACGGGGCAACCGCACCTTGGCGAGCTTGGTCAGATCCTCCTTGTCTGCCTTGGCTTGACCGTAGAAGAGGGCAGCGACCCAGACCTCGTCTCGGCCGACTTTTGAGCCGAGCTGCTCAAAAGTCTATCAAGGCCTGCCTCAGCTACCCGAATAATTGTGCCCGGTACCGGTGAACTCACTAGGCCCGAGGCGCTCTTGGCCGTGAAGAGGTGTTGGCAGGCGGCCGAAAGCTGGTTGACGGACATGGTTCCCGTTGGGCGTAGGAAGAAGGGCGAGTCGGAAGCGAGGGGGGGGGGGTGCGGGTCGGGCTGATGGAGTTTCGTGAGGGCTTTTGTGGACGCTCGCAGAGCTGCGTGCTCGTGCTGGATGATACGAGGTGGGAAAGTCAGGCGTTGGTCAGGGACTTGGTCGGGGACGGGTGGTGGGCAGGAGGAGGAGGTGAGGGACGAGGCTAGCAGTCAGGGTCACCGGCCCAATCGAGGCGACCATCTCGTCAGCCCCGAGGCCTGCTGCGCACTGCGTCGAGCCGGCAAGCAGCCAAGTCGGTCGACCGGTCGAGGAAGCTCGACGACGACGACCTCCTTCACCTCCTCGCAGATCCACCAGCCGTTTGTCAGACTCCGGGTCGAGCTCCTCGAAGACCTCCGCACAGCCTCGCCCGACGTCCTCGCTGCTCCTGGTTAGCCCGTTCCGGCGATGAGCAGCTCGGCGCCGCCCTCGCCCTCCGAGCCCCAGGCAGGCTCGCCCATCAACGGCAAGGCCGCCCCGCTCCCTGAACCATCGTACAAGAGGCCGATGAGCTGGTTCGGCGGAGAAGTCCTCGGTCGGCCCAAAAAGTCGGTCTGGCAGTCGATGAGGGCCAAGAGCAAGGCGGTCGCGACACAGCGTGGCGAGCCCGAGGACGGCTCCGGCGTCGTCGCCTGGGATCCGTCGCTCGCCAAGTGGGACTGGTACCTGAAGGCTAGGTCGGTCTCCCTCGTCTGACTACTCATTGTTCCGACACGAGCTGACGTTTCATCCCTGCCGTGCAGGTACGCGCACTTTCAGTCGACGCTCGAGCGTCTGAGCCGACCTGCCCATGGCGGCCTCGAGGGCTTCTGCACGGCCTACACCCAGATGGGGCTCGTCGTGCGCTCCTAAACTTGCACAATGCTGCATCCTCTACGCCCAGGCTGACTCTCTGCATCCCCTGTGCTGTTCAGATCAACAAGGACAACTCGGTCACCTATACCGAGTGGGTCGACGGTATCACAAGCGCGTCGCTCGTCGGCGACTTCAGTGCGACGCCCTGTTCACCCCTGTTGACCGGCTCTGCTGCGCGTCCGCTGACTTGGCCCCGTATGCTCGCTTGCTCGCCATCCTTGCAGACGGGTTCAGCGCAGGCGCGAATCCGCTCGTCGCTTCGTCGAGCTCAATCAGTGCGGCCGTCTACTGGACGTGCCACCTGCCGGCGCTCGCGGGCGGTGAGCTGCCCATCCCGCTCGGATCCGAGGTCAAGGTTCGTCAGTCATCGCATGACGGTGCCCTGATCCCCAAGGTCGCTGACCTCCAGCTTGCCCGGAACGTTCTGACAGATCAGGGTAACTACCTGTGCCGGCGAGGCGCTCGAGCGCTTCCCGGCCTACACGCTCCGTGCGACGCAGAACGCGCCCAAGGAGTATAACTTCCGCGCCCGCATGGAGACCCTGCCGCCAGTCTACCGCGGCGTCCGGCCGCCCAAACCCAAGACACCCAAGTCGGTCCCATCAGTCATGACCCTGGTTCCCGACCAGCCGCTGACACCTACACTGCGCGGCCTTCAGGATCTACGAAGCACACATCGGCGCAGCGACTGAGGATCCCAACGCGGTCGGCACATTCGCCGACTTTGAGCGCCACGTCCTCTGGCGGGTCAAGGAGGGCGGCTATAATACCCTGCAGCTGTAAGCCTCCGCTTTTTCATCTGCTCCTTCGCTGCCGCTTGCTGACCGCTCGCCTCCCCGCTTCAGCATGGGCATCATGGAGCATCCGTACTACGCCTCATACGGCTATCAGGTCTCGTGGGTCGTTTTGGCTCCTCGTGTCGTTAGGTTCGAGCAAGCGCTGATGCAGGCCTTCCCTCGGGTAGCTCCTACTACGCCGTCTCGTCCCGCTTCGGTCAGCCCGCTGTGATATTGCAAGCGCGAGACTCGCCTAGCTGACGCTTTGGACTTGTTGCTTCATCTGCCTGCAGGCTCCCAAGAATCGCTCACGTCGCTCATCGACGCCGCCCATAATCTCGGTATCCGCGTCATCCTTGACGTCGTCCACAGCCACTCGTGTGCGAACGACACCGAGAGCTTGAACAGGTGCGAGAGCCCGAGTCAGACCCCTTGCATCGGCTGCACTGGCTGACCGCGCTCTCTCCAGGTTCAACGGCACGGACGGCATGTACTTTCGGGAGGGCCCGAGCGGATCGCATCCGGTCTGGGGGACGTACGTTTCCCGCCTGCTGAATGCGCCTGGTGATGTGAGCTGACTTGCCGGTCGCTCGCTGGCAGCCGCATCTTCGACTACGAGAACGTCGAGGTTGTCCGCTTCCTCCTGTACGTTATGCGCCACCTTCCTGTCCTGACAAACGCAGCCGCTGACGAATGCCAAACTCGCCTGACCCGACAGCTCCAATCTACACTTTTGTGTCGACCGGCTTGGCTTTGACGGCTTCCGCTTCGACTCGGTCTCGTCGATGCTCTTCACGCACCACGCCATCGACCGGAGCTTCTCGGGCGACTACGGCGAGTACTTTTCCTCAGAGACGGTGCGTCCTCTGGCTCGGTCGGGCAATCTGGTGACAGCTTTCCCCTTGCTCACGCACGCTCCGCTTTGCCGGTCAGGATCACGCCGGCGTCGAGTACCTGATGCTTGTGAGTCCTCTCCGCGCGTCGAGCAGGCGCAGCGCCCCGCATCTGGCGGTTCAAAGCTAACGTGCTTTTGTCGACTCAGGCCAACCACATGCTCGTCCGTCACGATCTCGCTCATGCGACCCGCCAGAGTATCCTGACTGACTGTCCGCTCGTGTAACAGTCGACTCTCTTCCCGTTCTCAACGACGATTGCCGAGGACTTCGCCGGCTTCCCGACACTTTGCCTGCCGACAGCGATCGGCGGCGTCGGCTTCGACTATCGACTCGCCCTCGGCAATCCGCATCTCTGTGCGCCTTTCTTGCCGGTCTGCACCCTGCGGAACCTCGACGCTGATCGCTCAACGCCCGACTTGCAGGGTTCAACCTGCTCGAGGGTTACTCGAAGGGCGGCGACTGGCCGGTTCAGCGCATCGTCGCCACGCTGGGCAACCGTCGTCTGCAGCTCGGCGAAAAGAGCATCGGCTTCGTCGAAAGCCGTGCGTCGCTTACCTTCGTAGTCGGCTGCATGCGTCTCGGCTGACAACGCTGCCCATGCTTTCCAGACGACGAGTGCATCGAGGGCGGCAAGACGGCGGCTCAATGGCTGTTCGACACCGACATCTACGACAACATGAGCCTGACGCAGCGGCCAACCGAGCGTGTCGCGAGGTGCGTTCGTCTGTCCCGACTTGGACCCATCTGTAGAGGCTGACAGCTGTACTGCTCCTCAAAAGGGGCATGGCGCTGCACAAGCTGCTTCGGCTCATGACGCTCGCTTTCGCCGGCGAGGGTTACCTCAGTGAGCCGAGCTCTCTACTGCTGTCCTGCTCTCATGCGACCCAACTGACCGTTGCCTTTCCGCAACTCGCAGACTTTATGGGCAATGAGGTATGGTATGCCGGGTCGCGCTGATCGAGTCGGGCGGCAGCACTGACATTGTGCTCTCTCGCCTCTACGCAGTTTGGCCATCCCGAGGTGCGTGACCATGCTATGACGTCTGCTTTACACATCATCTGATGCAAGCGGTCTCCTCTCGCAGTGGCTGGATTTCCCCTCGGTCGCCAACGGCTTTCAGTCGGATCACTGCCGGCGGCAGTGGAACTTGATCGATCCGGACCAGGAGCTGCGTTACCTCGACCTGCACGCCTTTGACCGGGCGATGCTCAACGCCGAGCGGCAGGGTGGCTGGGGCTCGGGCAAGCTCGCCGATGTCACGACCCAGGACGAGGTGCGGCTGGCTGACACGACAGGCGCGCGACCTCTCACGTGTGCTGACCTGCCCGCGCACCCGGTTGCACCCAGGCCCGGGGCCTCATCGTCTTCACCCGGTCCGACCACCTTTTCCTCTTCAACTTTGCGCTGACCGGCACAGTCAGTGTTGCGGCTGGCGACCTGCCGGCCGATTGGACGACCAAGGCTCATTATCGGCTCGTGCTCGCGACCGTCCCCGGAGGACGAGAGCTCGACATCTTCCAGCTCGCAGGGGTGCGTTGCCGCCCCGGTCGACCCTGCCTTCGCCTGTCCTGTCGCTGACGCGAAATTTCCTCCTTCTCGCCGACAACAGTTCGAACTGCCGGCCCTTTCCGCGGTTGTTCTGCGCAAGGAGGCCGTCTAGACTATATCGCATGAGCACTCGTCTTTATCCTGGATGCGACCGGAAGGGACGGAGGCGGACAGAAGGAGCTCGAGATTGCGGCGGAGCGCATGCATCCCTCCTCCGCCGGTCGGGGGAGGCTGTCGAGGCTGGCGCCGGACGAGGGCATGGTCGGTCGACGCCAGCCTCAGCTGCGACCGCCGAGACGACCGGACGACCCACCAAGGTCGCCCTTCCTCCGAGCCGAGCCGAGCGAGCTTAATCTCTCGCAAGCTTGCCAAGCTACCCTTATCCTGCCCGTATCTCTCTCGCCGTCGCAGAAGCAGGTAGGAAGGTAGGAACGAGATGAGGTTCAGGAGCGTTCGGCCGTCGCCGCCGGCAGACGGTCGGGCCGCCGCCGGCGAGAGCGAAGACTCGGCCGGTGATTGGCAAACGGACGTCCGCCTGGATTTTCAGCCCTCGAATGGCCCTCCCTCCGACGACGACGCCTCCTGCCAACCAGCTCTCCCTTCCTCCTCCTCCGACCGGACCACCCTCCCCGACCCATCTTTCTCTCTCTCGCTCCGCAGCAGCCATGGCCGACATCGAGCAGGCAGATGTCGAGAAGCCCAAGGAGGTGTCGACGCCCGAGGTGCTCAGTGCGTACTTCTGCCGCCCATTTAACGGCGCGCGCGGGCACGCGACCGCCCGCCCGCCCCTTCCTCCGACCGGAGGACCTGACCGACACCTCCTTGTCTTCTCTTCAGGCGCCGCTACCTCGGTGACGTACCCGAATACTGCGTACGGTCGCTTCCTGGGTGCGCTTGATCGCGTCAATGCGGCGTCGGCAAAGCTCGAGGCCAAGTGCGTCGACCCCCCAGCTCCCGCTCCACAGGCCCAAAAGTCGCCGCCGGTGCTGACCGCGACTTCTTGACTCGCCCGCCGCGAGCAGGATTGGCATGGAGACGCGCGGTATCGAGCGCGTCGACGAGGACTCGCGGACCGACCACAGGCCCTCGGGCGGTACCTTCGTCTGGCTCGCTGCCAACTGCGTCCTCTCGACCTTCGGTATCGGCATCCTCGGGCCCAAGCTCTTTGGCCTCGGGCTCGGTACGTCCTCAGCGCGCGCGCGCGCAATCTGGAACCCGGTCCGGGCCGGTGTCCTGACCCTGGTGCTATTTCCTCCTCTCGTCCCCCTTATCTCCAGGCGACTCCATGCTTGTCATCTTCTTCACAAATGTCTTTACCGCCATGCTCCCGGCCTACATGGCCACCTTTGGCCCAGCCCTTGGCCTTCGCCAGATGACTAGCGCCCGGTGCGTTTCCAGCCGGAACCTATCGCGCACTCTGGCCGACCCGAGATACTGACTCCAGAGCTCCTTGCTTCACCTTTCCTCCAGCTACTCGTGGGGCTGGCACGGCGCTAAGGTGCGCAGCGACTGCTCCGGCTCTCGAGGTATGCGCGTCGGCTGACCCCTGTCGTTCTGTCCGCCTCCAGATTGTCGCGCTTCTCAACTGCATCGCCTGTGTCGGCTGGTCGTCTGTCAACACGATCGCTGGCGCCCAGACGCTCCGTGTCGTCGCCAATGAGAAGATCTCGCACGCCGTCGGCGTCGTCGTCATTGCGCTTATCACGCTCGTCGTCGGCCTCATGGGCTACAAGTGGGTCCACATCTACGAGAAGTGGTCCTGGATCCCGACGGCCATCACCTTTGTCGTGAGTCTTTCCTGTCCTGCGCTGCGGCCCTCGCTCTGGTCCAGGGCTGACCTCCCCTCTATCGCTTTCGCTCCAGGTCCTCCTCGGCTGCGGCGCCAAGGGCATGGTCAACGTGCCGATGGCTACCGGCACGGCCGCCATCGGCGGTGTCCTCTCGTTCATCGCGACCGTCTTCGGCTTTGCCTCGGGCTGGATTTCGCTCGCGAGTGACTACAACATCTACCGGCCGGCGACGACGCCCTCGTGGTCGACGTTTGCGTGGACGTATGCCGGCCTCATCTTCCCGCTCGTCCTCGTCGAGTGGCTCGGCGCGGCCATCATGTGTGGCGCTGTCGCCGACGTCAACGGCCCTTGGAACACGGCCTACGAGACCGAGGAGCTTGGTGGCCTGCTCGGCGCCGTCCTCAAGCCGGTCCTCGGCAACGGCGGCGGCGGCTTTTTCCTCTTCTGGCTCGTCATCTCGGTCGTCGCCAACAACATCATCAACGTCTACTCGCTCGGCCTCTCGATCTCGGTCGTTGGCGCCTGGATCGCCCGGATCCCGCGCATCGTCTGGCCCGTCATCTGCACCGGCATCTACATCCCCGTCGCCATCGTCGGCGCCAAGAGCTTTGCGACCTCGATCGACAACTTTATGCTCGTCCTCGGCTACTGGCTCGCCCTCTTTGTCACGGTCGTCCTCGAGGAGCACTTCATCTTCCGCCGCGGCTCGTTCAAGAGCTATCGCGCGGCCGAGACGTGGAACGACCCCAAGCAGCTGCCCGTCGGCTGGGCCGCCCTCGCTGCCTTTGCCGCCGGTGCCGTCGGCGCCGCAATGGGAATGTCGCAAGCCTGGTACGTCGGCCCGATTGGCATCAAGGTCGGCGAGGCCCCTTTCGGCGGCGATATCGGCTTCGAGCTCGCCGCCGCGTTTGCCGGCGTCGTCTACCCGGTCGCCCGCTACTTCGAGCGCCGTATGATCGGCCGGTAGCCCCCCACCCCCGGGCGGCGCCTCCCGTCCTGTTCGCTTCTCCACATGCCTCACGCCTTGTAACGACCCCTCTTCGCTTAGAATCTTGTGCTCTCTTGGGATAGATGCTCCTCCTGCTTATGACCGGTCTGGCTGGAGCAAGAGTGATGTAGACGCAGCAACATTCATCGACTCTGAGCGCTATAGCTTGGCCTTCACCGCGCCCGACTCGTCAGCACCTGACCCTTCTAGGCGAGCCTGGAATGCAAGCCACCACTCGACGCCGACGAGCTTGGCCTCGTCTCCGAGCCCGGCCGACACGCCATCCCAGACGAGGGACACGAGCGCGGCTCGCTCAGGCGACTTCACGGTTGTCCTCAACCGGAGGAGTTGCTCGAGCGACGCGAGGTACGCCGGCAGGAGCGACGCCGGTACCGCAGGCAGGACGGCGGCAAAGAGGCCCAGGGACGTCTGCTTCTGGGCGTGAACCTGGTCGGGCTGCTCAATCCGTGCGTGCAGGATGTCGAGCACAGCGGACGCGGAAACGGAAGAGATGTCGCCCGCTCGGCGGACGATGATCCGGACGGCGTGCTGGATTTGGTCGTCCGACAGCTGGCGACAGTCGGCGTTCTGCGTCGCGGAACAGGGCCAGGCTTCAGCTGCGGAGTGTCGGAGCCCACACAGAGGCATGATTCGCGTACCCTCAGAAGAACGGCCAGATAGCTCTCAATCAGGCCGTTGACAAACGTCTCGACGGCCGGCGACGACCGGCCCTTGGCGGCGCGTCGCAGTGGCCTGCTCAAGATCGCCAGGATGACCGAATGCGCCGACTCGAACACGTCGAGCCGGGTGTTGTCGTCGAGGTGACTGCACGAGGTCGAAAAGGGATCAGTGTAGGCCAGAGTATCGCAGCATGCAGCGCCGCTTCAACGCACCGGTTGCAAGTGGGCACGATGTCACCCGTGAGGACAGGCAGCATCGCCTCCAGAGACGAGCCTCCGATGACTTGCTCGGCGACAATAAGCGCAGCATTTGTCCGCGCCAGAGTTGCGGCGTCTGAGCGTGTCTGTGTGTCAGCGCAAGTCAGGTGGGACTCCCACGACGAGAGACCGTTGTCTTACCCTTGTCCTCGCCGCCTCCCGTTTGACGAGAAAGCTCGCGCAGGAGCGTCGACCGCTCGTCGGCCGACCAGACGTCGCTCATCAAGACGTCAAGCAACGTCCACCAGGTCCTACCGACCTCGTAGAGGGCTTCGAAGCCGCCGGCCTGGTCGATCGTGGGTGCCCAGCGCCAGATGAGGACGAGGAGCGCTTGTGAGGATCGTTGAATCGTCGCCGGAGGCAGCGGATAGGCGATGAGGACGTCGGCGAGAACAGAGGTCACCGGGGCAACAAAGTCGAGAAAGAGGCTGATCTCCTTGTCCGGCGGATCAGGCGGGCCGGTCGTTGGCGCGAGCTCAGCGAGGTGGAAAGTGAGCGTCTCGCAGGCCGAGCGGACGTGGTTCGAGTGCAGCAGATCGGTCGACAGCGCGCGCTGTGAAGCAATGACGATGTCCGAGAGACGTCTGAGAGTATCCGGCGAGTTGAAAGGCCCGACTGAGTCGACGGCGAGCTCGATGAGGGTCTGGCGGAGAGTCGGCATCGTTCGGTCAGCGGTGCTGCGCGGCGAGCTGCCAATCGAGGGGTGCGGCGCACCTCTGTGTTGAGGGCACGGACGGAGGATACGGGTAGCTGAGGCAGCAAAGAGGCGGCAGCATATAGAGCTGGTGCCGGGCCATCTGGTGGAGCGTGGGCGGGATCAGCCCCAGCCACTGTAGTTGGTGCTTCAGTCGAGCAGGTCGCGCACCATCTCCCGCGGCCGGCGCCTTGGCCTTGCCCTTTCGACGTCCCCGCGAGACAGCCTCGAGCGCGACCTCGACTGCAACGGCAGCCTCAATCTCGACGTCCCTGACGAGCGCGTTGTCTGCCCTGGTTGCCTTGAGACCGCGGTAAAGGCCAGCGAGGGCAGCGATCCGAGCAGCATCGTCGTCGTCGGGCCGAGCGCCGGGCTCCCCGACGGCGAGGGCGCCGAGCAGCTCGCGTACCCACGCTGCGAGCTGCTGCTTGCGAGAATTCCGAAACGGAAGCCATGACGACGCTGCCGAGAGGGCCACGAGCTTGAGGTCGACGCCGAGTGCGACGGCCTCCTCGAGTGCGGCGAGGTGGGCCGCTGCGGGCGAAGAGCCGACAGGCGGAGAGCCGACGGGCGATGGGCCACCGGCTGCGGCAGGCGTCGAGGGCCGGAGCAGGGAGCTTGCGAAGGCGCCGAGCTGGTCAGGCGTGAGGGTCGCCAGCTGATGAGGTACCGTTGCAAGGGCGGACGCCATGGCCGCAGGTAGAGGGCGTAGGTGGGGGAGATGGTTAGTCAGAGGCGAGTGAGGGCTCTCGGCTAAGGCGCGTTCCGAAGCGGACTGCGCGCGACGCCGGCCCATGCCGTGCGAACGAACGGAGGTGCACTTGAGCCTGCAGCCTGACCCGCCACAAGCATCGCATGTCGGTCTACACAGCGCCCTGATTGGCTCTCGCCATGCCATACTACTCTGGCTCTCATGCTCAGCCGTCGTGCAGGCAGGCTGCCTCGATGCCCGCCTCGGCTGCCGTAATGCCTGTCTGAGCACGATAAATCGCATCCCCAGCCTGCTTTACGACAACTCAGAACCTAGGAATCGATACCGCTGCTCATGAGCGACTGTTGCTCATGAGTGACTGTAGAAGACCGGTTCTATGTACGTAGGCCCAGAGCTGGTGTCCGGACGCGTGGGCGATGCAGGAGCACCATGGCAGCCTTCGCGAGCGCGCGCCTGCTGCTTGAGACGCCACCCGCCGAGCCTCTATCGGCGGCTGGCCACCACGTCCACACAAACACAGCCGGACCTGGGTTGGCAAGCCTTGAGCTGTAGCAGATGTCCCATTCGTCCATATAAGCCGTTCGCTTCTCTTTGACCCAGCTTCTCGCGATCGGCTTCGCTTTGGTCTCGAACCGACCCTGGTTAATTACGGGTGAGCCGGGGCTTCAGAGATGGCTCGTTTCCCCGATGAGCCCAATTAGCCCCAAAAGGCACCGTACGCGCGGCCACCAGCGCGAAGGCGTCCCGGCGCGCGCGCGCAGGCGGGCTGCTGCTGGGCGCGCGGGCGAGCGGCGGCGCGGGCGCGGGGTCGTCTCGTCCCAGCCTGGCCCCTCCGCCTTCTCCTGCTCCTTCGTCTCTCGTCGTACTTCCGCCGCAAGATCAATCAAGCCAGCTCAAAATGGAAAGTCCTCCTCCCAGCACCAGACTACCCGAGCGTGCTGCAGCCAGGACGACCGAAATGCTCGTCGCAACACGCCGCTTCGACCTCGTACCTCGTCAGGACGATACGAGCGGACGAGGTCGTCCGGTCTCCCGGAGGTCGTGCCGGAGGTGTCTAGCGCTGCAGGTCGTCAACACGACCTGCTCCGCTACTTCTTGCCGACCCGGAGCGCGGCGAGCGACCAGGCGGTCTCTAGGAGGGGCTCTGGGTGGCGTGGCAGCGAAGCTGGTCTAGGAGCCGCAGCTGGAGTGGCTGCAGCTCGACTTGAGCTTCCCAGCCAGCCTCAGCGAGCAGACCCTGGCTCCTGGCCGGCTTGCTGGCCGACTGAGGCAAGCCTGGCGGCTCGTCTGTCGCTCCCGGTGGGGAGGGCTACTCGGCGCTGCCCAGCTGTCCCGACGAGACTGGCCCAGCCCAGCGTCCCGTCGTGCTGCACGCCCGAGGTTCGAATCTCGCATTCCGGCCGTGCCCGCGTACTGACCTGCGGGTCCCTCTGCGCCTCTTCCAGGGACGCGTTCGCACCAAGACTGTCAAGCGCGCTTCGCGTGTGATGATCGAGAAGTTCTACCCTCGGCTCACCCTTGACTTCCAGTGCGTCCCGCTCCGCTCGCATACGCCGCCGGCGCCTTGCCCTGCCTTTCCCGCGTTGCTGACCGCCATTCGACCCGCTCGGCTACCAGCACCAACAAGCGGATCGCCGACGAGGTTGCCATCATCCCCTCGAAGCGCCTCCGGAACAAGATTGCCGGCTTCACCACCCACCTGATGAAGCGCATCCAGAAGGGCCCCGTCCGCGGCATCTCGTTCAAGCTCCAGGAGGAGGAGCGTGAGCGCAAGGACCAGTACGTTCCCGAGGTCTCGGCCATCGCCGTCCCCGAGTCTGGCCTCGAGGTCGACCCCGACACCAAGGTGCGTCGCTCCCCTCTGTTGGCGCCATCCGTTCCTGCTTCCCCCCATGCCTTCGTCGCATCTCCTCTCTAACTGACGCTCATCCTGTCGTCGACTCGTTGTTTCCCTTCAGGACCTCCTCCGTTCGCTCGGCATGGACTCGATCCCCGTCGTCGTCTCGGCCCCCATCTCGTCGTACGCCGCCCAGGAGCACCGCCCCCGGGGTGCCGGACGTGGTGGACGTGTCGTCCCCGGAGCCCAGTAGACGCTTGCTTCGCTCTCTTGATGACACCTGGCTAGGAATCATTCCGGCCTGCCGGTTCGAACGGCGTGGCTGTTTGAGACTTGGCCGAGGTGAGAAGCGCCGCTCGGTGGGACTGGCCGTCGCGTCGGTGTGAGGGGTGGCCCTGACGCGCTGTGGGCGGCGTGCCTCGACTGTAGTCGTTCTCTCGTTGCACGTGCTGGCCGCCGACCTGTGCTACTCGACGGATGGAAGACTAGCGTCTCTGCCAGGATGAGCGATCAAACATGGACCGGACGACCGGCGCCGGTCGTCATGGCCAGTCAGAGAGAGGGCGACGGAGGCGCAGCGCAACCCGCCTCGTCGGCGTCCAACCACCGTCACCTCGCCAGTCTCTGCCCCGCTCGTCCCCTTTCGCATCGTCACGATGTCCGCTTGCTTGCGCTTCACCCGGAGGGTGCGCCCTTTTCAGCTTGTCTGTGCTTAGGCTACGGGCTGACGTCTCGAAAGATGCCGACCGCGACCTCGACCTCGGCCTCGTCCGGCCCAGGTCTTCGACCATCACCTCTCCTTCCGCGGGTTCGTGATGCAGCTCGAATGCTAACCCTGGCTGAGCCTGGTCGCTGATTCGATATACGGCCCCGTCTAGACATGACTTCAACACGCTGCCGAACGTCCGTCCGCCAGCTCCGACTCCCGGCCAGCGGGCAGCTTGCCTGCAGCTCGGAGCTGACCCTCGTTGCGCAAACCCACCCCTCGGCCTCGCAGCTCAAGATCGTTGCCGCCCGACCAGGCCTCGTTGAGGCAACGCTCGTCATTCGACCAGAAGGCAGTACGTTCAGCCCAAGTCGGCCTTCAGCGAGCCCAGCTCATGGTCGGGCTCGCACCGGTCCGCCGCCCGCGCAGCGCAATTGCTCCGCTCGCTCGCTGACCTGACGATTGGCCCGCCCGTACAGTCAACCGGGGCAACACCTTGCATGGCGGCGCCATCTGCAGCTTGATTGGTGAGTCCTGGCTTGTGTTGCTTCCCTGCTGCGAGTGCCCGCAAAAGCTGACGCGTGCCCCGTGGCTAGACACAATGGGTTCGCTCGCGCTCTCGACGCATGGGTGCGCATCCTTGGTCGATACTCCTTTTGTCGTCTCGATTCCATACTCACTGTCCTCGCCCGCCCCACCCAGCATGCACTTCTCTGGCGTCTCGACCGACATCGGCTCGACCTTTGTCCGCGCGGCCGGCAAGGAGGGGGACGAGATCCGGGTTCGGGGCGAGGTGCTCTCGGTCGGCAAGACGCTCGGCTTCACCCGGGTCGAGCTGACCGACAGCCGCGACAGGGTCGTTGCCTTTGGCCGTGCGTCCTCTCGTCGTGTCCAGATGCCGGGGTTGACGTCTCATGGTAAGGCGCAGACAATCGTCCAAGGCTACTGATGCGGGAGACCATACTCTGTCAAACGCAGACCACACAAAATTCATCGGACGGGCAGCCAACCCAGAGGTGCGCACCGCCCACTGGCTCGTCGCTGCGAGCAGCCCCTGCTGACTGCTTTCGCATCCTCGCCGTTTAGACCGACGTTAAGTTCAGCCCAGACGGCGAGACGGTCCTCGAAGGCGAGGATGTGCTATAGAACGCGCTCAGGAGCGAATCACCGCGAGCGTCATCATCGATACCTGCAGCTACCGAGGCCGACGTCGTTCGGCAGAGGTGGGTTCGAGGGCAAGGGAAGGGAAGGGGGATGTGCGCACCCCGGGTGCTCTCGAAGCTCAGAGGGAGCGTTCCCCTCCCTTGCCGACGCCGGTGCGCACACATACGGGGGCCCGGCTCGCGCAACCCTGCCGGCAGGCGGTTCAGGGCAGCAGCTTGCAGGGCAGCCGATCGGCACTTGCGAGAGAGCCAGGGCCTAGAGCCAGCCGACCGGATTTGGCTCGGGCGGCCGAGGCTTTCGCTTGCGGCGGCGCGCCTGCAGACTGTCTGGGATTTCGTCTCAGCCGACGGAAGCCCATCGCCCGCTCTCCCCTTCGCCTCTCGCCGTGCCTGCATCCTCATTCCTTTCTAGTCTCCTCCCTTCCCGCTCGTCCAACCACCACATCCTCTCTCTCTCCTTCGCTTCCTGCTCTCGCGCGTCGCAACAGGTCGCTGGCTCGACCTTCGAACAAGTCCTTCCCCTCTCGCCCACCCGCAACAACCCAGCTGCTCCAGGCCCCGCATCACCCAACCACCCACCCGCCCGCGATGTCGGACAACATCTTCCGGCAGTCTCGCCTGAACCCGTTCGACGACCAGAACCCGCACAACCCGTCCTTCTCGGTGACGCCTCCGGGGGGCGATGCTGCCTACGAGCAGCCTTTTGGCGAGGACGGCGACGAGGTCCAGCAGCGCAGCAGCTTTGCCCGCCCGATCCGGCGCTCGCATCAGGAGGAGCGGCCGGGCTCGATGCTGGGCGACCAGGTCGAGGAGCTCGAGCAGGAGGAGGACGATGAGGAGTACTTTGACGAGGGCCGCGAGGTCCCGGACGATGACGGCCACCTCGCCCCGACCGTCGCCGCTGCCGCCGGCCGGACCCAGCGCAACGAGTCGTTTAGCGCGCGCAATGCCAACCCGATGCCGGCCGGCCGGACGCCGGTCGTCACGAACCGGACGCCATCGATCGTCGGCTCCTTTGCCGGCTCGTACATGAGTGGCATGTCGGGCGCTTCGGGCATGTCGAACGGCCGGGCCGCACACCGCAACTATGCCCAGTCGACCCGTTCGGGCCGGACGCTCGGCCAGCGGTCGTTCATGTCGGCCAAGACGACGACGAACCGAAAGGCCTTTGTCAGCACCCGGCTCAAGGGCGAGGTCTACAAGCCCTGGCTCGAGAAGCCCGACCCGGCCCAGCGCTGGGCGCGGTGGATCATCATCGGCTCGCTCATCCTCGGTCTCGGCTTCGCCGGCGTCCGTCAGTCCTCTCTCTGCTCCCTTTTTTGTCGCTGTCATCTCGAATGCTGACACGACCTCTACACGTCACAGTCTGCTGGGACGGCTACCGCGGCGTGCCTAACCCAGGCAAGCTTTGCCTCGTCGTCGAGGACGACTTCAGCTCGTTTAACAGTGACCTGTGGCAGCGCGAGGTCCAGTTCAATGGCTTCCAGTGCGTGGTTACTTGTTGCCTGCCCTCGCAATCGTCAGCGATTCACTCGCGCCCCGTCCTCTCCGCAGGAACGGCGAGTTTGAGTGGGCGACGGCCGCCGACAAGAACTCGTTTGTCGAGGACAACACGATGTACATCGTCCCGACGCTCACCCAGGACGAGATTGGCTCGGACCGGCTGCTCAACGGCTACACGCTCGACCTCGGCGAGGCCTGCACGGCCTCCAACAAGACCGGGCCCAACTGCATCATCACCTCCAACTCGTCGATGGGCGTCATCATCCCGCCCGTCCAGTCTGCCCGGCTGTCGACCAAGCTCAGCCACAACATCCGCTACGGCAAGGTCGAGTTCCAGGCCAAGATGCCGACCGGCGACTGGATCTGGCCCTCGATCTGGATGCTGCCGACCGAGAACTACTACGGCCCGTGGCCCATCTCGGGCGAGATCGACGTGCGTGCCTGCGAGCTGGCTGCAGCAGCAAGCGGCCCAAGACTGACCTGGCCCTCCCTCCTTCCAGATCATCACCGGTCGCGGCAACGACGCCAAGTACCCCTCGCAGGGCGTCAACTACGTCACCTCTGCCCTCCACTGGGGCCCGCTCAAGGCGCTCGATCGGACCTACTGGACCTTCGGCTGGAACGTAAGTCGTAGACTGACCCGGCCGCGTCAAAAGAGGTGCCGCTGGAGACTGACGCGCGCGGTCCCTCTGCCATCAGCAACAACGCCGGCGCTACTACAACCAGGGCTTCCGCACGTTCGGCATGGAGTGGACCGAGGACTACATGATGACCTGTCTGTCCCCTATCTCCCCGTTCGCACACGCGCGCAGCTTTGCTGATCCCGCCCCTCGACGCGCCCCTGCCAGACATCGACTCGCGCGTCAACCAGGTGTTCAACATCAAGTACAAGGGCAAGAGCTTCTGGGACCGCGGCGACTTCCCGGCCGTCGTCCAGAACGCGTCCGAGCAGATCACGCTCCAGAACCCCTGGCTCAAGAGCGACAACAACTCTGCGCCCTTTGACCGGCGTACGTCCCTTCCGTGATTGGCGTCGCCGCAGCCTTGCTCGCAGCCGCTGACCGCCTGCCCGCTCCCCATAGCCTTCTACCTGATGATGGACGTCGCCGTCGGCGGCACCAACGGCTGGTTCCCGGACGGCGTCGGCAACAAGCCCTGGGTCGACACCTCGCCCACCGCGCCCTTTGACGTGCGTCCTCGCTTGCTCGATCTCGTCTGTCGCGCACACTCGCTGACGTGTCCCTCACCCCCTGTCAGTTTTACAACGCCACCGACAAGTGGTACAAGACGTGGCCCGAGGACCCCAAGGAGCGCGGCCTGGCCATCAAGAACTTCAAGATGGTGCGTCTGCCGGCCTCTTTTGCTGCGGAAGGGACGAACTTGCGCTGACGCCCTTGCCCTCTTTCTGCTCTCAACACCACAGTGGCAGAAGTGCTAAGCGCTCTCTTCGCACCCTTGGCGTCTTTTATTCCCCTCCATCTGCTGCC
>Ga0308160_10000610_pt1 | contig 64512 bp, 107 predicted proteins | sample PhyFR1_FD_201036 | JGI IMG/M metagenome (GOLD analysis project Ga0308160, IMG submission 201036) | Phyllosphere microbial communities from UC Gill Tract Community Farm, Albany, California, United States - DLSLF.R1 | ecosystem: Host-associated > Plants > Phyllosphere > Unclassified | place... | reverse complement strand
GCCGTTCGTGACGGCGACAGCGAGAGCGCCATCTCGGACCTTAGCGTGGGCCAGGGACCGTCGACTGGTGCGCTGCGGGTTCTCGACAGGAATGGTCGGTCGCAAGCAGCAACCGCGCAGATAGACTGACGTTCCGCCTTCCGCCGACCTTGGTCGCCTGCAGGTCCCGTCCGGTCCGCTCGATCCGCGCACGCTCTCTCGCCCGTTTGACCTTTGGCCACAGCCAGTCTTTCCTCCGAGCACGCCGCCTCCTCTCCTCCTCCCCAGCCGGCAGGCACGCTCGGCAGCCCAATCAAGCTCCCCTCAATCCCGCGCACGCCCTCCCGGCGGCACATCTCGATCTCGACCGGCGCGCACGAGGACCGGCACCTTCATGGCGAGGGCACGGTCGTCAGTGAGGGCTCGCCCTGGCCGGCTGACCGGAGTCTCGGCATGACGCCGGCTAGCGGCACGATACCGAGCATCTTCGCCGTCTTGGTCAGTCCATTGGTTGTGACCCGTCTGCCTGTCGTCTGCTGACGTCTGCGCTTTTCTGGCCGACAGCCGCCTCCTTCGCCGCTTCCGGCGGTGCCCTCCGTCTTGGATCTCGACATTCTTCGCTCGCAGGCCCAGGTCCGCTCGCAGGCTGGATCAAAGGCGCCGAACGTGAGCCCCCGTCGTGCGACTCTCGCATCTCGCATCTCACGCGACTGAGACCGACGCTCCGCCGCAGGTCGTCCCGCTCCCTTCCAAATCGACGAGCTCGAGAAGCGACACGTCCTTTGGCAACTCGCCCGACGTCGGCAAGCCTACGGTCTCTTTGTCGCCGCTGCCGCCCGCTCCTGGCCGGCCCGAGCGCAAGACGCTGCCAATGCGGGCCGACAAATCGACCTCGATCCTCCGGAGTGGGCTCGGCAAGACCTCCTCGATGCCTTTTGGCGTCTGGGGACCGCCTTCCGGAGTAGTCAAGCAGCATAGGCTGGCCGAGGACGAGGTACGTTCGTCTGCTTCCAGCCGACCGGCGTGAGTGCTGACCGAGTGGTCTCTTTGGCCGCAACTGAGCAGGTCACCCAGGCTCCGCCGGACTCGCCAGTCGAGAAGCCGATCTTTGCCTCTCTCGAACTTCCTGCCAATCACGGGACCAGCCCTCCTCAGGCACCCTATAGCTCGACCGAGCCCGCAAGCAGCGGTCCCGCCCGTGAGAAAGACCGCTCCTCGACCGATACCGTCACGCCGGCGTCGCAGCCCGAGCGTCCGCCACGTCCCTCAAAGCCGACCCCGGCCCGAGCGGTCAGCCCACCCGGCAGCCGGCCGCTCTACGACTGGACGGCCAGCCTCTTCGAGGACAAGGTGCTCTGCGAGCTGCTCGAGTTTCTCGGCAAGCCGGGCGTCACGACCGAAGTGCGACCATCTCCGTGCGCGCTCACGCGTCGATCTGGACTAACACTTGTGCTCTCGGCAGACTCGGACGATGCTCATGGGACTTCTCGCTCAGCGACTGTCAAACCTCCAGACTTCATCTTCCCAGTCGTCTGTGCGTCTCTCACTTTGCTATCGAGAGCTAGGATCGCTCAGAGTCTACGACTTACCGCAACTCTCACCCGGCAGGCTGATTGTCCTTCGCCAGCGGCCACAGAGCGAAGCGTCTGTCCCTCGTTGTCTCCTACCTCCGGGTCACCATCAGAGCTGACGGCCCTTGTTCGATCGACACAGACCGCCCCGACTTGGGCGGTCGCGCTCCAGCACGAGGTGGCGCTCCTCCGGCAGGAGATCCTCGAAAAGACGACACCGACACCACGCTCGCCACCCTCGGCCCATCCGTCCGAGGCCGACAGCTTCTTCGCCGGCCCCAAAGGCCTCCTCTTCCAGCGCGACGGCCAGCAGCCGACGCCGCCGCTTCCGGCATTTGCCTCCTTCGGTGCAAGCTCTGTCGCGCCAGAGGCCGTGCTGCCGGTCCTACTTCCGCGCGTCCACAGCCCTGCCAGGTTCAACCCGCTCCCCTCGGTGCCGGCCGACTCTGACCCAGCCTCGCTCCGGATACGCGTGCAACCGCCTTCGCCAGCTGTGGACCTGTCCGTCGAGCGCGTCAGCCCGACCGCTGTGGCTCGTGCGTTCAAGGGTCCGGTGGGCTCAAGCGGCTCCGACTTCATCTCTGCTGTTACGGCCGCGACTTCCCTTGAGGAAGCTGGAGCCGACCGTCCGACGCCTCAGCGCACGCTCCCGGATGCAGAGCAGGCGGTCCGCGACTTGGTCGAGCGATCTCTGCCACCGACGCCACCATCCGAGCCAGACACCCTGGCGCCGCACGACCTCGCCCAAACGGGCAGCAGCCGCCACGCGGCGTCAGTTGTGCGGCACACGCGTCCACCGACTGTCGCTTCGACCTTCTCGGAGGATCCGGCCTTTCCGAAGCTGCCCAGCCCTCGACCCTGGGATCTCGTCACGCAGCGGCTCTACGCGTGGGCCAGTGCGTACCTGCATCTTCTTTGCAGAGGGCGGCTGACGGCTGACACCTGCCACAATTCTACAGTCCTCTGGCAGGACGAGTCCTTCACGCGGACGCTCGAGGAGATCTCTCTCGATGCCCAAGGTCCGTCTCGATCCGAGCCAACCTCTACCTCGGCCATCGACCGCTGACGAGCCACGCCGGCCCGGACAGTGTCGAGCTTTGCGCTCACCATCTGGACGACCGTCACCTACAAGCGCTGGCTTCGCAGCAAGATCTGCGCCGACCACCGCGATCCGGTCGAGAAGCTCTTTGTGCCGCCTTCGTTTGCCGACCTGCTCAACAAGGCCTGCTTCCACCGCAACTACAAGGACGCCGCCGAGATCCTACTCGGGCTCTGGGCGCCGTTCCATCTCGATCGGCTCGGCGAGAGCGGCATGCCACGCGTCATCGTCGCCCTCGCTCGGCACCGGAACGACGACGACGCCTGGGCTTGCCATCGCTTCGACGTCGCCGAGTCAGCCATGACCACCTGGCTCTTTGCGACGGGCGAGCAGCGGCTCAAGGACGAGCGCACCGTCTCTTGGTGGCACGTGATTCGACTCGCCTGGCCGGCCGCTTGCGCCAAGCCCCCGAATGAAATCTCGCAGGCCGTCCAGCATGTCATCCTGCCATCGAAGGAGAAGCACGATGTCAGCCTCGCTGCGGTCAACTGGTTCGTCGCGCGTCTTTCTGGAGGTCAGTTGCGATTCTTGCGCTGATGCCGCTGCCTCCTGCGCCGCCTTCAGCTTCCGCAACGTCCTCCTCGGCTGGCGATGGGACCGCGCGACCGACAGAGCAAAGCTGCGCGAGCTCGTCTGGTCCGAGGTGCGCCGGCTCTTCATCCGCAAGAGCGAGGGCGCCCTTGTCTTCGAGCCGACGATCGACGGCGGACGGGTCGACGACCTCTGAGCACCTTCTGCCTATGCGCACGTCGCGTCAGTCAATTGCATGGAAGTCGTCGTCATTCGATAGGATGTCGTGTGGTCAGAAAGGGGTGAGGCGAGCTGCATGAGTCGTAAGAAGTGTCGTGTCTAGAGGGATGAGGGAAGTAGCCTGGATCGCCCCGTAGGTGCGGCGCCAGCTAGGGAAGACCGGTCGACTTGGACGGCCCAGCCGCGCCTGCTGGTGGATTGAGCGAGGAGCCGGAGCCGGAGGTCGACATCTCCGACCGGCCGGTGTATGGCAGGGAGTCGAGGAAGCTGTAGGCGAGCGCCTTGCGCCGCACGAGCGGCTGGAGCTGGACCGAAGACGCGATGCCGTACACCTCGAGATGCGAGGCGAGCAGGTTGAGGGCGAGGTCCCAGAGCTCCCTGCGCTTGGCCGGCGCCGTCGTGGTCGCGTGGATCGTCCGGAGGAGGGAGGCGAGATCGACCTGGACCTGGTTGGCCATCTTGAGCAGCGCCTGCTCGAGCTTAACGAACTTGGACTGGCCCGCCGGCGCCGGCGCCGGGACGCTGATGGCCGTCCGGGCCGCCTTGGTTACCTTTGCCGCTTTCGGCTCTTTGGTCTTGGACGGCGCCGCGCCGTCCTTGCCCGTGATCGCAGGCGCGTCGAGCGACAGGGAGCGCCGACGGTGGCTCTGCGGGAGCTCAAAGTCCGAGTCCTGCTCAGAGGACGAGGAGCCGACCGCCGCCTCGGGGTCGAAGCCGGGCGAGCCCGGACCGGGATCTTTCCGAGACTTCTTGCCGTCCGGCGGCGGCGAGTCGAATTGCTCGGCGTAGGTCGTCTGCAGGTTGCAAGGTAGAAAGCCTGGGTCAATCGGTGGCTAGGCGCAGCTCTCGCCGCCGGACCGACCTTCTTTGAGCGCCGAGCACCGCGGCCAGCCTCCTCACGCTCCTCCTTCTCCTTGGTCGCGCGCTTGACGATGGCGTCCCAGAAGTCCTCGTCGGCGTCGATGGCGGGCGCCTCGCCCTCGGCCGCGGCGTCCTTGCTGCCGTCGTAGATCTCGGCGTAATCGAACTTCATGCCGCCACCTCCGCCGCCATCGGCCTCGGAGACGTCCTCGGCCGTCTCGGCGCGCTGGATGATGCCGTCGACGTCCTCGCTCGAGTAGTGCTTGACGGCAGCCTCCTCCTCGGCAAACAGCGCCTTGGCACCGAAGGCAATCAGACTGCCGACGTCGGTGTCTTCCTCCTTGGCCATGTCTTGGATCTGCGAGCGTGAGAGCACGGACATACGCCGGCGGCTCGAGTCAGCGTTGCATGCGCACGGATTGAGAGTCTGACGCCAGGACTCACGATGAGCTGGTCGAGGACCATCTTGCGCTTGCCCTTCTCGAGAATCTTCTCCTCGACCGAGTTGCGGATCATCCTGGCGAGGTGCCGACAACATACTGCGTCAGGGGCGGCGCTCTGCTGCTCTCGCGGGAACGTCGCCACTCACAGCTTAAAGACAATGACCTTCTTGGTCTGGCCAAAACGATAGGCCCGGGCGATTGCCTGTCGAGCAAAGAGACAGTCGACGGTCAGCAGTGCGTCTCCCCGAGCGGCTCGCCAGTCGTGCCGAAGCGCACCTGGATGTCCTGGTGCGGGTTGAAGTCGGCGTCGAACATGACGACCGTGTCGGCCGTAGCGAGGTCTGCAGGACGATCGCAAGCCAGCTGTCAGCGCTCGAAACGCGCGGAAAGAGATAAGCAGCTGACGCACTGATGCCGACGCCGCCGGCTGCAGGAGGTCGAGGGGCTCAAAGGATCAGCAGAGCCTCTCAGATTGCTCTTTTCAGTCGCTCACGTCACGCACCGCGGGTTGAGAGGATGAAAAGGTTGGTCGTTGCGCCGGGCGCGTTGAAGGCGTCGATGTCCTTCTGTCGCTGGTCCTGCGGCGTGTTGCCGTCGAGCCTGAAGAAGGGGATGCCCTCGCCATCGAGCCAGTCCGACACTGCGGAGGAGACGCAGGTTGTCAGCGCGTCGTCCGTCAGATTGAGATCGGCTGGATCGCTCGGACTAACGGATGTCGAGCGCAATGACAAACTGCCGGCGCGGAACGGCTGTCAGCGTCAGAGCGGCGAACAGATGGCCGGCGAGGCAGCAAGAGACTCACGCCGCTAAAGAGCAGGATCCGGTGGCCCTTCTGGAAGAGCTTGGGCAGCAGCAGCTTGAGGAACGACAGCTTGGCCGAGGCCTCGGTCAGTCGCTTGTGCATCTCTTCGGGGCCAACGGTCTTGTCCTCGATGTCCTCCTGATTGAGGTACGGGTGGGCGCAGGCCTTGCGGAGCTGCATCATCAGGTTCGAGAGGTTGGTCGCCTTCATCGCCTTGGCCGCCTGCTTCTGGCCGGCCTGCTGGATGCCGCCGACGAGGTTCTTGATGAGTTCGGCGTTCGACCTGGGGCGAGGGCAAAAGGTCAAGGAAGCGGTCTCAGCGATGGAAAAGCTCGGGATCGTCGACGAAGACGGAGGGCGACGTACATCATGAGGCCCTTGTAGACCTCGCGCTGGAGGCTGCGCATGGCGATCGGGACGATGACCTCGTGCTTTGGCGGCAGATTGAGCACGTCAGCCTTGACGCGGCGGAGGAAGCTGCACCGAAGTGGACCGTCAAACGCGAGTCAACGTCATCTTCCAGCCAGAGCTCGGTGCCAAAGGTCAAGAAGCCGAGCAGGGACGCACTAAGGCTTGAGGCGCTCACGGAGTGCGGCAAGGTTGTTGCTGTTGACAGACTCGTACTCGGCCGTAAGCTGATCGAGGTTGCTCCAGTTGACCGGGTCGAGGAAGTTCATCAGGTTAAAGAGCTCGCGCAGGTTGTTGTTGAGCGGCGTGCCTGTCGAGCACAAAGCAACTCGCCGTCAGCAATCGCCGATGCGATGCAGGCCGGCTGAGGCCGACGCACCGGTCAGCAGAACGCGGTGGGCGATGTTGAGCGTGCCGAGGGACTTGACAATCTTGCTCGCGTCTGTCGCCAGCAGGACGGGGAGGGGAGTATCAGGACTCTGCGAGACGCAAGCCGCATGCGATGGACGGACCATTCTTGAGCCGCTGGCCCTCGTCGGCGACGAGCATCTCCCACCGAGGAACGCGCCGGAAGACGTCGTTGAAAGATTTCTGAGCAGGGAGGGCAAGTCGTCGACGTCAGTGATGGCGCACAGGCGCGAGGCAGCAGGAGCGGCTCACGTGGGTGACGGACTCGTACGTCGTGATGACGCAGTGGCTTCGATCGCATGGGAAGGATCCTCATCAGCCATCACGGTTGTTGGGCTCGAGAGAGGCCTGCCAGACGCACACTTTGAGCCCTCTGTTGCGGCCTCCAGCACCGTCGCCGTGGAAAAGCTCGTAGTCCTCGATGATGCTCCGGCTGTCCTTGTCGCCGTTGTCTGCGGCAGGCGGGATGCAGGGTCAGAGCGGGCTGTCTACACCGAGACGGGAAGAGGCGGGCGACGCACAGGGCGCGACGCGGACGTCCGGGATCCACTTCTCGAATTCGCGCATCCAGTCTGTCGGAAGCGGCGGGACAGGTCAGCGCCCTGACCCTCTGCTCGCGAGTCTTCCCGACTTGGGTGCACGTACTCGAGATGGTTGAGTTGGGCACGACGATCAGGGTCGGGTAGTCTAGTGAGCCGAGCAGGCCGAGAGTCAGCAGGCGGTCGCTGCAATCCAGCGGCACGCGCGAGGAGGACGCACAGTGCTTGGTCGCGAGGAAGCCGACGAGCGCGGCGATCTGGACCCTGCGGGCACAAACGCGTGCGAGGACGAAGGAGTCAGCACGAGCATGCGACTGTCGAAGGATGGGCCAAAACGGGCGACAGACGTCTTTCCGAGTCCCATGTCGTCTGCGAGGATGCAAGGCGTGCCCTTGCACCACTGGCTGTAGAGCCAGTTGAGGCCCTGGAGCTGGAAGTCCATTAGCGTGCCACCGACGACGCAAGCCGGCTGGCTCCGGATGTTTGTAAACTTCTTCTTGGCCTCGCGAGCGGCAATCTCGAGGTCGGTGAGGATCGGGACGATGGTTTGGAGGCCCTTAGTGTAGGACCGCCAGGCCCGCGCAAAGGCCGCGTGCGCAGCGACGTCAGACGCTGGCGGCGGCGTGTCGTACGTGGCTGGATGGAAAGAGGGCGAAGGAGGATCAGTGAGCAGGGGAGCAGAGCAGAGGGGCGACGTTGGACGAGGTAGACGCACCGAGCTTGTAGGGCAGGTCCTGCCACTTGACGTAGACCCAGATGACTTGCTTGATCGCCCGCTCGTCGAGCGCGAGGCCGGTAATCTCCTGCCATTCGTCGATGTCGACCTGGGCGAGGAGCAGCCGGTCGGCCGACGTCGGTCAGTCAAATGCTCAAGAGAGCGTTCGCTGCTCAACGCGAACGCACCATGTCGTCGTCTTCTGGCCGCAAGCCCGGCTCGAGCTCGAGCACGTCCTCGTCGTCGATGTCTCGGTCGTAAGCACGCCGGCCGCCGCGACCTCTCTTGCCGAGCGAACGCTTGCTCGGCCGCTTGAGCCATACCGTCAGCACCCGATCGATCGTCTTCCATGCGCTGCGACGGCACCGGGTGTGGGAAGGAGCAGGTCAGCGAGGGAGAGATACACAGGCAGTCGAGAAAGAGGCACCACGGACGTCGGGATCTGGGTGTCGGCGAGCGGGTTGGCAGCAGGCGGTCCGACGGCGGTAAAGACGGCGGTGCCGGTCGGGACGTTGGCTGCCGCTCCTCCGGCATCGGGCGCGTTACTCAGAGCGAGCAACTGTGCGACCGAGCCATCCTCTGCGGGCTCGTCGGCGGCCTCGGCCGAAAGCTGGGAGAGGAAGGGGGCGAGGTCGGAGCCCGTGTGGAGGAAATTGCGCAGACGCTGCTTCGAGTTGGCGAGGAGCCACTGGACGGGGATGCAGCCGGTCAGCATCGTCCTCAAGCGCGTTGAGATGCCAGCGAGACTCACCTGGTGCGGCACCCATCTACGAACGCGGGAGAGGGCAATCAGCTCACGAGCGCGGATGATCTCGACGGCCAGACGAGCGACTCACTCAATGTGGCGGAAGCCGAGCTGGATCCACTTGACGAGGTACTCGCGTGGCAGCGCCTTGCGGTAGTCGGCAGCGGTGCCCGGAGGCAGGGGGTCTTCGACCGCGGTCGCCGGCGAGGGCCGCCAGGCGATGATTTTGTCGACGTCAAAAACCCAGCGCACTGAGAAGGAGCGATCGAGTCGCAGGTCAGCTTCCCGTCGTAGTGGAGCCAGGGGAGCAGCTGGCACATACGACAATCGTGGCACTGCCAATCGGCGTCCTGGTGGTATGAGGCGATCTCGATAGTCGACCCCTTCTCCATGTCACGTGGCTTGCTCAAGTGCGAGTACTGCAGACGACGGCAGGCGAGGGCGGCGTCAGTGCGCGATGCTTAGGCGAGCGGGAGGAGCGTACCGACGCACATGGACGCCGCGCTTGCAGCGGAAGCAGCGGAAGAAGAGGATCGGCATCTTCTCGCCGCCGTTCGTTCCGTCGGTCTTCGTCTCGTCAGCCGGTGCGTCGACGACCATCGGAGCCTGCGCCGCGCCGGAAGGGGCGACAGACGGAGCTGCAGGATCGTCGACGTCCATCTTGTGCGCGTCGTCGACGGGCTCAGCCGGTCCAGACGATGGCGGCGCCGAAGCGCTGGCAACTGGCTCGGCGGGCGCGACCGGCGGCTGACCGAGCTGCTCCTGCATGTCGGCCGATCCACACGCGAAGCAGGCGGGGTTCTTAGCGCAACCTCCGCAGACGAACGACTGTCGGGGGGGGGGGGCAGGAGCGGACAGGAGAGAGCAAAGCGTCAGCCGGGCGAGCGTCATCCCGGGCAAGCGTTGTCAGCCTCTGTGACCGGCCACTGACCGACGTCTCGCCGATGTCGACCGTGCGCTGCTTCTCGCCGGTCCTGAGCGAGACTTGCTTGAGCAGGTTGAAGCGCTGGTCAGTCGAGAGGCAGCCAAAGTGCGAGGCCACGCAGCAGCGCTGGCACTCGATCCAGCCGCCCATCTGCTCGATGGCCTCGCCGTCCGACATGACGTCCTCGTCCGAGGAGGCCGCCTTCTTCTTGCGGCCGCCCCGCTTGCGCTTTTTTTCGAGGCCGGCGAGCAGCTCGTCGGCAGGCGGCTCTGCAAGAGCGCACAAAAGGGACCGCACGTCAGCCTTCGCCAACCGCAGCTGCGGGCACCGTTGAGAGCGCCGACGCACGCTCGCACTCTGGGCGATCGACGGGAATGCAGGCGGCAGATCGTCAGTCGACTGGTCAAAGGGCACAGACGGCGAGGCACTCGGCCACTCACTCTCGCACCAGCTCCGATGAAGCCGCAGGATCACGTCGTCCTCCTCGACCTCGTTCGCTTCGTCGTCTTCCATGACTTCGTCCGAGTCACCGCCATCTGCATCCGGCTCATCGTCGCTCCCGACGGTGGCGACCGACGCCCGGCCCTTGGCTGCGGCGGCACGACGGGGCCGCTTGCTTGGCGCTGGCTCGTCGACGTCCGAGGTCGACGCCCGCGTGACCCGGCGTTTGCGCGGGGAGATGACGACCGAATGCGGCGTCTTTTCGACGACAGGCGATGCCGATCGAGTCGACGCCTCGCCGATCTGAATGTTGAGCGGGTCCGACGACGGTGGACTCTGGTGTCGCGTCGCCCGGCGTGGTGTCTGTCGGCTGCTCGGCCGCGCCGTCGACTCCGGCCGAGGCGTCGAGCGATCGTCGTCGGCCTGCTCGGGCTCGGGTGCCGGAGCTGGCTGAGCCTGAGCCTCCGTCGACGGGACGGTCTCCTTGGGCGGGATGACGAGCTGGTGGCCAGGCGGTCGCTCGGCGACAAAAATGATGTCGTCGTCCTCATCCGAGCCCAGGTCCGAGCCGACATAGAACGGCTCCTCCTTGAGCGGCATCGCCGCACGAGGCTGAGATGCAACCGCGGCCGTCGACGGCGTGGGCACAGACGTCGCCGTCGACGTGGACGCCGTGGACTGAGTGGTAGCCTTGACGGGTCCCGTCTCCGGCGACAGCTGGGCAGCATTCGACGGCAGCTTATCGACAGCCGCTGGTTTCGGCGACGGCGGCTTTGGACTAGCGGACGGCGACGACGTCTTGTGGATGATGTTGCCGAGCGGGACATCGTCCTCGTCCGAGCTACCGTCGACATCGATCGATCCTTGCCACGGGTCCTGGACGGCGACGGTCGGCGTCGACCGAGGCGGTGGAATCTCGGCCAAGCCCTCTGAGCTGGCCGGCTGCTTTGACGCCGGCTTCGCGACCGGCGTAGAGGGCTCGCTGTCACTGTCGCTGAGGACGGCTCGCGCCCGCTTCTTGACCGGTTCCGCACCCGACGACGAAAGCGGTTTCGCGCTCTCAGCCGGGACTGGAGGAGCTTGCGAGTTGCCGGCCGACAGTGGCCGAGACGGCACCGAAGCGAGCGACACGTCCTTCTCCGAGCCACCGGCCACGCCATCGACGGCGGCAGGCAAGACTTGCTGCGGGCTGCGCAGATGTCCAGCGACTGTAGCAGAAGGAGAGCCGCCAGCCTCAATTGCCGGCTCTGAAGGAGGTTGCAGTGATGAAGGCCGGAGTCTGCTGGACTCGGCAGAGGTGGAAGACGGGGGCCAATCGGCGGCCGAGACCTGGGTGCTCCGAGCCTCTGCTGCTGGCGAGTTCGACGTGGAGCCGGCAGAGCGAGCGGTAAGCGTTGCGCTGCTGCCACTAAAGCGCGGCGCATGTGAGACGATCGAAGCGGCGCCAGTCGAGTTCGGCTTCTTGGCCTCGAAAGCCCATGCTGGCGACGGAAGTGACGTAGAAGCGACTGCAGGTGCCGTCTGCTGCCTAGCTCTCGCGGCGACCGCCGGCGGCGTCGCAGCGGGGGGTGGGCTAGCGGCGACAAGGGGTCGGGTGGGCTGCAGCGCGTCGGGCTTGTCGCTCGATGGGCCGGCGCTCGTCGATTCTGACGCCGACTTGACAGGTAGCGGGACAGACGGTGCGCTGGCAGTTGGGCCGGGTGAGGAGGCGCCGGCAGGCTCCATCCAGGCCGCAGCGACCACTGATCGAGCCGCAACCGGGGTCGACCGGAACGCGTCCTTGGCCGAAGGCGCGGCAGCTCCCGCAGGCACAGTTCCGACGATCGGTCGGATCGAGTCGGACAGCGGGCGCACTGCTGCCGACGAAGTCGCTGTGGAGGTCGCAGCGGCCGGGGCTGCCGGACTTGAAGGTGAGCCGAGCGTGACGTCGCGGTTGAGTTTGCGGAAAGTCGGCTTCATCTTCGGCGGCTGTGAGCTCGCAGTGGTCGTCGAGCCCGTAGCAGCCGGGCGCTCAGAAGAGGAGGGACCGGCCGTACCGACCGGACGGTTGCTTGGAGGGTGGTGGGCGCCTGAGCAGTCGAGTAGGGAGGATGAAAGAGGGTCAGTGCGCTGCGCACACTGCAGCTGTCACTCGAGGAGGCCGCCAGCAGGGGCGCCACTTACCGGTTGAGACGATGATACCGGGCTGCTTGCGAGAAAGCAGTCAGCCTCTCGAGTGCGAGCATGGAGGCCAGTGGAGTGAAGGAGCGCACCTTGTCTCCGAGCCCGAGGGACGGTCGTCGCTCGCCGACCGCGGCCGTTGCCGGCGAGCGCACGAAGGCTGGCGTGGCGACAGGATCCCCCAGCGCAGACACGCGCTTCTTGAACGTCATTGCAGGCTGCGACATGCTTGGTGGCCGTGCTGCAGGCGCCGGCTTGTTGGCCGTCAAAGCCTGGCCGGCGGACGGACGAGCTGATGAGGTCGACGGCGGCGGAAGCGGCAGCGCGACATCGGGGGCCGGAGGCGACGAGAAGAGCGCATGGTCGATGGCGGCCTCGTCTGCCTCGTCCGAGGGCTTCAATGCCACGGCTGGCGCAGGAGCGACCTTACTTGCTGGCGGGATGGTGCCAGCTTGGGCCTGAACCGGCTTGAGCGAGGACGAGACGGCAGGCCGAGGGACGCTGACAGGGGGTGCAAGCGCGGGGCTGCCGGGAGCCGACGTCGTCGGTGCTGCTGCTGCCGCCGCTGCCGAGCCACCGGGCGAGGACGTCGACGAGCCTGCCGTCGGCTTGTTGGCCCGTAGGGCGGCATCCCGGACGCGCTCAAAGATGGAGCCGCGGCCCTTGGCAGCAGGCGGCTTAGGGACGGCGGTCGCTCCGGCGAGGGCCGTCGACGACGTCGCGGCCGGCTTCGAGCTGCCTGCCGGCAACGCGCCGGTCGAGCCCACCGACGGCGGTGCCGCAGGTGGGCCCAAGCGTGGCAGGTCGTTGGACATAAGCTCGACGGACGGCCGTGGAAGGGCTCTGGGGCAGGTTGCTGCAGAGGTGCGTACGAGGCGAGGGCGAGTCGTGGTCGAGCGGGGAGGACAAGGGGGACGATGGCTAGAGCCTCCGCGCGACGCGCGCGTCGTCGGCGATGAGTTCGCGCGGAGGCCGCTACTCCACATCGCCCTCCGGCCCGAAGCTCGCCGAATGACTGATCTAATGAACATGATGGGATCCAAAAGGGTGCGCGCGGCGTCGAGGGCACCAGAGCCATGACTGGCGTCCCGCGACCAGCAATGCGCCTCCTGCCGCCGCACAGGAGCGCATGACCCCGCTCTGGCGCTCGTCTGCGACCGACTCCAGCGGCCTGCCCAAGCCGCCCATCTTAGATGATGTTCCACATCTCCTCCTGCGGGTCGAAAGGGGAAGTGACAGGTGAGCAAACACGCGCACGCTTGGGAGACATGAGGCGAAGGGACCGACCATGGCGCAGCAGAACTTGCCGCAGGCGACGCTCGCACTGAGCGAGTACTCGCTGATCGAAACCTTCTGGTCGACAACACCGTCGGCAAAGTTGTCCTCTCTGGAGTTTGTGAGGAGCAGCGCGAGTAAGAGGGGATGTCAGCGGCAGACGATCGAGTCGAGACGCTGGTAGGCGTCACACGGACCCTCGTGCCATGGCGCCGACAAAGACGGCTATGCTGTGCGTTTCCGGCAGGGTCGGCAGGAACTGCGACAGACGGACGGTCGGGACGTCGCCCGAGAGCGTGAGCTTAATCGTGTTGGTCGGGAAGTGGTCGGTGACCGGGTTCTGGCGGTGCGGCGCAGGGTTCGGTGGTCAGCACGGCGAAGGGCGTCACGACAAACGCAAGAGCAATGGCCGAGGAGATGCGCACCTTGACGACCTTGAGCAGCTTCTCCGAGCCGTTCATGCCGCGAATACTCAGCTTGTGCAGCAGTTGGACTGGCGAGTTGAGAGCGGCAAGTCAGCTCCGGAGCCGGCCAGACCCTCCTTCGTCCAAAGCGGGCGGGACGCACCCATCAGGCCAGAGAAGCGCTTGAACGTCCTCGGGATCCGGACGTGAGGGTTGACCTCGATCAGGACGCCCTTGGCGGTGTGAATGTAGACTTGGAGCCGGCCGGCTTTGTTGAGCGGCGAGTCGAGCAGCGTCAACAGGCACTGGTGGGTGATGTCGGGCCGGGCGTCGGCGATGTCGCGGCCGGTCTTTGCGAGGATGCCCTGGTGATCGTCGCAGTTGAGGAGCGCGTACTTTGCCTCCTTGCCACCTTTACCGTCCCGGCCGCCCGAGCCGGCGCTGATCCGGTAGACCTCAAGGCAGGCCGACTCGAGCACGACAATCAGCCGCCGGGTCGCCTCCTTCTGGACGGGCGTCTTGGGCGTCGTCGCCGGGATGGGCACGAGCGTCGGGTTGGCCCGCGGCAGCGGCTTGGTCGGCCGCGAGGAGGAGGAGGAAGCTGTCGGCACAAAGGGCGCCGCCGTCGGCGTGAGCGTTGACTTGAACGCGGCAGACGACTTGTCGTCCATGGCAAAGGGCCGAGAGGCGAACACTCGACGAGGAGGAGGAGGGGAAGCGGGCGGGCGGGCGGGTGCTCTGATGTAGCGCGGGAGCGGGAGCTCGAGGAGAGGGCGTGCGAGCGCGCGGGGAAAACGGGCTAAGAGCTGACGGCTGAGTCGGCGAGGCGGGCGAGAGGCGCGGGAGAACTGTTGTGCAAAGGGGCGAGGGCGAGCTGTTGAGGAGAGTACGAGGTGCGAGGAGGCGTTGGTCGGGCGAGCGCCGGGGCGGTCGAGGTTTGCTCGACTCGAGCTCGGAGGCTTTGTCGTCCAGGCGGGCGTGCGTGCGGAGGAAGCTCGTCGACCGCAGCAGGCTAGCCTTCAGCCCAGCCGTCCAAAGCTCGCCGTCTTCTGTCAGGCGACAGAGGTCGACTACCTCTTAGGGCAGCAGACACTGGCGAGGACTCGGCTCCTGCCGGTTGAGAGAGGGACTGCTGCCGGCGGACGTCGTGGGCTAGGTTCGCGAGATGGCGTCCGGCAGACGGTTGGCGGTCGAGCGAGCTCGTGCCTGGCGAGCCCGACATCTATCGCCACCTTACGACGCCTCGCAGGCCAAGGTGATGCCGCCTCTGCCCGAGGTCCGCGCGATACCCCCCGCCGCTCGAGGGAGCTCGACGAGTCGGAAGCCTGAGCCTATCTTGCGGTCAGGCAGGGCGAGGGGAGCCGGTCGCATGCAGCCAGCCTGGCTGGCTCCCAGCTCGGCTCGAGGCTCGACGCGGCCGCGGATGCCGCAGCAAGAGCGACGCCCGGCCACCTCGACACCACGCGCTCTTCCGAGACCTCGGCGGACGCGACGGCCGAGCCAACAGGGCGTGGTCGCGCCCAGACAAGGTGCGACGGCTCTCCCGCCAATCGTATGCACCACAACTCGGACCGCTGCCGGCCGAAAGGAGGTCGACCCACCTCCTCCTCCTCCTTCAGCGGCGCGCGACACCCGACCAATCGCCGGGGCGCGTGCCTCAATGGGCGAGCTATTGTAGACGATGGATCCGGGCCCTTGTGATCCTCGAGATTATCGGCCTAGGGCGACGATGATGCCCTCCGTTGCACGCTGCAGCGCACTACTCTGCCGCTCGGCTGCGGGAGGCCGACACCGGCGGCTCGGGGCGATTTCACCTGCTGGCCCCCTTCCCGAGGGCCGTCTATTTCGAGAGGGCCTTTCGGTCCGAGGGCCAGCATGGCTCGACGGGCTGGCGTAGGTCCCGTGGCGAGCCTGTCCTCGCTGATGGCACCATCCCCTCCTGCCTTGTTCGCTCTGAGAAGGGAACGGTCCTATAGGTGCTGACGGTCGAGCTGCCCCTCCTCGTGCGGTCGGGGGCCTCTACAGCGGAGCTCGGAGCGACGGCATGTCGGCTGACGGGGCTGACTCGAAGCGCGGCCTCCCTTGATCTCGACGACCAGGCCGCCCTATCAGCCACCCCGGAGGCCCTTGACGTGAGCCATAATTGGACGAAGGCCGCTCACGCCCGCGTGGGTCCAGCATGCTCCCATCTGCTCGTGCGGACCTGAGATAGGCCACTTCGCGCCCGTCCCGGCCGGTCGCACGCCTTGCCGGACGGACAGGGTCGGGCGACGGCCCACCTCTCAAAGGCCCAAGGAGCCAGCAAGCAACGGCAGGCCCTTCTTTCCACCATCCTTTCCCTCCCCCCGCCCAACCAGCCCCCTTCCCCGACCTTCAGCCCTCAAGGCGTCTGGCGGCCAGCATGAACTACAACTCGGAGGACGACAAGAAGGCGGGCCTCGAGGTCCCGCCGACCAAGGAGTACCCCGTCGACGAGAAGGACTCGGGCTCGTTTGTGAGTCGTGTGCCCATCTTTCGGCCTAGCGGGCCGAGACGCCGACAGTGGCTGACTCTTCCACTTCTTCTGATGACCACGCAGCACGCTCACGACAATGTCGAGGTCGCCGCCGTCACCTCGGACCTCGTCGTCCTGCCCCAGGACATCGACGCCATCTACGACCGCGCGATCGCCCTCTCGCTCGAGGAGGTGACCGAGATCCTCGAGGACGCGTGGCTCGAGCACAACAACGACCCCAACTTCCCGACCCAGGTCAAGGACAAGATTGAGTACTTTCTCTCGGGCGACTCGTCGACGCTCGAGAACTACGAGATGCTGCTCGAGGAGATGAAGATCGAGGCCGGTCTCATCCGCTTCTCGTCTCCCTACCCGGAGGTTCGCTCGGTCGTCAAGTGCCACGACGACCCATCCGAGTACATGTCCACGGCCCGCGTCTGGATTATCGGCACCGTCTGGTGCGGCCTCGGCTCCTTCATCAACCAGTTCTTCTCGCTCCGTCAGCCGTCGTTCACGCTCAGCGTCAACGAGATCCAGCTCCGTGCGTTACGCTCCCTCCTGCTCGATCACATCGCCCGATGACGACGCTGACTCGTCCTCTTCCCCCGCTCTCGCAGTCTCGTACCCCTTCGCCAAGTTCCTCGAAAAGATCCTGCCTACCCGCGTCCTCTTCAAGATCCGTGGCCACGACATCACTCTGTGCGTCCTTGCCGCCCTTCGCCTTCCGCTGCTGCGCGCCCTGCTGACCGTGACTCTTGCCTCCTGCAGCAACCCGGGCCCGTTCAACGAGAAGGAGCACATGCTCATCACGATCATGGCCAACGTCGGCATGTTTGCGCCCTACACGATGAACGTCCTCATCGTCCAGCGGCTTGACATCTTCTACGGCCAGGAGTGGGCCTCCAACTTTGGCTACCAGATCCTCACCGGCCTCTCGATCCAGCTCATCGGCATGGGCTTTGCCGGCATGGCCCGGCGCTTCATCGTCTACCCGGAGCACTGCATCTGGCTCATCAACCTCTCGTACATCGCGCTCAACAAGTCGTTCCACTCAAACGACAACCCGGTCGCCAACGGCTGGCGCATCTCGCGCCTCAAGTTCTTCTCGATCGCCTTCGTCGCCATGTTCTGCTACTACTGGCTGCCCGGATCGCTCATGACCTGTGCGTCGTCCTCTCCCCCTACCCTGCTTTGACCGGAACTGACTCGCTCCCCCCTCGCCCCGCAGGCATCTCGTACTTCAACTGGATCAACTGGATCAACACCGAGTCTATCGCCGTCGCCGCCGTCTTCGGCACCATCGGCGGCCTCGGTCTCAACCCGATCCCGACGCTCGACTGGTCCCAGTTCTTCGGCACGACCGTCATGGTCCAGCCCTTCTTCTCGACCGCCAACCAGTTCCTCGGCATGCTCATCACCGGGCCGATCATCCTTGGGTGGGTCCATTCTTTCCCGACCGCAGCAACAACTTGCAGACCAGCTGATCATCTTTTTGCGGGCTAGCTTCTGGTATGCCAACGTTTGGAATACCGGCTACCTGCCGATGGTCTCGAACCGAATCTTTGCCAACACCGGCAAGCTCTACAACGTCACGCGGATCCTCGACAGCGAGCAGCAGCTCGACGTCGAGAAGTACTCGGCCTACTCGGAGCCCCACATGGCGGCCTCCAATATCGTCCTCTACTGCTGCTTCTTCGCCGCCTACTCGTCGGTCGTCACGCACACGATCCTCTACCACCGTAAGGAGATCGCCAACGGCTTCAAGACGGCCTACAAGTCGATCCGCGCCGGCCAGCAGGGCAACCTCGCCTTCAAGGACTACCACAACCAGGCCATGTCCAAGTACAAGGAGGTCCCCGAGTGGTGCGTCTATCCTCTTGCTTTGGAAGCTCTCGTCTGCCTTCGTCTGCTGACCCGCTCGCTTGTCTATTGTACTCTCAGGGTCTACCTCTCGCTCACCGTCTTTGCCGTCATCCTCGGCTGCATCGGCCTCACCGTCTACCCGACGCACTCGTCGGTCTCGTCCATCTTCTTCGGCGTCGCCCTCTGCATCGTCTTCGTCATCCCGATCGGCATCATCTACTCGATCACCAACGCCCAGATCACGCTCAACGTCTTCGCCGAGTTCATCGGCGGCCTCATCTACCCCGGCAACGCCCTCGCCATGAACTACTTCAAATCGTACGGTGTCATGGCGTGCATGAACGCGCTCGCTTTTGCCCAGGACCTCAAGCTCGCGCACTACATGAAGATTGGCCAGCGCTGGACCTTTGCCGTGCAGGTCTATGGCGCCATCATTGCCACTTTTGTCTCTACGGCCGTCCTCAACTACCAGATCACGCTCGACCGCATCTGCCAGACCGACCAGCCCCAGCACTTCATCTGCAACGGCGAGGCCACCTTCTTCACCGCCACCGTCTTCTGGGGCTCGCTCGGCCCGACCCGCGTCTTTGGCTCGCACGGCATCTACACCTCGCTGCTCTGGGTGCGTCTCGCCTCTCTCATCCATCATCTGCCGCGCAACCCTGCTGACGACGGTCTTTCTCTGCTTTGACAGGGCTTCGGCATCGGCGGCATTCTTCCCGTCCTGGCCTACTTTGGCACCAAGATGTGGCCCAAGAGCATCCTCCGCTACCTGCACGTCCCGACCGCCATCTACGGCACCCTCGCCTGGGGCCCGTACTCGACGATGGCCAACTACTTCCCCGGCGTCATCGTCGCCTACTTCTTCCAGGTCTGGGTCAAGACGCGCTACCTCGCCTGGTGGTCCAAGTACAACTACATCCTCGCCGTCGCTTTTGGCTCGGCCATCCCCATCTGCGCCCTCATCATCTTCGGCAGCATCTCGTCGACCTCGGCGACCGACGTCGTCGGCGCCTGGTCCGTCAACAACATCTACGCCGACAACTGCGACGGCTCGCAGTGCCGTCGGCTCAAGATCGACCCCGAGGTCGGCTACTTTGGCGCCCCGATCGGCTCGTGGCACTAGTCCTCTCTTCCCTGCTCTCTTATGGCCTGCCTACTAGATACACCCCCCTTCCTTGCCTCCTCGCACTCTTTCTCTCAGGTCTCTGCTGCCCCCCGTTTGCCTCGCTCGCAGGCTCGTTGTATACGCACTCTCTTCTCCTCATGATCTCATGCCCCCTTCCACTCTATGATCGGTCCCGGTTCGGGCCAGCTTGGCGACGTCCTGCTGAGCGCGCTTCGCTTGCCGCGAGGAGGTCAGGCTGGTGCGAGTCAGCGGAGCCGGCCGTGCTGTAGAGCAGCCATCCATGGAGCTCGTCAACGAAGATCGGACGCTCGACGACGAGCCTCCGAAGACTGAAAACTGTTTGCGACCCGACGTCAGCCTTCAGCGTTAGCGAGGACTGCTTTTCAGAGGACGCGTCGGATGCTATGCAACCCTTGGCCGCGCCCTTCCGCCGTTCAGCATCTTGGAAGCACCGCCCGAGCCCCCTTTCCTCCTGGCCACCATGGGCCAACCTCTGACTCTCGACTGCCCAGCGGCCTGCCTAAGACGAAGCTTGCGAATTGCCCGCCAGGTTCTCTTCTGGCAGCGCTCGTCATGCGCATGCTCGAAGGAGGCCCAGCAGCGCCTTTCGCCCTTCATGACGGCAGCGATACGAGAGGTCGCTCGCTCTGCGACGGAGCCGGTGCGCGCGAGGTCTCGTCGGGATTGCGAGGGCGGGAGGCGAGCCGGGCCGCACAGCCAGACGAACGACGACGTTCCGAGGCGCTGTTGCCCTGCCTCCTTTCGAGTGCCAAGCCGCGGCCGGACGACGCGAGGGGGGTGCGATCGACGCTGGCGGGCGGGCGGGCGGGGCGGCCTGCACCGCCCCAGCGACGGTTGAAAGAGGCCCGGCCCAACGAGGTCGCTGCCTCGGGCTGCCCCTGCCCTCCTTTCTCTGAACGCCCACCTTCTCCTTCCCTCCCTCTACCTCCTCCGACCTCGCTCGCAGCCATGGGAAAGAACCAGTCCAAACTCTCGCCCGAGCAGCTCTCGGATCTCCAGAAGAACACGTACTGTCAGTCCCTTTCGGAGTCGGGCGTGCGCGCGCGCGAGGCCGCGCCTCGCACAGCATCATCGCCTCGCCCGCCCGCCCTGGATGCGCCGGCAGTCCGTCTTGGTTCGCATGCTGGGCATCTCCGGCTGGGCTGTGGCGTCTTCCTGCATGCAGGGCTGTCGAGCGAGACGTCCTCTGCTTGGGATGGTTGAGGCGACCGCGGCCGGGTGGATGAGATTGCAGGGTGCCGCGGGGAAGGGGAAGCTTGCACTGCCCGTTCGACGGCCTTGTCGGCCTCACATCGCACGCATGCGCTGACACTCCTCCCTCCTCTCGCCATCGCTCGCGGCCCACCAGTCGACAAGAAGGAGCTCCAGCAGTGGTGCGTCGTCGACCGCTATCTGCGTCGTCGTCTCGTGCGCTGCGCTGACCGCCTCATCCTCTTGCTGCTGGCCACCAGGTACAAGGGCTTCCTCAAGGACTGCCCGTCGGGCCAGCTCAACAAGGAGGAGTTCAAGAAGATCTACAAGCAGTTCTTCCCTTTTGGCGACCCGGCCCAGTTCTCCGAGTTTGTCTTCCGCGTCTTTGACGAGGACCGCAGCGGCACGATCGAGTTCAAGGTGCGTCGCCTCACGAAGGGGATGGCGAGATGGCGGCTCTCGCGCGGCGCACGGCGCTGACCCAATTGACCCCGTCCGCCGCGGTCGCCTGCAGGAGTTCATCTGCGCGCTCAGCATAACCTCGCGCGGCCGGCTCGACGAGAAGCTCAAGTGTGCGTCCCAGAGCGGTCCTGCATACTGGCCGGCAGTCAGGCTGCATGCTGACCTTCTTCCTCGCGTCGATCAGGGGCCTTCACGCTGTACGACATCGATGGCGACGGCGTCATCACCTACAACGAGATGCTCAGCATCGTCACGTCCATCTACAAGATGACGGGCACGATGGTCACGCTTCCGGAGGACGAGGACACGCCGGAGAAGGTGCGTTCTAAGCAGGAAGTCTGGTCGCCGGTCGATGGCTCGTGCTGACCGTTTTGCCCTTCTGTCCTCCGTCTTACAGCGCGTCTCGAAGGTTCGTCGCCCACGCGGGCCGCATGCAACCCTCTCGGTCCTGCGCAGGAAGCTGACAGCCGACTTGCCGCTCCTCGCAGATCTTTGAGAACATGGACAAGGACAAGAACGCCTCGCTCGACTACGAGGAGTTTGTCGAGGGTAGCAAGAAGGACCCGACAATCGTCCAGGTGCGCTCGCCTGCGCGCGGCTCTCTTATCCGACTCGAGCTGACGTCGCACCCCATTTCCCCCAGGCCCTCTCGCTCTACGACGGCCTCGTCTAAGGCATCCATTGCTCCATCTCGCTCCCTTGCTCTCGCCCATGCCTCCCCTTTCCACATCACAATCATCAGCGACCGCGGTCGCCCTCCCTTTACTACCATCCCTCACGCCACACGCCCCCCCCCCCCTTCTTCTCTCGCCCGCACGCCTTCTGTCTCGCTCAGCCACTGTCCCTTGGGGTGTGATCTCTCTCGATGACCCGACCGTTCCATGTACAAGCCATCCTGCGCGCGAGGCGAAAGTTAGCGAAGTCGGGCGAGGCGACCGTCGGTCAGCGCCGGGCGAGGGGGTTTAGGCGATTGCAAGTCCGGCCCAAATTCCTTGCGCCCGCCGGCGCGCGCGTCGCCTGACCCTCGAGCTCTCCTAGAGCTTCAGCCCTCTCTGCCTCCATCACCTCCGACCCTTCTCCCCCCTGCACGCCGTATCCTTGTCGCCCACGAGATGGACGTCGGATCCGCCCCTGCCAGCGGGACGACGAGCGCCAAGCGCTCGCGCTCGCCTTCGCCCTCCGCCGCCGCCAAGAAGGTCAAGACCGAGGTGCCGACCGCAGCTGTCGCCGCTGCTCCCGGCGCCGAGCCCAAGTCAAGCTCGACCTCGCTCCTGCCGCCGTCGACGTTTATCTTTGGCCGCCAGAAGCCAGCCGACGGCAGCGCCGAGACGCTTCGGCCGCCGATGGAGACGGACGTCGGCATCCTTGAGTATGTTCGACGGGAGGGAGACGCCTTCCATGGCATCATCAAGCAGCGGTGCGTCCCCACCCTCCCTCCCGTCTCGGCCGCCTGTCGCCGGCTCGCGCTCCGAGTCGGCGGCCATCACGTCTATCGGACCCTTGTGTACGTCTGCTGAGCTTCAGCTTCCCTGCTTCTTCTAGCTTCACCGATTTCCTCGTCAACGAGGTCACCCTCAGCGGCGAGACGCTGCACCTTAAGGACATCACGCAGCCGGTCGAGCCGCCGATGCCCGAGCTCCCGCCTGCGCCCGAGAAGAAGGAGGACAAGCGGCCGACGTTCGTCGTCCCGCCCGTGCCGGCCGACTTTGTCGACCCGTTTGAGGCCAACGAGCGCTGGCCAGCGTCGCACACGGCGACGCTCGTCCCGCTCCTCGGACTCGAGACGGTCACTCGGCTGCGCGACCTCTGGCTCGAGGGCAAGACGCCACCCGTCGTTGCCAAGAAGGCGGCTGACGCCGGCTGGGGCGGCCCTCGCCGTGTGCGCGGGACCGACGAGGAGGAGATGATGAACGAGATGGAGGAGGAGGCCCTGCGCGAGGCTCGTGAGGACGAGGCTGTCCAGCAGGCCCGCGAGCGCGTCGAGCGTCAGGCCAAGCTGACGGCCGAGCAGAGCGGCAGCTCGACGCCGGTCGCCGAGCCTACGAACGAGGCCAATTCCGACGCTACTATGCCCGCTTCGGCTGAGACGCCGGCTCCTCAGGAGGAGGGTGTCGTCGAGTCGGCCGAGCCTGCACCGGACGCTGCGTCCGTCGCTGCCGCCGAGGACGAGGAGGCCCTCCGCATTCGCGGTGGCTCTGGCCGTGGCGACCGTGGTGGCGGTCGTGGACGGGGCGGTGACCGTGGCCGCGGCGGTCGCGGTCGCGGCGGAGGCGACCGTGGCGGCCGTGGTGGTCGCGGCGGCTGGCGCGGCGGCGACCGGGGAGGCCGTGGTGGCGGAGGCGGTGACCGAGGAGGACCCCGGCCGTCCAAGGGCTGGGGAGGAGGAGCGCCCAGGGGTCCGGTCGACACTCGTACTGTTGTCACCGAGGTGCGTCGTAGGTCGGTCTGTTGTCTGGCATCCATAACTGACCAGGCTTCGCATACACCGCGCTTCTTACAGCCCATTCCGGAGAAGGCTGCCCGAACGGCGCTCCACCTGGCGATTCGCGAGCTCTTCCAGGGCGAGCTCGAGTCGTCTGTCGCCGACGACCCGCGTGCCAAGGTGGCCGTGCCCGTCGACGCCGACCCGAACGGCACCAAGTTTGTTCCGGATGCTCCTGCCGCGCCTTCGGCGGAGGACGGCCAGAAAATCGTCATCAAGTACTCCAAGGGCCGTCGAGGAAAGGATGGCGGCGGCTGGATGTCAAGCGACTCTCGCAGCGGTGAGCTCAGAGCCTGCCGTCATTTACGCGTTGCGGAAACGAGACGCTGACAGACCGCGTCCTCCTGCGCCACAGTCCGCAAGCCGACGCAGCCGCCCTACATCCACTTTACGATGCAGAAGACGAACCGCGACACGCAGGACGTCCTCCAGGCGCTCTCGCGCCAGCTGCACTGCTCGTCGCAGGACCTGACGGTCGCAGGTACTAAGGATAAGCGGGGCGTCACCGTCCAGCGCGTCTGCCTCCGCCGCGGCGGCAAGAAGCTCGGCGATGTTTGGAGCTCAATCAACAACACCGGCAACGCTGGTGATCGTAGCCTGCGCGACGTCCTCAAGGAGCGCGGCGAGCGCGGCGTCCGCGTTGGCGACCGTGCGTCCTCCCTCTTGGCCATCTCGTACTCCACAGGCTGTCGGCTGACAGAGCCCCTCCCCGTCACTGCCGCAGTCGAGTACAGCAAGTCGTATCTTGAACTCGGTATGCTCAAGGGCAACGAGTTTGTCATCACCCTCCGGTTCGTCCGGCACGCGTTATCTTTCCTCGGGCTGGCCACTGACGTCCTGACCCCATGCTCCTCTGCTTTCGACAGTGGCGTCCAGGTCGACGACCCGGCGACGCTCGACCTTGCGATGGAGTCAATTAAGACGAAGGGCTTCATCAACTATTACGGCATGCAGCGCTTTGGCACGTCGCACATCCCGACGCACGCCGTCGGACTCGCGATCCTCCAGCAGGACTGGGCGCTTGCTGTCGACCTCCTCCTCCGGCCCCGGCCGGGAGAGCACGCCGATGCCGAGCAGGGCCGGCAGCACTGGAAGAATCTCGGCGACGCCGACGCCGCGCTTGCTGCCATGCCCCGACGCTGCGTCGCTGAGCGCTCGCTCCTTGAGTTCTTCAAGGCCGAGGGCAAGAAGCCGGCCGCCGAGCGCGACAACCACGGCGCCCTGCTTACGGTCCGTCTCTGCCCAGATAACACTCCAAAGAGGCGTTGCTGACCAGGGCGTGCCACCTGCGCTCAACGACAGATCCCGCGCAACCTGCGCCTTATCTACGTCCACGCCTACCAGTCCTACGTCTGGAACCTGCTCGTCTCGGAGCGGGTGCGCGAGTTTGGCGCCGACAAGCCGGTCGTCGGCGACCTCGTCATGGAGAAGGAGGAGGAGGCCGTCGCCGCCGTCCCCGTGCCCGCTGCGCTCGCCCCGGCTAAAACCGAGGAGGAGGAGGCGGCCAACGACACCATGGACGTCGACGGCTCTGAGCGTGCGTGACCTGACTTATCTCGCTCAGTGTCAGCGTCTTCGTGCTTACACGTTCCATCCCTGTATCTTGCTTAGCGTCCGGCTCTGGCGCAGTGACGCCTGCCGTCGAGCCCGCTGCCGCGCCGGTTGCACCCGCCGCTAAGCCGCAGGGCGGCCGGGGCAAGAAGGACTGGAAGACGTCGCGGTCGATCAAGACGCGGACGATCACCGAGGCAGATGTTGTCAGCGGCCACGCCTTCAGCATCTTTGACGTCGTCATGCCGATCCCGGGCTTCGATGTCGACCTCCCTGGCGGCAAGCTACGCGACATGTACGAAAAGATCCTCGCGGCCGACGGCCTCGACGCCGAGGGCTCTTGGAAGAAGCAGAAGTCAGGCTACTGCCCATCTCATCCGATCTTTCAGCGGCCACAACTGACTCTGGACCCCTTTCGCTCCGACTTGCAGGGAGTACCACCTGCCGGGGTCTTACCGCAAGATCCTCCACCTGCCGGGCGACCTCACCTGGCAGCGCATCCCGTACACGGACCCGGATGTCTCGCTCGCCCAGGCCGACGAGGACGTCATCCTTGAGCGCGACCCGCCCCCGACAGCGGCCGATGCGCCGACCGACGCCCGCTTCCTCGCGCTCCAGATCCGGCTCAAGATCGGCACGGCCGCGTACGCGACGATGGCCCTGCGCGAGGTGACCAAGACCGAGACGAGCTCGGCCTTCCAGACCCAGCTGACGGCCAAGAGCGCCGACCAGGCCTTCCGGGGGTCGGAGGCCAAGGAGGATGCCGCCGCGGCGGCGGCCGTCAGTGCGAGCGTCGTCACGGCCGGGCCGGCGGCGGAGGTGCCGGCGAAGACGGAGGTCAGCAGCAGCGAGGTATGAGCATGTGCTTCCCAGTCGTCTGTCTGTCCCTGGCTCTCGCTCGTGCACCGGGCCCACAGTCGCACTCGGCAGGCATCAGAAGTGACGGACAAGATTCATTTTTTTTTGGTGCACGTATATTAGTGAACTCTCGTTTGTTGCAACTCATGCGTCCTTGGGGCTTGTGGCTCGTCGAGCAGGGGCGTTTGCGCGTCGAGTCCAGGCGGCCCTCAGAGGAGGCAGCCTAGCGCACGAGCGGCAGGCCCGAGACGACCTTTGCGCGGTAGTCAATATACTCCTGGCCGAAGAATTTGACGAGCAGGCGCTCCTCATCTGAGAAGAAGAGCAAAGCGTAGGTCAGCGCACCACTCCGGTCGATCCGATAGCAAGCGGAGCGTATTCGAGCGAGACGCACCGCCGATCCGGTGGAAGAACCACCGCCAGAGGTAGCCGGCAAAGAGGACACCCATCACCGGGTTGGCAACCATCAGCTGCGAGCCGACTGCCCACCAGAAGTAGGCAAAGTAAGACGGGTGCCGGGCGTAGCTGCACGAGAGTCCGGGGCGAAAGACCACGCGTCAGCTGACGAGTCGCGGTGGGCAAGGGCTGCTGGGTCTATGGGCCGCCGGGCAGAACGCACGCGTAGACACCTGAGGTGACGAGGACGTGGTCGCTCTTCTTCATGACGGCAATGTGGTGGCTGAAGCTCGCGCTGGCATGGACCATGGCGAGCGTGCGGATGACTTGGCCAAAGACGACGATGCCGAGGCCGACGTAGGTCCACCAGCCGACGCGCTTGAGCTCTGGGTAGAAGGCCCGCTCGAGCGTGTACTCGACGAGGACGAGGAAGTGGGCCGTCAGATAGGCGTAGCCGTTGGTGAGGAGGAAGGCTGGCAGGGAAGGTGGTAGCAGGGAGGTCAGTCAGTCGTGCGGGCTGAGGCGCAGGAGGGACGGAGGCATGCTGGGAGGGCTGCTGCGGGCTGCCCCGGGCCGGGCTCCCGTGCCGCGACGCACACGCATAGTCGACCTTGTTGGGATTCCAGACGGCGGTGACGACGTATTCGAGCAGATGGAACGTCGTCCAGGCAGCGAGGTAGGCCCCGAGCTGGGGGCTCGGTAAGAGTCGGCTCGCGAGCGCGCCGACGTCTGGGAGCGTGCTCGGCCGGGCGAGCGGGAGGGCGGCCAGGGCCGAGAGCGAGCAGACGGCGCCGAGAATGAAGGCAGTGAGCGCGACGGCGTACGACGGATGGGCTGGTGACGGCGGAGCAGGAGCAGGCATGGCAGGCGACAAGAGAGACGAAAGAAGCGAGAGAAGCCCGGCGAGAAGGAAAGAGGGTAGTGGTTTGGGAGAGGCAGACGGAGCGAGGGCAGGCGCCCTTGTGCGGCGCCCGGCCGCGCCGACTTGGACAAAAGGGCCGGGGTCTCCGCCAAAGCAGGGGTTGAAACGCGGTGGCCAAAGGCGCACTCTCGACGCTGAGACCCTAACGGTCGCACTGCGGAGAGCCGAGGCCGCAGCCTGTCGCAAGCAGACGTGTGCGAGAGGAGTCACTCAGGGGCGAGCAGGCTATCGGCGACGAAAATCCGTGCAGGAGGATGCCAGAGAAAGGTTGCATCGCATCCGGCCCGCCTCGCCGCGTTCCTCGCTGGCTGTGACGACAGAAGGCTACCTCCAGTCGGCCCGCTCGCAGAGGCCAAGACCGGGCTCCCAGATAGAGACCCCGTCCCGCCGCCTTCGTCGATAGCCCGTTTCAAGGTGCAAGCTGCGGTCGGCCGCGGGCCAGCGGGTCTAGCAGTGTCCGCCTATCGAGCATCGAGCGACGCTTTTCGGAAGCGGCGCAGGCCAAGAGCTGGAGGTAGGCAGCCAGCCAGTGCGACAGTAGGTCGAGTGACTCGACGGCTGCCGCCCTATGCCGAGCCGTTCACTCCTCTTTGACGGCTTTGGCAAAGGTGGGCGCCCCGCCCTTGCCGGCGTGCGCAGCCGGATGGTCGTCGTCCTCGACTCGGGCAGTCTTTTCAGAGAGCTGACGCGCCCCCTCGCTAGCCGACGTTAAACTGACTGGCTGTTTCATTGGAGACGATGCGAGCCTCTTCGAGTTGATGTTGCGGTAGCCAAGCCATTCCTGGACGAGCAGCAGGGCGGATGGGCTTGTCAGCGCGCGTCTGACACGACTAGAGCTCGGCAGCGCCGGACCGTCCCAGACAGAGGGACGCACAGGGTAGGTCGTGTAGAGGATCTGTTTGGATTGAAAGGGCAGTCCGAGTGTCAGTTGGGCTGGAGTCTCGACCCGCTCGAGCTCGCTGGGAATGGACGCACGACCCAAAGGGCGCCCGACAGGTAGACGAGGAGCAGCGGCAGGGCGACGACGGGGTGGTCCGTGACCCAGCCGACGAAGCCGCGCTGGGCTCGGTTGTGCCAGCCGTTGAGCCACGAGATGACCGGCAGGCGGTTGAAGTCGGCGAGAAACTCGTTTGGCGAGGGGATCATGGCGGGTTGTCGAGGTTGAGGTGAGTGGACGGGCTGGAGGTTCGAGGTCAACGTTGAACCTCGCTCAGGGACGACGTCTTGAGCAGCTCGCCCGCCCGCGTCATCGTCCCTCCGACGTTCAGCCAGCCCATCGCCCGAGCCCGCCTTCTCGCTCATTCAGCTCATTGATCATCCAAGGTCCAGTTGAGGCTGTGGCAGCTCTGTACTCTATGGTTTGGGCTACTGCCGAACCATAGGGGCAGCTGACCCCGTAGACGAGCTGCCGAGCTCTCGGCGGTTGGGCTGACGTCTGGCCGTGACTCGCAGTCGCACCTGTTCGACGCGTTCCGATCTCGCGACGGACAAGGGACACAGACGACCTGGATACCCTCTCAGTTGTCTTGGGTCAGCGTAGTGGTCAGCCAGCTGACGGGCTCCTTCTGAACCCAGTCCGCTGGCGCTGTTACTGCCTTCCGCCCTTTCCGCCCAGCCGGCGTGCGGCTGCGCCGTCGGCCCCGAAGGCCCGCCGGCATCCCGGCTGGCTACAGTCACGCCCCGGTTTCCGACTTCGTCTTCGGAAAGCCGACTCCGCTTTGGATCTGCTCCGCGCTATCCGTTCGATCCAGGTTGGCCTCCCTGTCTCTCAAGAGAAGTGAGGGCGCCCCCGCCGCGGACTGTGAACAGCTTCACCTCACCCACACCCCTTGACCATCCCGTACGGACAGCCATGGTCTTTGTCCGCACCTCTATCAACTGCGGCCCCTTCTCGGCGTCCATCATGGTGAGCATGTCGCCTGATTCGGAGCACCAACAACACCCGAGGCTCAACGAGCAATCGCCCAGGTCGCCGGCCGACGACTCGACTGCTTCTACCCAACCGAGACCGCCGACGACACGGCCGCCCGCTGCGTGATCGGCCCTCCGACAGAGTCTCTCCCTTTCGAGGTCCTTTTGGCGAGAGGCATGGACGGTGTGCTGCCTCGGGACGGGAATGCCACCGAGGCCGTCCTTAGCGTCGGCGGCGTCGTGTACGTCCGGCTCTCTCTACTTTCAAAATCGACTCGGCCGCTGATACGCCTCCGGCCTTGGCCCCATGCTCGACTGCTAGCATCTCCAGGACTGTCTTCTCGGACGCTGTCTTTCGCCGACTCTGCAGCACGGTCACGCTCTGCGGACCGGCCGCAGCCCCATTCGTTCTGCCAGACTCCAGTGCCGGCGGCAAGGTCGGTGACGTGGTATGGCAGGGGTCAATCCATTTGCGGCTCTACCGAGCGACGATTAGTCACGGTCCAGCAGTCTCCCCTTGGTACGTTGTGCTCCAGGTCAGCTGCTTTCGGCCGAAGGCTGACTGCTCCCCTTCTGACCGTACAGCCGGGTGTCAGCTGGCTTTCCGATTGCTACGTTCGATTTCCTTCCGTGGCACCGAAACGGAAGGGGCCGGGATCTCCAGCTCCAGCGCAATATCGTCTCTATGAGTGAGTCGCTGTCGCACTTGTCCAGCTGTCACCGCAGCGAGCCCGGACTAATGGCTCGATTCTGCTGTTCGTTGTTGGCCAGCCTTTACAGCCGACAGTGACGACAACTCAAGGCTCCCATCCTACTCGGAAGCCGCTGCTTCCCCCGTCCTTCCCCTCGACTACTTCACTTCCTCACCGACGGCGCGTACGCACGGGCCGTTGCCGCCTCTCTACGACGAGAAGGGCTGTAGCACGCCTCTCTCGGTCCGTCGTCTGCTCTCGCACACGCGTCAGCTGCTCGCACGCCTCTTGCGAAGGAGACCAGCCGTGTTAGAGCAGGATCGGATGACATATATGTAAGAGGTGGGCTGCGCGGATGGGATAGAACGGAGGAAGGGGGGGGGGGGGGGACGCGAGAGGGCATGAGCCGGATCAGAGGGCCATCACTGCCAGTAGCGGCGGGTCGGCTCGTTGTCGCAGTTGTAGAGATCGCCGTTCGCCTCGCCGGAACCGGGACGGGTGCGGTCGGTAGCCATGAAGAGCGGCCCACCCGGACCGGCAGTGCCGCCTCCCACTGAGAGGAGCAAAGGTGAGACATCGTCAGCATACAATACAAAGGGAAAACGTTCGAGTTCAAACGCACAGCTGAAGCGCATCTGGAAGCAGTGGCCGGGGTGGGCCCCCGGCGGGTGGAAGCTGGTCTTGCCCTTCTGCAGGGGGGGCAAGGGCCGCGCGGTCAAGAGAGCGTCAGCATCTACACGACACGGGCGCACAGAGCTCGCCGCACTCACGAATCGCTCTTCGAGCATCTGCATGATGCCGGTGAGCATGTTGCCGTGCCGGACTGTCGATAACGCAGGAGAGAAGTGTCAGCGGCAGAGACGCACGAACCACAGCTCAGCTTTGAGAGGCTCACCTCCGATCGGCAGTTTGTCTCCGACGCGGGCGAGAGCGGTTCTGCGAAACCCGTCAGAAGGGTTGTGGTCAGCAGCTGACGGCCCGGCGGCAAGATCGGCGTGAGGTACCTGAAAACCTCGACCTCGGCTTGAAGCCGGACAGCAGTCTGGAGGTCTCCTGCCTCGACAGCGGCCGCCATCAGCCGAAGCAGCATCTTGGCGGGGATGAAGTAAGCGATGGTCGTCGACGGGTTGAGGATCGACGAGTCGAGCGAGGTGGCCGACAGGCGGAAGACGCGGTCGAGCAGGACGTTACACGCGAGCCGGATCTGGCTCGTGCTGTGCGAGTTGGGGTTGTCGGTGTCGAGTTGGTTGCAGTGCAGGACGAGGAGCGCCGTCGGCCAGAGGCAGTGGGCGAAGAAGAGGTCCGGGTCGACCGATCGGCCCGAAAGGTCGTCTGAGGTCTTGAGCGGGTCGCGGCAGTTCGGCGGGAATGACTCGCTGCAGACAGTCGCGGATCCCGTCAGCGATCGCTTGCGACCCGGTCTCCGCAAGCTTCGAGCAAGGCACGCACCCGAAGCGCATGATGACGCGATCAAGCTCGACGAAGACGGGGTCCTGGCGAAGATCTTGAATGCCGCGAACGTCCATCGAGCGCGTGTAGTCGGTCACCTTCCGCAGGAGGATGACGGCCTTGGTGCGGAGGCCCAGGCCGTTGGCATGCTCCGGCGGGTGCGACGTTAGCAGATCGGCCGAGAACATGTTCTGAGCTTCCTGGCTTGGTGACTGGCTGAAACCCGCGGGTAACGGGGTTGACTAGAGAGACCAGGGAGGCATCGATGACTCAGTCGACGTCCTCTGGTCAGGAGAAGCGCTCAGAGGGGCCAGCACGAACGACATCGAGTAGGTTGATGGCGCCGGCCCAACCGGAGCCGGCCGTGGCAAACGAATCCATCGAGAAGCTGTGACCAAGAGCAAGTGAGGGGCACAGTCAGCCGGGTGTGCATGTAGTCGACAAGCGTGGCTCGACATACATGAGCCACCAGAGATTGACCCTTTCCGTCCGCTCGATGTCGTCCGCAGCTGTGTAGCGAAGCGGAGAGGCGCGCCTCGCAGTCATCAGCCAGCAGGTATCGAGGATGCGCGCTCAGACGGCGGGTGACGGACGTGGACAACCGAGCTGCGGTCCGGGTGAGGTGCGCTTGCTGTCGGTATTGAGGCCGAGCGGGATGGAGAGCCGCGTCGCGTGGCCGATCCATACCCACGTCTCGACGAGGAGGCCGGCCGTATGGCTGTGAACGGCGAGGAGGATGGCAGTGACGGCGAGGCTGTGCCACTCGGACGGGTGGTCGATCGATGACTTGAAGTAGACCTCGGCCCATTTCGCGTGAATTGTACCAAAGTCGTCGGCGCCGTCGGCGAGCTGGCCGAGGCCGTCCGAGGTGGGCAGCGGCTGCTCATCTAGCCGCTGGGCTGCGGTCCGAGGCATCTGGGGCTTGAAGCGGTCTGGCGGCGACATCTGGACGACGCTGTCGTGCGGTGAGCGAGGCCGAGCGGGGTAAGAAGGTCAGCCAACGAAGAAGGCAAGGGGCGGGAAGAGAGTGACGTACGCGGTATAGCGCGCCGCGACCGCGCAGACGGCGTGCAGTACGGCTGGATGCGGGAAGTTGTCGTGCGTCGGCGGGAGCGAGAGGCGCGAGAGAAAGCGGCCGGTGTTGAACAGGCCTTGGACGACGGGGACCGAGCTAAGGAAAACCTGGGCCAGATGGTCCATCAGCCCTGGGTGTGGCAGGTGCGGCGGCCATCTGTGGATAGGAGACGCGAGAGGGAGTGAGTTTCGGGCTAGGCCTCGGTCGACCGTGGGGGACGGCACACGAACCCCGGCCAAAGCAGCTCCGTCAGGTAGTCGTCGGGCGAGTTCATCGAGTCGGGTGTCAGCTTGGCACCCTCGCCCGATTCTGGTGAAATGAAGTCGTAGGCGGCCGGCATCGACCCAGACGGTAACGACCGGCTCGAGCCAGACGCGGCCGAGGTCGACTGGGTAGCAGAATCGGGCGATTCGTACGACCAGATCTGGACAGGCGAGGCGACGAACGGCGGCTGGAGGAAGCTGTCGGAGGGAGCCTGCTGGAACGATGGCGAGGGCAGCGGCGCCATCGCCGGCGGCGCTGAGAGGAGGATATCGTCCGGCCGGAGGAAGGGCTGCTGCGGGCTGGGAGTGCCGTTGACAACCTGCTGGAGGTCGCCCGTGCCAAGGTTGCTGACGCCGGCGCCGACGGCCAGCTTGAGCATGTCCTCCAGCATCTGAATGCGGTTCTCGAGCTCGCCCTCCTTGCTCTTCTTCTTGCCGCTGCCGCCGCCGCTGCCGGTGCTGCTGCCGCTGGCGCCCGGGACTGGTGCCGAGCGCGTCTTCTTGGGCGCTGCGAGCTCGGGCTCGTCCGGCTCGTAGTCGCAGACGGGCATCGGAGGTGCGGCGGCGCCGGACGGCAGGTGGAGCATCTTGTGCCGCCATGAGCGCATACACGTCCCGCATGCCGGCTTCTCGGCGTCGCATCGCTGGAGGGAGGGAAGAGATGGGCCCGGATCCGAAGGGCAGAGAGTCAAGTGAGTCAGCGGCAGGCGCGTCGGCCAGCGGAGCGAGCCTAAGCGACGCACGATCTTGCGACGCCGGCAGGCTAGGCAGGCCTGGTTGCTGGAGACCGACGCGGCACATCTCGGTCAGGTCAGCAAGGCCAGTCGCTCGATGGTTCGATGAAAGCCAGGACCTGCCTGGGAGGGCGCGGTAGGGCAGGGAGGGACGGACCGCTTGAGGGGGATGCCCGCGTCGGCCGCAGCGGCCGCGCTCGCCGACGCCTGCGCGGCGGGAGCCGACGAGTGCGACAGATCCTTCGGCATGGGCTCCGGGGTGGTGCTCTGGGCTTGAGACTCGAGTAGGAAGAGGGAGTGTAGAACCGGGGTCGCGTTTCGTCGTCCTAGCTAGGTCGTCGTCGTCTTCGAGTAGTCGTCGTGCCGAGGCGTGTGGTGCAGCGCGGCCCGTCGTCGTCGTCGGCAGCAGCGGGCGGCGCAGCGGGTGCCGACTCTTCTTTATTTTTTCTCGCTCGACCGATGGCCGAGGGTTCCTGGCCGGTTGCTGGCCCCACACTCGCCCGCCCGACACGTGCACCAGCCTGCAGGTGCACCTGTCTTCGTGCGCATCCCCGCCACGTCGAATGGCAGCGAGGCGGTGCTGACGGCGCCCTTGGATCGCTCTGCTCGGCGTCGTCTCTGCAAGGCATGCCCATCTCCCTCCCGAGGCCCACCTTCCTGCCTGCGCTCAAAGCCTGCTGCTCTTCCCCGAGAACGGACACCCCCCGCCATTCGTCTGGCTGACGACCTTGTGCTTGCCCTCGCCAAAGGCGTCCTTGGGCGCGAGGTCGTCGACGTCGAGGCCCTTGCGCTCGGCCCGGGCGACGAGGTGGGCGTAGCCGTCGGGCGAGCGGTCGACGCCGAGCTCGAGCAACTTGCCAAATGCCTGCCAGGCGAGCGGAGGAAGAGCGTTCGGCCGTCAGTCTCTGCGACGCATGCACGGAGGATCCCTAGAGGGTCCCGTTGGATCACTGGCCTTGGCAAAGTCGTCGTAGAAGCGGTCCTGCACCGACGAAGGGCGGCACGTCGACGTCAGCCTCCGCGTCTAAGGCAAACGCCGTGCAGCGGGGACGCACCTTGTCCTTCGCGTAGATCTCGACCCACTTGCGCATCTCGGGGTCTTCTTTGAGGGCCATGTCGCTCGGGAGCATCATGAGCTCCTTGCCGGCCGCCGTGGCCGCAAACTGCCGGGGCCCGTCCCAGACGCGCGGCTTCCACGGGAGCGACAGCAGGAGCCGGAAGTATTGATTCGAGAACTTTTGCGGGTTGGTCACCCACCTGAAGGGAAGAGCAGGAGGACGACAGCAGCGTCAGGGTGAGAGGACTGCCTCTAGAGGCTGACGGTGACGCACGGTCCGTCAAAGCCTGAGCGGTTCTTGTGACACCGGCCGAGGACGTGGGCGCCCGAAAGTGCAACGATCTCCTGGTCTGCATCGAGAAAAGAGAGCGCGTTGTTTCCGTCAGAAGAGAGACCTCGGTTCTAACGCGTAGAAGGACGAAGACCGACCAGAAAAGCCCATCCGGCCAAAGACGTCGCGTAGGTGGTCGGCCCCCTTTGCACCGTCGGGCAGCTTGTCGGCAATTGAGTCGCCCCGGTGGCTCGCTGCCGCCTGGGCATCGCTGTAGTCGGTCCGGCCCGGCGTCCAGGGAACGATGGGCCCGCCTGCTTGGCGGATCGCTGTCACGCCCGCGACTGAGTCAAGACCGGACCGAGAGGACACAGCGGGGTCAGCCAATGGAAGCGCTTGGGATCGAAGGATCGCGATCGAGAAACGCACGCGTCCAGAGGTCAGAGTGCGAGATCCAAGGGTGCTTGTCCTTGATCGGCTGGAGGAAGGTGATGGCGTTGTGCAGGCCGGCGTCTGGGCAATGCAACAGCGAAAGCGGGAGGTCAGTCGCGGCCGGTGGGCTAGCAGTGCTCAAAGGGGCGCCATCGGGATGCACTGGCTGGGTCGATTGACTCGGGCTCGAAGCGCATGCCGGCGCCATTTGAGCCGCCGGTGTGCTCGACGAGCGAGTAGTTGCCTGTTGTAAACGGGACCGGAGGGGAGGACGGGACGAAGAGGGGGGATGCAAACGCGTGTCAGCCGGTCAGCGAGCGCAGGAGAGGAGGAGCCGGCAAAAGCCACCCTCCGGCGCCGAGCTCTGGACGAGCACGTACCTGACGCGTGCCAGGCGAGGCGAACCAAAACGGGTCCGAGCGAGCCATCGTCGTATCCCTCATGCGGGATGATGCTCGCAATGTCCTTGCGGACGGCTGCCAATGTCGGTCGACGTCAGAGGGAGCGGCGCGGGCGGGCAGGAGGGTCGGAAGCCCGGTCAGCTTGGAGCAGATCGGGGAGGATGCAGCCCGCCGGACGGACCATCGTAGTCTCCTGGGCTGCTGGACATGCTGGAGGAGGTGCTGAAGTTGACAGTAGGTGTGGTGGTGGTGTCAAGGTCGAACGAGGCAGAGGGTGCAAGGGGCCGGCCCGACTGGTAGCCGGCAGCTGCGCCTACCGAGGCGTAACTTACTCACGCCCCGCACGCTCGAGTTTACGGCAGAAATCAAGTCCCATCGCCCTACCGCCGCCGCTGCCTCGCCCACGCCACACCCACACCATCCCACCCCCCACACCTCCCGCATATAACCCCTCCTCAGGCCCAACAGCATTATGTCTGGCAACCTCAACATTCCCGGCAACGGCTCGCACCTCCAGGGCGCCCCGACCCCCGCCAACTCGTACGTCGGCGGCGGCATGCAGGCCCCCGCGCCGGCGTCCAAGCCGACCGTCGAGGATGTCGACGAGGAGTCGGGCGAGGACGACTCGGCCGGCGTCAACCCGGCCTCGCTGCTCGCTCAGGTATGTCTGCCTTCCTTTATGTTGGGGGCTCGGATGAACGCCCAGCAGGAGTCTCTGGTCAGATCTGCTTCAAGGGGAAGGGTCGGCGGCAGACCTGGACCCTCTGGCGCGGGCGTCGTCTAGCGACGTGTGTGTGGCCCGGCCTCGAATTAGTTCGCTGACGCCTCGTCCTTCTGCCCGATTGTCCCAGAACCCTGCGCTCATGAACCTCGTTCAGGGCAAGCTCGCCAACCTCGTCGGCAAGCCTTCGGGCTACCTTGAGTCGTGAGTCGCTTGCTTGCTCTCCTGGTTCGGGTTGGTGCAGGCCTGCTCGAATCTCCTCCCGGACGCGCGGCTCTGACATTCTTCGGCTCAACGTGCGTTCTCGTCACACAGGCTCCCCCAGGAGGTCAAGGCCCGTATCGACGGCCTCAAGGGCCTCCAGGTCGAGCACACCAAGGTCGAGACGAAGTTCCAGATGGAGATCCTTGCCCTCGAGAAGAAGGTGCGTCGCCGCGAGCTCTCGGCCTCGCCGTCTTGTAGTGCGGAGTCGGCTACCCGTTCCTCATGCTGACGTCCTGGCGTCCGCTGTTCCGCTGCCAGTTCGCCTCGCTCTACGAGCCCATCTACTCGCGCCGCGCGGCCATCATTGCCGGCTCTGCCGAGCCGACGGCCGAGGAGATCGAGGCCGGCCAGGCGGCCGACTCAGACTGCGACGACTCAGACTGCGAGTCGTCGCACGGCAAGATCACCGAGATCAAGGAGGGCGGCGACGCCAAGGCCGACGCCGTCAAGGGCATCCCCGAGTTCTGGCTGACGGCGCTCAAGAACTCGCGCTCGATCGTCGAGCTCATCACCGAGGCCGACGAGGCCGTACGTCCCCCCTGCTCGAACTCCACCCGACGGACGAGAGCTGACCCGCTGCGTCTTGCTGCCCGCTGCAACAGGCCCTCGCCAGCCTGCTCGACATCAAGCTGTCATACCTGTCCGACGACAAGCCCGGCTTCAAGCTGACGTTCGTCTTTGCGCCGAACGACTTCTTCGAGAACGCTGAGCTCGAGAAGACCTACTTCTACCAGGAGGAGGTCGGCTACGGCGGTGACTTCAGTACGTTCTGCCTTCCCTCCTTCGACCGACCGATCGACCGACCGCGTGACTGGGAAAGTCTCAGGCTGACCTCGCCATCGTTTCATACCAGTCTACGAGCGCGCCACCGGAACCGAGATCAAGTGGAAGGCCGACAAGAACCTGACGCAGACGACCGAGATCAAGAAGCAGCGCAACAAGTGTACGTCTGTCTCGTGTGCTAAAGGCTACGTGGCGTCCGGCTGATCGTGTCTCCGCGTATCCCCACCGCAGCGACCAACAAGACCCGCATCGTCAAGAAGGTCGTCCCGACCGACTCGTTCTTCAACTTCTTCTCGCCGCCTTCGCCCCCGAGCATGGAGGCCCTCGAGGCTGGTGACATTGACGAGGACGAGCTTGAGGCTCTGGACGAGCGGCTCGAGCTCGACTACCAGGTCGGCGAGGACATCAAGGAGCGCGTAAGTCGTTCCCGCTACTTTCCTTTCCCACATGGCCAACACCCGACTGACGCACTTTATACGTCCAGCTTGTCGGCAAGGCCATTGACTTCTTCACGGGCAAGGCAAGTCTTCTCTGTCTAGGCCGTGCAAGGAGGAGGGAGACGGCTTCGGGTGGCCGGTCGGGTTTTTTGGAGCGGTGACTAACCTCTGCATCGCCCGTCTGCCTCCCCTTCCAGGTCCTCGAGTACGAGGGTGACGAGAGCGAGGACGGTGACTTCGGAGAGGACGGCGAGGAGTACTCTGTGCGTCGAGTCTAGTCCCGCTCGCCGCTGGCTTCGACCAGGCAGACTGACGTGCTCTTCCTTATAGGACGATGACGAGGATGACGACGAGGACGGACCCGCCGCCGGAGCCCAGGGCGGTGAGGACCCTCAGCAGTGCAAGCAGCAGTAGAGCAAGGCTCTCCTGCCCGGCCTGTTTCGCTTCCTCTCCCTCCTAGATTTCTTTCAGCCAGCGTCTCTCTCTCCCCATCGCATCTTCCACCCCCGTCTCCTCTGTGTCTTCCTGGCGTCGCCCGATGTATGGCCCCCCAATCTGTGCCAAGAGTACCCGACGAGCCGGGCACATGCTAGAACCGGACCTGCCCGCTCCAGAGGTTGAAGTTCCACGCCGCGCACTCGCCCTCAGCGAGGATCTCCCTTCCCTCGAGCGCAGCTACGACTCGGCCGCGCCGGACGAGGCGGAACGACTGCAGGCCAGGCGCGAATGGCAACGCGCTCGCGTACTCGCCGGCGGGAAGGTCGATCGACCGCTGAACGGCGGCGCCGTCTCGCCCGGCAGCGCAGACGACGAGCGTCGCTGGCTCGGCCAGGTGGGCAAAGTACGAGATTGTGTCGGCCGCCCAGGCCGTGTTGGCCGGTCTGCCGACCGCATCTGAACCGACTGTGCGCAGATCAGCCGAATGAGGTCGGTACCAGAGGACGAGGTGCTCGGCGCCCGTTTGGGCAGGGCCAAGTGGCCGACTCGGGTGTGCGCTCTTGAGCCGACGGATGTAATGCGCCGTCAGTGCCAGGAGAGCGTCGTGCGGCATCGACTCCGTCCAGGCCTCGGATCCGGGCTGGGAACCCTCAATCGGGCCGATGTCTGCAGCGGCGAGAGGGCGGCAGGATGGGTTCGTCAGCGGGAGGTGCATCCAGAGAAACCATAAGGCGGTGCGTCCTAACAGTGAGCTTCTCCGAAGTCATTCCAGCTGAGCACTTGAACGAGGGCAGGCAGTCGCTTGGCCACTAAGACCTGCTCCCATCGACGTGCGTACCAAGCATTGTCCGTGCCGTCTGGACGAGAGCGAGCTGTCAGAGTTGCGCACACGATCGGCCGAGCCAGTGGAGCTACTCACAGATCCAGTTCTTGTTGAATGCGAACGGCGGCTTGGTTCCGTAGTGCGTGAAGAAACACGGGCTGACGGCTGACATGTAGGGCTTCCTCTGCATGAGAAGGAGAAGGTGAGGTTCGGTCAGTGAAAAGGGGGGGGGGGGGGTCAATTCATTTTGAGTAAAGCGGGCCAGATGCACACTGGCCATAAACTCGCGCTCTTCGGCACATCCAGAGCCCGCACCGTGGATCTCCCAGGCTCCGTTCCAAGCGAAGGCTGCGTCGATAGCCGGGTCGTCGAGGATCGTCCGTGGCGGAAGGAAGAAGGCCGGGACGAAGTACACCTGTCGTTGAGGAGGGGCCGTCAGGCCTGGTAGTTCAAGAGGCACAATCTGTCAATCTCTGGACGCACCGGCTCCCCAACTTCCTTCAGACGCTTCTTGACACCTTTCCAGCCTCCTCCTTCGAGCTCGAGGCCGCCGCCGCCAAAGGTGCTCAAGACGGCTTTGCCGTCTCGCCGAAGCTGGTGTCGGCCGCCCTCGGCACGGGCGAAAGCGAGCACCCGGTCGACGAGCAGTATCGGCGTCGGCGGGAGGACATTCATGTCGAGCGAAAGGCAGAGACGAAAGTTGGGAGGGCAGAGCCGGGCGGCCGTCACTGGGAAGCAACGAGGGAACATCAGCTGCTGCTGCGCCGCGTGCGAGGGCCGGCCTTGGCCGCGCCAAGACGTACACGCTTGGGTCCACTGCCACTCTTCCGGCCCCAAGTTAAGGACGAAGCCATCTCTACAGATTGAACAGATGGCGAGAGGTCAGAGTCGAAGCCCAAGAAGATGGGGCTTGCGAGCGATCGACGCACAAGCCAGCTCCGGTCGCCTGCTCGAACTGATGGAGCCAGAGCGCGTCCGCGTAGCTGTACGTGTTGCCAAGCTGCCGGGTCGTCAACATCAGCGACAACCACTTCCAGATCAAAGGAGATCGATGCCGTTGATAGAGACTCACCATGAAGTGGGCGAGAGCCACTGGCGGGGGGCTCTTGCCGAACATGGCAGGCGAGGGAGGGCCGAAGGGCTGAGGTCGGAGCGAGAGCCGTCGGTCAAACGAGGGTGCAGGTCAAATGGGATCGTTCAGCTCTGCTCGCGAACCCGATTCGCTTCGAAAGATGGCCAATGCTCTGCGGAGCTTTTGGGCGCCGGTCGTCGTATCGGGTGCTCGTCAACAGGCTGCCGGGGCTGGTCGGACCGTCGTCGCGTCGGGCTCAGCGGCGCAGCAGGCACAGCCGCCCCATTGCCGAGGTCTCCGGCCCTACGTCCTCAGCCAGCGGCCAGGGTAGAGCTTGCAGGTCAATTGCGGGGCGTGCATCACCCCGGTCGGCCTTTCGATGCCGTTGCACCGTATCGGAAGACTGGCTGCCGTTCTCGCACCAGGCGGGCCTTCACGGACGCGTCAGCGGCGGAGGGAGTGCAAGGGGTCGGTCCCGCCCGCTCTGCAGAGTGGCCGCCGCCGCCGCGCTGGGCAAAAGGGCGCGGCGCGCGGCGGGCCGGACGACCCAGATGGGCTTGCTGCCGCTCGCCTCTCTCGACTTCCAACTCGCAACCTACCGCACACCCCTCCCGCCCGCTCGACCAAACGCCTCCCTACAGTCCTGCCCGCTCCGACCGATGCCCGTCGTCGTTCCCGTGCGTCTTGGTCGGCTGCCCGTCCAGGTCGTCGTGCGTTCTGACGCCGGTCTCCTCCCCCGCTGCCGCCGTCGCCTTGCTGTCGCACGACCTCCTCTGGCCGCTTCCGCCGTCGTCGACGTATTTGCGGCCGGCTTGTCGACTCGCCCACGCACTCCGGACCTTCAGAAGAGCCCGCTGCTCTCGCCGGCGTTCCCCTCAATCAGCCCCGGTCGGGCAGCCTCGCACTCGTCGCCGACGTCTCCATTGATCCGGCCGGCGGCTGTCCATCGGCGCTCCCTCGATCAGGTCTCGCTTCTCCAGCTCGACGAGGAGGCCGAGGAGGATGTCGTCGCTTTTGACGACACGGTCCGCGTCAAGGGCGTCCAGCACTCGGAGTCGTCGCTGGATCCGCAGTGCGTCTACTGCTTGCAGCCCGTCGTCCGGTGCTGGGCCGCACGAGATTGACGCGTCTCCGCGCACTCGCTTCCGACAGGACCTACCCCTCGGCCGCCTTCTCAACCTCGATTCTCGCGCTCTTCCAGCGTCTCAACCTGCCCCACTGGTCGCAGCCGTCACTGACAGACCAGAACATCAAGATCGCCAAGGTCTCGGGCGCGATGACGAACGCCGTCTTCTTTGTCTCGTTTGAGCCGAGCCAGTCGACGCCGACGTCGGAAGCGCCGACCATGGTTCGTCTATCTGAGCTATCAGTGAGCGTTTTGTGCGCTTTCTGACCCCCGCCCCCTTCGTAATCCCAGCTTTTGCGCGTGTACGGCGACGCGTCGACGACGTTCATCTCGCGCCCGTCCGAGCTTCGTATCCTCCACCTGCTCTCGTCTCGCTACGCCCTCGGACCCAAGATCCACGGCACCTTCACGAACGGCCGACTCGAGGAGTACTTTCCCTCGCGTGCCCTGACGGCGACTGACCTGCGCGACCCGGAGACGTCACGGTCGATCGGCAAGCGGATGGCAGAGCTGCACTCGGTCGACCTCGACGTGCTCGACCCGCTCGAGAGTGGGGCTACGGGCCGGGAGCCGACCGTCCTGCAGAGTATTAAGGAGTGGCTGGCACCGGCCCGGCGTATGTACGGCCGGCTCGAGCGGCTCGAAGCCGAGGGTGCTCTCATCGGCCTCCTGGCCGGCTGGGTCCAGGCGTTTGACCTGGCCCGCCTCGAGCGCGAGATTGAGGCCTACGTCGACTGGCTCAGGCAGTACGAGCGAGGGCAGAACGACGGCGGGGCCGGCAAGGCCTGGCGGATGGTCTTCTGCCGTAAGCCCGTGCTCGACGCTCCCTCGGCTCGCTTGCGTACGCGTCTGACCTCCCCTTTTGCCGGTCGCTCGATCCCAGACAACGACGCCCAGTACGGCAACCTGCTCCTGCTCAGGACCCCGCCGCCACCGCCGGCACCGAAGCACCACTCGATAATCGTCGTCGACTTCGAGTACGCCTCGCCCAACCCGTATCCGTACGACATCGCCAACCACTTCTCCGAGTGGCAAGCCGACTACCATCACTCGACGCGGTCCTACTCGATGAGCGAGCACGCAAGCTACCCCTCCGAATCGGACCGGCACAACTTCTACCGGGCCTACCTAGAGACAAGCAAGGGCCGGCCGGCGCGGGCCGAGGAACTTGCCGAGCTCGACCGCGGCGTCGAGGTCTGGCGGCCGGCCGGGAGCGCGAGTTGGGCCCTCTGGGGCGTCATCAGCGCCGAGTCGCAGATCGAGGCGCTCGAGCGGAGGGAGGCCGACTGGTCGCCCGACTGGGAGTACCTGGTGCGTCTGCTCACTCTGCTGCCGCTCAAACCAAGACCTGGAGGCTGACACCGCTCGGAAACGTCGCGCAAAACTCGACCGCCTTGGCAGCTTTATGCGCTCGAGCGGGTGACCATGTTCCGATCAGAGATCGCGACGCTCGGCATCGCGATATGATTGGCCCTTTGCTCCCGGATGGACAGACGACTGCTGGTTTTGTTCTGAGAGGTCGACCTGCTGCCACGCACGTTAAGCTGTCCGTCTGCTGCCCCTCTATCTCTGTCGAATCGCTCGGCGGGCCAGAGAGACGTGCCTTGCTTCCTGAGCTAGAGGTAAAGGTGCCGGCGGCGGGCGTCGGCCTCGTCCGGCCCGCCGCGCCCGACGCCCACGTTGAGCCGACAAGCAGCCAAGAAGAGAGGGCAAGGGCGAGCTCGTGCGTCCCTCCTTCGGCTCGACCGTGCCACCACTCGGCCGAGAGAGGAGAGCACGCATGCTGTCCCAAGTGTTGACCTGTTGCTTAAAGCGAGAGAGCTGCCTGGCCTGCGTCTTGCCTCTCCGATCTCCAGCCGCTCTCCCCTCGCAGCAGCCATGCTCGCCTCCCCGACCTTCTCCGGACTCCTGTCCTTGCTCCTCCTCCTCTCGCCTGCGGCTGCTCTGCCCCGGCGCCTCGACGTACCCTTCGACCGGGTCGGACGCCGCGCTCCTCCTCAAGCCTCGACCGGCCAGCCACTCTTGCCGCGCGACGTGCAGGGCTCGGGCTACCTGTCAGAGTACGCCGGCCAGGTCGTTCAGGTCCAGGGCGTCGTGACCGCCAAGGACCAAGGGCGTGGCTTCTACCTCCAGACCGAGCCATCCAAGGTTGACAAGATCGACTCGACGAGCGAGGGTCTCTACGTGCGTCCGGACGTCTGAGCAAACTGACTGATGTCATTCGCTGACTCGCGCGCACGACGCCCCAGGTCTTCGGCTCAGACTCGGCCGGCCTCGTCAAGACTGGTGACCTCGTGTTGCTTTCGGGCACGGTCGCCGAGTACGCGTCAGACGACACGTACCTTCACCTGACCGAGCTCACGTTCCCGACGAACGTGTCGGTCATCTCGTCCGGCAACGTCATCGACCCGGTCGTCCTTGGCGTCGACCGGACGCCGCCCCGCTCAACCGTTTATTTCAAGGATCAATTCTCGCTAGAGACGCCGGTCGACATCGAGCTCATCGACAAGAAGCTCAAGCCCAAGGACCGCGGCCTCGACTTCTGGGAGAGCCTCGAGGGCATGCTTGTTCGCATCCCGAGTCCCCGCGGGCTTGGCCGGACGTCGTCCTATGGCGAGGTTTGGGTTGTCGGCGACAAGTATGCGACGCACTCGAACGCTCGTGGCGGCCTGACGATCAACGTCTACCCGGGCGGCTGGGACGCCAACCCCGAGGCGATTCGCATGTCCAAGCCTCTGGACGGCATTGCTGTCCCCAAGACTGTTGTCATCGGCACCCAGTTCGAGGACATTATCGGCGTCGTCTCTTATGCCTTCGTTCGTAATAGGTTTCCCCCCCATGACTAATTATCGATCTTGTGCTGATCAGCCCTACTTTCCGCAGGGCGTTCCCATCCTCTACCCGCTGACGGCGCCGGTCATCAAGTCGCAGCCGGCTGGGTCGTACCCGCCGAGCTCCATCAAGGGCGACGGCCAGTGCACGGTCGCGCTCGCCAACTACAACGTTCTGAACCTCTCTCCCAAGTCGAAGGCGACGCAGTTCTCGAAGCTCGCCGACCACATCGCCAACTTTATGAACCTGCCCGACGTCGTCGGCCTCGAGGAGATCCAGGACGACAACGGAGCTACCAGTGCGCCCTCCGATGTCTACATCTGCCGTGCGATTCTGCTCGCCAAACACTGACACCCTGCCTTTCCTCTCTCTGATCAGACGACGGAGTCACGAGCGGCCTCAAGACCCTCCAGAAGCTGGTCGATGCCATCAAGGCCGTCTCTGGCGTAACCTATACGCTTCTCGAGATTGCGCCCATCGACCTCGCAGATGGCGGCGCTCCGGGTGGCAACATTCGACCTGGTGCGCTATTTCGCGTCTCTTTGTGTGCTCGCGCTCGTCGATCCAGTCCTGATCGTCGAATCTACCATGGCGGCCAGCCCTCCTGTACCGCGCGGACCGGCTCGAGCTCGACCCTTTCTCGCCCGCCGGAACGAACACGCAGTCGCAGTCCATCGTCTACGACTCGGCCACGGGCGAAGCAACATTCGCGCTCAACCCTGGTACGTCGTGCCGCCTAGCTTCGCCGCCGACGTTGAGATACCTCGACTGACGGGCCATCTCTCTCGCTCCAGGACTGATCGATCCCAGCAACAGCGCCTGGACGAATTCTCGCAAGCCCCTGTCGGCTTCCTTCCTCGTCAAGGGCGCGACCGGGGTGCGCAAGCGCCTCCACGTCATTGTCGCGCACTTCGCGTCGAAGAGTGGCTCGGGCACCGCCCTTGGTCGCTTCCAGCCGGCCGAGAACGGCGCTGTCCGCGCTCGTATTCAGCAGGCAGAGCTCGTCGGTCGATTTGTCGAGACTCTCGAGAAAGCCGATTCCCAAGCCAAGGTGAGTGACATCCTGGCCGCTGCTTCGCAGGACATCACTAACTACGTTGCCCTGGTACCTTCAGATCGTCCTGCTTGGTGACCTGAACGAGGTTGACGAAGCCCAGCCGATCACTACTCTCGAACGTTACATGACGCAGCTGGAGGCCGAGAAGCCCGAGGAGCGCTACAGCTACACGTTCGACGCTGTGAGCGCTCAGTCCATCCCAATATGCCGACTTTGGCATCACGCACTGATTCTTTGTACTCTCTGCGGCCTCTTCCAGAACTGCCAGCAGATTGATCACGTATTCACCACCAAGAAGCTGGCCAAAACGGCTCAGTTTGAGGCGCTCCACGTCAACACATGGGGCCTCCTGAACGAGCAGGCTAGTGACCACGACCCGCTTCTAGCGTCCATCCGGGTCTGCTAGTCTTTCTTTCCCTCTTTTTTCTGCGGTCGGGCAAACAGAATGCTTGTACAAAACAGCGTGGGGGACATGTATCTTTGGTGCTGGAGGGAGGGGCGAGCGAGCAAGCAAGCAGCAGACGGGGCGGCAGGGCGCGAAGCGCAAGGGAAGATGGGAACGGCGTGGGTTGCCCCACCGAGGGGGCTATACAAATGGCGAAGGACGGATGAAAAGTCAAAAGAGTCGCAAGCAGGTCGAGAGCACCCTCAGAAGCGTGCCTGGTCGTGGTCGAACGAAGGGCTGTTCTGACCGGAACCCGGTGCTTGCTGAGGCAGCGAGAGGCCGTTGCTGCCGCCGGCTTGGAACCAGCGCTGCTGCTGATGCTGGTGATGCTGATGCTGCTGTTGATGCATTTGCTGCTGCTGGAGGAGGTTCGGGTAGAAGCCGCTGCTCTCCAGTGTGTGGTGATTGACGAGCACGTGCTGCATCTGCTGTTGGTGCGGATGAAGCTGGCTGGGCGAGCCTGGCCGCCCGCCGCCAGGCGACAGGTGGAGCGCGGAAGTGGAAGTTTGCGGCTGGTGCTGCTGTTGCTGCTGCGGGCCAGACTGCGACAGCTGATCTTGATATGGCGTGTAGAGCAGCGACGGCTGATTGCTACCCAGCGGCAGCGCTGTCGAGCCGTCAGTGGCCGGGGCCACCAGACTCGCGCCGAAGGACGACGATGCGGAGTGGAAGCCGCCGCCGCCTTCACTGCCGCCGTTACCGTTAGCGGGGTCGTGAGGATAGCGCATGTTGCCGCCACTCAGGCGCCAGGCATCGATGTCGTCCGGCGTCCGGTACGTCTGGCGTTGCGCGACCTGCTGATGCAGCCCGAGTACAGGCCCCTGCGGGAAAAAGCCTGCTCGCGGGTAGTCCATCGAGCCCGAAAATGAAGCCACTCCGTACGGTCCCGGGGTGGAGCCTCCGTTCAGCAAGGCCGGGTGGCTGGGCCCGTCCGACGAGAGGGCCGAGTGCGGCTCGGTCGGGCTCTGCGCGTAGGGCCCCACGTCATTGGCGGTGAGGTGCGACGGGTAAGGCAGCTGAAACTGCTGGTACTGGGCCGGATGCTGCTGCTGATGAAGATGTTGCTGCTGCGGCTGCTGGTGCTGCTGCTGGAGATACAGATTGAGCCCGCCGCCGTACTGGCCGTTGCCCGATGGCGAGGGAGCAAAAGCCGGCAGGCCCGAGGGCGACACATCACGCAAGCCCTGCTGCTGGCGCTGGAAGTGGGGCGAAAGCCCGCCGCTCGAGCTGGTGCTGTTCGGGATCTGGAGCGACTGTAGGTGCGGCGGCGAGAGTGAGTGCCCGCTCCCGGCGAAAGACTGAGGCAGCGGTAGCTTGAAGGGCCCGGTCGAGGAGCCCGAGTACGACGAAGGTCCAGCACCCGAGGTGTCTGGGTCCTCATCCAGCTGAAAGTCGCAGGCGGGAAAGCAGAGGACAGGTTTGGATCAGCAACGGCGGCGGATAGTATCGATGTCGAAGAAGATACTGACCTCGGCCTCGAGTCCGCTGCCGTCATCCTCATCTCGATGCGTCGGCCGTTCCCGGCCGCCGAGCGACTTGCTCTTGCGCGGACCACCTTTGCTCTTGCCTCCGCCGCCGCCGTGCTTCTTGGACCCGGTGCTGCTCGCCGCGCTCACCGTGCCTCCGGCGCCACTGCCCGAAATGACTCTGCTTGAGCTCGTGCGCTTCGGCTTGGGCGGCACGTGGCTAGTCGCCGCGTCGTCTGCGACTGTCGTCGGCGGGAGCGAGGATGACTTGGACGAGGCCGAGAGGGCAGCGGCGGCAGCGGCAGCCGAGGTGCTAGGTCGTGTTTCGTAGAAGGCCGGGTCGGAAGCTGGCGCGAGGCAGGAGCAGATTGTCAGCACGCGTGCAACCGGAGCTGACGACGGACTTGTGTGCCGGTAGACGCACGGATGCCAGCGCCGGCGACTTCTCCGCCCTTACAGCCTTTGACGAGCCAATGTCTGCGGAGGGCATCCTTGCGGGAAAAGTGCTTGTTGCACTTGGTGCAGCTGAACGGCTTGAGCTCCATGTGGATTTTTCGGTGCCGCTTGAGGTCATGGTTGCGATTCTGGGCGAGGAGAGAAAGACCGTCAGGATCAACCAGAAGGACGTTTCGCTTTGAGGATAGGATTGGACGCACAAAGTTCTGCGGGCAGAGGTCGCACTGGAACGGCCGCTCGTCGTCCTCGCCGGTCGGGTAGCTTCGGATCGCGGCGATGCTCGTCAGGTTCTCCTTCGGGCCTGGCGCAACTTTGACCTGCGGCCGGGCCTGGGTCGTCGACGTCCGTGGTGGTCGTGGCTTGCGGCCGCCGCTCGGCTTGCTGCCGCTCGCTATCAAACGTGAGCCGGCACCCTCCCCGCCGGCACCCGAGGGGTCACCCTGGCCTTCGCCGGTGGACGGGCCTGAGCGCGAGGTCGAAGGCGAGCCCTGACCATCGCGCGATGAGGAGCCCGACGAGGCATCCGAATCGGCCCTTGGCCGACCACCAGAGTGGTTGAGGTCGTTACCATCCGAGGGCGACCGGCCATGGTCGAGCGGCGGGGCAAGTGAGGCATGGTAGCCTGCCTGCGGATGGAAGCCGATGTCGTCGCCATGCACGTCGTCGTTGTCCTCGCCGCCATCGCTCAGCGCAGGCGAGCGACTGCCGTCGTAGCCTTCGGCTGCGTCGCCGGGATTGGTCGGTGCCGATGGCGGCAGCTGATGGTGAAGCGAGCCGAGCTGCTGAAGATGGGCCCCACTGCCGCTGCTGCTGCTGCCGCGGCCGTCGCCGATGGGCGGCGGCGCGAAGGCAAAGGGCGAGGGCGGGCTGACTGACCGCTGTTGGGCCATGATCAGCTGGTGATGGTGGGAGGCGTAGGCTGGCGAGAGCTGCTGCGGCAGCTGCAGCTGAGGGTCAAGCAGATGAGGATGGCTGGGGAACGCAGGCACCCCCGGCGGCGGCGGCGGCGCAGGCGGGTGCTGCCCGAGCTCCGACAGATGGCCGGCCATTCGCTGAACCGATGCTTGTCTGCGCGCGCGAGCCTGTTGCAAGCCTCTAGGGGCAGCCACTATTGAGGAGACGGGAGTCGGCAGCGATGTGCGTGAGGTCGAAGGGCGCGGTGAGATGCGAGGGAGGGGAGGGAGGGTCGTCGACTCGGGGCGGACGGAGCGTGGGCGCCTTCGGACAAGGGCGACACGGAGGGCTGCTGCGAGCGGCGGCCGGCCGTGGAGCTCGCTGGCGAGGGGTAAAGTGGCCTGTAGAAAGGCTGGAAGGGAGTCCGGCCAGGCGGGCGTAGGTGTCGATGGGCTTCGGCGGCAAACGATCTGACGAGCTCGTCGAGCAAGACTGGCGGGATTGCAGGAGGTCCGAGGGAGCTTGCCCGAGGGTCGACAGCGAGGGAGGCACGCGCCGCGGCCGTGGATGCCGTCTCGGAGCGTCGTCGATAGGAGGTTTGGACCGGAGGCTCTACGAGAGCGGAGCGACGGTCATGGCTTTGTCCGGAGAAAGTCGAGGAGGAGGAGGAGGAGCTCTTTCGCTGGCGCTGGTCTGGGGTCGACACGTACGTCCAAGACGGCGAGATCGAAGCCTCGACAGGGGGTCGGGCGACCGAGCAAGGGCGGCGGGTCGAGAGGCCCGGCGGGCGGGTGGACAAGGGCGGCCGCGCCCACGCACCGACGACGGGAGATCCACGGCCGCCCCCCTTGCCACGACGATGCTGTCGCGGGCACATCTTGCTTTCTCTCTCGCAGAGCGGCCAGCGCAGACGATGCCATTCCTATCGTCTCGTCTCTCTGCAGACCGATGCAGTCTAGGCGAGCGGCGAACGGAGGCCCGCTCTTGGTCGTCGCCGTCGTCGATTGCGCGGTCCAAAGGATGGGACTCCCGGCGCCCAGCCTGGGTCGTCTTTTGGGCCGGCCGCCGACCAAGCCCACCGCCCGGAACGAAGAGGCGTGGGCGCGAGCCGGCAGAGTGGAGAGCCCGCGGGAGCAGACGACGCCCTCTCGGGATCACGTGGGAGGGAGGAGTCGACCGCGAGTTCCTCTCTGAACGGTCACACCAACCGCCAGATGAGGTTCTGTCTGCACGAGCGCGACGTACTTGCCGCCTGTCGACCTGCACTCTCTCGATCGCGGGTCTGCAGGTCGCTCGAGCAGGACCAGCTTGAGCTTCTTTCCTTCGCACAGAGGGCGAGCGAGCCAGCGCTGAGAGCTCCAAAAGTTCATACAAGAGATTGACGACGAGATGAGTCGCACGCTAGTCGACGAGGAACTTGCCGCTTTGGCAGTTGCGCGCGACGCCCTCGAGCCGCCACGCGCCGGCACCGGCCGCGACCTCGGCGCCAAACTCGTCGAACGCGCCCTCCTGGCCGCCCTCGGCCGGGAGGACGCTGAGGTCGAGGTTGGAGCAGAGCGCGCCGCGGACGATCCAGCGGACGGCGATTGGCTGCGGGACGGTCGGCTCGTCGACAGCGAGTCTGGCAGCGACCTTGCCGGTTGGCGTCTCAGCCGTCAGCGCCTCGGCGCGATAGACGATGCGCTTGGTCGCTGCGTCGTACTCGCCCGGGAAGGGCTTGCTCTGCGGGTTGCTGACATTGGCCGACGAGATGGGCACGGTGAACGAGATCTCTTCAATCTGAGCCGACGAAGGCTCGTCGAACGGCGAGCGCTCGTCGCCGCCGGGGCCAGAGAGGACATGCGACTCAGCGCTCGCGCCGTAGGCGATGAGCAGCTTGGTGTCGGTCGGGTCGCACTTCCACTGGGGCGTCACCGTCAGCGGGACGAGCCGGTCGGCCTTGCCCTCCTGGATGTGCAGCTGGTACTTGAAGAGGACGACCGGCCGATCCGGGTTGGCGGCGGCCGCACCGACGAGGGCCTCGGCGTCGAGCGCGTACTCGCCCGGCTGGCCGTCGGCGAGCGGCTTAACAAACTGCGGGTTGGGCGCCACCTTCTCGAGCTGTTCAAAGCGCTCGATCCGAAGCCGGATCACCTTGCCGTTGCGCGCGAGCTCGGCCGGACCGACGTCGCGGAACGTCGCCTCGACCTGTCCAGTGACCATCGCCCGGACAATCGTGCCCGCGCGCGAGACGACATTGCACGTCTCGGTGATGGCCGACCGGAAGCCTTGCTGCGAGCCGGTGGCCTGCGCGCCGCCGTCGAACGCATGGCCGACCGTGCGCTGATTGGATGAGATGCTCGAGAGCATGCTGCTCGCACGGTTCGGCGCCGGGATCGGCGGCAAGGGCGGCAGGCCGCTCGTTGGAGTTATGGCCGTCGGCGACTCCATCTGCTGCATCGAGCCGGCCCGGCTCGTTCCGCGCGAGGCCGAGAGGGTGCCGCCTGACCGGCCGCCTACGAAGAGGCCGAGCGGCTGGTCGTCCGGGATGTCGTTGATCATCATCGTGTTGCGCACATCGCGTCGGCCTCTGCAGACGCGAGATCAAGCCAGATTAGTCCTCGGAGCGCCGGGCAGACATCTTGGCGGATCGACACACCTGGCGACCGTTCCACGCCGCTGGGGACCCGCACCGGGCGCGGCGAGCGTCGACTTCATCTTCTCAAGCGCCAGCCGCTGCTCCTCCTCGCTCTCGCGGATCGGCTCGGGAGCGATCGCCATCTTAAGCGACGACTGACCGACGCCGGGCTCGCCGAGCGGCGTCGTGTGCATGTCGGTGTCGTCGTCCATGAGGTCGGTCGTCTCCCAGGGCTTCTTGTCGTGGTCCGGAGGGGGGACAGAGAAGCCTTCGGCGTCGACGGCAGGCTGGGTCTAAAGAACGCCGTCAACATAATGCTCGAGAGCAGAGTGATACAGACAAGCACGCACCGAGGACTGTCCATTGCTCTCCCTCACGGGTGTCAGTATCTCGGTGCCCTCCCTGGCAGCATCCCTCCGCGTGGGCTCGTCGTCGTCGTCGCCGAGCATGCCAAAGCCGCCGCCGGCACCACCGCCGCTGGTAAAGCTGTCGGTATGGCCCGGGCCCGGACGAGGGCCGTTTCCGGACCGGTTTGAGCTGGCATTCGACGACGCCCGGGCGCGGTTGCGGCCAAAGACCGACTTGAGAGGGTTGAGCGACGACAGGCCGTTGCTGGTTCCGCCCGTGGGCGTGCCCTGGGTCGGCGCGGGCGAGAAGTCGGCCGACGAGTTGTTCTGGCTTACGCGCGGCCGGGGAGGCGTCGCGCTGACCGACGGCCGGCGGATGACTGAGGCAGCTGGAAAACGAGCAGTGCAGAGCCGTCAGCGCCTTTCCTGATGCGACAAAACTTCACTGCAATGGACGGCCGTACTCGTGTTGCGGCTAACGTTGCTCGCGCCGCTGACCATCCGGCTGCCTGGCGTCCGCTCCGAGGCCCCGGCGCCACCGGCCGCCCCCTTCTTGAGGAGGAAGTCCTGCAGGTCATCGAGCGTGTCCCAGCCGAGGACCATCATCATGATGCGCTCGCTAGCCTCCATCTCGCCCCGCGCGATATCGCTCCGGGTCGTCTCCCACTTTGTGAAGATCTCTTTGAGCGCCGTCAGCCGGTTCGTGTCGATCGTCTGGTACAGGCCGAAGACCTGGGGCGACTCGATCAGCCAGCCCTGCTGAGCGTCGTTGAGCTCCTCCGACGCCGCGTTGACCTCGGCGATGACCTTGTCCTTGCTCGAGGAGGACGCCTTCTTCTGTGCCTGTCGGGGAGAAGGGTAGAGGCGGCGATGTCAGATCGCGTACGGGCGAAGGAGTAGGCGGACACAGACGCTCTTACCTTCGCCAGCCGCGTCTGACACGAGTCGAGGTGCTTGATCGTACGCTCGATGTTGCCGTCGTACTGGGCGGAGATGGAGGGGTGGGTGCCGTTCGTTAGACCAAGGTTGGCCATCCGACCCGGCGTGGTCGGGCAGGACGCACCGTGCCTTGCTTGCCCCACTCGCCCTTGACGGCCATGCTCCGGAGCGGCGTCTCGACCTCGTCCTTCATCTTTCGCTCGAGGTTCGAGTGCACCTGGACGGCCTGATCCGGCGCAACGGGTCAGACAGGTGGCGAGCTGGTCAGCTTCGGTTCCTTCCGCGCTTCCCCTTGCTTCTCGTCGAGTGCCGCATCCAGCTCACGACGAGCTCCAAGCAGGACGCTCACCTCCTGCACCTCGCCCCAGATGGCCTCCCAGACAGAGGATAAGCTGCCGAGCGTGTCGCGAGCGACGCCGCCGCCGCCGCCCCGCTTCCCCTGGAGCTTCTGAAGAGCGCTGACGTACGCCGCCTCGATCTGGGCGCGCTCCTTGTAGATGTCGGCGAGCTGGTCGTTCAGCTTTGCCGCGGCCGATAGTCGACCTTGGAGAAGGGCATGCGTCTGCTTTGGGTTTGTTGTGTTCTGGCCACGGATTGCAGGGGTTCGCAAGGGAAGCCCAGGGCGAGGGATCGAGGGTGTGACGACATGTCGGGAGCCTGGTTTAGCTCGTCTGCCCATCGCGCGCGGCCATCCATGCTGCCGCTGGGCTCGCGATCGTCGGATTGACTTACGATGAAGGCATCCTCGTACGCCGAGGGCGCAAGGCGTGCAGCGTCCGCCATCGAGAAAGGCAGCAGGTGGGGAGAGGGTTCGAGTCGGGAAGACGGGATGGATGTCGGTTGGCTGATCGCCGACGTCGGTCTCGCGCGCCGACCGAGCAGGCTGCTTCCGGCCCGATGCAGCGACCGCCGACTAGCAGGTATTGCAACTTTGTCAGTGCATTCAGGCTGTGGCTACAGATTGATGGCCAGACGAGGAGCCCACACAGACACCCGCAGACGGCAGTCGAGTAGAGTCAGAGGATGAGATGGATCGATCTAGGAGGTCGAGAAGCACCGTGCGACGGATACAAACACGAGGGCGAGACGGGCGAGACAAGCAAATGACAGGTGCAGGATACAAAGCAAAGCGCCAGGACAGGCGGATCATAGCGAGGAGAATCCGTTCGGAGGCATCGGCGTCATCTCCAGTGGCGAGTCGCGCTCGCTGTCGGGCCGAGGCGAGACGGGCGCGACGCTGCCCCTCGGTGACTCGGAAGCCTCGCTGCCGGGGATGACGGTGATGAGCGGCGGGTCGCCCCCGTGCGCGAACGAGTTGCGGGCTGAGAACCGATTTCTAGAGGCCGTACCGCCGTTTTGTGAGTAGCTCAGGACCGAGAGCTGGGCTTGCCGAGTCGGGAAGGCCTCATCGGACGCGTGCCGTTCGAGCGGCAGGGGGGTTGGGATGTCGCGCTGCGGGCCGTGGTAGGTCTTGTGCCCTCGCCAGAAGAACCAGGCGACGGCGAGCAGCATGACTGCAAACGTCATCACCCAGGCCCAGTTGAACGAGACTGCGGAGATGGGTGTGACGGTCGGGAAGCAGAGAATGGTGCAGGCGAATAAGGTCCAGACGACCATGATCGCGTTGACGATCGCACTCCAAGGCTCTCCGAGCGAGAATGGACCCGGCCTGTACTTGACGTCCTCGTGCTACGAGTAGAAGGCCGGCGTCAAGACTGCGTCGCAGGCAGAGACACGAGAAGAGTGGCGGCTCACATCGGCGAATAGTCGGCGCAGCACGACGGGCGCCAGATAGGAGAGGTCCAGAGCCACAGCGCACTGCAAAAAGGGCTAGAGTCAGCGGGGGTGCGAAAGGCGACTCGTGGTGGGAGGACTTGCCATGCTGAAGACTGCCGTCACGGCCTGCGTAGATACGAATGAGAGGGCGCCGAGCAGGAGGCAGAGAAAGATGAGGACCCAGACTGCGTAGAGGGGCGTCCGCGTGATGGGCGAGAGGTGGCCGCAGTAGCCGCGATCTGGCAGGGCCCGATCGCGCGAGAAGGCGAAGATCGAGCGCGAGTTGGCGTGCAGGGCGACATGGACGCAGAAGAAGGCGGTGAGGCAGACGAGGATCCAGAGGATGAGGGAGCCAGCCTTACCGATCCGCGAGTGGAGGATCTACCGATCAGGGGCGGGACGTCAGTCCTTGATCCTCTACGCTGCGCGCCCTAGGCTCCTTGGTCGCACCTCCAAGAAAGACAGGCCGCTGATCCCAGGCAACAGCTCGAGCGAGGGAGCGGCAAACATCAGGGCGACATTGAGCTGTGAGCGAGCGAGAGACGGGCAGGATCAACGCTCCGATCAGGGAGAGGGGGCCTTCAGAAACTCAGCGACGCACGATGAAGCCCAGGATGCCGGTCGTGGCGACAGCGACAGTCAGAGCGGCCGGAGCGGTCATCGCCGCCTGCTTAACCTCATATGAGATGTGAGCGACGGCGTCTTAAGCGAGCAGACGATGTCAGCACTGGGCGCGACATGCAAAGGGACGAGCGCAACGCACCATAGTCCGTCTCGCACCACATAACCGAAAGCAAACCGAAGAGGAAGGACAGGCTGTTAGGGTAGTTGGTCTCTGATCCAGGCGATTGTGAATGTCAGCAGGCTGAGGAAGGGCAAATGAAGCGACAGGGCGAACCGACGCACGGTTGTTGACCTCTGTAAAAACCCACTCCGGCGAGTTCATTTGCGAAAGTGGCGTGAGAAAGAGGAGGAGGAGCGGAATGATGAGGGTGACGCCGACGATGACAAAGACAAAGCCGCGGGTCATGGCCGCCAGCTGGCTCGTCCTCAGGCTGTTGAAGATGCCGTGGACGATAAGGAGGCCGGCGTAAAGGCCGTACTGCTGGCCAGCCGACACCTCAAAGTCGCCGTTTTTGGCCATGCCTGTCACATGAGGGCGAGGAGTCAGCCCGAGGCCGCCGAAATGCAACGAGCGTGCGACAGAGCCATCCGACCACTCACGGACACCTGCCCAGATCATCGACGAGAGCGCGTACTCGGTCGAGGCGACTCCGGCAACCTGACCGATAGTGTTCATGTAGCCGGCAACCCAGCCCGTGAGCGCTCGGTAGCGTTTCGGACACAGGTAGGCTGACGCATGAAAGAGACCGCCCGATGTTGGGTAGGACGAGATGAGTTCGGCAATAGATACGGCGATCGACCTAGCGGGCCGAAAGGGGGGGGGTCAGTCACTGGCGAGCGGGTGGAGGCAGGCGGCCGACCGACGTGGACAGACATGTTCATCACCGCACCGAGCGCCCAGCACCAGACGACGGAGGCTGGGCCACCGAGGAGAAGCGGCGTGTCGAGCGCTGGGCGAGCAACAGGGTCGTCGAGATCGAGTCAGCGCGACTCGGGTACTTTTGCAGAGGCCTGCCCTGGACTCACTGCTAGCGATGCACGACGAGACCGAGATGATCGACATCGCCAGCGAGAAGGTCTGGCGCACAATGGGCTCGTCAGCTGAGGCGCCTGCCTATCGGTCGTGTTCCGAGCCAAGGCGTACCTCGAGCGTCCCAAATTCGCGAACCTGCTCGTTGCGGAGGCCGAAGCGCCGCTCGAGCATGAGGTCCTCGTTCGTGTTGCCCGTCCCGTGCGAGCTCTTGGAGCCGCTGCGCCCGCCGCCGAAGGAGCCGCGCGAGATACGCCGGGCGAGCGTAAAGGTCGGGTCAAAGACGCTCGTGCTGGCCGTCTCGTCGCGGTTGAGGCCGTCGCCTCGTTTCGAGCCGGGATGGTCATCGGTGAACATCCAGGCGCACTCGGCCAGAGGCGCGCGCGCCGAGGGGCGGGAGGCCGAGGGTGCACAAGCGGAGCCGAGCCGGATGCGGGAGGTGCGTGGGCGACAGGCAGTCGCAGAGAGGGTGTCGCCGTCCGGCGAGTGCGAGCGTGGCGAAGGTCTGCTGGCAGACGGACCGGCCTGGGACCAGCTGCAGACGGCGAGCGGCTAGGGCCAGAGAAAGGGGAGGCGAGCAGCGGGGTCTGTTGCTCGTGAGCTGCTTGTGCAGGCGTGGGCGAGGTCCGGGCAAGGGCGAGCTAGCGGATGGAGCGGCCGTCGGAAGGCGCCGGAGCGGGCTGAAGACTGGCCGGAGCACAGAGAGGTCGGTTGATCGGTCAGACAGGGATGAGGCAAGACGCGATGTCGTCGTCGAGCATCAGACAGAGCGAGCGGTCCTCGCAGGCTCACGAACCCGTCGGCGGCGCCGTCGAAGGGTCGAGGGCTGGGGCTCGGTCGAAGCTCGTTGTCTCGCGTGGCCGTCCATCGATCGCAGCCGGGCGGCCGAGGCTTGCGGCGGCAGCGACCGGAAGCAGGCAGGCTGGCGAACAGCTAGCAGCAGCGAGCGAATTCATTAATCGGTACAGAAGGCGCGGCGGCCGGGATACGACAGAACAGTAGAGGAGCCATCAAGAATTGGGCGTGTATGGGGCGTAAAGGGGGGGGTGGTAGTCGTGAATGGGGAGACCGGTACAAGGGGGAGTTGGGCGCAGGCGTCAGAGCCAAGAGTCAGGGTCATCGAAGGGAGCTGCGCCCGGGTTGTAAAGGCGAATACGAGTGCGGGGGGGGGGGGGGGGGGGCGGAGAGTGTCGTATGAGGGCAGATTATCGGCGGCGCATCAATCGTCTTCGGCGACCGATGCAGCTGACGGTCTACCTCGAACGTAGGCGGTGTACGCGGCCGTCTTGGCAAACTGGATCGGACAGAACAGGTACGGTAAGTTTAGTGGCGTACGAAAGGGCATTGTCTGTGCAGGCGACGTACCTTGGGCACCGAATCGGTCGCCATCAGCCGGTACGTATGGGCCTGAACGCGCTCAAAGAGGACGAGCATCGTCTGGAGCTGACCGGCCGTCATCGTCGGCCCGCCTTGAAACGGGAGTCGCTGCTCGTGTCGGCGCTTGGCGAGGGCCGCCGCGCTGGCCAGGTGCGTTTGGACGTAAGAGGTGACATCGATCCGAGCCGTGTGGTCGACGTTGAGCTCGGAGGGCGAGAGCGGGGCCAGATACCGATTGTAGCTGGAAGGAAGGCAGTTGGATCAGCGACCCTTGTCTCGTCTGGCCGGAAGTGAACCCAACAGACGCACATCCAAAAGGCGCGCTCGATCAGCTCCTGCGTGTGGTAGTCCATCTCGCCCCCGCATTCCTTGACGTAGCGCGAGGCCGGCGCGGCAGCCGCGCTCGAGCTCGTCGCGAAGCGCTTGCGGAACTCCTGGACCTCGAGGACGAACGCCAGGTTCTCGACGCAGAAGCGGCTGCGGAGGAAGTCCTCGAAGAGGGTCCGGAGGCCCGGGTCGGAGAGGATGTGCTGGAGTCTGAGCCCGCCAGAGTCCTTGGCAGGGCTCGCGGTCGCCTCTGGGTCGGCAAACTGGTCGACCTCGGAGACTCTAGCGCTGTGGCTGTTGGAGTGGCGACGGGCGATGCCGCGGCCAGCCGAGCTCGTCGAGAGGTAAGGGCTAAAGTCGTCGCCTGTCTCGTCGGCCAACAGGTCCCAGCCAGCAGCACATGCGCCGGTGTCCGTCACGCGGTAGACGGCCCGCTCTGCGCCACGGTACTCGCCCTCGATCTGTGCACAAAACCACCGCTGGTCAGCCTTGGCTTGATATTGCGAAGTACCGGCCGACAGTCATACCAGCTTGCCCGACTCGTCCGTGTCGGAGAAGGTCGTCACCAGCGCCATGTCGCGCGAGCTACGGCTCTTGTCCTGGGCCATGGCGATGAAGCCCCACCGGACAAACTGGGCCGCGACCTCGGCGGCCTCGATGCGGAGGGCGACGCTCGAGTGCTCGAGCAGCCAGTCAAGGATCGCCAGGGCCGGCATGCAGTGGTCAAAGATCTGCTCGATCGCAGGTCCGCCGCTGGCGACCTTGGACCGGATGGCAAACTTGCGCACGGCGATGCCCCTGTGGAGGTGAGCCGCTTGCTGACCATCGATGCCGAGCGAGATGCTCGACCGCGCAATGGTGCTGGACGCGCGCTTGACGAGGGCGCCCGTCGACGTGTTAACTGACGGCTGGACGGGCGGCAAGCGTCCAGCGGGGCTGTCATTCTCCGGAGCGGCAGGCGCACCGACCGAGGCGATGACGTTCGGCCGCCCGCCGGCGAACCGCTTCCAAAGGGCGGCCACGAGCTGCCGCGAGAGATGCAGGCGGTCGGTCTCTGGGTGACGCTCGAGATGGATGACCGGCGGCCGATCCTGGTGCTCTGGGGCGCCCAGCAGGCGGATCAGCTCCGGGCCCGAGATGCCGTTGATCTTAACGAAGCGCTCGAGCCTGTTGCAAGTGAAGAGGCCCAGGTCAGTTGGGCGGCCTGGTCGATGCCGGCACAGTGGGGCTCACACGGCAAGACCCTTGGGCGTACACCGCCAGATGCCACGCTCACGGAAGTCGGTTCCCGCGGGTTCGACCGCGTTCGCGATGAGCCGGGCGTCGAGAAACTCCTGGCACGTCGCCTTGGCGCTCTCGCGGCTCATCAGGAACGTCGTCGTCGTCGTTGTAACCGCGACGCGCCGTGGGTTCTTGGGGTCCGGCGTCCGATTCGACTGCGCAAACTTGAGGGCCGACAGGTTGAGGCAGGCTTCGTCACTGCGAGAGAAGCATGGGGCGTATATAGCAACCGCAAATGGCTTACAAAAGATCAAGAGAGACGCACGTCGTGAAGGAGAATGCGTAGCTCTTGAAGAACTGGCGGTGGTCGCGCAGGTCGAGCGAGACGATGAGCGTCGAAAAGAGATCGTGCATGTCCTGCAGTTTCAGAAAGGAGCAGGAGCGTCTTTAGGAGGGGCCGCCTAGGACGAGCGAAGCAGGAGCGCCGACCTTGACCATCTTGCGGCCGCGGGCCGAGATGCCCATCGAGCGGCTGGTCGAGTTGGACTGCCTTTGGACCATCTCAAGCGCTGCTCTCTGCGGCCAGAGTCCGGGACAGTCGTCGGTGTCAGAGATTTTCCAACTCCTTTCGGCAGCTCTGCTTGCTGGACACGGACGCGGTCAAAGTGGGTTGGGCAGCAGGACTGTGCGCGGAGGCAGGCGGGCCGACGAACTGCTGCGCGGTGTGGCAGAGGTCAGCTCTTGAGCACTCTCGCCTGGCCAGGCCGCTCGCATGAGCGGCACTAGGTGCACATAGAGTGCGATCCTTTGGCCTTGCTGAACTGACGGTCGTCGAGCAGGTGGGCGGCTGCCTCTGCGCTTTGATCCGGCTCGGAGGGAGGTCGGAGGGACGGGAGAAGCGAGTCGGCTGCCTGCGCAAGCAGGAAAACCAGCGTCAGATGAGCTACTTGTGGGCCGCTTCTGTTTCGGCTGGGACACTTTTGTTCAGCTGGACTGGTGCGCACCTTCTGGTAAGCCGAGTAGATCGGAGTGGTGGGGGGTCGACGACAGGAGGCAACCGACTGACCGACGGACGGGGTTGACGCGCCGGAGCTCGCCCCTCGCTCGACCCTCGCTGCGGTCGCCAGGGCACCCGACGACGACGACGACGACGACGACGGGCCGCCCATCCCAGACACTTTGCCCGAGCAGACCAACCAGAGATGGTCCTCCAGAATAAGCACAAGCAGCTGGCCTCCAAGCGATGGAACAAGTGCGTCGTCCCTGCAGGGCAGGATCGCCGGGTCTTCCGCCGGCGGCGCGCGTCGATGAGCTCGTGCCTCGTGCCCTGACTAGTCAAGCTGACGGCCGGCTCGCTCTCACTTCCGCTCGGACCCCTCTCAGGGCACGCGGCAACCCGATTAAGAAGCAGGAGGACCGCTCGGGGCGTTCAGGACGGCCTGGCGGAGCGGCACAGGCACAGGACGCAGCCAGCGACGGCAGCGAGAGCGGGTCCGGCAGCGGCGAGGAGGAAGATGACGAGGCCGACGAGGCAGGCGCTGAGGAGGAGTTCCCGGACCTGCCTCCTGCCGGCGGGCCGACGTCGCACAGTCCATCCCCTCTCCCCCGTTGGTCAGGATGAGGGACGAGAAGGCTGACCGTAATCGCTATCTGTTGTCTGCCGGCAGTGAAGCCGCCGGTCGCTCGAGGTCCCCGGCCAGGCCAGGCACCGGTCGACCCCAAGTTTGCGCGTCGAAAGCTCGCGAGCAACGCCGACCGGTATGCCGAGCCCGAGCCGGATCCGTACGAGGAGGGCCCGGCCGAGCCGACCTCGGATGAAGAGCGTCAGTCTATCGAGGTTGGCGCCAGGGTCTCAATCGGCGCTGACGGCGGCCGCTGCCTCTCCCTCCAGGCGAAGCCGATGCGCGGGCGATCCTCGAGCAACATCGAGCCAAGCCCGGTCGCCCGTCAGACGACGAGCGCGGCTCGTCGGCCGACGAGGACGACGAAGACGTCGACCACGCCCTGCTCGCACGCCTGTCGGCCGCCAAGCTGGGCGCCGGCAAGCGCGCAGGGGGTGGCATTCGGCGGCCTGCGCCGACCCGGCCGAGCGCCCGTGACGAGGACGGCGGGCTTGACGCTGACGCGATGGCGCAGATGAAGCTCGAGAAGGACAAGGCGGACGCGGTTGCTGGTGCGTGCGGTCTCGTTTCTGAGTCTCGCTTCCGTCACTTGTGCTGACCTGCGACACTCGCTCAATCCGCCTGCAGACGTCAAGGCCCGTCTGCTCGGCAGCCGCTTTGCCGAGGCGCCCCAAAAGCCGGACAGAGCTACCCGCCTGGCTTACGCTCGGCGTGGGCCTGGAGCGCAGAGCACGCCGGCGGTCAGTAGAGCAACGATGGAAGCCGACTCAGTCGACGATTTCCTCGACTCGCTCTGAAGGAGTAGTCGCGGCGAGCGTCATTCTGTCGGACCCGTCCTTTGTGCGCACGACGTTCGTTTGACTCGCGTCCTCCTCTCATGCGAGTGGCGAGACCCGCTAGCCCAACCCACGTCGACTTTCAAGTCGCTGTCGACAACCGGAGCATCGGCGTTGGGGCGCGGCTTCTCGGTCATAGCACGATTCCGGACCCACTTCACGTCGACCGTCCGCGCCTTCGCCAACGTCCAAAGCCGAACGGTCGCGGGCCTCGGTGCGGGCTGCAAGGACGCGTCGCCTCCTGCAGCACAGGGTGCCGTCCACAGTCGGTGGGTCGCGTCTGCTGGCCCGATCGTGTCGGACGACGCGGTCGACGCGTCGGCGGACGAGTCTGGCGCGCAGCTCGCCCGCCGGCAGGAGTCGGCGCCGGTGCCGGCCGTCGACACCGACAGACCTGCCTCTCCTAGACAATTATTCGCTCGACGCGAAGCGCTTATAGATGGGCTCAGCTTGCAGAGGTCTCGTCTCCAAGGGTATTGGAACTGTCAATAAGGCCGAGGAAAGGCAGGGCGAACGACGGGACGCGGTGACCAGCGGAGACGCCGCCTGGCCTGCTGACTATTTCCTTCGCCCGGCCGGGGCGGCCGTCGGCTCGCCCGTGCGAACCGACCCGACCGACCACTCCGACCCACCTCGGGGCAGCTTTCTTGCCGGGGACGACGCTGTCGCTCTCTCACTACCACCTTCCCTTCCTGCTCCTGCTCCTGCCCCCTTCCCTGCACGTCTTCCGGTCCGACGACACCCGCCGCTCTCCTCCAGACGCCCGACCTCACCTTTGCCCGCGTCGGCGAACAGCTCCACCTTTCCTCCCTCCAACCGCGACCGTCCCACCCGCCCCTGATGACCAGCTCGGTCCCAGCAGCGTCGGTGGCTTCTCCTTCTCGGGCAGTGCCCGCCGCTCGCCTGCAGTCGGCCGCGTCGAGCCTGACGATGCCGAGCGCAGAGACGGTCGTCGACTCGCCAGCTCAGCCGAGCTCTGGGTCTGAGCCCAAGCCGCCAGCGTCGGCGGACCCCGAGAAGCAGCTCGTGGGTCCATCGCCGCTGGCATCGACCGCGGACGGCAACAAGACCGCCGACGATGCATTCCTCGTCGAGTTTGAGGGCTCAGACGACCCCTACCATCCGTTCAACCTCCCCCTGTGGCGGAGGTGGACCTGCGTCCTTCTCGTCTCGAGCGCGTCGCTCTGCGCGTAAGTCCGCCGCTCAGTTACTGCACTTGCGCCCTCCACTTTGCGACCGCCTGCCGAGCCGCTGACCACCAATGCATCTCTTCTGCCGTCGCAACAGCACTTGCGCCTCCTCGATGGGCGCCTCGACTTATGCCGGCCTCCGAGCGGAGTTTGGCATCAGCCAGGAGCTTGCGATGTGCGTCCCCAGCTGTCACCCCGCCGTCCGGCTCGCCGTCGCAGCGGCTCTGCTTGGGCGCTCGCTGACTCGTGCTGGCTATGTTCTGCCCCAGTCTCAACGTCTCGCTCTACGTTCTGGGTCTTGCGTGAGTCTTTTTCGAAAAGCAGCGTGACTCGAAACGGTGCTCACGTTTCGCCCCTCGCAGGTTTGGCCCGCTCCTCCTGGCGCCCATGAGCGATACTTTCGGTCGGAACAAAGTCTACTACGTCAGTCTGAGCGCCTTTACGCTGCTCCACTTCCCGGTCGCCTTCGCCAAATCGTTCCCTTTGCATCTCGTCTTTCGGTGCGTCTGTCACCCTGACTCGGCAAAGCCCACCGCTGCTGCTGACCAGGCCGTTCGATCCCTTCCAGCTTCCTTTCCGCCTTCGCTGGCAGCGCTTTCCTCTCGGTCGCCGGCGGCACCATCTCGGACATGTTCCCGCCGTCGACGATTGGCGCGCCCATGCAACTCTACTCGTGCGTCAGGGCGATGAGCGACATTGCCTACCGTTCTTGCTGATCCGTCGTCTGCGCGCAGGTTATCGCCCTTCCTCGGCCCGGTTCTCGGACCCGTCACCTCCGGCTTCATCAACCAGGTGCGACTTTCAGCCCTTCCAAACCTAGCCCGATCGCCGCTGACCTCGTGTGCCTCCAACTTTCAGCATACGAGCTGGCGGTGGACGTACTATGTCGTCATCATCTGGGGGGCCTGTCAGACGGCCGCCTTCTTCCTTCTCGCGCCCGAGACGCACGTCCCGACCGTCCTCAAGATGAAGGCCGCCGCCATCCGGCGCGAGACGGGCGACAACCGGTGGATGACGAGGAGCGAGCGCAACCCGCCCAAGATGGGGCCGGCGATCAAGAAGAGCGCCCTAACGCCTTTTAAGCTCCTGCGGGACGAGCCGATGGTGCTCTCGCTCGACATCTGGACGGCAGTCCTCCTCGCAATCCTCTACCTCGACGTGCGTCCCCTTGACCCCCAAATCCTGCCGCCCGTAGTATTCGCTGACATCGCCTGCCTCTCTTCCAGTTCAATGCCATCCCGATTGTCTTCCGTCGTGCGTGCTGGCTGCCGAGGCGACCGAGCGTCTGCGGCCCTCACTGATACCGTGCGATCCTCCCGTCTACAGAAGTTCATGGCTTCAACCAGCAGTGCTCTGGCCTGGCCTTCCTTGGCCTCGGTGTTGGAATCGTTGCCGCCGGCTGCCACCAGCCGCTCTGGGCAAAGTACGTCGACATCCTAGGGCCGCTTTACAAAAGACCGCGTCTGACCCGCCTACTTCTTCCGTCATCAGGCTGTACGCTCGCGATGCCGCCGCCCACGGTGGCAAGGCTCCGCCGGAGGCTCGTCTGCGCTCGGGCATGGCGGGCGCCGTCCTGGTCCCGCTGTCGCTATTCCTCTTTGCCGCCACGTCCATCGCCCGGGTGCACTGGATCGTCCCCATCATCATGACAATCCCCTTTGGCCTGTGAGCGCTGTCATCACTTCTCTTTACTGGCTTTCGCTGACCCCTTCTCTTCTCCTAGGGGCATCGTCTTTGTCTTCTCGTCCGTGTTCGGCTACCTCGCCGATACTTACCGTCCGGTCGCGGCATCAGCGATGGCGAGCAATGCGTTCCTGCGCTGTATCCTATCGAGCGGCTTCCCCCTGGTGCGTCCGCGGGCTCGACTTACTGGATCTGAGCCGACCCGGCTGACCTCGTTCACCTCTGCCTACAGTTCTCGAACCAGATGTATGCCAAGCTCGGCACCGTCGGTGCCGGCTGCGTCCTTGGTGGCATCACAACGATCTTAGCGTGCGTTCCTTTCGCGGTCGGGCCCCGTGGGAAGAACGGACACTGACAAGTCTCTGCTCCAACAGGCCGCTGCCCTTCATCCTCTTTCGTTACGGCCCCAAGCTGCGCGAGCGGTCCAAGTACACGTGATGCGCGTGCTATCGCATTTAGATTTCGAAGGAGCACCTACTCCAGGGGCAGCGTGGCTGTACCCGAAGTTCCGGCAGGGAGCCGATCCTGCGCTGAGAGCGAGGGCTGATAGGATGAGGGCCGTCGGCCGGGAGGGCGCATCATCGTCTCCTGCCCGGCGCACCGTCGGGTTTCGTTCTCCTCCCGGCTCAGAGGGGTGCTTGGGTATGGACAGATTAGAGTCAACACGGGCCTCAAGTGACGCTAACCTCCACGTCGATCAAGTTGCCAGAGGGCAGGGCGCGCGACGTCGCTCTTTAGGATGGCCGGTTCTGTCCTGAGAGCGACACGTACGCCGTCGTCGTCGCTCCCTGGCGACGGTCGGCAGGGGTCGCAGACGAGGTCTGCGTGCATCAGCTGCACGTCGAGGATGTTGTCGCTGGCGCTCGTGCTTTCGTTCAGGCGTAAACATAATTCGTACCCTATCGCACAGGGTCTGACGAGAGAGGGTCG